>MDTG01341890.1_pt1 | contig 64583 bp, 49 predicted proteins | sample 811421 | NCBI WGS metagenome assembly MDTG01 (sample SAMN05326645, study PRJNA326480) | marine metagenome | isolation source: seawater | place: Pacific Ocean: South East | collected 2011
ACCCAGTCTCGCGCCGGCCGCGAGGCGGAGTTCCGCAAGCGCTTCCCGGAGGCGGGGCGATGAGCATGGAGGAGGACGACGTCGGCAACGTCGCGGTCGTGATCCTGCTCGTGATCGGCGGGGTGCTCTACGGCTCCTACTCGCTCTACTCGAACGCCGTGCGGCGAGGTGAGCACCAGGCGGCCCGGCTGATGCGGGAGGCCGAGCAGACCCGCACCGAGCAGCTCGACCTCAAGCTGAAGCAAGAGCGCGGCGAGACGGCGCGCCTGGCCAAGGAGCTCTCGCAGCTGAGCGAGCAGCTGAAGCGCGCCCGCGACCCGCGCTTCTCGCAGGAGGTGGCGGGCCTGCGCCGGCGCGCCGACACCCAGCTGCGCGCGCTGGAGCGCCAGGCCCCCAACGCCAAGCTCCTGCTCGACAGCTCGCTCGACCTCGACCGCGTGGTGACCCTCTCCTGCCAGGCCGTGTTCTCCGACGTGTCGCAGCTGACCCAGACCGAGGTCCGCCCGGGGCGCCGCGGCTACCGGCTCGAGCTGATGCTGCGCGCGCGCGGGGCCACCCAGGCGGTCCCCAACCTGACGCGCGCCTTCGAGCAGCTCCCCCGCTGGGTGCCGGGGCGCTGGCTGGAGGCGATCACGATCTCGCGTCCCGGCTGCGACCCCCTCGACCTGCCGATCCCCGGGGCGGGCTTCGCGCACTACGGCCCGCTGCTGGGCGCCTACGCCGGCCAGCACCGGACCCTCCCCGAGCCCCGCTGGGAGCCCATGGAGAAGCTCGGGGGCGACAGCGGCCTGCGCGTGACCAACCAGGACCCCCAGCAGCGCGAGGTCCGCCTCTACGCGGTCCGCGCCAGCGCGCTCCGCGTCCAGGGCGGCGAGACCCGCGGCGCGCGGGTCAACGCCGGCCGCTACTTCGTCTCGGTCCAGGGCGGCAGCGTCGCCTACCTGGGGTGGCTGCAGCTCCGGCCCGGTCACGTGGCCCAGCTGACGCTCCCCTGAAGCTGGCGCCGCTTCCAGCCGAAGAGGGAGTGGAGGAACGATGCAAAGACCGCTGATCGGGATCGAGGTCGACCTCGAGGCCACGTCCACCGGGCGTCGCTACGCCAAGGCCTACGAGGCCTACTTCGACGCGGTCTCGGACGCGGGCGGCGCGCCGCTGCTGGTCCCGCCCGCGCCCGCCGCGGCCCTCGAGCGCCAGCTGAGCGTATTGGACGGGCTCGTGATCCCCGGCGGCGACGACTTCCACGCCAGCGAGTGGGGTGAGGAGCAGCGCCCCTGCGAGCGCTTCACCCCCAGCGACGAGCGCCGGCTGGGCGCCGGTCGCTCGCTGCTCGGGGCCGTCGACGAGCGCGGCCTGCCCTTCCTGGGCGTGTGCTACGGCATGCAGCTGCTCTGTCTCCTGCGCGGCGGGAGCTTGATCCAGGACATTCCCGACGAGGTCGAGGCGCCCCTCGACCACCGGGCCTACCACCCGATCGCTGTGGACGAGGGCACGCTCCTGGCCAGCCTGGCCGCGGGAGACCTCTCGCCCGAGGTCAACTCGCGCCACCACCAGGCGGTCCGCGAGCCGGGGCGCGGGCTCCGGGTCAGCGCCCGCGCCAGCGACGGCGTGGTCGAGGCGATCGAGGGCGAGGACCCGAGCGTGTTCCGCCTCGGCGTCCAGTGGCACCCCGAGAACCTCGGCGCCGCGGCCATGGGCGGCGGCCTCTTCGCGGGCCTGATCGAGGCCGCGAGCAAGTTCAGCTACGCGAGGGCCTAGCTCCGCGGGCTTCAGTGGCCCGCGGGGCAGCCGCTGCGCTTGAGCTCGTTCAGCCGATCGCTCAAGCCCTGCTTGCCCTGCTCCGGATCCGGCTGCTCGCGGTGGATCAGGTGGTGGAAGTGGAGGTCGAGGTCGCCGCCGTCGCTGACCACGGGCTGGCTGGTGATCGTGAGCTTCCCGATCGGCGTGGCCTGCCCGCGCCCCGGTCCCCAGGCCACGTAGCAGATCTCGAAGCTCAGCTCGTCGGCGGGGTCGTAGGCGCGGATCAGGTCGCGGAAGTCGTAGGGCAGGCCCTGGTAGACGACGCCCCGCTTGAACTCGCTCAGGGCGCGCGGCGACTTGCGGAAGTCCGCGAGCGGCCGCTTGCGCCGCTGCGCGGCCGTCGGCTTGCCGGGCTCGAGCCGGAAGCGCGGCTTGAACAGCGGGCGAAAAATGACCTCGAAGGGCGCGCAGGGCTTGCCGCGGACGGGCTGACCCGCGCCGTCCACCTCGGCCAGCGCCTCCACTGGGCGGTGCTCGTTGGGCGCGTCGAAGTGGTTGAAGAAGCGGTTCACGTTCCGCGGCAGGAAGGCGTTGGGGTCGTCCGGCGGGGCGAAGTTCGTGTAGTAGACCGGCTGGCCCGCGTCCGTGTGGAAGGGGCGCGAGCGCGCGTCGGCGTCGAAGCCGAACTGGTCCAGGGTCAGGATGTTCCGCGTCAGGACCTTCTGCTTGGGGTCCTGGGTGGGGAAGAGCTTGATCGCCATTCCCAGGATCCGCTCCTCCTTGCTCGTCGCCTCGAGGGTGCCCGAGGACACGCGCACGATCGCGTAGGGCAGGCGAGTCCCGGGGGCGAAGAGCCCCGTGAAGGGGCTGTCGGCGTTGATCTCCCAGCGGGCGCTGAAGGCGACGCCCAGGGGGTGGAGCGGCTTGGGGTGGTCGCGGTTGGTCCGGCGCAGGTCGTGGGTCATGGCCGGGTTGGTCGTCGTGCGCGAACGCACGATCAGGTTGCTCTTGCTCGTCGGGTAGTTCTTCGCGCGCACGAAGAAGAGCGCCCGCACCGCGTCGGGCACGAGGGACTGCGGAAAGGGACGCTTGAGCGGCTTGCGGGCGGGCAGCGCCTCGTCTTCGCCGTAGGGGCGCGTCTCCTTGACCACGCGCCACACCTCCTCGAAGGACGAGCCCTGCGCGTGGACGGCGCCGCTCGCGGCGAGGAGGAGGGCGAAGGGGAGGAAGGTGCGAGCCATGGAGTCTCCGAGCCGCGGCCGCTTGGACCGACGGGGCACCACCTTAGCCTCACCCTGGAGAGGGAGGAAGCGGAAGCTGAAGCGGGCTACTCGCCCTGCTCGCCGGCGGGCTTCGCGTCGGCCGGCTTCTTCTCGTCGGCCGGCTGCTCGTCGGCCGGCTGCTCGTCGGCCGGCTGCTCGTCGCCCTTGCGGGCCTCCTGGACCTCTTCGATCAAGCCCGGCTTGATCGACTGGAACCAGCCCGTCTCGGCCTGACCCCACACCTCGCCGAGGTGGACGCTGTCGCCCGTGTTGGCGTCGTAGGTCCAGAGCTGGAACTTGGCCCAGGCGTCCTGAGGGTCGTAGCCGATCGAGATCTCGGGGATGCGGGTGAACACGTCCGAGTAGCCGATGGGGAGCGAGGGGATGCCGACGATCCAGCTCGGGTCGTTGATCCCGAGCGTCCCGTTGCGGACCTCGAGGACCAGCTCGGCCTCCTCCTCGTTGACCAGCAGCGCGCCGGCCTCGCTGACGTGCTCGCGCAGGCAGCTGACGACGTAGTTCTTGTCGATCGCGGGGAAGTAGGACTCGTCGATCCACACCTTCTTGCCCGCGAGGTGCTCGGCCGGATAAGCCCGCACGGCGCGCTCGGCGGCGGTCGAGATCAAGAGCATCTCGTCCGCGGCGCGGGCCGTCGTGGTGTCGCGGATGCCGCCGGAGCAGCCGCAGAGGGAGAGCGCCGCGAGGAGCAGCGCGCAGGTCGCGCGAGCGCTCATTCGACCGACTCCGGGTAGATGTCCTGGTTGCCCACGATCGGGCCGAAGCCGAGCACCCACCACTCGTTGTAGTAGGCGTGCCCCCACAGGTCGTGGGTCACCTGGATCGGCTCGCCGCTCGCCACCTCGTAGGCGTAGAGCTGCAGCTTGCAGAAGCCCTGCTGGCTGCCGCGCTTGACCAGGAAGAAGCCAGGCAGATCGACCGGCTCGCTGTTGGGGCCCGTGCTCATGGGCACCGAGGGGATCCCGAAGCCGTAGTCGCTGTCGAAGATCCCGAAGGTCGCGTTGCGCAGCTCGAGGATCGCCTCGGGCGCCGGGGCGTCCTTCTTCTTGCCGCGCAGGTCCTTGACGAGCTTGCCGCCCTTGGCGACCAGCTGGGTGCGCAGGGCGCTCAGGACGTAGGGCTTGTCGACCGCGTCGTAGCGGCTGGCGTCGATCGCGACGCGCTTGCCGGCGAGGGGGCCGACGTCGTAGCGGGCGATCGCGCGCTGGGCCGCGGTCGAGAGCAGGAGCACCTCGGTCGCCGTCCGCGGCGTGGTGGTCTCGCGCACGGAGCAGGCGCTCGTCGCGAGGACGAAGGCGCAGAGCAGGGGCAGGGTTAGTCGACGAGGCACGGAAGACTCCTCAGAGCGGCGCATTCCAGCAAAGCCGCCGGGAGTTCGCATCCCTCAAAGCGAGAGGGAAGTGTAGGCCCCCTTTACCCTGCTCGGGCCAGGGGCGAGACTCGTGCCCATATGAAGGTCTACGAGCTCCCTGCGTTCGGTCTAGAGAACCTGCGAATCGCCGAGCGGCCCGACCCAGAGCCTGGCCCGGGCCAGGTCCTGGTGGCCGTCCGGGCGGCTTCGCTCAACTACCGCGACCTGATGATGGTCCGCGGCCACTACGACCCGCGCATGCCGCTGCCCCTCGTGCCCCTCTCGGACGGGGTCGGCGAGGTGGTCGCCGTGGGCGAGGGGGTCGAGCGGGTCGAAATCGGTCAGCGCGTGCTGGGCGCCTTCACGCAGGGTTGGATCGCGGGCCAGGCGACCAAGGCCATGCGCAAGACGACCCTGGGAGGCCCGCTCGACGGGATGCTGGCGAGTCACTGCCTGCTCTCGGCCGAGGGGGTCGTCCCGGCGCCGAGCCACCTCAGCGACGCTCAGGCGGCCACCCTGCCCTGCGCCGGGGTCACGGCCTGGGTCGCTCTGATGGACGACGGCGGACTGGCCCCGGGCCAGACGGTCCTGGTCCAGGGGACGGGCGGGGTCTCGATCTTCGCCCTCCAGCTGGCTCGCCTGGCGGGCGCGCGCGTGATCGCGACCTCGAGCAGCGACGAGAAGCTGGCCCGGGCCCGCGAGCTGGGCGCCGCCGCCACGATCAACTACCGCAGCAACGAGGCCTGGGACAAGGAGGTCCTCTCCCTGACCGGGGGCGAGGGCGTCGACCTGGTGGTCGAGGTCGGCGGGGCAGGGACCTTCGCCAAGGCGCTCCGCTGCACGCGCGTCGGCGGACGCGTGGCCACGATCGGCGTCTTGAGCGGGGTCAAAGGCGAGGTCGACCTGATCCCGATCCTGATGTCGCGCCTGCGCGTCCAGGGCGTGTTCGTCGGCAGCCGCAGCCATCTCGAGGCCCTCTGCGCGGCGGTCTCCGAGGCGAAGCTCGAGCCTGTCGTGGACCGCGTGTTCCCCTTCGCAGAGGCCCCGGCCGCCTTCGAGCACATGGCCAGCGGCGCGCACTTCGGCAAGATCGTGGTCGAGGTGAGCGCATGAGCGACGAGGTCCTCAGCGCCGAGGCGATCCGGGCCAACCTGGCCGACCTGGCCGGCTGGAGCCTGAGCAAGGTCGGCACGCTCCACTGGGAGCGGGCCTTCCACGACTTCAACGAGGCCTTCGGCTTCATGTGCCAGGTCGCGCTCGTCGCCGAGAAGCGCGACCACCACCCCAACTGGTCGAACGTCTACAACCGGGTCACGATCGACCTCACGACGCACGACGCGGGCGGGATCACGAACCGGGACCTGGAGCTGGCGCGGGCGATCAACGCGATCCTGGGAGAGTGAGGAATCGCGGCTGTCGCTGTCAGCGACAGCTCCTTCGCATTCGAGATTCAAAGTAGGAAAGCATGAGGGAGCTGTCGCTGACTGCGACAGCTCCTTCGCGTTCCGGCGATTGAACGGAGAAAACTAGAAAACTGGAAGACGGCAGCTCCGCTCAGCGCTCGAGCGCGCTTTCCAGTTTTCCAGTTTTCTCCGTTCACTAGCGCTTCTGGAGGGCGCACTCGTTCTCAGCGACAGCTCCCCCGACTTTTCACTCCGCGGGATAGAGGTAAGCCAGCACGTCCCCGACGCGCTCGCGCCAGTAGGCCTCGTTGTGCCGCGCGCCGTAGTGGATGTAGTGGCGCAGGTTTCCCTGCAGCGCCCAGCCGCGGCGGAGGAGCTCGTCGCGCACGAAGAGCGTGTCCTCCATGCTGTCGAAGCTCGAGCCGCCCTCGTTGCCGCTGTCGAGCCACACCCGCGCCTTGTTGCTGGGGGCGGCGCCGAGCTTGTCGACCCAGCCGCGCAGCCAGAAGGAGCCCGAGAGGCTGCCGACGCGGCCGAAGACCTCGCTGCGGGTCCAGCCGAGGTAGAGCGAGACCAGCCCGCCGAGGGACGAGCCGACGATGCCGGTGTGCTCGCGGCCGGGGAGGGTGCGCAGCTCGCGGTCGGCCCAGGGCTTGAGCTCGTCGGTCAGGAAGCGCCCGTAGGCGCTCGCGCTCCCGCCGTCGCCCTCGGGCATGTACTCGCTCATGCGGGCCGAGGTGTTGGCGGGCGCGACCACGATCAGCTCGCGGATCCGCCCCTGGGTGATCCCCTCGTCGAGGGCGCGCTCGACCCGCCAGCCGCCGAACATGGCGTCGGGGCCGAACAGGTTCTGGCCGTCGTGCATGTAGACGACGGGGTAGCGCTTGCTGCTCTGGTCGTAGCCGCGGGGCAGGTAGACGAACACGTCGCGGGCGTTGCCGAGGATCTTGCTGCGCCAGCTGCCGACGCGCACGACCCGGCCGCGCTCACCGAGGGCGCGGGGGTCGGGGCTGCCGGCGTGGATCGCGCCGCTGGCGAGGGTCAGCTCGCTCAGGCGAGTGCGGTAGCGGTCGCCGCCCGGAGCGCGGTCGCGGCCGCTGCCGCCGTCGCTCAGCTCGAAGGAGAGCTCAGCGGCGCGGGTGCGGACCTCTCCCTCGAAGAGGGACTCGCCGGCGCTGCGCCCGACGCCGCGGCGGGTCAGCGCCACGCTCCCGCCGTCGTGCTTCAGGGTGACCTGGCTCCAGCCCGAGAGGTAGCGGACCTTGACCCGCCGCTCGGGGGCCTGACCGGGGACGCGGCCCTGGAGGACGTCGGAGACCCGGCGGACGTTGCTGCTGCTGGCCAGGCTCGCGGCCGCGTTCCAGCGCACGACGTAGGCGTAGCGGTAGCTCCTCCCGCGGGGCAACTCGACCGTGAGGCTCCAGCAGTGGTCGTTGCTCGGGACCATGCGCAGGGCCCGCGTCGGGTCTCCGCCGCCGAGCTCGGGCAGGTCGCCGAGCACGTAGAGGCTCTCGCCCCAGGTGGTGGTCTCGCGGTGCTCGAAGCGGACGGCCTCGGTGGCCGGCGTGGCGAGGCTGGGCGCCGTGAAGGCGAGCAGCAGCGCCGCGGTCGTGAGGGCCAGGCGGATCTTGGTCATGTCCTTAAGAGCCCACGGAGCGTCCAAACCGGACGTCGCTCGACTTAAGTCTTTATGCGATCAAAGGGATGGGAACCCCCAGCGCGGGAACCAGGGCTGTGTAACCAGCGTCTCAGCAAAAGTCCTCCGGATCCAAGCGGCGCCTGCCGACGTAACAGAGAACGAGGACCGCACCGTCGAGGAGACCGTCATGAGGGAGGCAACCTTGAACCTTCCGTCCTTTGCTGCCGTCGCCCTGCGCGTCGGCGTGGTCGGGATCGACGACTTGCGAGAGGCTTACGCTCAGAGCCGGCGAGCGGGCGAGCGCCTGGACGCCGTGCTCGAGCGCAAATGCAACCTCGACCCCGACCTCGTCCTCTCCGTCCACGCGGCCCGGCGCCGCCTGGCGGACACCTGCCAGGCCTGCGGGGGCCGCGCTGCCAGCACCTGGGACCGCGGCGACTTCTCCTGCCGCTGCGCCCAGCCCCGCTTGGCTGGCTAGCGCCTCAGGACCCCACACGCGAAAGAGCCGTCGCCCAGGCGACGGCTCTCTTCGTTCCGGAAGCTCTTCGGGCCAGGTCAGTCCCAGCCGAAGAACATGTGCCATGTATGCGGTCCGCCGCCGATGACGGCCGCGGCTCGGAAGAGCCAGTAGCGAATGTCGGCGGGGTCGCGATACCACGGCAGCGGCTTGACGCCTGGCTTGCCGTCCGGCCCGATCGTGGCCGGTTCGTCGTCGTCGCCGCCCCAGAGGTCGTTGAGCCAGCCCCACAGCCCGGACTTGGTCTCGTCGCCGCTCGGCTTCTCCTCGCCCTCGCCCTCGGCGCCGCCCTCCTCGGCGTTCTTGACGGGTGTGTCGCACTCGAGGCAGATGCTGCCGAGGTTCATGAAGGCCGCCTTGACGACGCTCACGAAGCTCACCAGGCCGACCACCGCGCAGATCATGATCATGCCGGTGATCAGAATGTATTCCGTGTGACCTTCGCCGCGGACGCGCGTGCGCAAGCCCCGCGGGAGGGATAGAGCTCGAATCATGGGCCCTCCTGCCAACTCAGGTTTAGCAAGCCGAGACCCACCTGGGCCAGGGGGAACTCACTAAAAACACAGGGCTTAGAGTGAGCGCTCGCGATGAGCGTGTCCATTTGGCTGCGCTCGTCTCGCCCAGAGATCGGAATGCGCCCCAGGGCGGGAAGCAAGGGGCGACCAGCGGCCTCCCCAATGAGCGGCTGCGCTGGCGCAAACGAGCGGGGCCTGCAAGAGTGCCCTCGTGAAGGGGATTCACGGCTCGAGCGGCGGATGGCAGGCCCTCGACGGCGAGCGGCGAGTCGGTCCCTACCGGCTGGTGCGCGAGCTCGGTCGCGGCTGCTACGGGGTGGTCTACGAGGCCGAGCGCGACGGCCTCGGGCGCCGCTTTGCGCTCAAGGTGCTGACCGGCCAGGCCCTGCGCAGCCCGGAGGCGGTCGCGCGCTTCGAGCGCGAGGCTCGCCTGGCCTCGCGAATCGACGACCCCGGCGTGGTCTCGGTCCACGACTTTGGGCGCGAGGGCCGCTTCCCCTACTACGTGATGGACTTCGTCGCCGGCGAGACCCTCGAGGACCGGATCCGGCGCGGCCGCCTGGACCCGATCGAGGCGGCGCGGCTGCTGGCCCAGCTCGCGCGCACGGTGGCCGCGGCCCACGAGGTGAACGTCATCCACCGGGACCTCAAGCCCGCCAACGTGATCCTCGACCCCCGCTCGCGTCGCCCGCGGATCACCGACTTCGGCCTGGCGCAGGAGGCCGGTGCAGAGGGCGAGCGGCTGACTCGCACGGGCGAGGCCGTCGGCACGCCCTTCTACATGGCGCCCGAGCAGAACCGCGGCGAGCGCGACCTCGACGGGCGCGTCGACGTCTACGCCCTGGGCGTGATCCTCTACCAGTGCCTGACCCAGGAGGTCCCCTACAACGGGGCCAACTTCATCGAGATCAGCAAGGCGATCCGCTCGGGCCCCCTGACCCTGCCGCGCCAGCTGGTCCCCGAGCTGCCCGCCGAGCTCGAGGGGATCTGCCTGCGCGCCATGGAGCGCGAGCGCCACTCACGAACCCCGGACGCGGCCTCTCTGGCCGCCGAGCTGGAGGGCTTCCTGCGCGCCAGCGGGGCCTCGACCGAGGGGCTCCCCGGCGCGAGCTCGCGCGAGCGCCCGGCCTCGCTCCTGGTCCTGGCCCTGGCGGCCGTCGCGCTGGTGCTCCTCGGCGCGAGCAGCGTGACCTGGGTCTTGTTCCGCACCCGCCGCGCCGCCCGAGAGCTCGCCGCCGCCAAGGCGACCGAAGACCCCAAGCTGGCCCTCGAGCACCTGCACCTCGCGTCCGAGCTCGCGGTCCGGCGCGCGCAGCAGGCCGAGATCGAGCAGGAGATCGAGCGCTGGGGTCGGCTCAGCACGCTGGACGAGCAGCTGCGCGAGGCCACGGGGGAGGGCCTGGGCGCCGTGCTGAGCGAGGCGGAGCAGGCCGGCCTGCTGGCCGCCCTCGGGCCCAAGCGCCAGCTCTACGCCCAGCGCCGCCTGCGGCGCGCCCTCGAGTCGGACGTCTCCAGCGCCGAGCTCGAGCGCGCGCTGGCCGACGTCGAGCGCCTCGCGCCCCAGCCCAGCGAGCTGCTCGGGCTCGGCGAGGCGCGGGCCCGCCTCGAGCTGGAGCGCGTCGCGAGCGACTTCCGCCGCCGCTACGTGCTCGCCCGGGGCGAGGCCCTCAGCGACGCGCGTCAGGCGCTGCGAGCGCTCGAGCCCTACCCCAACCTCTACCGGCTGCCCGAGGCCGAGACCCTGCTGGGTCCCGTGGCGGAGGAGGAGCTGAACCGCGTCGCCGCGCGCGGGGCGCCCCTCAGCGAGCTGACCGCCATCCTCGACCGCTTCTCGGGGCCCTACGTGGGGATCTCCCGCTGCGAGGCGATCCTGGGGGTCCTGCGGGCGGAGGCGATGCGACGGCGCGGCAGCTACCGCGCCTCGGTCGAGGAGGCCCAACGCTGGGTGCGCTCCGACGACGACGAGGTCGCGGCGCGCGCGCTCTACGTGCTCGCGCGCTCGCGCCAGCGAATGGGCGAGGCCACCTCACAAGAGTTCGTCGACCTGGCCCAGCGCTACCCCGACACCCTGTTCGGCATGATCTCGCGCCCTCAGGCGAGCGGCGCCGACGCGAGCCCGCAGCAGGCGCTGGTCGTGCTCGCTCGGGCGCGCGAGCGCTACGGCCTCGAGATCGACCTCCTCCTCACGGAGGCCTGGTACTACCTCACGAGCAACGACCTCCCCAACGGCGAGCGCTGCCTGGAGGAGGCGCGCAAGCTCGCGCCCGACCACCCGCGCCTGCACATGGTCGAGGGCTTCTGCTTCGCCCACAGCGACTTCCAGCGCGCCTACGCCGCCTTCAAGCGGACCCTGGAGCTGTGCGAGCGGCCCTTCTATCAGGTGCTCTCCAGCCAGGCGCTCCTGGCCTGGCGCCTGCAGCGGCGCGAGGAGGCGCTCGAGCTGGTGGACCGCCTGGTCGCCCAGCGCCCGCGCGCCGAGTCCTACGTGGTGCGCGCCGTGATTCGCTACTCGGCCGGAGACCGCACCCGCAGCGAGGAGGACCTGCGCGCCGCCCTGGCCGAGAACCGCGAGGAGGCCTACCAGGTCGCCAACCGCTATCAGTTCGGCGGCTGGCTGACGCAGCTCGAGGGCGCGCAGAGCGCGACCGCGCCCCTGCCGACCCCGCAGCAGCCCCCCTGGGGCGCGGGCAAGCTGGCCGAGGTCCGCCGCAAGGCCCGCGCGCGAGAGGGGTCGCTCGAGGAGCTGCTCGCGCTGCTCGACCAGGCCGAGGCCGAAGCCGGCGGCGACGCCGCGCGGGCCGAGGTGCAGCTCGAGCGGATCGACCTGCTCCACCGCCGCGGGCGCTACCACCGCTCCACGACCCTCGCGAATCAGCTCTCCCAGCGCCGCGACGTGTATGGGCTCAAGGCGCGCTACGTGCGCGCCTTCAACCAGCTCTGGACGATGCGCTTTCAGCAGGGCCTCAAGACCCTGGCGGAGCTGGTCCGCCTCGACCCCGATGGCGCCGTGGGCAAGAACGCGCACGCCGCCTACCTCTCGCACACCGGCGACAACGTGAAGGGGGAGCAGCTCGCGCGCGAGGCGATCGCGCTCGAGCCGACCTGGGTCGACCCCTACTTCAGCCTGGCCTTCTGCCTCAACGACCAGGGCAAGCAGGCCGAGGCCCTGAAGCTGATCGCGGCCGTGCTCCCCTACGCCCCCGATCACCCGCGGCCCTACATGTGCCGCGCCTTCGCCAGCGGCGGAGCCGGCAAGAACGAGCTCGCCCTGGCGGCCTACGAGGAGATCTTCGCGATCACGGGCGACGCCCCGCCGCCGCGTCCGCTCCAGAAGCACGCCTCGCTCGCCTTCGCCCTGCGCAAGTTCGACCTCGCCGTCCGCTCGACCACGGCGCTCCTGGAGCGCAACCCGCGCGAGCGCAACAAGCACGTCCGCTTCCTCTGGCTGCGCGGGCTCAGCTACCACGCCCTGGGGAAGCTGGCGGAGGCCAAGGCCGACTGGCAGGAGTGCCAGCGCCTCGACCCGCCCTCGACCAAGGTCCTCCTCAGTCAGACGCCGCGCCACGACCCCGAGGCCGCCCGGGCTGCTCAGGCGGCGCTGCAGGGCAAGTGAGCCGGGAGGCCGCGCGGGCGTGAGCGACGTCCAGTGGTCGTTCAGCGAGTTCGACGAGAGCGCGGAGCAGCTGGGGGCTGGCAGCGAGCTCGGCGGCTACCGGATCGTGGAGGTGCTCGGCGCCGGCGGAATGGGGCGCGTCTACCGCGCGCGAGACCTCGCCCTCCAGCGCGACGTGGCGATCAAGCTCAGCACCGCGCAGCCCTGGAGCGAGGAGCGGCTGCGCCGCTTCGCCCGTGAGGGGGAGCTGCTGGCCTCGCTCAGCCACCCGCGCATCCTGCCCGTCTACGGCGGCGGCGCGCTCGAAGGCGGCGCCCCCTTCCTGATCACGGCCCTGATCGAGGGAGCGCAGGACCTGCGCCGGCACTGCGAGGGGCTGCTCCCGCTGGAGCGCCTGGAGCGCTTCGCAGAGCTGACCGAGGCTTTGGCCTACGCCCACGCGCAGGGCGTCGTCCACCGCGACCTCAAGCCCGAGAACGTGCTCGTGGACGAGCGCGGGCAGCTCTACCTGTGCGACTTCGGGCTGGCCTGGGGCGAAGGCGTCGACGACCTGACCCGCAGCAACGCGCAGCTGGGGACCCCCCTCTACGCCGCCCCCGAGCAGCTGCTCGGGCTCGAGGCCCGCGACCCCCGGGCGGACGTCTACTCGCTCGGGGTGATCCTGTGCGAGCTCCTGCGGGACGAGCACCCCTTCGCGCACGTCACGACGATGCACGAGCTGATCGCGGCCCACACCGCCGCTCGGCCGCGGCTGCGCGGCGTCAGCAAGCCCCTGGCCGAGGTCGTCCGCTGCGCCATGGACCCCGACCCGGCGCGCCGCTACCCCGACGCCGGGGCGCTGGCCGGCGCGCTGGCGCAGGCTCGCCAGCGCGCGCAGCCGCGCTCGGGGGCCTCGCGGGCGCTGCTCGCGGGCCTGGCCCTGGCCGCGCTCTCGACCCTCGCGGCGGGCGCCTGGCTGCGCACGCTCGAGGAGCAGGGGCGCGCGAGCGAGCCCAGCCCGAGCCCGACTCCCCAGGTGGCGGGCAGCCTCGTGCCGGCGCGCTTCAGCGTGGACCAGGCCGCCGAGCAGGCGCTGACCAAGGGGCTGGACCTCCTCTACGGGCGCGGCGTCGCGCAGGACCTCGAGGCCGCGGCGATGTGGCTCGACCGAGCGCGCCAACAGGGCCACCCCCTGGGGGCCCAGCGGCTGGCGGGCCTGCTCCTCGGCCGGGAGCTGGTGAGCTCCGCCGAGCGGCTGGCCAACCGGGAGCGCGCGCGAGCGCTGCTGGAGGGAGCCCTCGCGGAGGGGCCGCCGTCCTGCGCGCGCTGCCTGGCGCACATTCTCAGCGAGGGGGAGCCGGCCGAGCAGGCCCGGGCGCGCGAGCTCTACGCCGAGGCCGCCCAGAAGGGCGACGCGCAGGCCTGCTACTGGGCCTGCCTCCAGAGCGAGGAGGACGACCCAGCCGCGGCGCGCCGCTTCCGCGACCTGCTCCGGGCCCAGGCCACCGAGCAAGCCGAGGCGGCCTACTACGCGGCGCTGCTCGACTACCGCGACGCGCGTCGCGCCGACGACGAGGCCGCCGCGGCCCGAGCGCGGGCCGAGATCGAGCGCGTCGCGGAGGAGGGGAACTCCTCCGCGCAGGTGTGGCTGGCGGAGACGCTCGAGGCGGAGGGCGGCTACGAGCGGGCCTTCGTGTTCGCGCAGCTGGCGGCGAGCCAGGGCAGCCGGATCGCGCTGCGCCTGGTCGGGCTCTTCCACTTGCGCGGCCAGGGCGGGGCGGCCCCCGACCCGCCCCGGGGGGTGCACTACCTCCTGCGCGCCAGCCGACTGGGCGACGCCGAGTCCATGTATCGCTACGCGCTCTGCCTGCGCTCGGGCCAGGGCCGCGACGCGCCCGACCTCGAGGAGTCCTGGAAGTGGGTCGAGGCCAGCGCCGGGCGCGGCTTCGCGACGGCGCGCTTCGACCTCGGCTTCGAGCTCTTGATCGGCAGCGGCCGGAGCGTGCTGGGCGAACCCAGCCAGGGGCTGGCGATCCTGCGTCAGCTCCACGCCGCCGGCGACCCCCACGGAACCCTCGGCGTCGGGGTCGCCTACCTGATCGGACGGGGCGTCCCGCGCGACCGCAAGCGCGGGCGCCAGCTCCTGCTCGAGTCCGCGCGCCGCGGCCAGCTGCGCTCCTACTACTACCTCGGGCTGGACGCCCTGGACGAGCGGACCCCCGCCGCGCGCGTCGACGCCGTGCGCTGGCTGGGGATCGCCGCCCGGAGCGGGGACCTCCAGGCGACCCTCAAGCTGGCGCGTGTGCTGCGCGCCAGCGGCGACCCCGCCGAGGCGCGGCGGGCGCGCAGGCTGCTCGAGAGGGCGGCGGCACGCGGCTCGCTCGAAGCGCAGGGGCTGCTCACCCAGGAGTCCGAGTGATCCTGGGGAGCGCGCCCGGGCGCCCGGCGCTACGCTGACTCCAATGCTGCACTGCACCGGCACCGGCTGCTCCCATGAGTGACCCCCTCTCGCCCTCGGAGGCGCTCGTCCGCGAGCTCTACCGGATCTCGGCCGACTACGCGGCCGGCTTCGAGGACCAGCTCGACCGCTTGCTGCGCGCCGGCTGCGAGCGCCTCGAGCTCGAGCTCGGGATCGTGGCCCGCGTCGAGGAGCAGGACTACACGGTCCTCCGCGCGCGCTCGCCCGAAGACGCCGTCGCGCCCGGCGCGAAGTTCCGCCTCTCGGACACCTACTGCGAGGCCACGCTACGCGCCGCGGGCCCGGTCGGCTTCGAGTGCGCGGGCGAGTCGGAGTGGCACACCCACCCCGCCTACGCGGCCTTCAAGCTCGAGTCCTATCTGGGCACCCCGATCCGCGTCGCCGACCGGGCGTGGGGGACGCTCAACTTCTCCAGCTTCGCCTCGCGCCCGCGCAAGTGGGCCCCGCGCGACCTCGACTCGATCCAGCTGATGGCGGCCTGGATCGGCGCCGAGCTGCAGCGCCAGCAGATCGAGCAGGAGCTGCGCGCGGCCCTCGCCCAGGTCAAGACCCTCGAGGGGCTGCTGCCGATCTGCGCCGCCTGCAAGAAGATCCGCGAGCAGGGCGAGGACGGGTCGACGGCCTGGACGCAGGTCGAGACCTACGTCACGCGCCGCACGCACGCCGTGTTCTCGCACGGCATGTGCCCGGACTGCGCCGAGGAGTGGCTCGCCACGTAGCCCTCGTTCATGACCTGGAACCGCGCTGTCGCACGAGCGACAGCTCCCTCTGTGTCGAGACAATGAACGGTGAAAACTGGAGAACTCGAAGAAGGCGGCTCCGCCGAGCAGCCACCGCGCTTCCTGTTTTCTAGTCTTCCCCGTTCCAGCCCAGGAACGCGAAGGAGCTTTCGCTGACTGCGACAGCTCCTCCTGTTCTTCCCCTCGGGCACGGGCACGAAGATCCCTAGCGCGGGTAGACGGTCTCCTGGCCGTCGACCCACAGCCGGTAGGTCGGGCTGCGCTCGTCGGCCTCGCTGGGCTCGATCACGAGGCGCACCTCGAGCTCGTCGCCCTCGGCCACCTCGCGCGGGGGGAGCGGGAACCAGTGCTGCTGCCAGTGGGTCAGCGGCGCGCTGGGGCTGGTGTCGAGCAGCACGCCCGGCGAGAGCTGGGCGTCGAACCAGCCGCAGAAGCCGCTCAGCGGGCCGGCGCGCTCGCAGCGGAAGGTCAGCTCGACGTCGATCCAGGCCTCGTCCGGTCCGGCCTTGGCGCAGTCCAGCTCGGCCAGGGGCAGGCCCGGGCAGAGCAGGGCCCCGGCCAGGATCACGCGGACCTCGCTCTGGAGGCGCGCGACCTCCTCCGCGCCGAGGGGCGAGAGGTCGCAGCCGTAGCGCGGCGTGTCCCAGTAGCCCGGCCCCTCCTCGAGCAGCTCGGGGCCGACCGGGGCCAGATACCAGGTGACGCGGCTGGGCACGATCGCGCCGCCGGGCTTGAGCGCGCGCTCGCGCAGCTTGGCCACGCTGGCCCACATGCCCTCGGTGCTGACGAAGTGCCCGAGCCACTCGCTGACCAGGACGTCGACCGGCTCGCCGAGCTCGACCTCTTCACCCAGGCCGCGGTGGACCTGGATCACGTCGCTCTTGCCGTTGCGGGCCACGATCTCGACCACGGCGTCGGCGAGGGGCGAGGCCTCCAGCGCGTGGACCCGCTTGGCCCCGGCCTGGGCGGCGAAGAGCGAGAGGATCCCGCTCCCGGCGCCGAGGTCGCACACCACGTCCCCGGCCGAGACGACCTCCTCCAGCGCCTGGCGGAAGGCGATCGTGCGCGACTCGTCCTGGAGCATCGTGCGGTGGACGGCGGGGTGCGCGTAGCCGGCGAAGTAGGGCTCCTCGTCGTCGTGCTCGCTCGCGAGCAGGCCCGCCTCGGCCAGGCGCCCGAGGAGCTGATCGAGGAGCATCCCCTGGGCCGCCTCGCTCGCTCCCGCGACCGGGAGCGTGGCCGCCAGCTCGGCGCGGGTCCGCTCTCCGTCGAGGAGCAGCACGAGGTCCAAGAGCTCGCGCGAGGCCTGCACCTGGCGCTCGCCCAGCTCGAGCCACAGGTCTCCCTCGGGCCCGAAGGCCACCCGCAGCTGGGGGTGGCGGCGCGGCCGCTCCAGCAACGCCACGCCTAGGCCTCCGCGATGTCTTCGTGGGCGACGAGGTCGCGGATCCCCCGCTCCTCGCGCGCCTTCCAGCGCTTGAGCGCCGCCGCGAACGCGCTCTCGCCGCGGACCATTTCGCGGGCCAGGCGGCCGACGAGCTGCATCGAGAACGCGTTGTGGAGGTTCCCCTTGCCCGCGATCGGCGTCGCGACCTCGAGCACCTGCGCCGCCAGCCGGTAGCGCTGCGCGCCCTCCAGCTCGCCGGCGGTCCGGGCCGCCTGCAGGAGCAGGTCCTTCTGGTCGAAGGGCGAGAGGCTCTGGCTGTGCTGGAGCACGTCGGCGAAGGTCGCCGCGGCCGTGTCGTTGTCGCCCAGGCGCAGCGCCGCCTGGCCGCAGTGGATCAGGGTCCCGCAGTAGAAGTAGCGGCCCAGGTCCCCGGCCGGGCTGTTGGCCAGCGCCGCCTCCGCGGCCTGGATCACCTCGTTGACCAGGTTCAGCCCGCGCCGCGACTCGCCCAGCTCGGCCGCGCCGCGCACGCACTCGTCGAGGGTCTCGAAGAGCAGGTGCCGGGTGCGCTGCCCCTGGCCCTCGCGGAAGTCCTGGAGCGCGGTGTGGGCGGCCTGCTCGACCAGCTCGAAGCTGGCGCGGCTGTCGCCGAGCTGCGCGGCGGCCAGGGTGGTCGCCATCAGGACCTCGTTGCGGCAGTAGACGTCGTCCTGCACGCGCTGGCGGACGGTCTCCTGCACCTCGCGCAGGATCTTGAGCCCGCGCTCGCGCAGGCCGAAGGCCGGCACCAGCGCCACGAGCCGCGTCACGAGCCGGATCCGCAGCTTGCCCTTCTCGCCCTCCTGGGTCCAAGCCTCGGCCAGGTTCTGCTCGAGGTGGTCGGGGCCCTGGGTCCGGTCGCCCAGCTCGGCCAGGCGGCGCAGGGCCGCGATCCGCAGCAAACGCGCCTCGTAGAGCCGGCCCTGCGCCACGAAGCGGTCGGCCACGTCCTTGGTCGTGGCCCAGGGGTCCTGCGGGAGGGCGCGCAGCGCCTGGAGGAAGGGCTCGATCGCGAACTCGTCCACGAGGTCGGCGTCGCCGCGCAGCATGTCGCGGACCTGCTCGGCCTCGGGCACGGTCAGCCCCTGGCCGCCCTGCGACTCGCCGAGGGCGGTCATCACGTTCTGGACGTGGGTCCGGAAGGCGTCGGTCGCGTTGTGATAGGCGCTGCTGGCGGAGTTCATCTCCTGGCACAGCTGGCGCGCCTCGTCGAGGCGCCGGTCCTCGAGCAGCTCGTAGAGCTGGCCGCGGCACTCGTCGCCCAGGCCCAGGGTCTCGAGGTGCGGGCGCGCGCCCACCAGCACGTTGCTGCGCACCGTGACCGGCAGCCCGAGCACGAGCGAGAAGGCCTGCCGCAGGAGCGCGTCCTGGCTCCGCTCGCCGCCCCAGGCCTCGGACACGATCGCGAACCACTGCACGAGCGCCTTGCGGGCCCGCGTGCCCTCGGTGCTCTTGGGCGAGGGGTTCTCGGCCAGCTCGCTCGAGAGCGTGCGCAGGGCGCGCGTGAAGGCGGCCCGCCCCTGGTCGCGCCCCTGGACCCGCTCCTGCACGGCGCCGACCCGGGCCACGGCCTGGGCGCGCCAGGCGAGGTGGGGCGGAGCGCCGGCCTTGCTGTCGGCGAGCTGGACCGCGCGCTGGCCGAGCTGGCCCGCGCGCTCGCCCTGCCCGAGCTCGGCCAGGGCCCAGCCGACGTGGCTGAGGGACTCGGCCTGGACGGCGGGGTGGGGCAGGTTGCCCACGAAGGTCTCGGCGCTGCTGAGGAAGCCCAGCGCCTCGTTGGCCCCGCTGCCGGTCGCGGCGCGCTGGCCGAAGTGGTCCAGCAGCAGGCGGCGCACGAAGGGCGGGACCTCGCGCTCCTCGAGCCCGCGCAGGACGAGGTCACTCAGGATCGCCTCGCGCTGGCGCTCGCCCTCGATCGCGTCGCCCGTCTCGCGGAGCACGATCCGCCACAGGAGCCAGCGGCTCTTCTTGCGCAGCCGGTCCTCCTGGTCGCGCAGGAGCGAGTAGATCTCCTCGGTCGCGCGCCGGTAGCTGTCGGCGTCGCCCGCCTTGGCGCTGACCTCGCGCCGGTAGGCGAAGGCCCGCCGGTAGAGCTCCTCGGTGTCGCCGCTGCCGCTGTCCTGGGGCGGGCCGAGCAGGTCCTCGAGCTCGCCCAGGGCGGTGTCGGCCTGCTCGTCGCGCAGGTCCCACACCCCGTTCTCGAGCCCGCGCAGGGACTCGACCGCGTCGCCCAGCTCGCGCAGGAGCGCGCCCAGGCGGAGCCAGTGGTTGGGCTTGGGGCTGCCGAGGGTGATCTCGCGCTGGAGCGCCAGCACCTCTTCGCGCCGCGGATCGGGCGCCTGGTCTCCCTTGCCCTTGCGCTCGCCCGACTTGGGCTCGCTCGGGACCGCCCGCGTGAAGGGCTTCATCAGCTTGGCCAGCAGCCCGTCCTTCTTGGGCTTGGCCAGGCCGTCCTCGGGCTTGGGCGGGGTCGGCTTGGGCTGCTTCTTGGGCGCCTTCTCCTTCTTCTTGACCCGCGCCGGGACGAGGTCCTCCTCGGCGAAGCGGCCCAGGTCGAAGGGCGTCGCCAGCACGGCCTGCTCGAGGTCCCGCGCCGCGCCGTCGAACACGAAGTCCACGATCGTCTCGACGCCGCGGAAGGAGCCCTTGGGGACCCGCACCAGCGAGATCCGGCCCGGGGGGTCGCCCGGGACCTCGTCCAGCACGGTCAGCACGTCGGCCCGCGTCCCGAAGGCGCGCGCGTAGCGCTCGGTGCTCAGGGGCGGGGCGATCGTCTGCCCGCAGGGGACGAGCAGGTCGGGCAGCCCCGTGACCGGCGCGTAGGTCCGCTTGCCCAGCGGGAGCAGGCGCGCCGCGCGACCGGTCAGGACCTCGCGCACGCAGAACAGACGCTCGCCGCCCTGCTCGACGCAGGCCACGAGCAGGTTCTTGAGCTCCTCCTCGGGGGTCTCGGTCAGGAGGGTCTCGAGGCGGTGGCGGTCGTCGACCGGCAGGATCCACAGCTCGGGGTCGGCGGGGGTGGTCCGGTCCAGCAGGCGCAGCGAGACCGAGACCCGCTCGGGCGCCGGGGCCGGGACCAGCTCCTCGGTCGGGAAGGCGGTCGGGTCGAGGTCGAGCACCCGCCCGACGTCCTCGAGCTGGCCGCGCTCGATCGTCTGGTGGCGGCCGCTGCGGTCGACCAGCAGGATCACGCCCTCGCCGCTGGGGTCGCGCAGCCAGGCCTCGAGCGGGTGGCGGTAGCCCCACTCCACGTAGATATCGCGCGCGCCCAGGGAGCCCTGCAGGCGGCGGAAGACCTGGGCCTGCTCGGGGTGATCCTCCAGCCAGCGCTCGAGCAGGAACCACGAGGGCTGGGGCACCTCGACCAGGATCCGCTCGCCGGCGCTGGTCTGGACGGGCGCGAAGCGCAGGTCGTCGAGGCCCAGCTCGAGGTGCTGGGTGATCAGGTTGGCGAAGGGCTGGCCGGGCTGGACGAGGTAGAGCAGCTCGCCAGCGCTGGGCAGCTTCTCCCAGGGGATCGGCGGCACGACCTGGGCCAGCTCGCGCGGCTCGCCCGCCTCCACGGTCTGGCGGCTCTTGCCCCGCCCCCAGCCGATCTGGTTGCTCTTGCTGTCGAAGGCCGCGCGCACGACGCGCGTGCCGCCGCTGCGGTCCTCGGGCAGCTCGACCTCGCGGTCCACGAAGAGCAGGCCGCCGCCGCGCCCCTCCTGGAAGCAGGCGCAGGCGGCGCCGGCCAGCTCGGGGTCGAGCAGGGCCGCGCCGCCGAGGTAGGCGGCGAGGGCGCGGGGGTCCTCGTAGAGCAGGAGCTGGGCCATTGAGAGTGCGTCCTCGAGCTAGGAGCGCGCCAGTGTAAGGCTCGCGGGTCGATCTCAGGAGGGGACGGGTACCGAAGGGTCGGTCGGATACCATGCCCTCCGCGCGAGAGCGAACGGCCCCCATGATCCACCGACTGACCTTGCTCCTGCTCCTGTCCCTCGGCTCGACCCTGAGCCTGTCGGCCTGCACGATTTCGCCGCCCCCGCCGCGCAAGCGCGGCCAGGGGGATCAGGGCGAACAGGAGGACGAAGAGGAGGGCCAAGAGAAGGTCCCGCAGCCGAGCGAGGAGGAGCTGCGCGAGCTGCTGCGCCTCTCGCAGGCGATCGTGACGGCGCGGGTCGAGGAGCGGATCGAGCGGGAGGGCGTGGTCCGCTACCGGCTGCGGGTCCAGAAGGTGGTCGCGGGCAAGTCGACGCCGACCCACCCCTTCCGGGCCCTGGACGAGCTGACCACGAGCGACTTCCTGTTCAGCGAGCGCACGAGCCAGCGGGAGGTGGGTCCCCTGGTCGAGCTGGCCAGCTACCTGTTCTTCCTCGCGCCCAAGCAGGAGGCCGGCGAGTGGTTCCACCTCGCCGACGCCTCGGCCTTCCCGATCCCCGCCGCGCGCGAGGTGCGCCAGCGGCTGGAGGCCCTGGCGGCCGAGCAGCCAGCCAGGAAGCCCGCCGACCCCGACGAGCGCCGCTGACCCGGCCGGAGGAGCCATGAGCGAGCCGATCTCTTCTTGTCCCAAGTGCCGCCGCGGCCTGGCCCACGTGGAGCGCCGCGGGCACGTGATCGAGCTCTGCCCGGCTTGCCGCGGCCTGTGGCTCGACCCCGGCGAGCTGACGCTCCTGGTCGAGGTCTACAAGAAGCTCGACGCCAAGGCCGGCGCGGGCTCGGGCGTGTTCTGCGTCCGCTGCGACGTCGAGCTGCGCGAGCTGACCTTCCCCGGCAGCGACGTCACGATCGACGCCTGCCCCGACTGCCAGGGGACCTGGCTGGACGCGGGCGAGCTGGAGCTGCTCCAGCGCACCGTGCGCGACCTGGTCGCGCGCGACGAGCCGGACCTGGCCGAGCGGGCGGTCGCGCTCCTGGGCGAGGCCGAGCGCGCGGGCGAGCAGCGCTTCCGCTGCCCCAAGTGCCAGGCCAAGCTGTGGCACATGGACCGGGGGGGGAACCTGGTCGAGCTCTGCTCGGGCTGCAAGGGGATGTGGTTCGACGCGGGTGAGCTGACCGTGATCCTGGGCGTCTACCGGCGCCTCGAGACGGCCCTGGGCGAGGACACCGAGTTCGCCTGCCTGCGCTGCAACGACGAGCGCCTGCGCCAGCTGCCCTTCCCCCACAGCTCGGTCGACGTGGACGTGTGCCCCAAGTGCCAGGGCGTGTGGCTCGACCGCGGCGAGCTCGAGACGCTCCAGGCCAACGTCGAGAAGCTGGTCACGGAGGCGGAGCCCGACCTCGGCCAGCGCGCCGAGGCGCTCTTCGACGACCTCGACCGCGGCGCCAAGCAGCGCGCGGCCTGCCCCAAGTGCGGCGGGACCTTGATGGAGGCCAACGAGAACGGCGTCCGCGCCGAGTATTGCCTCGGCTGCCGCGGGACCTGGCTCGACTCGGGCGACCTGACCCGGGCCCTGGGCGTGGCCCGCAAGATCCCCCGCAAGGGCGGCAAGGCGACCGAGGTCGCCTGCGTCCGCTGCCCGAACAAGCAGCTGATCGAGGTGATCTACCCCGGCAGCGAGACCCCGATCGACATTTGCCCCGACTGCCGCGGGGTGTGGCTCGACGCCGACGAGGCCTCGGCCCTGCGCAAGCAGATCGGGATCTAGCCTTCCTTCAGCGAGGCGTCTGGCCGATCGCCGGGCTACTGCCCGTGGCGGTTGGCCAGGTTGCGCGTGATCGCGGTCGCGGCCCGGCCGTCGACCACGTTCGCGCAGCGGCGAGGGCCGCGCTCGTCGGTGTGCCAGGCGGCGCCGTTGGTGGCGGCGCTGCCGCCGGGCTGGAGGACCTGATACTCGATCTTGACCCGGGCCGAGCCCGCGTCGCGGGCGGCGCCCCCGCCCCAGCCGCCGGCGATCCGGCCGGCGAGGACCGCGTCCTTGTTGCCGGGCAGGAACTCGGTCATGTCGACGGAGGTCAGGTAGACGCCGCTGCCCTCGAGGGGCGCCTCGTCGGCGCTCTTGACGACCTTGGCGTCCCAGCCGTAGTTGCCGAGCCGGCCGCTGAGGTCGCTCGCGATGTAGCTCGTGATGTCCTCGCGCGCGGCGGCGGTGTCGGCCGGGGTGTCGTCGTGGTTGCCGGTCTTGACCAGCACGAACATGGTCATGGCGCTGCCGTCGGGGTTGCGCGGCGCTCGCAGGGGCGGCGGGCTGGAGCAGCCAGCGAACACGAGCAGCAAGCCGGCCAGGAAGGCGGACAGGCGAAGACGGCGAAGCAGGTTCATGGGTTCTCCTCGGTGCAGGGGTGAGACCCCGGCGCCCTGGTCTCTATTCGACTCCGCCCCTCCGACGTCCTGAGCGCTAGCCCTCGACCTCGTCCCAGGAGAGGACGTGCACGATCGCGCGCAGCGAGAGGGTCGTCTCGCGCGAGAGCTCGGCCTCGGGCAGGTGGCGGCGATAGTCCTCCTCGAGCAGCGCGCGCAGCCGCGCCAGGAGCACGCCGCCGACCTTCTCGCCGACGCGCGCGCTGGCGCGGACCCGGCCGGCGGGGGTCTTGCTCTCGAGCAGGCCCCGCTCGGCGAGGAGCTCGCCGATCTCGCGGTCCGAGCGGGCGGGCTGCTTGGGGTCGAGGGGCCACTTGAGCTCGAGGTAGGCCCGCTCGACGGGCGCGAGCTTGCCGCCGCCCTCGAGGATCGAGCTCCGGGCGGCCTCGACGGCCTCGCGCACGCGCAGGCGCAGGCGCTCGGCCTCCTGGTGGAGGAGATTGAAGGCCGGGTCGTCGCGCTCGTCGCTGCTCAGCTCGCCCTCGAGGGGTTCGGGCTGCGGGCGGCGCAGCGCGCGGCGGCAGTGGTTGAGGAAGGCCGTGACGAGGTAGTTGCGGAAGCGACGGCTGGGGTCGTAGCGCTGCAGCAGCCCGCCCTCCTGCACGAGGAGCTGCTCGGCGATGAACTCGTGGGCGAGGGCCTCGGCCTCGGCGCGGTCGCAGCGGAAGTAGCGCTGGGCGAGGGCCTGCAGCCCGCCCACGTAGCGCTTGTAGAAGCTGGCGTAGCCGAACTCGGTCCAGTCGCTGAAGCGGGTCTGAGGGAGCACGGGCGCAGCCTAGCGCAGCCTGCCCCCGCGCTCGACCGCTGGCGCCGAGCCCCTGGCCACGGGGCAGGTAGTCTCTGGGCATGCCCAACTGGGGAGAGATCCTCGCGCGCCAGGAGGACGAGGAGACGCCGCCGCCCGAGGTGGCGGGCTACCGCGTGCTCGAGCGGATCGCGGGCCACGGCCAGGGCGAGGTCTACCGCGCCCTCGACGCCGAGGGGCGCGCGGTGGCGCTCAAGCGCTGGCGCCTGCCCAGCCCGCGGGCCGAGCGCGAGCTGCAGGCGCTGGCCGCCCTGCGCGCGCCGGGGATCGTGGCCGTCCTGGGCTCGGCCGAGGACGAGCGCACGGGGCTGCCCTGTCTGATCATGGAGCTGGTCGAGGGCGCGCCGCTCTCGAGCGAGGGGCGCCTGGCGCCGCGAGTGGCCGCGCGGCGAGCCCGGGACGTGGCCCGCGCCCTCAGACACGTCCACGCGGCCGGGCTGGTGCACCGCGACGTCAAGCCGAGCAACGTGCTGGTGCGGCCCGATGGCGAGGTGGTCCTGGTCGACTTCGGCGTGGTCAAGGTCGACGACGCCGAGGGGCTGACCGCCCAGGGCGCGACGCTGGGCACCGCGCCCTACAGCCCCCCCGAGCAGCTCGGCACGATCGAGGCCCCCGTCGACGCGCGCAGCGACGTCTACGCGCTGGGGGCGACGCTCTACGAGAGCCTGAGCGGGGCTCACCCCTTCGAGAGCGAGGGGCGCTACGAGCGCGAGCACCGCGACCCCTGGGAGCGGCCGCCCTCGGGCGCCGAGGTCGAGGGGGTGCCGGCGGAGCTGCGCGCGATCGTGTCGCGCTGCCTGGCCTTCGCGCCCGCGGCTCGCTACGCCAGCGCAAGCGAGCTGGAGCAGGCGCTGGGCGCCTTCCTGGAGCGTGAGGCGGCGCCGGCCGCCAAGGGGCTCGGAGCGCTGCCCCTGACGGGGGGGCTCGCGCTGCTGCTCCTGCTGGGGGTCGCGGCCGGCAGCCGACTGGGCGCCTCCGCCGCGCCCGAGCCGTCCCCGCCCCTCGGACCAGCGCTCGCCAGCCCTCCCCCACCGAGCCCCTCCTCCGCGTCGCCCTCGCCCCCTCCCGCCGACGCCTCGCTCGCAGACGGGCTGCGCGAGCTGGTCCTCCAGCCGGGTCCGCTCGCAGGCAAGGACACCTACGTGAGCGGCGTCGGGCTCTATCGCAATGACAACTTCGGCGTCGAGCCGATCCTGCGGGTCGGCTACCGGCCGCAGCGCACGCGTCAGGTCGGAGAGCTGCGCGCCTTCCTCGGCTTCGACCTGATCCGCCTCCCGCGAGAGGCGGAGGTCGAGTCGGCCAGCCTCGAGCTCTACGCCTTGAACCTGGTCTACGGGCCGACGCCCCCGCCGCCGCTGGAGCTCTCCCTCGTCCTGCCCAGCCCCGCGGGGCGGACGCCCTGGATCGAGGGCACGGGCGGGCTCGACCGCGGCCTGGACGGGCTGGCCTGGAGCGGCGTGTTCCAAGGGCCCTCGCCCGAGGCCAGCAGCGCCTCGCCTGCGTTCAGCCAGCCCGAGTGCGGCCCCCCGCTGGCGCGGGCCACCAGCGCGCTGGGCCAGTGGACTCGCTGGGACGCGAGCGCGGCCGTCCGAGCCTGGCGAGGCCAGGCCAAGAACCTGGGGCTGCGCCTGGCGCCGCCGGCGGGGTCGGGGGGAGAGGCCGGGCACTGGGTGTTCTATTCCAGCGACGCGCTCGAAGCCGAGCTGCGCCCGCGGCTGCGGATTCGCTACCGCGGCCCCGCCGCCTACCCGCCTCCCGAGGGCTCGCGGGACGCGGCCCGCGCGCGGGCCCGCAGCCTCCTGGCCGCGGGCCGAGCGGGCGCCGACGCCCTGGCCACGCTCAGCGCCGCGGCGGGCACGGCTCCCTTCTGGGGTCAGCCCTTCTGGGAGCGCGCGCGCTGGGGCGCGGCTCAGGGCCGAATCGCCGGCGCGCGCGTCGACGCCCTGCGCGCGCTCCAGGTCGAGGAGCCCGTGGCGCCGCTCCCGCTCCTGCGTCTGCTCGCCCAGGCTCACCTGGCCCAGCCCGGTCTGCGCCCGCGACTCCAGGGCGCGCTGCTCCTGGCGACCCTCGGGCTGGACCCCGCCGAGCGAGAGGCCGAGCAGGCCTTCGCCGAGTGCTTGGCCCGCCAGGCCGACCTGCGCGTCGCGCTCGCGCAGCCGCGCTGGCGCGACTTCCTCCAGCGCGAGGCGGCCTGGTCGCTGGCCGCCTGGCGGCGCGTCGCCGCGCCCAAGACCCCCTTGGTTCCCCTGGCCCACGCGCTCCTCCTCCGCTTGCGGGACGAGGAGCACGCGGCCGCCCTGGCCGCGCTCCCACCCCTCCCCGAGCCGCTGCAGCCGCTCCTGGCCGGGCCCGAGACCCCCGCCGCGGCGCTGGCCTTGGCTCGCCTGGCGCTGCTGGCGGGTGGTCCCGCCGCAGCCCAAACGCGGCTGCGCGCGGCCCTGGGGCGGTGGCCCCAAGACCGCGCGCTGCTCCAGCTCCGCGCCGCGCTGGACTAGCCCTGAGGACTAGAGGTTCGCGCGCTGCATGCGCATTCGCGGCGGGATCCGCTTGGGGCGGCTCCAGCGCAGGATCAGGCGGTCCTGCTCCAGGTGGAGCTTGCGCACCCAGCTGGTGTAGAGGATCGCCTCGTCGCCCCGCTCCACGACCACGACCAGACGGACGCTGGAGTGGTCCACCTTGTAGAACTGCTTGCTGGCGCGGTTCCAGCGCCACGCGACCGTGCGGCCCATGGCTTCCTCGACGAAGCGGACCGCCAGCACGCGCTCCTTGGGGAAGTGCTCCTTCCACTGAGTCCGCACGAAGGACTCGAGCTGGGCCCGGTCGCCTCCCGTGTAGCGATCGGCCGGAGCGCGGTTGGAGGCCACGATCTCCCCCGCCAGCTTCTCCTCCTCCTGCTGGAGGTCCTGAGCGAGCTTCTCGCTCAGGGCGTCGAGGCCAGCCCCGCCGCCGAGGAGCTGCGCGAGCTCTGCCAAGCGCTCGACGTGGACGCGCTTGCCCCGCAGGGGACCAATGAAGTTGCTGAAGGCGTAGTGGTCGCGCGCGGCGACAGCCTTGGCGGCCATGGCCCGCGCCTCCGCGGCGGCGCCCTTGGCGGCCTCGGGCGCCTTGGCGAGGAAGCTCGCGATCGCCTCCTTCATCCGGCGGTGGTAGTCCTGGGCCTGCTTGTAGGTGATGAACATCGGGTTGGACTTGCCCTCGGCCAGGGTCGCGTAGCGCGCCGCGAAGCGCTGCCACTCGGCGTCGATCTGGCTCCACTGCTCGGCGATCCCGCGCGCCTGCTCGTTGGTGCTGCTGTCGAGCGGGTTGCGCAGGTGACCGGCGTCGACCTGGAACAGGCCGAACTCCTTGAAGGTCTCGCTCAGCTGCTTGACCCGCTCGACGTCTTGCTTGAAGGAGGGCCCGTCGATCAGCGCCTGCCGCGCCGCTTCGGCCTCGGCCGCCGCCGCCTTGGCGTTCCCCAGCCCCTGTCGCAAGCCGGCCAGACGCCGCTCGGCCCCGGCCAGGCGCTCGGCGAGCTGCTTGACGACCGGGTTGTCGGCCGGCAACCCAGCCAGCTCCTCCTTGACCCCGGCCAGGTGCTTGATCAGCCGATCCTGGTCGCGGTCGCCGAAGTCCTTGCCCTGGCTGAAGCCGTCCAGCTCTTGCTGGGCGTAGTCCAGCCGGCCCACGAGGTAGTTGATCTGCTTGGCGGGCTTGGCGCCGAGCCCCGCCTTGGCCCCCATGCTCCCCTTGGCGCGCACGAGCTCGCCGACCCGGGCCCGGACCGACTTCAGCCGCGCTTGGGCCTGAGCGACCCCGTCCCCGTCCGCCGGCAGCTTGGCCAGCTTCTCCTCGGTCCGAACCAGCGAGCGCTCGAGCGACTCCGCCACCCGGTCCTTGTAGGGCTTCTGATCCTGCTCGTAGACGGCCAGGGTCTGCTCGGCCTTGGTCAGGTCCTTGTCCACCCGGGCCATCGTGCGAGCATCCTTCTTGTCCAGCTCACCCGCCGCCGCGGCGCTGCACACGCAGGCCAGGCTGAGGGCGAGGGCGTATCGAGTCCTCATGACTCCTCCTTTGCTGAGGGGAGTAGGCGCGCCCGAGGGCTTTGGACATGGTTTTCGTAAGTGCTTGTCTCTCCTGGCCGTGCACCGCTGCAGGCCCGCTTCGCTACGAGACTTAGAGCGCCGGAGCCCCGCGCCGACAAAGACCGTTGATGGGTGAACGAACGTTCGTTAATGTTCTCTCCATGAGACGGCGGGGCGGGGAAGGCCCCCTACTGGAGGACGAACATGACGATCGGACTTTGGCTGGAGAAGTGGACCCACTTCTATCCCGAGCGGATCGCGCTGGTGGACGTCGCGAGCGGACAGCGCTGGAGCTACGGGGAGATGTTCGCGCGGGCTCAGCGCCGCGCTGCCTGGCTGCGTGACGTGCACGGGATCGAGCCGGGCGACCGGGTGTGCTGGCACGGCCAGAACGAGCCCGAGTTCTTCGAGGTGCTCTTCGCCTGCGCTCGCCTGGGCGCGATCCTGGTGCCGATCAACTGGCGCTGCGCCCCGCCCGAGGTGCAGTACGTGATCGACAACGTGCGGCCCAAGCTGACGATGGTCGACGAGACCCTCGCGCCCCTGGCCCAGGCCGGTGAGGTCCCCCAGGTCCCCTGCTTCGACGCCGCCGAGGACACCCCGCTGCTGATCCTGCACACCTCGGGCACGACCGGCCGCCCCAAGGGCGCGGTCCTGACCCACGGCTCGATCACGGCCAACAGCCTCAACACGACGGTCGCCTGCGACCTGCGCGCTGACGACTCCACGGCGACCTTCACGCCGCTCTTCCACACCGGCGCGATCAACGTGCTCTCGCTGCCCCTCTTCCACCGCGGCGGCAAGGTCGTGCTCTTCCCCCGCTTCGAGGCCGAGGAGATCCTGACCCAGATCGAGAAGGAGAAGATCACGATCCTGTTCGGCGTGCCGACGACCTTCGAGATGCTCCGCGACGACCCCGCCTTCGGCCGGGTCGACCTGAGCAGCGTGCGCTTCGCCCTCTGCGGCGGCGCCCCCTGCCCCCTGGGCCTGATCGACGACTACGCCGAGCGCAACGTGACCTTCCGCCAGGGCTACGGCCTGACCGAGGTCGGCCCCAACTGCTTCTCGCTGATCCCCGAGAAGGCCAAGGAGAAGGCCGGCACGGTCGGCTTCCCGGTGATGCACTGCCAGGCCAAGCTCGTCGACGACGCGGGCCACGAGGTCACCGAGCCGGGTGCGGTGGGCGAGCTGCTGCTCAAGGGCCCCCACGTCTGCGCCGGCTACTGGGAGAACGAGGAGGCGACCAACGCCGTCTACAAGGACGGCTGGTGGGCCACCGGCGACTACTTCAGCCGCGACGAGGACGGCTACTACTCGGTCGTGGGCCGCAAGAAGGAGATGTTCATCTCCGGCGGCGAGAACGTCTACCCGGCCGAGGTGGAGCAGGTGATCTTGAGCCACCCCAAGGTCAGCGAGTGCGCCGTGGTCGGCGTGCCCGACGAGCGCTGGGGCGAGGTCGGCTTCGCCTACGTCGCGCCCGCGTCGATCACGCCCAGCGAGCTGGAGGAGTTCCTCCAGGGCAAGATCGCCCGCTACAAGCAGCCCAAACGCGTGATCACCATGGACGCCCTGCCCCGCAACGCGATGGGCAAGGTCGTGCGCGCCATGCTGCCGACCATGGCGGCCGTCTAGCGCGATCACTTACCCCGGCGAACGCCGGAATGTTGTTGTGAGGGAAAAGGCTAGAGCGGACCTTCGGGTCCGCTCTGGTCTTTGGTTCTTGCGGTATCACGGGGCTCATGAAGCACGCGCTGTGGTTGGTCCTGCTCCTCTCGGCTCCGCTGGTCGCCCAAGACCCAGGCAAGGGGCAGCGGGTCTACGTCTCCTGCGGCAAAGCGCAGGAGGTCCAGGTGTTCGACCTCGACCCCGAGGGCGCCCTCTCGCCGCGCTCCAAGCTGGCGCTCCCCGGTCGCCCGGGCGCCATGGCGCTCTCGCCCGACCGCGCGCGGATCTACGTGGCCGCCGCCGAGCGGAAGCGCGGGCGCGGCTGGATCGAGCGGATCCACACCCTGCGCCGTCTGCCCGCGGGCCGACTGGAGATCGAGCACAGCCTCGAGCTCACGGGCGGACGGCCGACCTTCCTCCGCGTGGCGGGTGGGTTCTTGCTCAGCGCGAGCTACGGCGGCGGCCAGGTCTCGGTCTACGCGCTCGAGCAGGGGCGCTGCACCCAGCGGGTCGCCCGCAAGACGACCGCCAAGAAGGCGCACATGGTCGAGGTCGACCCCTCGGGGCGCTTCGTGTTCGTGCCGCACACCGGACCCAACGCGGTCTATCAGCTCCGCTTCGACCCCAAGACCGGCGCGCTCGAGCCCAACGACCCGCCCCGGGTCGCGGGCCCCGAGCCCGGGCGCGACGTGCACGAGCCACGCCACCTCCGCTTCCACCCGCGCCTGCCCTTCGCCTACTCGAGCAACGAGCACGGCGGCGGGATCTCCGCCTGGCGCCTCGACCCCAAGGCGGGGACCCTGAAGCTCGTCCAGACGCTCTCGACCTTGCCCGAGGGCTTTCAGGGCAAGAGCTCGGGCGCGGAGGTACGGATCACCCCGGACGGGCGCTTCGCCTACGTCTCCAACCGCGATCACCGCAAGCAGGACCCCCAGGACACGCTGGCCGTGTTCGCGATCGACGGGGAAGGCGGCCTGCGCAAGGCGGGGCACGCGCGCTGCCCGCACTTCCCGCGCGCCTTCAGCCTCGACGCGAAGGGCGAGCGCGTCCTGGTCGCGGGCCAGCGCGACCACCGGCTCGCGGTCTATCGGATCGCTGAGGACGGCGCGCTGCGCGAGCTGAGCCGCCGCGAGGTCGGCGAGGGTCCGGCCTGGGTGCTCTGCGTGGCTGACTGAGGAGCTGTCGCTGGGAGCGAGAGCTCCCTCTGCCGCGAGTGTGTGAAGAAGGAAAGCAAGAAGCCAGGAAGGCTGCATTTGATTGGTGCCTCTTCCTGCTTTCTTGCTTTCCTTCTTCAATCTCCGGAACGCAAAGGAGCTGTCGCCCTCAGCGACAGCTCCCTCGGTTCTCCGTCTCGAGCACGAGCAGGAGGATTCCTTATCCCGAGTTCCAGGTGCGCAGCTTGCCGGACTGGGCGTCCCGCGTGAAGCGGTAGAAGTGCCAGTGGGTCACGCAGCGGTTGAGGAACTGGGCGGTCCCGATCAAGCCCGGGCGGACCTTGCGGTTCACGCGCACGAAGTAGCGCAGGTAGACCATGCCGACCTTGCCCAGGGAGCCGTCCTTGAGCAGGGCCATGGACAGGTTCACGAACAGGATGATCGCGTAGCCCAGGGTGGGGAGGAACTTGCCCTCGTTGCCCTTGCGGCAGATCTCGGCCCGCTTCTCGGTGTACTCGGGGTGGTCGATGTAGACGCGGAAGTAGCGATCGAGGAAGGCCTCGGGCGTGTAGAGCCGGCGGACGAGGTCCCAGTAGTTGGTGATCAGCTGCTCGCGGGTCATCTGCTTGGGGATGAAGTTGCAGTTGGGGTCCTCCTCGATGAGGCGCCCCTCCTTCTCGAGCCGCTTGTAGAGCGGCGTCTTGGGGATCGCCCCCAGCATGCCGACCATGGCCAGCAGCACGCCCGCGCCCTGAATGAAGTTGTATTGGTCCTCGAAGATCCCCAGGTCGTCGTTGTCGAAGCCGACGATGAACCCGGCGCTGATGTCGAGGCCGGCCTTCTGGATTCGGCCCAGCTTGTCCTCGAGCGAGTCGCCGTGGGTGTTCTGGAACTTCTTGGTCTCCTTGAGCGACTCGGCGCGCGGGGTCTCGATCCCGATGAAGATGCTCCGGAAGTTGGCCTCGTAGAGGAGGTCCATCAGCACCGGGTCGTCGGCGAGGTTGATGCTCGCCTCGGTGTTGAGCCGCAGCGGGTAGTCGTGCTCGATCTGCCAGTCGCGGATCGCGCGCAGGACGGCCTTGGCCTTCTTCTTGTTCCCGATGAAGTTGTCGTCCACGACCATGGCCGAGAAGAAGCCGGCCTGGCGCATGGCCTCGAGCTCGGCCACGACCTGCTCGGGCTCCTTGTTCCGCGGCTTGCGCCCGAAGATCACGATGATGTCGCAGAACTCGCACTGGAAGGGGCAGCCGCGGGAGAACTGGAGCGAGCCCGAGGCGTAGCGGTCGACCTTGAGCAGGTCGTAGCGCGGCGCCGGGACGAGCGTCATGTCGGTCCGCTCGCTCTGCTCGTAGCGCGACTCGGTCGGGCGACCGGCGGCGAAGTCGTCGAGGAACTTGGGCCAGGTGTACTCGGACTCGCCGATGAACATGGCGTCGCAGAAGCCCTCGAAGATGTCCTCCTTGACCGAGACGTAGGGGCCGCCGACGGCCACGAACACGTCCATGCTGCGCAGGCGCTCGAGGATCTCGAACTGCCGCTTGCGCTGCACGTTCATGCCGGTCACGCCGACGATGTCGTGACGCGCGACCTCGTCCCAGTCGATCTCCTCCACGTTCTCGTCGATCAGGCGCACGTGGTGGTGGCCGCAGAGCCCCGCCAGGCTGGGCAGCGCGCCGTTGATCATGGTGCTGCGCCGGTCGCCCGGATAGAGGGGCAGGGCGTAGTCGAAGCCCCAGTAGCTCGGCTCGAAGCGCGGGTTGATCAGGCAGATCGAGAGCGTGCGGCTGGAGGGATCCGGCAGGACGCTGCGCTCGAGGGTCGGCTGCTCTCCCTGCGTGCCTTGCTCGCTCTCGCTCTTCCGCTGGTCGCTCTGGGGGGCGTCGAGGGTAGGGAGGGTCGTGGTGGCCACGAGCTTAGCTCCAGCTAATGTTCGGAGTGCGTGAGTCTCAAGTGCCGAGGTCCCAACGCTCTACGCCAGGAGTCTCGACACGCGGGACTATGCCCCAGTTTCGGAGCACTTCCGAGCAAGAATACTCGAACTCCCCGTCAGATCCCCAAGCAAACCCTTTGCGCCTGCTGGATTTGGGCAATCCCTGCCCCCGCGGCGTCGAGGAGCGCGTCGAGCGCCTTGCGGTCGAAGACCCCCTGCTCGCCCGTGCCCTGGACTTCGACGAAGTCGCCGTCGCGCATCACGACGTTCATGTCGACCTCGGCCGTGCTGTCGTGGGCGTAGTCGAGGTCGACCACGACCTCGCCCTTGCAGATCCCGACCGAGACGGCGGCGACCTGGCCGGTCAGGTAGTGCTCGGGGCCGGGGTGACCCTGGCGCTCGGCCAGGACCCGCAGGGCGTCGTACATCGCGACCCAGCCGCCGCTGATCGCCGCGGTCCGCGTGCCGCCGTCGGCCTGGAGCACGTCGCAGTCGATCGTGAGCGAGTTCTCGCCCATCTTCTCGAAGTCGATCGCCGCCCGCAGGCTGCGCCCGATCAGCCGCTGGATCTCGACGCTGCGCCCGTCGCGCTTGTTGAGCTCGCGCCGCTTGCGGCCGCCGCCGGTCGAGCCGGGGAGCATCGCGTATTCGGCGGTCACCCAGCCCTTGCCGGTGTCGCGGCGGAAGGGCGGGACGCGGTCCTCGAGGGAGGCGGTCACGATCACCTTCGTCTCGCCGAAGGCGACGAGGCAGGAGCCGGCAGGGTGAGAGACGAAGTCGCGGGTGAAGGACACGGGGCGCATGACAGACCTCGGTTGGTTGGGGCGGGATTGTAGGGGGCTTGGTTTGACGTGGGCGACGCGGGGGGCGAAAGTCCCCGCCACCAACGAAAGGAGAGTCGCGTGAACCTGAACAAGGCTCTGGACAAGTCCTGGGAGGGCAAGACCCTCAAGGAGATCGTGGACGCCCCCGTAGGCGCCCTGCAGGGCGTGAGCGAGAAGGACGCCCAGCTCCTCGCCGAGGCCTTCAACGTCAAGACCGTGGGCGACCTGGGCCGGCTCAAGTTCGCCCGCTGGGCGCACGCGATCGTGACCCTCGCCGAGGCGGAGGAGTAGGCCATGGAGCAGCGGCTAGAGCGCCTCGAGCGCCAGAATCGCTTCCTGGTCCTGCTGGTGGTCGCGCTGGTCGCGCTCCAGGTCGGGGCCTTCCTCGGCGGCGCGCGCGCGCCGGGCGCCATGAGCGAGGTCCGCGTGTTGCCCGCGGCCCACGCCCAGAGCATGCAGACCGTCGGCAAGGACGGGCAGCGGCCCGCGGTCGTGATCACGACCAGCCAGTCGGGCGCGGTGCTCTACGAGTTTCGCCTCGACAAGGAGGGCAACTACAAGCGATACCTCTGGGCCCAGTAGGAGGACAGCGTGGACGACAAAGCCATGATCCAGGCGATCGCCGAGGACAAGGAGTGGGCGCTCGAGATCCCCGAGGAGGGCGTCTACCTGCTCTCGATGCCGACCACCGGCGACCGCAGCCAGAGCGTCTACGTGGTCTTCAAGGAGGACGGCGACCACCACGTGGCGCTGCTCTGGAGCCACGTCGGCAGCGCGAGCAAGTTCGGGGACCCCTGGCAGCTGCTCGACTACAACTGGAGCCACACCTACGGGGCGCTCGCGCGCCGCAACGGGAACGAGGTCGTGCTCAAGCACACCGAGATCGTCGACCCGGGCGACGAGTCCGCGCTGGCCAAGGCCCTCGAGCACGTGGGCAAGACGGCGGACTCGATCGAGCAGGAGCTCTACGGCGAGCTCGACCTCAACTGAGCGCTACCAGGGGGGCGCGTCGGGGGAGAGGGTCTTCAGCCTCAGCTGAAGCGTGATCTCCGCGCGCCCTTCGCGATAGCGCATGTCGAGCGCGCTCGCGCGAGGCCAGCGCGCGGCGGGCAGGAGCTCGATCGTGTGGGTCCCCGTGAAGCCGCGGATCTGCGGAGGAGTGCCCTCAGCGAAGAGGAAGCGCTCCTCGCTCGCCGAGCGGAGCTGGCCGGAGAGGCCGCCGTCCTGGCGGTGATAGCGGCAGCTGACCTCAGCGCTGTAGAGGGTGTTGACCCAGATCCTGTGCTTGGTCTCCCAGCTGCGCTCGGCGGCGTCGGCGGGGAACACGCCCAGGGACGCCTCGAGCATGGCTCGCAGGGCCTCGGGGGCGAAGGCTCGCTTGAGCAGCTTGGCGAGCTCGTCGAAGCCGCCCTCGTCGAACTGACCGCCTGCGAGCTCTTCTGCCAAGGGAGGCACTCCCGAGAGCTCGCCGACGCGCCCGGTGTGGAGGTCGAGCTCGAGCTTCACGGCCGCCCCCGCGAGCCGACGCAGGTTCCCGTCGACCGCTCCCCCGGCGGGCCCCCGCGTGTCGACCCGGGTCACCCCCAGGACGCAGCGCGCGGCCTCGATCCGGCCCTCGAGCGTCCCCGGCGCGTCGGGCTTGGCCTGGAGCCGGAACGCCACGCTGCCGATCAGCGCGCCTCCCTCCCGACTCTGCTCGACCTCCATCACGAGCAGGAGCGGATCGCGCGGAGGCTCCCAGCGAGGCGGCGCGGGCGCCGCGCTCGCTCGCTGGGTCGGGGTCGCGCTCGGGGAGGGCCGCGCGCGCGTCTCGTCGTCGGCCCTCTGCAGCTGGAGGGCGAGCCCGAGCAGGAGCGCGAGCCCGAGCCCCAGGCCTCCCCCGAGGACCAGCCGCCTCGGCGCCCCGCGGCGGGCTGGGGGCGCTGCGGCGCCGGCGGCCCACTCGGCGAGGGCCGCCGCGAAGGCCGCCGCGCTGGGGTAGCGCTGCTCAGGGTCCTTCTCGAGAGCGCGCAGGCAGATCGCCTCGAGCGCCGGGTCGAGGTCCGGCGCGAAGCTTCGCGGCCGGCGCGGCGGGTCGGCGATCACCTGCGCCAGGACCTCGAGGTGGGAGGTCCCCACGAAGGGCAGCTCGCCCGTGAGGCACTGGTAGAGGATCCCGCCCAGGCCGTAGACGTCCGCGCGGAAGTCGATCCCCTCGGCTCCCTGAGCCTGCTCGGGGGCCATGAACACGGGCGTGCCCAGCGTCTCGTAGGTGTGCGTCAGCGAGGAGCGCTCCAGGCCGATCCGCGCCAGGCCGAAGTCCATCACGAGCGGGCGGCCGTCCTCGGCGAAGAGCACGTTGTCGGGCTTGAGGTCGCGGTGGAGCACGCCGCAGGCGTGGACGTGGGCGACGCCCTCGGCGACTTCGCGCACGAGTTCGGCGGCCTCAGCGCTGTCCAGCCGCCCCTCCTTGCGCAGGCGGGCGCCGAGGGAGTCGCCCTCGCCGACCTCCAGGACCAGGTAGCCGTAGCCCTGGTGCTCGCCCTGCGCGAACACCCCGAGCACGTTGCGGTGCGCGCCGGCGGCAGCCTGGGCCTCCCCCTCGCGCAGGAAGCGCCGCAGCAGCTCCTCGTCCGCGCTCGCCGAGATCAGCTTGAGCGCGAAGCGGCGCCCGCTGACGTGCTCTGCCAGATAGACCACGCCCATCCCGCCGCGCCCGAGCTCCTCGAGCAGGCGGTAGTCGCCGAAGCGCCCTCCGACGCGCAGGGCAGCCCCAGGCTCCGGGTTCACTGGGAGCAACCGGCCATGATCGAGTCCTCCCTGCGAGCGCCCTGGACGACGCGACTCAGGTCAGCACGCTTGTTGGTGCGCTCCTGGCTGCATAGTCTAGCGGCCATGCCGATCCCCTCGAAACCTGGGCACTGAGGTCGGGCGAGCCATGTTCATTCCCTTCCTCTACGAGCTGCGCGCGCGCAAGGTGCCCGTCGGCGCCCAGGAGGCCGTCGCCCTCGCCGAGGCCTTGAGCCGCGACCTGCACGACAGCTCGCTCGACGGTTTCTATCACGTCGCCCGCGCGCTCCTCGTGCACTCCGAGGCGCACCTCGACGCCTTCGACGAGGCCTTCCTGGCCCACTTCAAGGGGATCGAGATCCACCGCGAGCAGGTCAAGGACGAGCTCTTCGACTGGCTGCGGGACGCGATCGAGAAGCGGGCTCGCGAAGAGGGGCTCGAGGAGCTCGACCTCGAGCAGCTGCGCGAGCGCTTCGAGGAGCTGCTGCGCGAGCAGGACGAACGCCACGACGGCGGGAGCAAGTGGATCGGGACGGGCGGGAACTCGCCCTTCGGCCACGGCGGCAACGCGCGGGAGGGCTACCGGATCGGCGGCAAGGGCGGCAACCGGAGCGCGATCAAGGTCGCCGACGCGCGCGCCTACCGCGGCTACCGCAACGACCTGACCCTCGAGGTGCGCCAGCTCCAGGTCGCGCTGCGCAAGCTGCGCGCCTTCGGGCGCGAGGGCGAACCGGAGCTCGACCTCGACGAGACGATCGACGCCACCGCGCAGAACGCCGGCGAGCTCGAGCTCGTGATGCGCCCCCCGCGGCGCCCCAACACGCGCGTGATCCTGTGCATGGACGTCGGCGGCTCCATGGACCCCTACGCGCACCTCGTGTCGCGGGTGTTCAGCGCGGCGTCCAAGGCGACGCACTTCAAGGAGCTGCGCTGCTACTACTTCCACAACTGCATCTACGGCCACCTCTACACGACCGAGAGCTTCATGGAGCGGGTCCGCGTCCAGGAGGTCCTGGCCGAGTGCGGGCGGCACTACAAGCTGATCGTGGTCGGCGACGCGCTGATGGCTCCCTACGAGCTGCTGATGCGCGGCGGGTCCCTCGACCTCGGCGACCACGCCCAGACCGAGGGGATCGAGTGGCTGCGGATGCTGGTCGGCCACTTCGACCGCAGCGCCTGGCTCAACCCCGAGCCCCTGCGCTACTGGGGCGGGACGACGATCGAGGCGATCGCGCAGGTGTTCGAGATGTTCCCGCTCACGATCGAGGGCCTCGGCCAGGCCGTCGAGCACCTGACCCGCGGGCTGGGTCGCGGCCGCCAGGCGAGCTAGTCGATCTCTGCTCTCAGGGACATTGCCGCCCATGGGTTTGTGAGCGAACACTCACTTAATCGCGCGGGCGCTTGCGAGTCTTGAGCAGGCCTCAACAATCACGAGCGTGAAAGTGGAAGGCGCGTTCGGGACCGCGCCCCAAGAGGACATTGCTCTGAACGCTCCCCAGCAGGTCGGGGTGGGGCTGAAGCTCGGCTTCGTCGTGTGGTTGCTCGCGGTCGCGCTCGGCCTCGGGGTCCTCGTGGACTATGAGTCCGGTCCCGGGAGCGCAGGGACCGTGCCCACCACCTGGCCAGTCGAGTCCAGCTTCGCCCGAGACGACGCCACGCAGACCCTGATCCTGGTCGCCCACCCGCGCTGCCCTTGCACTCGCGCCAGCGTGCGCGAGCTGGCCCGCGCGCTGGCGCACGCCCCCGACGCGGCGCGGGTCCACGCCCTGCTCCTGCTGCCTGGGGATCGCGACGAGGAGTGGGCGCGCGGCGGCGCGATCTACCCGCTCCTGGCGGAGCTCCCGGGCGTCGAGGTCCACTTCGACCGCGGCGGAGCGCAGGCGCGCCGCTTCGGCGCCCAGACCTCGGGGCACGTCCTCCTCTACGACCGGCGCGGGCGGCTCAGCTTCAGCGGCGGCGTGACCGCCTCGCGCGGCCACGAGGGCGACAGCCGCGGCGGGCGCGCCCTGAGGCGACTGCTCGAGGGCGACCAGAGCGCGCTCCACGTGGCGCCCGTGTTTGGCTGCCAGCTCTTCGCCGAGGAGAGCGGGGTCGCCCCGCTGACGTCGGGGACCTCTAGCGAGGAGAGGACGTGAGCGAGGCCAGCGACGCCTTCGTGTCGAAGCGCGCCGAGGAGCTCTACGACGAGGCGAGCTTCGAGGTCTACCGCCGGACCGACCGGGTCTTTGGTGGGCTGATGATCTTCCAGTGGGTCGCCGCGATCGTGGCGGCGCTGGTGGTCTCGCCCCTGACCTGGATCGGGGCGACCTCCGAGGTCCACCTCCACGTGTGGGGCGCGGTCATCGTCGGCGGCGCGATCACCTTCTTCCCGGTGCTCCTGGCCCTCACCCGTCCCGGCGAGGCGATCACCCGCCACACGATCGCCGTCGGCCAGATGCTCTTCTCCGCCCTGCTGATCCACGTCAGCGGCGGTCGGATCGAGACCCACTTCCACGTGTTCGGCTCGCTGGCCTTCCTGGCCTTCTACCGCGACTGGCGGGTCCTGGTCTCGGCGACCCTCGTGACCGCGGTCGACCACGTCGTGCGCGGCATCTACTGGCCGCAGTCGATCTACGGCGTGCTGACCGGCGCGGAGTGGCGCTGGGTCGAGCACGCGGGCTGGGTCGTGTTCGAGGACCTGTTCCTGATCGCCTCCTGCCGCCGCGGCGACCTCGAGCTGCGCCAGACGGCGGACCGCCGCGCCCAGCTCGAGTGGAACGGCTGGCTGCGCTCGGGCCAGACCGCCCTCGACGACGCGCTGCGCGGCCTGCGCGGGCGACGCGAGCTAGGTGAGGCCGCCTTGGCCGCCCTGGGCGAGCTCCTCCGTTCGCCGCTGGCGGCCTGCTACCTGCGCGACCCGAGCCGCACCGAGCGCTACGAGCTGGTCGCCTCGAGCGGGTTCACCCCGCAGGCCAGCCTGCCGCGCTCCTTCTCCGACGGAGAGGGCCTCCTCGGTGAAGTCACCCGCGGCGACGGACTCCAGCTCTTCAGCGGGCTCGACGCGGCGCAGGTCAAGATCTCGGGCGGGCTCGTGGAGCTAGTCCCCAAGAGCCTGCTGGTGTGCGCGCTCGTCCACGAGGGCGAGTGCCAGGGCGCGCTGACCTTCGCCTCGCTCGAGGAGCTGGGAGCCGCGGAGGTCGAGCTGCTCGAAGTCGGGCGAGGGATCGTCGGCACCGCGGTCGCGAGCGCGCGAGCCCGCCAGCAGACCGAGGTCCTGCTGCTGGAGTCGCAGCACCTCGCCGCCGAGCTGCGCCGCCAGAACGACGAGGTCACCTCGCAGCGCGCCGAGCTCGACCGCAAGAACCAGGAGCTGGTCGAGGCCAGCCGGCACAAGTCGGCCTTCCTGGCCTCCATGTCGCACGAGCTGCGCACGCCGCTCAACGCCATGATCGGCTACACCTCGCTCTCGCTCTCGACCCTGCGCCCGCGGCTCGAGCCCAAGGAGATCGGTCAGCTCGAGCGCGCCGAGACCGCCGCGCGGACGCTGCTGAGCCTGCTCAACAGCGTGCTCGACTTCTCCAAGATCGAAGCCGGCCACATGGAGGTCTACGGGGAGCCGATCGTGCTCCAGGACCTGATCGAGGAGAGCTCGCTCACGGCCGAGGGGCTGCTGCTCGAGCGCCCGATCGAGCTCGAGACCGAGGTCGAGGAGGGGCTGCCCGAGATCGAGAGCGACTTCACCCGCCTCAAGCAGGTGCTCAACAACCTGCTGGGCAACGCGATCAAGGCGACCGAGACCGGTCACGTCAGCCTGGAGGCCCGCCACGGCCAGGACGGCGGCGTGGTGATCGCGGTCGAGGACACGGGCTGCGGGATCCCGCCCGAGAAGCTCGACACGATCTTCGAGGCCTTCAAGCAGATCGACGACTCGAGCCGCAAGCGCTTCGCCGGGACCGGCCTGGGGCTGGCGATCACCAAGCGCCTCTGCGACCTGATGGGGATCGAGATCGCGGTCGAGAGCAAGGTGGGCGTCGGCACCCGCTTCGAGCTCCACGTGCCCGCCAAGCTGCCCGAGCAGCCCCTGCCTCCCAGCGCGCCCGCCACCCTCAGCGCGCTGGCGAGCGCCCCAGCCGCGCCAGCCGAGCCCAAGTCCACGACCCGCGCCGTCTCGCGCCCGATCGCGGCCCGGCGCCCGGAGCTGTCCAGCAAGCCCTTGCCGCTGATCTGCCTCGGCAGCGAGGCCCTGGTCGAGGGCCTGAGGCGCTGCTTGAGCGGCTTCCCCCTCGAGCCTCGGCGCGCGACCGACCTCGAGCAGGCGGCGTCCCTCGCCAGCCAGGAGGCGCCCTGGGCGATCGTGGTCGAGCCGGACGCGAGCGGCTTCGACAGCCTGAACGAGCTCTCCGCGCACAGCGCGCTGCGCCAGGTGCCCGTCGTGATGTGCGCCGAGGAGCCGGGCGGCTTCCAGCTGGACCGGGTCCAGGCGCTGATCAACCCCTTCTCCAACGAGGAGCTGATCGACGCGCTGCTCGGCGTCGACTGCTGGCGCAAGGGAGAGGTGCTCGTGGTCGAGGACGACGCCGCGACCCGCGAGCTCTACGCCGCGCACCTGAGCCAGTCCGGCTACACCGCCCGCCTGGCCGCCTCGGGCGAAGCGGCCCTCGCCCTGCTCCGCGAAGGCCCGCGCCCGCAGGCGATCGTGCTGGACCTGCTGATGCCCGGCATGGACGGCTTCGAGCTCATGGCGGCGCTGCAGAGCGACCCCGCCTGGCGGCGGATCCCCGTGATGGTCGTCACGGGCAAGGAGCTGAGCAGCGACGAGCGCGCTCGGGTCGAGCAGGGCTGCGAGCTGCTGGTCAGCAAGGGGGACGCCAAGACCGACGAGGTCCCCAGCCGCCTGGAGGGCATGGTCGCCGCGGTCCAGCGCGCCGGCGCCCAGCGAGTGCTGGTGGTGGACGACAACGAGCCGAACCGCGACCTGATCGGGCAGCTCTTCGCGGCCCAGGGCTACAAGGTCCACACCGCCGAGGGCGGCGCGGCCGCGATCGAGCTGGCCCTCGAGAAGGGACCCGACGTCGTGATCATGGACCTGGCCATGCCCGGCATGGACGGCTTCGAGGCGACCCAGATGCTGCGCGCGCACCCCGCGACGGCCGAGACCGCGATCATCGCCTGCAGCGCCTTCGCGCTGGACGAGTTCCGCAAGCGCGCCGAAGCTGCGGGCTGCGACGGGTTCATCACCAAACCGATCGAGCCGGCCGAGCTGGTGGATCGGGTCAAGCGCTTGGTGTTGGCAGCCAAGGTGCGGCGCAACGACCTGCAGCCGCAAGGGAGCTGAGATGGCCACCATTCTGGTGATCGACGACGACGCTCAAGCCCGGGACCTCTTCACGCAGGTGCTGGGGGTGGAGCACGAGGTCACGACCGCGTCGGATTGGGTGACTGCGAACGCGGCGCTGCGTCCTGGCGTGGACCTCGTGCTGATCGACGTGAACATGCCGACCCTCAGCGGCGACACGGTCACCAAGATCCTCCTGCAGACGAAGCCGAACCTGCAGATCGTGCTGACCAGCGCCATGGACGAGTCGGAGCTGCGCCGCCTGGCGCGCTCGGTGGGCGCGGCGGGCGCGATCCCCAAGACCTTCGACCAGCTGCTGCGGGTCCGCGTGCGCCGCTACTTGCCCTAGGGCTTGGGCGGCGGGGCGAACTCCGCCAAGGCGTCCGTATCGATCACGGCGAAGTCGGGGCGAGCGTAGTCGGCGCCGAGGGTGTGGGCGACCAGGTTGGGCGCCAGCCGAGCGCTGCCAGGGCTGTGGGTGTGCCCGCAGAGCACGGTCAGCTCGCAGCCCGGGTGCTCGAGCGCCACCTCGTGCAGGAGCTCACCCAGCGCGCCGCACACGAAGCCCGGCGCCCACTCGTCGTTGCTGGTCTGGCCCTCGTGCCAGCAGGCCTCGCGGAAGGGGGGCACGTGGGTCAGCACGAGCACGCGCCCGTAGGCCGCCGCCGCCGCCCGCAGGCTCGGGCCCAGCGTCTCCGCCGCGTCGCTCCCGTAGTCGCGCAGGAGCTGCCCCAGGGCGGCCTTGTCGTTCTTGGCGAGGGCGAGCTCCTCGATCAGGAGGTAGTCGTTGAGGACCACGGGCGTGCCCTCCCAGTCGCCGACGCGCGCGTCGCCCCAGCCGCCGTGGCCGACCAGCGCCAGCCCGGGCGCGAGCTCGAGCGGCTCGCGCGCCGGCAGCCAGTGGACGGGCGCGGGCAGCCGCGCGGCGCCCGCGCGGACCTCGGCCACGCTGCCGCGGTAGTAGTCGTGGTTGCCCAGCACGAAGTAGAGCGGCCGCTCGAGCAGCTCGGCGCAGCGCTCGACCCAGAACAGGACCGAGCCGGCCGTGGCGATATCCCCGCCGAGCAGGAGGCCTTCGACCCCGGCGGCGCGGATCCGACCGCACCAGGCCTCCACGTCCTCGGGCTCGACGAAGTCGAAGTGCACGTCGCTGGCCCAGGCGATCCGCATGGGTGGGTCCTCCTCGCCCTGATCGTATCCTGAGGGTGTGCAGCCACCGCGCTCCAGCTTCGACGCCTATCGGGACAAGGCCCTCGGCCGCGCCCCGAGCAACCCCGCGCGCTGCCGCGCCGCGGGCGCGGGGCTCGCGCGAGCCACGCTGGGCCAGCTCCACCCCGACGCGCTCTGGGCCACTCACGCCCGCGCCCAGGCCCGCCTGGCCCGCGGCAGCGCGGAGCCACCGGGCGAGGGCGAGGCCTCGCTGCTGGAGCTCAAGGCCGAGCTGGCCCAGCGCCTGCTCGGCCCCTCCTGCGAGCTCTGCTTCCTGCGCTGCCCGGTCGACCGCCGCGCGGGCCAGGTCGGCGCCTGCGGCCTCGGCCCGGGCCTGCGCCCCTACCAGGACTTCGTGCACCTCGGCGAAGAGCTGGAGCTGATCCCGACCCACGCCGTCTACCTGGCGGGCTGCAACTACCGCTGCGCCTACTGCTCCGACTGGACCCACGTGGTCGAGCCGACCCAGCACCCCGAGGCGAGCCCCGCGGCGCTGGCGGCCTCGGTCGACGCCCGCCGGGGCGAGGGCACGCTCAGCCTCAGCTTCGTGGGCGGCCTGCCCGACGTGAACCTGCCCGCGATCCTCAGCGCGCTGGTCGAGAGCCGCGCCAGCACGCCCCTGGTGTGGAACACCAACCTCAGCGGCACCGAGCGGACCCACGACCTGCTCGAGGGCCTGGTCGACGCCTACGTGGCGGACCTGAAATACGGCAACGAAGCCTGCGCGCAGCAGGGCTCGGCGGTCAAGGGCTCGCTCGCCCTGACCCAGCGCTTGCTCGAGCGGGTCGCCAACGAGGCCTACCTGATCGTGCGCCACCTCCTCCTGCCGGGGCACCTCGAGTGCTGCACGCTGCCCGCCCTGGACTGGCTGGCCGAGCGCCTGCCCGGCGCGCGCCTGAACCTGATGGGCCAGTACCTCGCGCCCGACCAGGTCCGCGGCACGGACTGGGAGCGCGCCCTGGACGAAGGCGACCTCGAGCGCGCCCGCGTCCGCGGCCGCGAGCTGGGCTTCGACCTCGAGGGCCCCGGCCGGGTCGAGGGGCGACCCCAGGTCGAACCCGCCCCCGCCGCGGCCCCCGCCGCCGGCTTCAGCTCCGAGATCCGGATCCAGCCCGACGGCCGACTCGTGATCGAGAACCTGTCCTCGGACCTGTCCGGCCTGCTCGACCTGGGCGAGGCCGAGGAGCCACGCCGCGAGGCCGGCCGGGAGTGGCGAGAGGATTAGCGGGACGTGGAGAGACTGAGATCGACCTCGTCGCGTTGAACGAGGACGAGAAGGTCATCCGATTTGGAAGCTGCAAACGCACCGCCTCCAAGCTACGCCCCGACCTCGCTGCCTTTGACCAGCACGTCGAGCGCTTCTTGGGGTCGCACAAGGAATACAAGGGCTGGACCATAGAGAAAGCAGCGATAGCCCCGGTGCTCGGGGACCAGGCGGAGCGCCAAGCAATCGAGGCTCGCGGCTATCTGCCCCAGGACTTGCGAGATCTGACTCAGGGTCTCTAGCAGAGCGCTCCCGCGCCGCCCTCACGCCCTCGCAGGCCCACGAAACCGAATCCCAGTGGTCGCGCCGAACGAGCCCGCCCCACGACCACCCCAGCCCGCGCGACCCCCTCCCGCCCTCTATCTGAGCGGAGGGGCGGTCATGGCGCACCCACACCAGGACCTCTCCAACGCGAGCCTCCCCGCCATGACCGCCCCTCCGCTCAGGCGGGGACGCCGTGGTCGGCGATCTCGTTGAGCTTCTGCTTGCGCGTGGTCGCGAGGTGCGTGCAGGCCTCGGCGACCATGCGCACGGTCTCGCTCGGGAGCGCGCGCAGGTAGTCCAGGCCGCGCTCGGCGGGGTCCTCGACCCCGAGCGAGTCCTTGGCGACCTTGGCCAGGCGGTCGCACTCGGTCTGGCCGACGCGGAGGTAGATATAGGCCGCCAGGGGCGAGTGCTTCATGTCGAAGCCCGAGTCGTTGGCGCGGCCCTTCTCGAGCAGGTCGAGGACCTGCTCGTCGATGTCCTTGCTCTGGGTGCCCGGGCGCGGCGGGAGGTAGCTCTCGAGGCGGATCGTGGGCGTCTCGAGCGGCAGGTCGCCCATGAAGAGCGAGATCGGCGCGTCGCCGCCGCTGGCGTAGGCCAGGGCCTCGAGCAGCGAGGCGGCCAGGAGCTTGGCGCGCAGGTAGCGCGCGCCGAGCGCGATGTTGGCCTCGGCGCGGGTGCGCATCGTGGCGTAGTCCGAGTCGCTGGGCTCGCCCTGGTACTGGCGGAACACGCAGCCGGGATCGAGGAAGCCGAGGAAGCCCTCCATCTTCTGCATCGCCATGCGGTATTCGCTGATCGTGTAGAGGCGCTGCCCGCGCAGCGACATGTTGGTCTCGGGCAGCAGCTTCCAGGTGTTGTCGAGGAACCAGCGAATGTCCTCGGACGCGAAGTTGCCCACGTCGCGGTTGGCCACGATCGTCGCGCGCCGGATCGCCTCGACCTGGCGCTCCTCGCTCAAGCCCAGCTCGAACTCGCTGTTGGCCTTGGCCAGGCGCTCGGCCAGGCCCAGGCTGGGGTCGTTGTCCTCGCCGCCGCGGAAGGGGATCGTGGCCTCGATGCAGGCCGCCAGCTCGGCCAGGGTCGCCTCGGGCAGGCTGCCCTCGAGCGAGCGGGTCAGGAGCAGGGCCGAGAGGAACTCGTTCAGCCCGCCGTAGATCGAGAGCTCCTGGCCGGGCACGAAGCCGAAGATCGTGTTGACCAGGGCCTTCATTCGCTGGCTGGCGGGGTCGACGGGGCGCATCACGTACTTGCCGTCGTGATGGTCGATGGCGTCGTTGAGGATCTCTTCGACCGGGCGCGGCAGCCCGCCGTCGACCTGCACGTAGACCGTGTCGTGGAAGAGGATCGCCAGCGTCTCGAGGGGCGGGGCGCCCGAGGAGATATCGAACACGTGCTCGACGGTGTGGAAGCGCCGACCGCGACCCGACATGCACTCGTGGATCAAGACGCTCCAGGTCTCGAACTGCTGAGCGCTGGCCTCGTGGCCGAGCTCACGGAAGGCGGCCTCGAAGCGACGGACGAGCCGTTGGAGGGCCGAAGCCTTTGCCGCTTGAGCCTGTGCCATTCCCAACCCCCTTCGGTGCGAAGCGCTGTTATAGCGACTCACGCCGGATCGTGGGGCTAGCCTGCGGGCGAGGGGCCAGGATCGTCCTCCTCGGCCGCGCCGGTCTCCGACGCCACAGGTCGTTCGCTGGCCTGGGTTTGCGCAGCGGAGGCGTCCGCCGGGTTGGCCGGGGCCGCGGCGGCCGGCGGGGTCGCCTCGACCCGCGGGGCAGCGGGCTCGCAGTGGGGACAGGTCGCCCAGGCGTCGGTGTAGAGGTGGCCCTGCGCGCACTTGCGCGTCAGGGTCCCGGGGGCGGCCTGGACGTCGGCCGGCAGGACCACCAGCGTCGCGGCGTGCTCGGAGAGCTTCTCGCGCGTGACCCGCAGCAGACTGAACAGGCCCAGGGCGCCGAAGATATGGATCGCGCCCGAGCAGATCGCCAGGGCGCTGGGGTCCAGGCCCGACATGCTGGTCTCGCTGTAGGCCGCCATCACGATCCCGTAGAAGGGGTTCACGGTGCGAGCCAGCTCGCAGACCTCGGTCGGCACGCCCAGCTCGGACATGATGAACGAGGCGATGACCGGCGCGAGCCACACGCCGACCAGGGCCGCGCTCGCCACCAGGCGGGGCATGTGGCGGTCGCGCAGCTGGAGCGTGACGAGCTGGGAGGTCAGCACCGCCACGACGTAGGCCGAGACCGCGATCACGACCCCCAGGAGCAGGCCCACGGGCGAGATCTCGAGCCGCCCGCCGCCCGCCTGCCCGACCTCCTTCAGGGTGAACATCAGGATCCCGAGCATCAGGCCGGCCATCAGCACGTAGACGATCGGGGGCCAGGCGAAGCGGCTCCACTCCAGCCGCTCCTCGTCGGGGACGAAGTCGTCCGCGTCGCGGCGAGCCATGCCACGGACCAGCCCGCGGCTCTCGACGGGGGACTCGATCGCGAACCAGAGCAGGGCCACGAAGGGCAGGATCAGGTGGAAGGCCAGCCCGTCGGAGTGGTCGAGGTAGCGCGGCTGCCAGAAGTTGCCGATCGTCGGCCAGGGGTCGGGGAAGAAGGTCAGCCCCGAGACGACCGCGACGGCGATCACCATCGTCAGCCCCCCGTGGCGCCCGAAGAAGAGCGCTGGCTCGCCGGTGTAGCGCCGCGCCAGGCCGGCGAGCAGGGCGCGGGCCAGGATCACGAGGAACACGACCTGGATCAGGTCGCCGGGCACCGGGTTGCCGAGGACGTGGATCGTGAAGAACTTGTCCGGCTCGAGCTCGGAGAAGATCGGCCCCCAGGGGGCGAGGAGCGCGAAGCAGCGGAAGTCGAGGACCCGCGAGCCGAGGGCGAAGCCCGCCGCGCCCAGCATGAACATCGAGGCGAAGACCGCGGTCGAGCCGGCGTGCTGGGACTTCTGCATCGCCAGCCCGACCAGGGCGCCGATCATGCAGTAGACGGGCGTCAGCAAGACCAAGCAGAGGTAGGTGCGAAACACCCCGCTCGGGCCGACCTCGCTGCCGAGGCTGAGCAAGACCAGGGGCGTGGTCAGGACCGCCAGGATCAGCGGCAGCGAGAGCTGGGTCAGCAGGTGGCCGATCGCGAGCTCCTGGCCCGACATGCCCGTCAGGCGGAGCATGTCGAGCACGCCGTCCTCGCGCTGTTTGGCGATCACCGAGGCCACCCGCGCCGGGGCCCAGAAGAGCAAGAGCAGGCAGTTGACGGTCACGCTCAGGCCGAAGAAGAGCGTGAACAGGATCTTCGTCTTGCTGGTGAAGCTCGCCATCCAGTTGAGGACGAAGAGCATCGCCATGCCGTAGAAGAGGAACAGGAACACGAGGATGATCGCGAAGAAGCGCCGGTCCCGGCGGGCGTGTTGCAGACCCCACTGCGCGAGGGGGTTGCTGAGCAGGGAGGTGATCACGCCGCCTCCTCGGGCTTGGGCTCGGGTCGGGCTTGGGGGCGCTCGCCCAGGAGCTGGCGCATGGTGTCCACGCTGAAGCGCTCCGCCGCGCCGCCGCCCTTGCCGGCGACCTTGAGGAAGAGGTCCTCCAGGCCCTCCTGGCGGGTGGTCAGGCCCGTCACGCCCACGCCGGCCTCGACCAGCGCCTGCAGGAGCGCCGCGCGGCGGGCCGGCTGCGAGCGGCCCTCCAGCGCGGCCACGACCTTGACCAGGCCGGCCCGCGTCTTCTCGTTGGCCTTGTAGGTCTCGACGCTGACCTCGCGCACGTCGCCCTGGGCGGCCAGGACTCCGCTGGCGCGCTCGGGGTCGCCGAGGACCTCGAACACGAGCATGTCGCTCGGGTTGAGCCGGTCGAGGATGTCCTCGATCCGCCCCGAGACGAGCATTCGCCCGCGCTCGATGATCCCGACCGAGTCGCAGAAGTCCGCCAGCTCGGTCAGGATGTGGCTCGAGACGAGCACGGTCTTGCCCAGGTCGCGCAGGGTCTTGATGATCTCGCGGAACTCGATCCGGGCCGCCGGGTCGAGGCCCGCCGCCGGCTCGTCGAGCAGAAGCACGCTCGGGTCGTGGATCAGGGTCTTGGCGAGCAGCACGCGCTGCTTCCAGCCCTTGGAGAGCTCGGTCACCTTGTCGCGCCGCCGCTCCCCGATCCGGGTCAGCTCGATCGCGCGCTCGACCCGGTTCTTGCGCCGCACCGGCGCGAGCCGGTAGCTGATCGCGAAGAACTCGAGGAACTGCTCGACGCTGAAGCCGTCCGGCATGCCGAAGGGGTCGGGCATGAAGCCGAGCATGCGCCGCACGTCCTCGGTCTTCTGCTGGGTGTCGTAGCCGCGCACCCACACCCGCCCCGCGTCGGGGCGGTCCACGGTGGCCAGGATCCGCAGCGTGGTCGACTTGCCCGCGCCGTTGGGGCCGATGAAGCCGTAGGCCGAGCCCTCTTCCACTTCGAGGCTCAGCCCCTGGACGGCAGGTTTGCCGTCGTAGAAGCGCCATACGTTGCGCGCCACCAGGGTGGTCATGGTCTACTCGCTGAAGTCCCCGCGGTGAGGCGATCTTACAGGCATGAGTGATCCACGCGCGGTGAGGCGAGCCCTGGAGGTGCTCACGGAGCGCAGCGGCGGCTCGCTCCAGCGCCAGCTCCAGAGCCTCAGCGGCCAGGCCAGCGGCCGCCAGGCCCGCCGCTTGGCGGCCTGGACCTCGGGCGCCTTGCGCCGCCGCCGGACCCTGGGCGTCGTGCTGAACGGCGTCGCGAAGCGCGCGCTCAAGGGTCGCCCGCCCCAGGTCGTCGCCCTGCTGGAGCTCTTCGGCTACGCGCTCCTGTTCCACGCCGAGCCCCTCGAGGAGCTGCTGGCCTCGCTCCACGAGCTGGGCGAGAGCAAGAAGGTCAGCGCCCACGTCGAGCGGGTGCTGACCCGGCTGGACGCCGCGATCGCCGAGCGCCGCGACGAGCCCGGCGAGGGCGACGACCTGCTGCCCCTCGGCCGCGAGCGCTCGATTCGCTTCAAGAAGCCCGTGCTCGGCGTCAGCCAGCGCGGCCCGGCGGGCGAGCTGGGGATCCTCTACAGCCTGCCCGACGACCTGGCCGGGGCCTGGGTCGCGGCCTTCGGCGAAGAGCAGGCGCGCGAGCTGGCCCGCGCCGCCAACGACCCCGCGCCCCTCTTCCTGCGCGCCAACACGCTCAGGACGACGCCGGCCGAGCTGAGCGCGGCCCTACGCGAGGCCAAGGTCGACGTGCTCCCGACCGAGGTCGAGACCGCCCTGCGCCTCGGCCCGGGCGGGGGGAGCTTCCGCCACACGGACCCTTGGCGGGCCGGCCACTTCGTCGTCCAGGACCTGACCGCCCAGCGCGTCGCGCCCCTGCTCGCGCCCCAGCCCGGCGAGCGAGTGCTCGACCTCTGCGCCGCGCCCGGCGGCAAGACCTGCCACCTGGCCGAGCTGGCCCGCGACCAGGCCGACGTGCTCGCGACCGACCTCAAGGCCGGCCGCCTGCGGCGCGTCGAGCAGAACGCCGAGCGCCTCGGCCTGCGCTCGATCCGCACCCAGCGCCTGGACGGCAAGCGCGCCGCCGAGGAGCTGGCCGAGGCCGGCCCCTTCGACGCGATCCTGGTCGACGCGCCCTGCAGCAACACCGGCGTGGTCCGCCGCCGCCCCGAGGCGCGCTGGCGCTACGACAGCCGCTCCCAGCGCCGCCTGACCACGGAGCAGTCGCGCCTGCTCGAGGCGGTCGTCCCGCTCCTGGCGCCGGGCGGGCGGCTGGTCTACTCGCTCTGCTCGATCGAGCCCGACGAGGGCCACGAGCGCGTCGAAGAGCTGCTCGCCGCGCACCCCGAGCTGGAGCGCGTCCACGAGGAGCTGTGGCTGCCAGGGCCCGAGCGCGGAGACGGCGGCTTCGCGGCCCTGCTACGCCTAAGGGGCTGAGCCCGGCGCGGCCAGCACCACCGAGCTCGGCGTGCCCAGCTGGCCGACGTGCTCGGAGCGCAGCACCTGAAAGCCCGCCGCCTCGAGCAGCCCGCCCAGCTCCAGCGGCCGACAACCGCCGACCGCGGCCGGCCCCAGCACGCGGTGAATCCCCTGCCAGAGGGACATCAGCCCGCGCTCCAGCGCCGAGCGCCCCGGGCTCAGCGAGCAGATCACCGCGCGCCCCTCCGGCGCGAGCAGCTCGCGCAGCTCGACCAGGGCCGGCACGATCCGCGCGAGGGGAAAGAGGTCGAGGGTGTAGCCGACGTAGAGCCAATCGAAGCTCGCCCGCGCCAAGGGCGGGTCGGTCGCGCTCCCGCGCACCAGCAGCGCTCGCGGCGCGCGCGCGCGGGTCAGCCGCAGCATCTCCGCGCTCACGTCGAGGCCGACCGCGCGCACCCCCTCGAGCTGGCTGACCTGCCCCAGGAAGGCCCCGGTGCCGACGCCCACCTCGAGCACGCGCTGGCCCGCCTGGGGCTCGATCCACGAGGCGGCCAGCGCCTTGGCGCGGCCCTCGAAGGGCTCGCCCATGGCGAGCTTGCTGCCGATCCGGTCGTAGACGCGGGCCGCGTCACGCGGCTCCAGCCCTCGCTCGAGCACGGGAACCTCCCCGGCGAGATCCTAGTCCCAGGGCCGGTCGAAGGCGCCTTGACGAGGCGAGTAAGAAGGAAAGCATGAACGAAGGAAGGCAGGAAAGCGGGGATTCATGAACTCCTTGCCCCTGCTCGAGCCGCTCACGGCGACCAAGCAGCCGCAGCCTTCCTGTCCTTCCTCCTTTCCTGCTTTCCTTCTCTATCGCCTCGTCCGCGCGCCCTCGTCGGCGTTCCTACTTTCCTAGCGGCGCAGCGCGTCCGCGGCGCCCTTGAGGACAGCGCCCTCGCCGAGGAAGGTCTCGCGGTCGAGGTCCTGCTCGGCCTCGACCCGCTCGGCCAGCTCGCGCAGCGGGGCGGCCAGGTCGCCGCGGCCCTGGGCCTGGAGGACCGCCACCGCGTGGCTGAGGAGCGCCTGCTCGTCGGCGTAGCTGGTCAGGCGGCCGGGGGAGGCCTCGCGCAGGGCGTCGCGCAGGCTCGAGCGCAAGCGACCGCGGCCGAGGCGCGCCATGAGGTCGCTGCGGGCGCCGTGCGGGTCGACGGCGCTCTGCTCGCGCGCGCCCGTCAGCAGCCACTCGCGGTGGTCGAGCTCGTCGAGCTTGGCCCTGAGCTCGCTCTCCTGGCCCGTGGTGTAGATCTCGCTCAGGGCCTGGCGGCGGGCGTCCTCGTAGGAGGCCAGCGCGCGCGAGACCGAGGCCTGGTGCTCCTGGTCCAGCTTCCGCTCCCGCCGCGCGAGGTATTCGTCCAGCGAGCCGTAGCGCGCCTCGAGGCGCTGACGCAGGGCCGGGCTCGACTCGCTCCGGCTGCGGAAGGCGCTCAGCGAATCCTGGTCCTGCTTGGCCTCGGCCGCGATCCGCTCCAGGCGCGCGCCGAGCAGCGCGTCGGCCTCGCTGAGGGGGCGGTAGAGGAAGTCGCGGTAGTCGCTCCAGGCGGCGTGGTGGCGCTCGGCCGCGGCGCGCACGCTCTCGGGCGTCGCGTCGCCGTCGCCGAGGGCGCGGGTCAGCTCCTCGCCCGCGTCCGCCAGCGCGTCGAGGGCGGCGTCGCGCTCGAGCCAGGCGTTGAGCCGGTCCTCGACCTCCTCGGCCAGGTAGAGCACGACCGCCGTCTCGGCCACGGTGTAGGTCCAGCCGCCGATCCGACCCAGGCGCGAGGCCGTCCGGCCCGCCTGCGCCAGGGCGCTGCCCTGGCGCGCGCGCCGCAGCTCCCGCACCCAGCTCAGCCCGCGCACGCCGGCCTGGACCGCGGTCGCCGAGAGGCCGAGCGACACGAGCGAGATCGCGAAGGGCTTGCCCTCGAACTCGCCGGCCACGATCTGCGGCAGGGCCATGCCCGTCGCCAGGGCCAGGTTGGTGCGCAGGACCGAGCTCACGAAGCGCGGCTTGACGTAGCGCTGCAGGTAGCGGCTGTAGGCCACGTCGCTGGCGGCCGCGCCCAGAGCGAACAGGCCGTAGTGGACGTAGAAGTCGGTCTGGAGCAGGCCGTCGAAGAACTCCTCCAGGCGCGCCCGGTCGCCGGTCTTGGCGGCCACGGCCAGCTCCTTGAGGAAGAGCGCCAGCCCGAAGTGCGCCAACCCGCCGCCCGCCTGGAGCGCGCCTGCGCGGCCGGCCTTCTTCCAGTCCAGGGTCCCGTCGGCGCGGCGGAAGCGATCCCAGCGGTCGACCTTGGCCCGCAGCTCCTGGGACTCGAGCAGGTAGTAGGGGTTGACCCGGCGCGTCCGCTCGAGCTGCTTCTGGGTCGCGAGCGCCTGCTCGACCAGGGGCTTGGCGTCGGCCGGGAGCGACTTGCCCAGGTCGCCCTTGAGGATCCGCTCGATCTTCTCGAAGGGCATCGGCTGCTTGCTGTAGACCCGCACCTGCCGCATGGCGTTGATCCGGTCCGCGATCGCCTCCTTGAGCAGGTTCCCCTTGAGGCCGTCCTGGTGGTGGTGCGGCGAGAGCCGGTGCAGCTCGATCGAGTAGCGGTCGGGCTTGCCCGCCTGCGCCAGCCCGGCGGCCACGTAGGGCGAGAGCTTGCCGACGTCGATCGAGCGCTGCCCGCGCGCCTTGGCCTCGGCCAGGAGCGTGTCGAGCCAGGCGGGCGGGGGGATCGGCTTGCCCGTGTCGAAGCTCTTGAGCGGGTTGCGCTTGACCTCCTCCACGAAGCGCTCGAAGCGCGTCGTCGAGACCCGCTCGCCGAAGTCGTGCACGCCGCGCACGATCTCGCCGGGGTTGGTCGTCGGGATCGGACGCGCCTTGCCGCCGAGGGCCTCGATCAGGGCGTTGACCTCGCGAATGTGCTCGTAGGTCTCGTGCAGGAAGCCGCGCACCAGCTCGGGCGAGGTCTGCGGGCCCTTCCAGCCGCGGCTGGCCACCCGCGCCTCGGCCTCGGCGAAGCGGGCCGCGAGCCAGGCGGGCGGTTGACTGTGCACCGAGCCGTAGCCCATGGCCGGAGCCTCCCCGCTCGGCTGAGCCAGGACCGGGGTCGCGAGCAGGAGGAGGCACAGGAGCTGAACGGCAACACGCATACAGGATCTGGGCGCAAGCTCAGAGCCCGACCTAAGTGCTTGTTGGACTTGGATTCGGTCTCAGCACGAGACCGCACTCGTGCTGCTGTGCACGCCGTGCACGGCCGGCCCCTCGGAGGGGGACTCAAAGGAGCGACGACCCGCCGTCGCTTCGGCGCAAACCCTGGTGTGCAATGGGGGTACGAGTCCCAGCCCGTGGGCTATGCGCGCTCGAGGACGGTCACGATCCCCAGGTAGCCGTCGACGGTCACGCGGTCGCCGTCGGCGAGACGCTCGAGGGCGCGCGGGACCCCGTTCACGCAGGGGATCCCCAGCTCGCGCGCGATGATCGCGCCGTGGATCAGCATGCCGCCGCGCCGCTCGACGATCGCCGCGCAGAGCGGCACGAGGTGGGTCATGGTCGGCTCGATCGCGTCGCAGATCAGCACGTCCCCCGGCCTGAAGGCGCCGAGGTCCGCCGCGCTGCGCAGGCCGCGCGCCCGACCCGTCGCCAACCCCGGCGCGGCCGGCTGGCCCTGGAGCTGGCGCGGACGGGTCCGGCCAGCGGGTCGCTGCACCTCGGCGCGCGTCTCGACGCGCGCCTCGGGCTGGGGCAGCTCCACGGGGGCGTCGGAGTCGCGCAGCGCTGCGATCAGCGCAGGGGCGTCCTCCTCCCGCATCCGCCGCGCCTCGCCCAGCCGGTCCGCGGCGCGCAGCCGCTCGGCCGCCTCGTCTGCGGCCCGCAGGAGCTGGCTCTCGATCCGCCCCAGGAGCAGGTTGTCGTCGTCGCGCAGGCGCCAGGCCAGGCGCCCGAGGCGCAGCATGTCGCGCGCCTCCTGCTCGCGCGCTGGACCGACCGCGGCGTAGAGCCGTCGCTCGAGCGCGGCTCGGTCGACGCGGGGGGCCGGGGTCGCCTCCCGCTCCGAGAGCTGGAGCAAGAGGGCCAGCAGCCACTCGGGGTGCTCGCCCAGGCGCACCCCCTCGTAGGCGACGTCGAGCTCGCTCGCGCAGAGCGCTCGCAGCCGCGCCGCGAACTCGGGGGCCCTGGCCTGCAGCGCGGGGAGGGGCGAGGCCGCGGCCCGGGCCGCCGACACCGCCTCGCGCAGGGCCGGCTCCGCCCGCAGCGCCGCGGCGAGCTCCTCCAGCGCGGCGTTCCGGCGCAGGGCGGCCAGGGGCTCGTGGGAGAGCAGCCCCACGAAGGCGTAGGGGTCGCGCGGCTCGACGTGGTCGTTGAAGTAGACGCCCAGGCGACGCACGCCGTGAGCGAAGGGAATGAACTCCTCCTCGTAGACCACGCGCCAGCGCTCGAGCTCCGCCAGGCGAGCCTCCAGGGCGTCCGCCAAGGCCGGCTCGTCCAGCGAGGCGAGCTCTTGCCCGGCCAGGCGCTCGCCGGCCTCGGCGAGGGCGGGGATCGTGTGCTCGCTGACCCGTTCGCAGAGCGCGCTCAGGCGCGCGTCGCTGGGCGAGAGGCCCAGGTAGTAGCGGCGGCGGTCGGCGGGGAGCGGCGCCGCGATCGGGCGGGCCTGGAGCAAGACCAGCCCCTCGCCCGCGCCGGCCCACTCCAGATCGGGCGGCGAACTCAGCTCCTCGCCGACCCGCGCGACCAGCCCGGCGAGGGCCTCGAGCTCGGCCTCGCCGAGGAGCGGCTCCCCCTCGGCGCCCGCGCGCTCGAGCAAGCGCCCGCTGCCCGCCTCGAGCAGGTAGCGCTGCGGCTCGCGCGCACCCGAGACGAGCTCTTCGCAGGCCCCCGGCACCGCCTCGACCCACACCCGCTGGGTGCTGGGTCTCCCCTCCCCGCGCGGGTCGCGCGCGAAGGCCACCCCCGCGGGGCGCGCCGGCGAGATCGGCTGGAGCAGCGCCGCCATGCCGCTCCCCGTGCTCAGCCCCAGCTCGGCCCGGTAGAGCAGGGCCGCGTCCGAGAAGCGCGAGGCCCACACCCGGCGCAGGGCCTCGCAGACGCCTCGCTCGCCGCGGACGCCAAGGATCGTCTCGTGTAGCCCGGCGAAGGAGTGCCCGGCCGCGTCCTCGTCGGGCGCCGAGCTGCGCACCGCCCAGCCCTCGGGCGCCGAGCGAGCGGTCAGCTCGGCGCGCAGCGCAGCGATCAGGCCGCCGGGCAGGGGAGCGCGCGCGTAGCGAGCGCGGATCCGCAGGGCCGCGTCCCACAGCTCTTCCCAGCGCAGCTCACCCAGGGGCCGGCGCCCGAGCTCACCCTGCACGAAGCCCGCCAGGCCCGTCGCGGCGCGAAAGCGGGCGTAGCTCGAGACGGGCACGACCAGCCCCGGCAGGACCGGGAAGCCAGCGCGGAGCAGGCGCGCCAGGGTCGCGGCCTTCCCCCCCAGCTGGGCGGGGTCGGGCTCGGCCTCGGCCAGGTCGAGGACCCAGCTCAGGGGCGCCACTCCGCGACCTCCTGGAAGCGGGTCACGAAGAAGCCCCGCGCGACCTCGACCGCGAACAGGGCGCAGCTCGGCGCCTCGAGGAAGGCGGCCAGGGCCGGGTGGCGCGCCTCGAGGGCCGCGGCCGCCTCGGCCCGCTCCGGCCCCTCCAGCCGTCGGGCCCGCCCCTGGATCGTGAGCGCGCTCAGGTCCTGGAGGTCGAGCCCAGGCTCCTGGCTGGGAGGGGGCGCTTGATAGCGGTCGTCGAACACGAGCGCCACGTCGCGCGAGGCGCTCAGGTTGGCGAACTTGCGGGTCGTGGTCGGCGTCGCGAAGTAGAGCCGGCGCAGGTCGGGCTCGAGGGCCACGGCCATGAGCGAGCCGTAGGCCTGGCCCTCGGCCTGGGTGCAGAGCACGGCGTAGGCGCTCTCGCGCAGGAGCGCCTCGACCCGCGCCGCGACGTCCTCGGGCGCAGGCGCCTGAGCCGCGGGCTGGCGCAGGCTTGGTTCGTCGACGTCGCGCTCGCTTACCACCCGCTGAGGATAGCGAGCGGGCCGCTCCGCCCAAGAGGGAGCGGGGGCGTGACCCCGCTCCCGGTTGCGCGTCCAAGGGGAGACGGGGAAGAGCCCGCGGCTGTTCCCCTGCCTCGGGGAGTCCCTTCGAGGGAGCCCGCTTTCAAGGGAGCAGGGAGGACCTGTGGACCGCGACCAGCGCCGACGCGCGCGCCAACCGGGGCGCACGACGCAGCAGCGGCTCGCCGACGCCTACGCGGGCTATCGGGCCGGGCTCCTCCAGCTGCCCGCCGACGACTACCTCGACGCCCTCGCGCGGGCGGGCGAGCTGGCGGAGTGGGAGGGCTTCGCCTTCTGGGACGTGCAGCGCGCGCGCCCGGGCGCCCCCGAGCTGGCCCGCTTCCGCCACGAGCCGAGCGGCCTGCTCTTCGTCCTCGTGCCAGGCGGCAGCTTTCGCTTCGGCGCCAGCCTGCGCGAGCCGGGCCGCCAGCGCGGCGACCCCGCGCCGGTCGAGGTCCGGGTCGAGCCCTTCCTGATCGCCGAGACCCCCGTCACCCGGCGGGCCTGGGAGCGCCTGGTCGAGCCCGCCGGGCGCTGGGCCGCGGGTCCCCTGCCGCGCGCGCGCGAGCTCACGGGCGCCGCCGGCGAGCGCCCCATGGAGGGGCTCCGCTACGAGCACGCCCTCGCCTGGTGCCGCGCCGCGGGGCTGCTGCGCGTCCCGGGGGAGGTCGAGTGGGAGTACGCCTGTCGAGGCGGCCGCCGCTCCCTCTTCGCGGGGGCGAACGCGCTCCCGCCGAGCGCCGCCAACACGCTCCACTCGGGGCACGAGGCGACCCTGCCCGTCCGCACCTACCCGCCCAACGACTTCGGCCTCTACGACCTGCACGGCAACGTGGCCGAGTGGTGCGCCGACCAGACCCTCGGCTTCCGGGCCCTCAGACAGCGCGACCTCAAGGCGTGGCACGAGGGAGGCCGGCGCCGGGGCGGCTCCTTCGCCTCCCTCCCTGAGGAGTGCCGCTGCGCCGCCCTGGACCGCGACCCCGAGCGCCCGGGGCCCGACGGCTTCCGCCCCGTCCGCTCGCTCGAGCCGCAGGCGCCGCCGCCGCGCGCCGACGAAGGCCCCAGCTCCGAGGCCTGGGCCTACCGCTGCGGCGGGCTCGGCCTCGGCCTCCCAGCGGCCGAGGGCTCGCGCTACGCCGAGGCCCTGCGCCGGGCCCGCGCCCGCCCCGACCTGCGCTACCTGGGGCGCCGGACGTCGCCGCTCGCTCAGCGCGGCCGCTCGAAGCCCGAGGTCATGGCGAACGACCTGCGCGACCAGGGCTGCCAGCTGGCCCGCTTCGTGCACGAGCCGAGCGGCCTGGTGATGGTCCTGGTCCCGGGCGGACCGCTGCTGATGGGCAGCGACGAGCAGGGCCCGGGCGAACCCGCTGAGCGCCCCGCGCGCCGCGTCCACGTCGACCCCTTCTTGCTCGCGGTCGCTCCCCTGACCCGTGAGGTCACGGCGCTCCCCATGGGGTCTGGTCTGGTCGAGGTCCGCGGGCTGCCGGCGACGGGGATCTCGTGGTTCCAGGCGCGCGAGCTGTGCGCCGAGCGCGGCCTGCGCCTGCCGAGCGAGGCCGAGTGGGAGCACGCCTGCCGGGCGGGGAGCCGCGACGCCTACTCCTGGGGCGACGACTGGCAAATGGGCTGGGGGCAGCGCCGGGGCAACTTCGCCAGCCACCGCCCGACCCCGGTCGAGCGCTACGAGCCCAACCGCTTCGGCCTGCGCGACATGCACGGCAACGTCGAGGAGTGGTGCGAGGACGCCTGGCACCCGAGCTACGAGGGCGCCCCCGGCCGCGCCCAGCCGGCCTGGGCCGACGAGGCGCCGGGGGGGCTGCCCTGGGAGGAGAGCCTGCGCGTCCTGCGCGGCGGCTGCTTCCTCTCGCCCGTTCACCACTGCCGCTCTGCCTCCCGCTCCGCGGCCCACCCCGGCACCCGCAGCGAGACGATCGGGGTGCGACCCGCCCTGAGCGTCTAGACCTCCGCGATCCCCTCGACCCGTCGCAGGTCGTCCTCGCTGAGCGAGAAGCCGCCTGCCAGGTCCTCGTCCATGTGCGCGCGGCTGGTCGTCCCCGTGAGCGGCAGCATGCCCACCTGCTGAGCGAAGCGGAACACCACCTGCGCTGGGGTCTTGCCCAGTCGCGCGCAGAGGTCACGCATGGGTCTGCCCGCCAGCTCCCTCCGGTTGGCGGTCAAGAGCGAGAAGCCCTGATAGACGATCCCCTCGGCGCGGCAGAAGTCCCGCACGGCCCTGTCCCAGCCGCGGTCGGCGTAGCAGCGGTTCTGCACGAAGCTCGGCTTGACGGCCGCGGCCTCGTGGAGGAGCCGCAGCTGCTCCAGGCTGACGTTGCTGACCCCCAGCAGGCGCACCTCGCCCTCGTCGTGCAGCGCCTCGAAGGCTCGCCACACCTCGAAGTCGGCCGCTCCCAGCTCGGGACGCGTCGAGGGGCCGTGCAGGACGTAGGAGTCCAGCCGCTCTACCCCGAGGTGCTCCAGCGAGGAGGCGCAGGACTGGCGGACCTGCGTGGTGAAGTCGGCGTCGGGGTCGTAGGGCAGGCGGTGGTCCTGGCCGGCCAGGAAGGTGAACTTGGTCTGCAGGAAGAGCTCGTCGCGGGTCACCAGGCCCTCGGCGAAGGCCTCTCGCAGGGCCTGACCGACGCCAGCCTCGTGGTAGTGCTTGCGCTGGTTGGCGGTGTCGATCGCGCGGAACCCCGCCTCCAGGGCCAGGCGCACCAACCCCGCCGTGCGCTCTTCCTTCCAGGCCGTGCCATACATGAACTCCGGCACGGCCACCCCAGCGACGTCTCGCACTGAAACCTCCGAGTCGGGAGCTGAGCTTGCTCGCCCCTCCCCCACCCAGGCTAACGCTCGCGCCGCCACCTCGGGCCTGCTCTCGCTAGGCTGGACGCGTGCAGGTCGGCGCGCGGATCGGGCCCTATGTCTGCGAGCGCGAGCTCGGGCGGGGCGGCATGGGGGCGGTGTGGCTGGCGCGCCACGTCGAGCTCGGCCGGCCGGTCGCGCTCAAGCTGGTGCTCCTCGAGCAGGGCGCCGACGTCGAGCTGCTGCAGCGCCGCTTCGAGGTCGAGGCGCAGGCGATCGCGCAGCTGGACCACCCCGGGATCGTGCGGATCTTCGCGGCGGGCGTCGCCGAGCGGGTGCCCTGGATGGCCCTCGAGCTGGTCGAGGGCGGGAGCCTCCAGGCGCGCCTCGAAGAGCAGGGCCCGCTCCCCCCGCGCGAGGCCGCGCGCGTCGTGGCCGAGCTGGCCGAGGCCATGGACTTCGTCCACTCGCGGGGCGTCCTGCACCGGGACCTCAAGCCCGCCAACGTGCTGGTCGACGCCAGCGGGCGCGTGCGGATCACCGACTTCGGGGTGGCCCTGATCGAAGAGGCCTCGCGTGGACGCCTGACCGCCACCGGCGAGTCGCTGGGGACGCCCAGCTACATGGCGCCCGAGCAGGCCGACTCGGCCAAGCAGGCCGACGCCCGCGCCGACGTCTACGCCCTGGGCGCGATCCTCTACGCGCTCCTGAGCGGACGCCCGCCCTTCCGCGGCGCGAACCCGGTCAACGTGCTCTTCGCGGTGTTCAACGAGGCCCCGCCGCCCCTGCCGAGCGAGGTCCCCCCCGGCCTGGCTCGGATCTGCACCTGGTGCCTGGAGAAGGAGCCCAGCGCGCGCCCCGCCTCGGCCGCGGAGCTGGCCCAGGCCCTCGAGGGCTGGCTCGAGCAGGGCGACTCCGGCGCGCGGCGCGGGACCTGGCTCCCAGCCCTGCTGGCGCTGGCTGGGCTGGGCCTGGGCGGGGCGGCGCTGCACGCGACCCGCGGCCCCGGCCCCGACGCGCAGAGCCCGACTCCCACCCCCAGCCCGAGCGAAGCGCTGGATCCCGTCGCGGCCCTGCTGCGCGAGCTCTCCAGCCTGGACCGCGAGAGCCCCCGAGCCGGTGCGGCGGCGCGTCGCGGCTTGACGGCCGCGCGGGCGGCCCTCGAAGCCGAACCCGAGCGAGGCGAAGCGCTGGAGCTGCTCCAGCGAGCGCACCAGCTCCTGGGCGATCGCAAGCGCGAGCTGCAGGCCCTGGAGCGGCGGATCGCGCTCGCGCCGACGCCCGCGCTCCTGCTGCGTCGGGCCGAGCTCGTGAGCGACGAAGAGGCAGAGCAGGCGCGCTTTCGCGCCGGCGAGCTGGCGCTCGCAGCCGGGTCGAACGCCCTCGCGCTCGAGATCGCCGAGGGCCTCGCGGAGCGCGATCGGAGCGCGTTGGCCTATCGCCTCTTGGCTGCGCCGCAGCTGTGGTGGAGCGAGGACGACGCGCTGCGCGAGCGCGCGGCGAGCGCGCGCGCCGCCCTCGAGCCCACGCTCGAGCAGGGGCTCAAGCCGATCCACCTGCTCAACCAGAAGACCTCGGGGCCCAAGGTCTCGATCGAAGGCATGGAGCGGACCCTCGAGCGCGCGCGCAGCTTCCGCGACCCGAACCAGGTCCGGCTGGCGCTCTGGTGGCTCTCCACGAAGCACCGCAACCGGGGCAAGCTCAAGCGAGAGCCGGCGGACCTGCGCAAGGCGCTGGACTACGCCGAGCGCTACCTGGCGGAGTTCCCCAGCCTCCCCGACGGCTACGACCTGCGCGCGCGGGCGCGAGCGCTCCTGGAGGATCCAGCCGCTGGAGTGCCCGACCTCCGTCGGGCGATCCTGCAGGGTGCGCGGACCTCGGAGCCCTCCACGGGCGAGTGGGCCAGCCACCTCGCCAAGTGGCTGGCCGACCTGGGCCGCCTGCCCGAGGCGCTCGAGGCCCTCGAGGTAGCGCTCCCCCTCCACCCCAAGCCTTGGGAGGTGCTCCACCGACGCGCGACGATCCTCGCGAGCGCGGGTCAGGCCCAGGCCGCCCGCGAGAGCCTCCAGGCCGCCGTGGCGCGAGTCAGCCAGGAGCTGGACGAGGAGGTGCGCGCGCACCCCCTCAGCGGGCTCAGCAAGCAGGACAAGAGCCGCGGCCCGATCGCGCGGCTCTTCACCTGGCGCGCGGCCCGGCGCATGACGCTCAACGACCTGCGGGGGGCGCTCACCGACGCGGAGGCCGGCTTGGCCTACGGGCCCTACTCGGTCCAGGGCTTCGAGCTCTCCTGCGAGCTCTACCACCGCCTCGGCGACGCGGCCAAGGCGGTGGAGCGCCTGCGGGAGTTCGAACGCGCGCTACCAAGAGAGCAGGTGCGCCACGCTCGCCTGCTAGAGCTCCTCGGTCAGCGCTAGAGCGTGAACTTGAAGTCGGCCACCAGCGCGCCCGGGAGGCGCATGCTGCTCGTCGAGCGACGGAAGTAGCTCCCGGCGTCGAGGATCATCTCCCGATCCGCCGTCAGCCCGACCAGGTTCTCGCCGAGCACGCGGTAGGCGGTCTCGTCGAAGCGCATCACGTTCAGCGGCGCCTGGATCTCGCCGTCCTCGACCCAGAAGGTGGCGAAGCGGGTCATGCCGGTCGTGCGGCAGCTCGTGCGATCCGACCAGTTGAGGTACCACAGGTTGCCGACTAGCACGCCGGTCCCGAGCTCTTCGAGCACCTTGTCGTTGGCGAGGCTCCCCGCCGCGAGGTCGAGCGAGTCGGGGGTCTCCCAGCGCGAGGCGCCGTTGGTCTCGACGCCGTATTCCTTGGCCGAGCGGGGCGAGACCAGGCAGTCGCGGTAGGCGCCGCCCTCGATCAGCTTGACCGCGTCGGGGCGCAGGAAGCCCTGCTCCTGGAAGTTGGGCGCCACCCCCTCGCCGGTGTTCTCGATCAGGGTGATCCCGTCCGCGAGCTTGGCGCCGGACTCGACCATCTTGATCAGGGGCGTCTGCTTGGTCTTGTGCGTCTTGAGCCCGAACCCGCCCCAGCTGAGCATGCCCATGATCTCGTAGAGCGCCGAGGGGCTGAGGTAGATGCGGTATTCGCCCGGCTCGACCTCGCGCGGCTTCTTGTCGAGGACCGCCAGCTTCTGGGTCGCCTCCTCGACCTTGCGCTGGAAGGCCGCGCCGTCCCACGTAAAGCCGGCGTAGGCCGTCTTCACGGCCTTGTCGCCGTGGTGGTAGAAACTCCAGTCGAAGTTGTAGTTCTCGCTGCTGTGCCAGTTGCGCTGGCCGAGCGAGCTCGCGAAGCCGGTGTGGATCTGGCCCGCGGCGTAGATCCCCACCAGGTCCTTGCCCTGGCCCGCGCTCTGGATCTCGCCGATCGCGGCCTCGCCCGCGGGCAGCTCGCCGCGCTTGACGTGCTCGCTGTTGCTCGGCTCGGTCTGGTAGAGCAGGTAGGGGTCCTCGGGCAGGACCGCGCGCTTCTCGCGCAGGTCGCGGATCAAGGCGTCGACCCGCGGCTTGTCCTGCTCGAGGTCGCCCGCGAGCGTGAGCGAGCCCTCGCAGTGCTTGCGGCCCGCGATCAGGTCCAGGCTCAGGTTGCGCTGGCTGACCGAGCCCGCCTGGCGGACCTTGCTCTGGTTGAAGCGGACGAAGTCGCTGTCCTCGCCCGCGAAGCTCATGGTCGCGACCTCGTCGCCGCTCAGCTGCGCGGTGACGTGCTCGGCCAGCTCGTTGAAGTAGGTCTGCATGGCTTCCTCCTACTCGCCGCCGAACACGTCGACGCCCTTGAACAGACAGGTCGGGGACGCGTGCCCGACTCGGATCACCTGGTTCGGCTCGCCCTTGCCGCAGTTGGGCGTGCCCATCACGACGTAGGTGCTCTCGTCGCCGACCGCCGCCAGGTTGCGCCAGAAGTTGGCCGAGACCCCCCGATAGTTGGGCTTCTTGACCACGCCCTTGAGCTCGCCGTCCTCGATCAGGCGCGCGCGCTCGCAGCCGAACTGGAACTTGTTGCGCGAGTCGTCGATCGACCAGGAGCAGTTGGTCTCCATCAGGATCCCGCGCTCCACCTGGCTCAGCATGTCCTCCATGCTGCTCTGGCCGGGCTCGACGTTCAGGTTGGCCATCCGGTCGATGGGCGGGCGGTTCCAGGAGCAGGCGCGCGCGTTGGCGACGCCCGGCATCCCCTCGACCCGGGCCTGGCTGGTCGTGCCGCCCAGGGGCCGGAGCAGGACCCCGTCCTTGATCACGAACTCCTTGCGCGCCTCGGTCCCCTCGTCGTCGTAGCCGTAGCTGGCGAGCTGCTCGGGGCGGGTCGGGTCGAAGGTCACGTTCAGGAGCTCCGAGCCGTACTGGTAGCTGCCGAACATGTCGAGGGTCACGAAGCTCGTGCCCGCGTAGTTGCGCTCGTCACCGAGGATCCGGTCGAGCTCGAGCGGGTGACCGATCGACTCGTGGATCTGGAGCACCATTTGGTCCGGCGCCAGCAGCAGGTCCATGCTCCCGCTGGGGCAGTTGGGCGCGTCGAGCAGCTCGAGGGCCTCGCCCCGGATCCGCCCCGCGGCCGCCTCGTAGCCGAGGTCGTCGAGGACCTCCAGCCCGCCCTGCCGGCAGTAGGCGTTGGCGCCGAAGGTGCGCGACTCGGTCGAGGCGCCCTGGTTCGCCGTCGCCCGCAGCGAGGGGAAGATGTACTCGAAGCTCTGCACGAGGCGCCCGCCCTCGTTGGTGAGCGTGAAGGTGTCGAGGGTGGTCCGCCCCAGGCCAGCCGCCCAGTCCACGATCCGCTCGTCGCCGCCCTTGAGCTCACCGCTGAGGCGAGTCAGCAGGTCGACCTTGTCCTGGAGCGAGCTGCTGTCCCAGGCCTTGCCGACCTGCGAGCGATACTCGCCCTGCGGGTGGCTGGCGCCGACGGTCGCGAAGTCGACCACGCTCCGCCCCGCGCTGTCGCTGGCCCAGCGCTGCGCGCGCTTGATCGCCTCGCGGATCCCCTCCTCCGAGAGGTCCGAGGTCGCCGCGTAGCCCAGCCCGCCGCCGTGGATCACGGTGACCATCAGCCCCTCGTCCAGGCTGGCGGACACGGGCTGCAGCACGTCCTGGCGCACCGAGAGGGACTCGCCCCGCTCGTTGGAGTAGCGGAGCGAGCAATACTCGATCCCGGCGGGGAGCGCGCGCTGGAAGCGCTCCGAGAGCGTCTCGATCATGGGTCCTCCAAGGAAGGCGCAGAGGCTAACAGACGGGTGCAGGGGTGGTGCGCTGCCCCGCTCCGTGCCCGTGAGGCTGCCTGGGGATCGACGAGGCGGAAGCGCAAGAACGATCGATTGACCGCAGAGACGCAGAGGACGCAGAGTCTTCGCAGCTCAGCGACAGCTCCTCGGTGGGTGCACGGGCACGGGAGGCTGTCGCGAAACCTCGGGAGCGAGAAGGCGCTGTCGCACGAGCGACAGCTCCTCCTGACCCGAGTGTGTGAAGAAGGAAAGCAAGAAAGCAGGAACGACTCCAGCTCACCTCGGCCGTCTTCCTGCTTTCGTGCTTTCCTTCTTCAATCTCCGGAACGCGAAGGAGCTGTCGCACGAGCGACAGCTCCCCCTCTGTCGAGACAATGAACGGTGAAAACTGG
>MDTG01012083.1_pt1 | contig 64554 bp, 64 predicted proteins | sample 811421 | NCBI WGS metagenome assembly MDTG01 (sample SAMN05326645, study PRJNA326480) | marine metagenome | isolation source: seawater | place: Pacific Ocean: South East | collected 2011
CGTACCTTTTGTTTTTTCCCACCATCTATCTGCAGGGTTTTCATCAAAGGCTTAAATAATTTATTTGATAAAACATCAATCGATGGTAAATCTTTGGAAAGAATAATTTGATTGAAGGATCTTTCGAGAAGTTTAATCTTATACTGCTCTTTTTCTGTGTAAAGATTATAGACTTCACCAGAAGCCCCCATGCGTCCAGTTCTACCTATACGATGAACATGAGAATTAATATCTCGAGCAAGCTTGTAATTAATAACCGCAGAAAGTAAGGAAATGTCTATTCCTCTTGAAGCAACATCAGTTGCCACTAAAATCGACAGACTATTGTTAGAAAAACAAACTAATGTTTGATCTCTATCTTTTTGATCAAGATCACCATGAATAGGCAAAGCGCTCAACCCTAGATCTATAAGAAAATCCGCTATAACTACAGATTCTTTTTTTGTTTCACAAAAAATAATTGTTGATTTTGGGCGATATTTAAAAAGTATTAACTTCAATGCATGAATTCTGTTTTTTTCATCTTTCACATGATAATAAATTTGATTAATTTTGCTCTCATCATCTCTAGGTGTAACTTTTATGACCTTTGGGTCTCTCATAACTTCTTTAGAAATAGATAAAACTGATTTTTCAAAGGTAGCACTAAAAAGAAGAGTTTGCCGATCCTTAGGGAGTTCTTCAATAATAGCATTAAGAGAAGCCTGAAAACCCATATCCAACATCCGATCAGCTTCGTCTAAAACAAATGTATTTATATGTTTAAGCGATAGGTTATTCTTGTTTAAGTGATCCAAAATTCTACCGGGCGTCCCTACAACTATATGTGCCCCGTGACCTAAGGACCCCTTTTGTGGACCAAATGGTGAGCCCCCGCATAGTATTAGAACTTTAGTATTGTATGTAGTGCGAGCGAGTTTGCGAATTTCTTCAGCGATCTGATTTGCTAACTCTCGGGTAGGACATAAAACAAGGGCTTGGATTTTAAATTCCTTTAAATCAAGCTTATTTAATAGGCCTAAAGAAAAAGCAACAGTCTTTCCAGAGCCTGTCGTACCCTCTCCAATAACATCAAGACCTTTTAAAATATATGGCAATGCTTTAGTTTGTATGGGCGTCATTTTGCAATAACCTAATGATGAGACGCTCTTAATTAAATCACTTCGCAAAGGGAGTGCTGAAAATTCATTATGATCCACAGAATTTACCGTTTTTTTTTGGCTATAAATTATTGATGATGTTGAAAAAATCTAGTAGGAATCTAAAGAAATTAATTTTAGAAACTATTTTGAATTTTACATAAAAAAATCACAACAAGTAAAAGTTGGGATTTAGTATAAATTTTTATATAAATAATAATTTACTATTCTTCTTGACTGAGTAACCACATTGTATGCTCAACACTGCCTTCCTCTATACCCTCAGGAATTTCACGAAGTTTGGGATTTTCTTTTGCAGTTGCAAGATCTCTATTTTTTACAACTTCACCTTTCTCGTTGACATACTCACCTGGCTTCAAGTTTTTTGAAATTGCGAAAGCTGGAGCTGGTGCTGTAGATGGATCAGATGAACTACCAAATTTTTCTGTATTGAATTTATCAATATTACTATTTCCAGTAGATGATTCAGTAGCTTCTGAGGCAGGAGCTGCAGCCTCTTCTGACTTTTCGGCACATGCAGCTAGTCCTAATACTAGTACAGATATACCAAGTAATTTAACAATGTTCATTCTCTCATTCCCCTTAAAAATTATTTTTTAAAACTTATATTTAGCATTCAGAAAAAGAGTGCTAAATTGCTATGGTTTTTGAATTTAGATAATTATGAGCCAGTATTCAAATTCATGCATAGCCTTTTCCGAATTTGATTTTAATGACCTTTTCCTAACAAATCTATAGATATATGATCCCTTTATCAATATTTTATAAAATTTTAGGATGAATAATTAAAATTTATATAAAAATCATATATTTATAAAATAAAACTCTTCATTAAATTTTGAAGAGGTCACAATAAATTATTTAACATCAACATACATATATATATTTTAGTATAGTATTTTGGTAAATTTGATTTTTTATGGATAATTAAACAATTTCCCACTACCAATCAAAAAGGATATTTAATACCAGTTCCCCCTAGCCCGCAATAGCCATTTGGATTTTTTGCGAGATACTGTTGATGGTAGTCCTCTGCATAAAAGAACTCCATGTTAGTTGAAACTTCAGTCGTTATTTTACCGTACCCAGATTTTGACAAAAGATTTTGATACGTCTCTTTACTATTTAAAACAATATCAAGTTGACTTTGATTAGTGCAGTAAACTGAAGAACGGTATTGAGTTCCTAGATCATTACCTTGTCTCATACCTTGTGTTGGATCATGAGAATCCCAAAATATAGAAAGTATTTTTTCTAATGAGACTATCCTAGGGTCATATATAATTCTGACTACCTCAGAATGTCCTGTAAGGCCTGAGCAAACTTCCTGGTAGCTTGGATTTTCTGTATAACCACCAGAGTATCCAACAGCAGTAGTAAATATACCATCTTCGCTCCAAAATTTTCTTTCTGCACCCCAGAAGCAACCTAATCCTAAAGAAATATCATGAAAAGTTTTTTTAAAGGGCCCGGAAATATTGCGTCCATGAACAAAATGGGATTTTGTGACTATCTGCTTTGTACTCCTACCCTTTATTGCTTTACTTTGATCAATTATTAAGCTTTTTAATGAAACTTCCGGCATATTTTCTCCTAAAAAAATATTTAATCTATTTTACAGTTCATTATTCATTTAATGTACTATATTTATATTTGTAATTCTAATTTATAAATTCGGTAAAAAAATGATTAGTTTATACACTGCAGCAACCCCAAATGGACACAAAATTAGCATTGCTCTGGAAGAGCTTGGTCTTGAGTACTCAATAAATGAGCTTGACTTAGGGAAGAACGATCAAAAGAAATACGAGTACATCAAGCTTAATCCTAATGGAAAAATACCTACAATAGTAGACCATGATCATAGTGATTTTGTAGTTTTTGAATCCGGTGCGATTTTAATATACTTAGCTGAAAAAACTGGTAAGTTGCTGTCAAAAGATCCATATAGTCGTTCGCAAACAATACAGTGGCTTATGTTTCAAATGGGTGGAATAGGCCCAATGATGGGTCAAGCTAACGTATTTAACCGATACTGGCATGAGCAATATCAACCTGCAATTGATCGTTATCAAAACGAAGTTAAAAGACTATTTGGGGTTATGGATGCTCACCTTAATGGTAAGATGTATCTTTCAGATTCACTTAGTATAGCTGATATCGCATGTTGGCCTTGGGTAAAAATTCACGAATGGTCGGGAGTTGAGTTAGACTCTTTTCCTAATTTAACATTATGGTTGGATAACCTCGGCGATAGGCCGTCTTTTATCAAAGGGATAAATACCCCTCAATTGATATTGAAAGACGATAAAAAAGATTTATTTATAAAAGGCGTTAAAAATATGCTTACAAGATAAATAAATCAGTATAATTCTATTGATTTCAATCCAAGCAATAGATCATTCTTAATATCAATAATATCCTCCAATCCTACTGCTACTCGAATTAAATTTTCTGAAATACCTGATTTATTTTTTTGATCCTCTGTAAGCCTACCGTGTGTAGTGGTAGCTGGATGAATTATTGTTGTTTTTGCATCACCTAAATTTGCAGTTAGTGAAATCAACTTGGTTCCATCTATTACCCTCCATGCTTCTCTCCTTGATCCCTTAACAGTAAAAGAAAGAACACCGCCAAAAGCTAATTGTTGTTTAGAGGCGAGCAGGTATCCTGGATGGTCCTTGAGGCCAGTATAAAAAACGTTTTCCACCTCCTTTTGTTGTTTAAGCCAAAGGGCTAGACTAAGGGCATTGCTTGAATGGGCAAACATACGTAACTTTAAGGTTTCTAAGCCTTTTAAAAATACCCATGCATTAAATGGACTCATTGCTGGACCAGCAGTTCGAACGAAGGACAGAATTTCATTTATTAAGTTTGCTTGTCCCGCAACAATTCCACCAAGACATCTTCCCTGGCCGTCTAGATACTTTGTGGCTGAGTGGATAATTAGATCTGCACCAAGTTTTAGGGGTAATTGTAAAGCAGGCGTACAAAAGCAATTATCGACAACTAGCAATGCATTATTACTCTTTGCAATATTCGCAATTGATGGTATATCTGCAACTTCACAAAGAGGGTTAGATGGCGTCTCTAAATATAAAATTTTAGTTGTCGGTCTTATAGCATCCTTCCATTCATTTTCGTCAACAAGCGAGACAAAGGTCGTTTCTATATTAAGCTTTAAAAGGTATTTTTCTAAGAAAACTGTTGTTGCTCCAAATACACTTCGTGAGCAAACAATATGGTCTCCTGATTTTAAAAGAGCCAAACAGGTACTAAGAATTGCAGCCATTCCTGATGAGGTAGCAACAGCTTGCTCAGCCCCCTCCAGTGAAGCAATTCTTTCCTCAAGTGTACGAACAGTTGGATTAGTGTAACGAGAATAAACATTTCCATGTCTCTCGCCAGAAAATCTCGAAGCTGCCTCAGACGCATCCTTAAAAACAAAACTTGAGGTAAGGAATAGAGGCTCCGAATGTTCTCCCTCATGAGTTCTATGATGGCCTGTTCTCACCGATAGGGTATCGAATTTCAAGCCTGTATTTTGATTCTCCGAATTATCTTTCATTATCTGTTACTCGGTAGCTATATAAATGATATTTTTTCATTTTAATAAAAATTTTATTCTGTATCCATATCTGAATTATGAAGACCCACGCACTGGTTAACAACTCCGCTATCATGAGCTAATGAATTCTTTGTACCATCATTCCTGTTAATATCTAATTTCTTAAGATATGAATCGCTGATTCCACCTGTTACATAGTGGCCGTCAAAGACTGCACAATCAAATTTATCTATTAATGTGTTACCCTGCTTTACACTATCAACTAGTTCGTCTAAATCTTGATAGATTACAAAATCAGCTCCAATAAGCCTAGAAACCTCACTTTCAGTTTTATCGTAAGCTATAAGCTCATTTGCCGATGGCATATCTATACCATAAACGTTTGGATACCTTACAGGCGGGGCAGACGAGGCTATAAATACTTTTTTTGCTCCAGCATCTCGTGCCATTTCGATAATCTCTCTAGATGTCGTCCCCCTCACAATAGAATCATCTACAAGGAGGACGTTTTTTCCTTGTAATTCTGCTTTTACAGGATTTAATTTTTGACGAACAGATTTTTTTCTCTCTTTTTGGCCAGGCATAATGAATGTTCGACCGATGTACCTATTTTTCATAAAACCTTCTCTAAACTTTACCCCAAGCTCTTCCGCTATAGCTTGGGCTGAAACCCGGCTAGTATCTGGTATTGGCACTATCACATCTATATCATTACATATTGGTAGGCCTTTAATTTTTTTTGCAAGTTTTTGACCCATTCTTAGTCGAGCTGAGTAAACTGACACCTGATCAATTACCGAATCTGGACGAGAGAAATAAACATATTCGAATATACACGGATGGAGCTTAGGGTTATCGGTACATTGTCTGAGATGGAGCTTACCTTTTTGGTCGACATACATTGCTTCTCCAGGTTTCAGATCTCTGACTACTCTATAGCCTAAGACATCCATAGCTACAGTTTCAGAAGCAACCATATACTCTATACCGTCTTGCCCCTCTCGCTCACCAAAGATTAGAGGTCTAATACCATGCGGATCCCTAAAAGCTACCATACCGTAATTGGCTATCATGCCTACTACTGCATATGCGCCCTTGCATCTTTTATGTACATTACTAACAGAATCAAAAATATCGTCTGGTGAAGGTTGTATTTGTCCCTGAGAGAGTAGCTCGTGCGCAAAGACATTAAGAAGCGCCTCTGAATCTGAATCTGTATTTATATGGCGAAGATCAGAATTGAATAATAAAGCCATCAACTCTTCGGTATTAGTCAAATTTCCATTGTGAGCCATACAGATACCATATGGCGAGTTGACATAGAAAGGTTGGGCAAGTGCAGGACTTGAGCTTCCAGCTGTAGGGTACCGAACATGTCCTATACCCATACTGCCCTTTAGCTGAGTCATGTGACGAGTATTGAATACATCCTTTACTAAACCAACACTTTTCCTTTGATTAAAGCGACCATTGTGGCAAGTCATAATACCTGCTGCATCTTGGCCCCTGTGTTGCAGCATCGTCAAAGAATCGTAGAGCTCAAGTTTGACATCTTTTTTACCAAAAATTCCAACTATTCCACACATCTATATTTCAGCCTTTTTATTATCAAATTCTTCAAATAGTGTACTTAAAAAATATTTTTTAAAAAAATTAGTATGATTGATCCTGTTTCTTGTGCCCAGCCTTGAAAAGGTTGAAAAAAAGGAATAAGTATTGATTCCATCCACCATTTTGTATGTGCAACAGGAAAAATCTTTGGTGTTATAATCAAAAAAACCATTACAATTACTATGGCTCTGACTACACCGAAAATCATACCAAGCAGTCTATCTGTATTACTCAAACCTGAAGCTTTTATAAGCTTGCCAAAGATATAATTAATTAAACTACCGATAAATAGGCAGAATAAAAAGATCGTAATCCATGCTGAGATTTCTCGTAGCGACTCGTTCTCTATAAGAGTTTGGAGTTGCGCTTGCATCTGATCGTGAAATATAGATGCGATTAAAGCTGACAAGAGCCATATTAATAACGATAAGGCCTCTTTGGACGCACCTCTTATAATACTGATGATTGTTGAGATACCTATGATGGAAATAATTGACCAGTCAACTGAATTCATTATTCAAATACCAATTTTTAATGGTTAAAAAAGCCAATATAAATAAAATTGTAACAGAGCCAGCCAATAAGATCAGGGCTCAAACATCATTAATTGGAAATCAAGGCTATATTTTTCAGTTAAACTCTTTTTTTTATTCAATAATGTTTGCTGTATTATATTTGGGCCAAGATATACATAATATGAAGTAACATCACCGTCATTTAACTCCCTAATAAAAGCTCTATGCCCATCGGACAAAAGTTTCTTTGATAAATTTATAGCATCTATTCTACCCAAAGTTTTTTTTATTTTTAAAACCCATGCAACAGGTATACCTTCGCTCGTCATTGAAGGGTTCTTAGGTGGAGCTAAGCTGACCTTATCAGATTGCTTATTTTGAAGTCTAAATGTTTCTTCGGTTTCAGTCGATATGACTAATTCAGATCTAGTTGGGCTTGAAATGGTTGACTTAATATCTGGGGAAATAGGGATTATGGATCTATCACTTATTTCTTTAGCCATACGTATTTCGTTGCCAAAAAAAATAGCAATGATTCCTATTGCAATTGTTATAAAAATATACGTTAGCCTAAATTTTAGCGACCTTAATATCAAGTTCCCCACCTTCAATAGCATACAAAAACTAATGTGCTTCATTAAACCAAGTAAGCGCAGCACCGACAATAAAAAAAGAACCAAATATTACTATCGTATCACCAGGCTTGTTATTTTGGACCGTAATATCTAGAGCATCACCTACTGATGAGTATTCAGATATACTATAGTCACCCTTTCTTTTTTTTAACTTGTTGAGTATTTTTGTTAAAAAAGTTGTGCTACTTGCCCTCACATTATTTGGTATATTGCAAAAATTCCATTTATTTGTGAGATTAATAAAGGGACTCAGTATCCCAGGTATATCTTTGTCTGACATAATACCTGTTATTATCTGAACCTTATCCCTTAGATTTAAGTCCTGTATGCGTTCTGAAAGCATTTTTGCTGCTTGAGGGTTATGCGCAACATCTAGGATAAAATTTATTCCATTAAATTTAATCCTATGAAAACGACCATCAATTTTAGTTTTATTTAATCCTTCATTTATAAGCCTTAGATTGATATTTGGATCTAAAATTTTTGCTGCCTTCATGGCACAAGTCATACTTGCACGCGGTAAACAGTAGGATTTGATTACATTAAAATCATCGTAAAAGAAGTCTTTTCCGTTAATCAATATTTTTGCATTCATATCGTTAGCAACCTCTATAACTCCATTAACTGGTTTTGTATCTCCATACAAAAGAGGTTTATTAGGTCTTGCTATAGCAGCCTTTTCTTTACCAATAAAATCAAGATTATCTCCCAGCCATTGCTCATGATCGAGAGCTATACCCGTAATAATTGATAAGTGGGGGTCAACAAAATTAACTGCATCCAAACGACCTCCAAGTCCAACCTCAAGTATTATTATATCCAAGTCTGATTTGGCCATTATTATCAAGGCTGCTAAAGTTGAAAATTCAAAATAACTTAAGCCTACAAGATCTCTTGCCGTATTTATTTCTTCAAATGCAGCACAAATATCTTCATCGCTCGCACATCTGCCATTTATAGTAATTCGCTCGTTGAATCTAATAAGATGAGGGGATGTATAGCACCCGGTATTATACCCTGCTTCTCTAAGTATACTATCTAGAATAGAAACACAGGTACCTTTTCCGTTAGTCCCACCAACTATTACAACTTTTGTTCTTTGCAACAAAAACGCATACCTATACTTGTTATTATTTTTTCTAGATGAGTTGTCAATTTGATTCTTATCAACTAGAAACCCTAAATTTTTTGCAACATGGCGTATACGATCTAATCCAAAATCAATCGCAACTGGGTGAGATTTTTCTAGATAATTAAGCCACTCAGGTAGTGTTTTTAGTAACATCTTTATAGTCGTTTTTGACTGAATACATTAACTTTGAAAGTAACGAGGCAATAGTATCGCGCATCTCATTTCTAGCAACGATCATATCGATCGCACCATGCTCTAGTAAAAACTCTGCTCGTTGAAATCCCTTAGGGAGCTTTTGGCGAATAGTTTGTTCAATGATATTTGGTCCAGCAAAACCGGCTCTAGCGTTAGGCTCAGCAATATTGATATCCCCAAGCAACGCAAGGCTTGCCGAAACACCACCATAAACTGGATCTGTCATGACAGATATATATGGAATCCTATTTATTTTTAGTTTTTCTATAACCGCACTTGTTTTGGCCATCTGCATTAAGGAGATCAAGGCCTCCTGCATACGGGCACCTCCGGTTGCGGAAAAACACACTAAGGGTATTTTTTTCTCAAGAGCTATGTGTGCTGCTCTGGTGAATCTCTCACCAACTACATAACCCATTGAACCACCGTGAAACTTGAACTCGAAAGCTGCTACAATAACAGGAATTCCCTTAAGGTTACCTTTGAATACGATCAAAGCATCATCTTCGCCAGTAAGTTTTTGTGCATCCGTTAATCTGTCTTTATATTTTTTAACATCTTAAAATTTAAGCCTATCAATTGGTTTTATTTCAGTTGTTATCTCTTCCCGATTAGATGAATCGAGAAATAAATCAATTCTTTGCCTAGCACTTATCCTTATATGGTGACCACATTTTGGACAAACCAGTAAATTTTTTTCAAGTTCTGGGCGATACAAAGGTGAGCTACATTTAGGGCACTTTGTCCATACCCCCTCAGGAACATTCTGAGTACGGTCCTTGAACTTAGTTGCAGGCCCTTTAGGGCGAATTTTTTCAAGCCAGCTCATATTTTTTGCTCCATCAACTTTTTAATCTATTTGTCTAAAGCACTTCGTATATTTTTGATTATAGTTGAAACCTCTTCAACATAAATCGCGGTCTCTGTTATTTTTGATTTAAAAAGATCAGCGATTCTCTGAACTAAAGCACTACCTACAACCACCCCATCGGATATGTTTGCAACTGCCCTAGCCGTTTCTCCATCTTTAATTCCAAATCCAACACAAACGGGCAGCTTAGTTAAAGATTTAATGTTAGTTACATGCTTTTTCACGGAGTCGATTTCTAAATTGCCTGCACCAGTGACTCCGTTCAGTGAAACATAATAAACGAAACCTCCAGCCATTTTTGTTACTTTTTCTTGTCTAGATTGGCTACTCGTGGGTGCTAAAAGAAATATATTTTCTATATTTGAATTTTTCAAACTATCATTAAAAGATACAGCTTCTTCTGGAGGCAAATCAACAGTGAGAACCCCGTCCACCGAAGAGATTCGAGCGCGTTCGATAAATTTATCGTAACCCAATCTCTCTATTGGATTTGTATATCCCATTAATATAACTGGTGTATTATTATCAGTTTCTCTAAATTTTTCCACTAGAGATAGAGCTTCTTCTAGGCTGCTTCCATTTTCTAGTGCTCTCTCATGTGCTCTTTGAATTACGGGGCCCTCTGCAGTTGGATCTGAGAAAGGTATACCTAATTCTATAATATTGCTCCCACTTTTTACTAACGCATGCATAAGTGGTAGAGTTATATGTTTCATAGGATCACCTAGCACTATATAAGAAATAAGAGCTTTCCTTTTTTTTTGGCGTAGCTGCGCAAAGCATTCATTAATTCTATTCACAAGTGATATGTCCTTTTTTATTTATATTTTTTTGCAAAAATTTAATTCTGTTGAATAGTTCTACAAGGAAATACCATCAATTTCTGCAACTGTAAGAATATCTTTATCGCCTCGGCCGGAAAGATTGATTATGATCATTTGATCTAAACTCATAGAAGCAGCAAGTTTTTCTGCATAAGCAATAGCATGACTCGTCTCTAGTGCAGGAATAATTCCCTCTGTCTGGGTCAGAGAATAGAAAGCGGCCATCGCATCATCATCATCTACTGTTACGTAGTTAACTCGGCCAAGATCTTTTAACCAAGAATGTTCTGGACCTACACCAGGATAATCTAACCCAGCTGAAATTGAGTGAGTTTCGATGATTTGACCATTTTCATCTTCCATTAAATAAGTACGGTTACCATGAAGAACTCCAGGTATTCCGTCATTAAGTGGTGCTGCGTGTTTTCCTGTGGAAACTCCAAAACCACCAGCTTCAACTCCATACATTTTCACTGACTGATCTTTGAGAAATGGATGGAATAAGCCTATAGCGTTTGATCCCCCCCCTACGCAGGCAATAAGTGCATCTGGTAACTTCCCTGTTTGTGCTAAAGATTGTGATCGAGCCTCACGACCCATAATTGACTGAAAGTTACGCACAATTTCTGGATATGGATGCGGACCACAGCATGTCCCAATAATATAAAAGGTATCGTCTACATTGCTTACCCAGTCCCTAAGTGCTTCATTTAAGGCGTCCTTGAGAGTTCTTGAACCAGATGTGACAGGAATTACTGAGGCACCCAGTAGCTTCATTCTGTAGACATTAAGGGCTTGACGGCGAATATCCTCTTCACCCATAAAAATATGACATTCTAGGCCCAACCTGGCAGCAACAGTTGCTGTTGCAACTCCATGTTGTCCTGCTCCTGTCTCTGCAATTACTCGTTTTTTTCCAGTATATTTTGCCAATAAAGCTTGGCCAATCGCGCTGTTTATTTTGTGGGCACCAGTATGATTAAGATCCTCTCTTTTAAGATAAATTTTTGCACCACCCACATTTTTTGACCACCTCTCAGCAAAATAAAGTGGAGAGGGTCTACCAACATAATGTGCTAGATCATAGTCAATTTGGGCTTGGAATTTAGGATCATCTTTCAATCTTTCATACAGTTTAGTGAGCTCATCAAGAGCATAGACTAGTGTCTCAGAAACAAATCTTCCGCCGTATGGACCAAAATGCCCATTTTCATCTGGCATTTGATCGAAATTAATAGGCGCCTTATTGTCCGTAAAATTTTCCACATAAATCTCCAAAAATTTAAATTAAAAAAATTAGCCATCTAGTCCGTAAAACATTTTTCAACGAAAAGTTCCATTAGTTTAGTGGATTTTACTCCAGGAGAACTTTCGACTCCACCACTTACATCGAGAGCATAAGGCTTCAGTGTCAAGATTGCTTCACTAACATTTTCTGGATTTAGACCACCAGCAAGAATTATTTGTTGATTTTTCAACTCCTTTAGTCGGTCCCAATCAAATATATTACCAGTTCCTCCATATTTATCTTCAGACCATGCATCAAACAAAAAACCTAATGCTGAAGGATAACTTTCGATGGAGTTATTTAAGATTATATTTTGATGCATGCGAAATGCTTTTATATATGGTCTTGAAAATTGACTGCAATAGGCTTCGTCTTCATCACCATGAAACTGTAAAACGTCTGGTCTGACTAGATCAACTATTTGTTTTACTTGGTCTACAGATTCGTTCACAAATAATGCAACTATAGAAACAAATGGTCCTGCTGCAGTAGAAATCTTAGATGCAAGCAGGGGCTCCACATATCTAGGGCTTTCCTTATAGAAAACCAGTCCTATTGCATCAACACCAGCACCAGAAGCACAAATAGCATCTTTTATGTTTGTGATACCACAAACTTTTACTCTAGTTCTTTTCACAGCAAAAACCAATTTAACTTAAAGATTTATGTATTTATAATATCAAAAAGGTGTGATTAAGCCTATGTTTTGGTTTAATTCATATGAGGATATTAATATATCATTTTATATTGTTACAAAAATACGGGGCCTGACCTAAATTTTGGTATAGCAAATTTTTCCGGATAATTTACTTTACATAAATATAAACCCTTACTCGACGCTGTGGCTCCAGCAAAAAATCTGTCTTGCAAAGATAGCAAGTCACCTATCCATTCCGGTGGTTTTTCTTTCTTACCAACAATAATTAAGCTGCCTACAATATTTCTAACCATATGATGAAGAAATGAGTTTGCAGTAATCTCAAATATTATCAAATTATTATTCCGCCAGGTTTTCACAAAATATATATCTCTATTTGGCGATAATGATTGACAACCCGCTGCTCTAAAGGAGGTAAAATCATGTTCACCTAGTAAATATTGTGCAGCAATATCCATGAGCTTTTCATCTAAATTATTTTTTTCCCATGCTAACGAGTTGTGCTGAAGAGCAGGCTGATGAAATTGATTAGAAATATAGTATCGATATGTTCTTGATAGTGCGCTATAGCGTGCATGAAATTCTGAATTTTTTTGGTCTACCCAATGAATTCTTATAGATTGTGGGAGATTAGCATTTACCCCCAGTAACCACTGCCTATTCGATCTTTCTTTGGATGTATCAAAGTGTATGAATTGGTTTATTGCATGGACACCGCTATCTGTGCGGCCCGCGCAAACTATATTAATAGGTTCATTTGCAACATATGAAAGTGATTTTTCTATTTCTGCCTGAATACTTGGGCTATGAATTTGTTTTTGCCAACCACAATATAACGAACCATCGTATTCAACTGCTGCTACTATTCTAATTATCCCATTAGGAAGTTCATTATCGTTAGGAACAAGGCAGTTTTTTTTATATTTCCACGTTGTATTAATATATTTTTATCCTTACTAATATTTGATCGCCAGTATACATATTTTTATAAAAGAAGCATGAGCATTCTTCTCAGAGGCTCTGCAGCTCCCCATAAAAGTTGGTCACCAACAGTAAAAGCTGACAAGTAATCGTCTCCGATATTCATTTTTCTGAGCCTGCCTATCGGTATAGTTAGAGAACCGCTTACTTTCGCTGGTGTAAGTTCAGATATAGTTGAATATTTATCGTTTGGAATTACTGATACCCATCTATTGGCTTCATTCAAAATATCCTCGATTTCATCAACTGGTATATTTTTTTTTAGCTTTATAGTAAAGGCTTGGCTATGACTTCGCATTGCACCGACTCTGACGCATAAACCATCAATTGGAATAGAATCACTTGAGCTTTTGCAAAGTATTTTATTAGTTTCCGCTTGACCCTTCCATTCTTCCCTGCTTTGTCCATTGTCAAGCTCTGCATCAATCCAGGGTAGTAAACTACCAGCTAACGGGGCTCCGAAATTGTCTATTGGAAAGTTTGGGCTCAAAATAGAATTACAGACTTTTTTATCAATCATCAGAATTTCAGAGGAAGGATTTTTAATATCGCTTTCAACAGATTTATATATTTCACCCATTTGACATAATAATTCGTGCATATTTTTTGCACCAGCTCCTGATGCAGCCTGATATGTCATAGATGAGATCCATTCTATTAACCCTTCTGTAAAAAGACCGCTAAGAGACATTAACATCAGGCTTACTGTACAGTTTCCACCGATGAAATTTTTCGAGCCTGCATTTATAGCTTTTTTAAGTGAATTTAAATTCACAGGATCTAGACAAATTACCGTATCTTTATTCATCCTTAAAGTAGATGCTGCATCTACCCAATAGCCAGACCAACCAGATTTTCGGAGTAAACCATGGATAGCATTTGTATAATCACCACCTTGACAGGTGACAATAATATCGAGTTTTGACAATAAGAGGATATCTTTTGCATCTTTTAAAGGCTCAGTTTGACCATCAATAAATGGCCCAGAGCTTCCAATTTGTGAGGTTGAAAAAAAATGCGGGTCGATTTTTGAGAAGTCATCCTCCTCTGTCATACGATCTATGAGCACGGAACCAACCATTCCTCGCCAACCTATAAAGCCTACTTTTTTCATCTTTTATAAACCATTTTTGTTATAAACTAATGTAAGTATTATTAAATTATTCTTTTTTGATCGCATCGACAACAGCATTACCCATCTCTGAAGTAGTAATCAATTTCTCTTTTAAAGTATAAATATCTTGTGTACGAAGTCCCGAGTCTAAAACAGAGCTAACAGCCCTTTCAATTGAATTAGCGGCCTTAAATTCACACAATGAATAACGTAACATCATAGAAACCGATAATATAGTTGCTAAAGGATTGGCGATCCCTCGGCCAGCTATATCTGGAGCAGAACCGTGACAAGGCTCATAAAGGCCTTTTGAATTTTTATCTAATGCAGCAGAGGGAAGCATGCCAATAGACCCAGTTAACATTGCAGCAGCATCTGAGAGGATGTCACCGAACATATTCCCAGTTACTAATATGTCAAATTGTTTCGGCTCTTTAACAAGCTGCATAGCAGCGTTGTCTACATACATATGTGTAAGTTTTACATCAGGATAATCGCTACTTATTTCCTCCATAATCTCACGCCAAAGAACAGTAGCCTCCAATACGTTTGCTTTATCCACTGAACACACTCTTTTTTCTCGTAGCATAGCTGTATCAAAGGCAAGCTTCCCAATACGATAGATTTCAGATTCAGAGTATTTATATGTATTAAATCCCTCCCTTTGTCCATTTGCTAACCTTCTGATTCCACGTGGCTCTCCAAAGTATATACCTCCTGTTAATTCTCTAATGATTAAAATATTAAGACCAGAGACTATCTCAGGTTTAAGGGATGATGCATCTGCGAGCTGAGGATATAGTATTGCAGGCCTTAAATTTCCAAAAAAACCAAGTGAAGATCGAAGTTTTAAAAGACCTTTTTCTGGTCTGAGGTCCCTTGCTATTTTTTCCCATTTGGGGCCACCCACTGAACCCATTAGAATAGCATCACTTTCATGAGCTTTTTTTATTGTATCTTGAGGGCATGGCTCACCTGTTAAGTCGTAAGCAGAGCCACCAATCAAAGCCTCAGTAATATCAATATCCAAAGAATAGACTTCTGAAACCTTCTGAAGTACTTTAAGTGCCTCGTTTACAATTTCAGGGCCTATTCCATCACCTTTGAGTACAAGAATTTTTTTAACTACCATAAAATATCCTTTTTAAAATGACTTGTAGGGAAAACGAAGTTTATTTTATGGCCCCAAAAATCCACGGTGAATTTTCCATATGCTTCACTTCATAAGCTTTAATAGCATCTATATCCTTTAATGTCAGATCTATTTCATCAAGCCCTTCCAGCAAACAACGCTTACTAAATCCATCAATTTTGAATTTTAAAATCTCATTTGATGGTGTAATAACAAGCTGCTTATGAAGATTTATCGTAAGCTCGTAACCTTCTTTATTATTAACTTCAGAAAATAAATAATCTATAATTTTCTTATTTAAAACAATAGGTAATAATCCATTTTTAAGGCAATTTATATAAAAAATTTCAGCAAAACTTGGTGCTATTATTGCCCTAAAACCAAAATCATTAAGGGCCCAAGGTGCATGCTCGCGGCTTGAGCCACAACCAAAATTTTCTTGAGCTAACAGTATTGAGGCTCCATTATAACGTGGTTGATTTAAAGGGAAGTCAGAAACAATAGGCCGATCAGTGCATGGTTCACCTGGTTTGCCCTCATCCTTATATCTCAATTCGTCAAAAAGGTTTTTTCCAAAACCTGTTCGTTTTATTGATTTTAAAAATTGTTTAGGAATAATCATATCGGTATCTATATTTGGTCTATTTATACCAACGACTAGTCCAGTATGATCGGTAAACAAATCCATTATTTTGCCTCTCTATATATTACGGACATCCGTAATATGACCGGCTATGGCTGCAGCTACAGCCATAGCCGGGCTTAATAAGTGTGTTCGCCCTCCTGTTCCTTGGCGACCCTCGAAATTTCGATTAGAAGTTGATGCACAATGTTGCCCAGGCCCTAACTTATCTGCATTCATTGCTAAACACATTGAACAACCCGGTTCTCGCCAATCCATTCCGGCATCTTTAAAAATTTTATCTAAACCCTCTGACTCAGCTTGTGCTTTTACCATTTGCGAGCCAGGCACAACTAATACTTGTTTTACTGTATCCGCTACTTTGTTACCTTTAGCAACTGAAGCAGCAGCACGCATATCCTCGATACGAGAGTTAGTACAAGAACCAATAAAAACAAAATCAATAGGTATATCGGTTACAGGTGTACCTCCTTTTAAACCCATATAGCTTAATGCTTGTACTATTGCTTGTCTCTTTTGTGGATCTGATTCATCGTCTGGCAAAGGTATTATACCGTCAACAGGGAGCACCATTTCCGGGGATGTACCCCAAGTAACCTGCGGTAAAATATCTTGGCCATGAAGCTGTACCTCAGAATCAAAATATGCGTCTTCATCACTTTTTAACGTATTCCAATAGCTTAAAGCAATATCCCAATTATTGCCTGTTGGAGCAAATTTTCTACCTTTAAAATAATCAATTGTTTTCGTATCTACAGCCACTATCCCTATTCTTGCGCCTGCCTCTATAGCCATATTACATACTGTCATTCGGCCCTCGATAGACATATCTAAAAATACATCGCCAGCAAACTCTATAGCATAACCAGTACCGCCAGCTGTACCGATTTTTCCTATGATCGCTAACACCACATCTTTTGGTGTAACCCCAGATCCTAATTTTCCTGATACTGTCACTCTCATATTTCGCATTTTTTTTGTTACAAGACATTGTGTTGCAAGGACATGCTCAACTTCTGAGGTCCCTATTCCATGGGCTAAGCAACCAAATGCACCATGTGTTGCTGTATGTGAATCACCACATACTACTGTCATACCAGGCAGAGAGGCTCCTAATTCTGGGCCCATCACGTGTACTATACCCTGTCCCATTTCATTCATATGAAATTCGCGTATTCCAAAAAATTCGCAGTTATGATCAAGAGTTTTTACTTGGATTCGTGATACCTCGTCAGGAATAGCATCCACCCCCGCTTGTCTCTCAGTTGTATCTGTAGAGATATTATGATCTGGGGTAGCGATGTTCATATCTAGACGCCAAGGCTTTCTATTAGCCAACCTCAGCCCTTCAAACGCTTGGGGCGAAGTAACCTCATGTAAAATATGTCTATCTATATATATTAGTGATGAGCCGTCGGCTCTTTGTTTCACCAAATGACTTTCCCATAACTTATCATAAAGTGTTTTTTTGGATTTTTTTGTCATTTATATATTCAGCATATGCTGCTCTTTATTATTATTTTTAGGATATCAAATAATGATAATTGATTAAAAATCCTCTGCATCAATCATCATTATACTTTTTGAGCCGTATTTTATCGCCTTAAAATAGCCTACATTTCGTGGCAAAATAAATTCAGCGTAGAAAGTTGCAGTTGAAACTTTATTTTTATAAAACATAGTTTTGTCATTGTGCTCTTTTATAATTGAGCTAGCTGCAATAGCACTTTTTAACAGCATCGCTCCTGCTACTGTTCCACCTAATAACATCATCATGTTGAAAGAGGCTGCAGGCGCTGCAGACCAATCCTTTTTTTCTCGATCAAGTAAAAGCTCTGTAGCTTCTGCACAGTAAGCTAGTGCTGCCTCAATATGTAAACTCATATCTTCAAGATTTGAGTTTTTTGCTACATTTACTATATCGTGAAGATCATGAAGTAATTCTTTAACAGACTTACCCTTATCCTTCTGCAATTTACGACCAACTAAATCAAGAGCCTGAATACCACTGGTTCCCTCATAAATTGGTAGTATTCTTGCATCTCTAAAATATTGTGCTGCGCCAGTTTCTTCAATAAAACCCATACCTCCATGTATCTGAATCCCAAGTGATGTGACTTCAATACTATTTTCTGTACACCATCCCTTTATAATAGGTGTAAGTAAATCAATTCGTCTCTGATGATAAGATATTTGCTCTTTTCTATCTAATTTCTCAACATAATCTAGATGCATATATGCAGAATAAGTAAGAGCTCGGCCTCCTTCTATCAGCCCTCTCATAGTCATAAGCATTCTGCGTACATCAGGATGTTCAATTATAGGGACATTTTTAATACCTGGGACACTTCCTTGTATTCTGTCTTTTGAGAAAGAAACAGCTTGCTGATAAGCTCTTTCACTAATCGCGACTCCTTGTAAACCAACTGCTAATCTTGCGTCATTCATCATTGCAAACATGTAAGTCAAACCTTGGTATTCAGATCCTACAAGGTAGCCGACTGCTCCATCATTCTCACCTAAAGACATTGTGCATGTTGGGCTAGCGTGAATTCCTAATTTTTCCTCTATTCCTATACAGGTTATATCATTTTTTTTGGAAATATCCCCATTAATATCTACCAGATATTTAGGCACTATAAATAAAGAAATTCCTTTTACTCCGGGAGGTGCTCCGGGTGTTGTTGCTAAGACAAGATGTATAATATTTTCTGTAAGCTGATGTTCACCCCACGTTATATATATTTTTTGACCCTTTAAAAGATAATGTCCATCATCTGGAGTAGCTATTGTTTTAATGGCCGATAGATCTGACCCTGCTTGAGGTTCAGTTAAGTTCATCGTACCCGACCACGAACCTGCAATTAATTTGTTGAGATAGATTTTTTTTTGCTCCTCATTACCATATAAACTTAAAGCCGTGACAACCCCTTTTGAAAGCATTGGGCATAAACTGAAGGCCATATTGGCAGAGTGGGACATTTCGTCTGCAGCAACGGACAAAAGTGCTGGCATACCCTGCCCTCCATGATCTACGCTGAATGCAAGGCTTGTCCACCCTCCTTCAATAAACTGCTCATAAACATCATCTAATATTGGAGCAGTCATAACCTTATTTTCTTCAAATTTTGTACCCTGATTATCTGCAATTTTATTTGTTGGTGATAGCACATTTTCATAAAATCTAGAGGCCTGTTCGAGAATAGCATCTACGAGGTCTGGTGTAGCCTCCTCATAACCAGGTAATTGGGATATTTTTTGAAAATCTAGGACATGATCGTATAAAAATTTTATATCATTTATTGGCGCACTATAACTAGTCATAAATTTAATCCTTTGAAATTCAATACATCGCACTTATATTAAATAAATAATTTTTGTATTATTGCAAAAATATACAAAAAAGAGGTATATTTTTTTTATGCATCAATTGAATACAATGAATATAAATTTTTAGTGTAAAGTAGTTATCCTCATTTTGTATAACTCAAACATTATTATGACTTGCAGAGCTTTTAGGTCTGTCTATTAGTTTAATTAAAAAAGAAAAATTGAAATTACGGAGAATTTGATGCTTGTTGTAAAGCAATTAACAAGATCTTATAGAGATGTTTCAGCTGTAAATAATGTTAGTTTCGTAATAAAAAAAGGGGAAATAGTAGGCTTGCTTGGTCACAATGGTGCCGGTAAAACTACTATCATGAAAATGCTCAGTGGCTTCATCGAATCAAATGATGGAAGTATTGAAATAAATGGAGTTGATCTTAAAAATGATCCGAAAAAAGCTCAAAAAAATATAGGATACTTATCTGAAAATCTTCCTGTTTATCCAGAGATGCTGGTAGCTGACTATCTAGATTATGTTTGTGAAATTAAAGGTATCGATAAAAGCAATAAGATATCTGAAATAAAAAGAGTCATACAAGCTACTGATATCGAATCAAAGATTCTTTCCCAAATATCAACACTGTCGCGCGGATATAAGCAGCGTGTTGGTATAGCGCAGGCTATTTTAGGTAAACCTAAATTACTCATTTTAGATGAGCCAACAAACGGCCTCGACCCAAAACAGACGAGTTTAGTTAGAGAGCTTATTCGAGGACTTTCGAAAAATGCAACAATAATTTTATCTACACATATTATGCAAGAAGTAGATGCTATTTGTAGTAGAGCTTTGATTCTTAGAGACGGTGAGCTAGTTGTTGATGCTGAGCTTGATGAATTAAAAAAAACTAATATATTAAATCTTTCAACCTCATTAGGCCAAGAGTCGCTCTCTTCAGCACTTGTGCAATTAAGCAATCTGTCGTCAATCAAAAAAATATCAGAGGGTAGAAATATCGCTATCTATCAATTAGAAGTAAATGATGATAAAAAACTTGATGAGACTATTAGTGAGATCTCAAGGTTGATCATTTCTTCAGGGGGTGATCTCTATTCTATATATAAGAAGGTTGTAGATTTGGAAACTCTATTTAGAGAAGCTAGCGAATTTTCTACGAATACAGACAAAATGGAGGCCTAAAGATGCAATGTATTACGAAACATACAAGTTTAATTTGGCGTATTGCATCAAAAGAAATAACACTTTTTTTTGCCTCACCTATCGCATACCTATTTCTTGCTACATTTGGAGCCACTTCTTTATTTGTATTTTTTTGGGGCGAATCTTTTTTCTCAAGAAATATAGCTGACATTCGTCCATTATTTGAATGGATGCCAGTTCTTCTTTTATTCTTAACAAGCACCTTAACAATGAGATTGTGGAGTGAAGAGAGGAGAACAGGAACTCTAGAACATATATTAACTCAACCTATACCGCTTTGGTATTTTGTGGTTGGAAAGTTTATCGGTTGCCTCTCTCTTTTAGTTATTGCACTTATAATCACATTTCCTTTACCTATCACAATAGCTCAACTTGGTGAACTAGATTGGGGACCAATTGGTGCCGGTTACCTGGCAGCTCTATTTCTTGGTGCAGCCTATTTATCAATAGGACTATTTGTTTCAGCGAAAAGTGACAATCAAATAGTTAGTTTGATATGTGCTGTAACACTATCCGGTTTATTTTATTTAATAGGAACGCCGATAATTACAGATTTTTTTGGTAATCAAACCGGCGAATGGCTTAGGTTACTTGGAACAGGATCTCGCTTCGATTCTATAACAAGAGGCGTAATAGACATAAGAGATCTTTATTACTATTTGAGTATAATTTTTATTTTTCTATCTTTAAACATATTCACTTTAGAAAAGGAACGTTGGGCTAACAATCATCCGACTGAGCATCACAAAGTATGGCGAAACATAATCGTTTTAGCTTTGGTGAATATTATTGGAGCTAACCTCTGGCTCAGTCAGATATCATCTTTGAGGATAGATACGACTGAAGGTAAACAATATTCTATCTCTAAGCCTACTTTTCGATATTTAAATCAACTCGAAGAACCACTACTTATTCGTGGTTATTTTAGCGGAAAAACGCATCCAATGCTCTCTCCTCTTGTGCCTCAAATAAAGGATCTCATCAGAGAATATGAAATTGCTGGTAAAGGAAAGATTCGTATAGAGTTCACTGACCCTGTTACTGACCTTCAAACGGAAGAAGAAGCGAATCAAAAATACGGAGTCAGACCAATTCCTCTTCAAGTAGCAGATAGATATCAATCAGCTATAGTAAATTCATATTTTCATATCTTAGTCGGATATGGTGAAGAATTTGAGGTTCTTAATTTTCAGGATCTCATTGAAACAAGAGCCCAAGGAGATAAGGATTTCGAGATAGTTCTTCGAAATCCTGAATATGATCTAACTAGAAGTATTAAAAAGGTACTCAACAACTTTAGAAGTGGCGGGAATATATTTGACTCAATAGATGGTAAATTAACTCTAAATGCCTATATTTCTGACGATTCACTTTTGCCTGATGATCTTGTTTCACATAAGGACAGTATTATACAAATTGCAGATGAATTAATTGCTGAATCTAAGGGTATGTTTAATCTAAATATTATAGATCCATATGAGGATAATAGTGCGGGTGCAAAAGATTTATCTAAACTTTATGGACTTCAGCCTCTCTCCCTCAATAAGGGTTATGCTGGTGATTTTTATTATTTCCATCTCATACTTGAAAAGGATGATATGGCAATACAGGTTCCACTTGAAGATAAGACTAAATTGAGCTTAGAAAGGAATTTTAGAGCAGCTATTAAACGTTTTGGGAAAGGATTTACAAAAACTGTAGGAATAATTGGACCCAAGGATGATCCTAAGTTAGCTCAAATTGGTTTAACTGTTCCACAGTTCACGCAACTAGCTGACTTTTTAGGCACAGATCTAAATATCAGAAATGAAGATATTACAGATGGTTCTGTTTCAGGAGAAATCGATACACTTTTGATTACCGCTCCAAATGGTATGGGGCCAAAAGAGGTGTTTGCGATTGACCAATTTTTGATGAAAGGTGGCTCTGTTATAGCAATGTCCTCACCATACACAATGACATTAGGTCAAGGCTTAGGTCTAGCAAAATTAGAGGGTGAGTTTAAAGATTGGCTTAAACACCACGGACTATCGATGGAGGAAAAGTTAGTTTTAGATACACAAAATAAGGCATTTCCTTTACCCATAATGAGAAAAGTAGGAGGAAATCAAGTTCAAGAAGTAAGGATGATTGAGTACCCCTACTTTGCAGATATACGTAAAGATGGCTTTAATCCTGACAATCCAATTACTGCAAATTTAGAGCAAGTAACTATGGCATGGAGTTCACCTATAATTATAGATACGGCGATTAACGGCGATCGTGAAATCATTGAGTTAATGAAAAGTTCGAAAAAATCATGGCTTTCTGAAGATACTGAAATCATGCCCGTAATAGATAATGACGGCATTGCTCCTTTTTCAATAATAGGGAATTTTTCCTCTCACTTACTCGGTGTAGCTACTAAAGGTAAATTTTCTTCCTACTTTACTGGTAAAGAGTCTCCTGTTACTTCGGAGAATATTGATGGAGAAGAAATAAATACTTCTAGAGATGTACTAGAAATATCCCCAAAAACATCACAAATAATACTATTTAGCTCTAATGATTTCTTACGCGACCAAACACTAACTATCGCTAATTCTGCGATAGGAAGTGAATATAGAGGAAGTATGGATCTTATAGCTAATACTATAGATTGGGCTCTTGAAGACGGAGGACTCCTCAGTATTCGCTCGAGAGGTCAATTTAATAGAACATTGCCCTCCATAGATTATGATATTCAATTATTTTGGGAATATCTTAATTATGGACTGATTATAATTGCATTAGTTTTTATAGCCCTTGTAAGAGGCTACCGCAAAAGAATAAGGAAGAATCATTATTTATTGGAACTAACTCTATAAAGGATAGAAAAAATGAAACAGCTGAAGTTCTGGCTAATAAGTTTATTATTGATTCAACTGACTATATCAGGAGGTTTGTTCTGGCAGAATCATATCTCATCTTTGGAAAATAAACCTGTTCAATTATTAAAGATTGATTGGGCTAATATAGATAAGTTTACTATCGAGGATACAGCTGGCGGCATAACTATAGTAAAAACCAACAACTCATGGTTGCTCTCGAATCAACAACTTCCAGTGAGCGAGATAGATGTAACAAAATTTCTATATAACTTAATGTCACTAAAAACTGGCTGGCCAGTTGCTACGCTTGAAGCAAGTCATGATAGATTTAAGGTTTCTGATAACAAATTCATCCGACGAGTTGAATTATTTGCAAATAATAAGTCTTTGGGTAAGCTTTTATTTGGCACTTCAATAGGGCTCAGACAATCAAATGTTCGTGCTAGAAATGATAATAATATATACAACGCTAAGCTCGATACACTCGATATAAGTGCTAATATAGAAGATTGGTTCGATAAATCTCTTATTGCTGCTAGTGATATAAGCAAAATAAAAGGGAGGGGTTATAGTCTCAAAAGAATTGGCGCAATATGGCAGCCTGATCAGTCAGGACCCTCTATCTTAATGGGGAAAAAAACTCTTGGAAGATTAAATCAAAACAAGATTTCTGAGCTAGAGGCTGCATTTTCTAATTTAAAGATCCTCAAAATTACAGGATTTAAGCCATCTCAAAGTACAAAGACTGATGACAAATTTAAAATAATAATTGTTGACGAAATTGGCACTTGGGAATACATCTTTATAAGTTCTGATAGAAAATTTTATGTTACCCGAAATGATAGAGAAGAATACTTTTCACTCAGCAAAGAGTCATTTGATATTATTTCAGCTACGATTCATGAAGAGCTGGTAGAAAGGTTACCTATGGGCAATTAAAAATTTAACCCTTAAAAAAAAGTTTTTTATAATTGAGTGTTGTTTTTTCGCAGACTTCTTCAAGGGTGATACCTTTAATTTGTGCTATAGTTTTTGCTACTTCTATCACATACTTGGGTTCATTTTTTTTTCCCCTGAAAGGAATTGGAGCTAACCAAGGAGAATCAGTTTCTATGAGTATTCTTTCTATCGGTATTTTTTTTACAGTTTCCCTCAGAGAGCTAGCATTCTTAAAAGTTATAATCCCTGAGAATGAAATATAGAAATTTAGTTCAATCGCATTGAAAGCCATCTCTGCAGTTTCTGTGAAACAATGTAAAACTCCACCACAGCTTGTATCTGCATAATCACGTAATATTTTAATAGTTTCATCTTTCGCTGATCTTGTGTGAACTATTACAGGCTTTTTTGATTTAGAACCTGCTTTCAAATGTGTAATAAAGCTATCTTTTTGCCACTCACTCGATTTTTTTCCATAGTGATTGTCTAAACCAGTTTCACCAATTGCAACAACATTGGAGTGGCTGGCTAATGATATGAGTTCCTCTTCGCTAGGAACTAGCGGACATCCCTCTTGAAGAGGATGCAAGCCTACTGATACGTCTACATCAGAATATTTGGATGAAATCTCAATAATATCTCTAGAAGATTTCAGATCTATACCAACACTGAGAAATCGCTCAACACCAGCTGCTCTTGCAGATCTAAGAAGAAGGTCTATTGAATTATCGTAAGAGCTCAAATCTAAATGATCAAGATGACAATGAGAATCTATAAGCAATGATTTATACCTTAGTTATTTTTGATTTTAATATTTTACTACTTCAAAAGTGAGTCATTAGATTTACGGGTAATAAATAAATATTTCCAGTTCATAAAGAGTTCTTCCCAAATTAATTGTAGGTTTGGATTACTTGTGCTTTGAATCCATTTTTTAGCTTGAATAAGCTTGTCCATATATCTAAAAGCCAACATTAATGAAGTTATGTTATCTTTTGATTTAATCTCAAAAGCTAGTTTATAGTAAAGCCAATCTATTATTAATTCGGGGTCATTTTTTTTATATATTTCAGCTATGTCAAGGGGCAACAAATTGTTGAAGGCTAGGCCATCCATAGATTTATTAAAATCCCGACGAGCTTGAATATAATCGGTATCTGCTATGTCCATGGCCAGAATCGGGCGTCCATTAGCGTACTCTATAAGTTCATTTATTTTTTTATAGTTAGGAAGTTTATTGTTGAGCCATAAACTTACCTCGGTTTCATTAGGAACTGGAAAATTTAATTGCTGGCAGCGACTTTTTACTGTTATTGGTAATCTAACAGGATTACTGCAAACTAAAATAATTAGAGTTTTAAGACTGGGCTCCTCAAGACTTTTCAATAAAGCATTCGAAGCATTTATATTCATAGATTCAGCTGAGCTAATTACTACTATTTTCCAGCCTTGCTGTTGAGCAGTCTGTGAAAAAAAATCCTCGAGATTACGAATAACATCAATATTAATAATTTTACTCTTAGGCTCTGGTTGAATTATTTTCAAATCAGGATGATTTCCTGACTTATTAAGCAAACACGACTTACATTGGCCGCATGGCATTTTTTTAATTGGTGATTTACATAAAATTAAAAAGGCAAAATATTTAGCAAAATATTCCTTACCTGTATGACTTGGGCCGGACAAGATAATTGCATGGGGTAACTTACCAGAGTCTATTTGACCAGTTAAATATGTCCATTGGCTATCCTGCCAGGGTAAAAGATCCTCTAGTTTTTCATGAAGATTAAAAACCATGACTTATTGTGACTCTTTAAGAAAGGTCTCAAGAGTATTTTTTATATCACCCTCAATTAGATTTAGGCTTTTTGAAGCATCAATCATTTTAAATTGTTTTGGAAACTCCTTTGCTCTTGAAAGGTAAGTTTTTCTGACTCTATTAAAAAAGTCTATCTCTTCTTGCTCAAAGCGATCCGGTTTACTTCTCTTATAGGCTCTTTTTAACCCCTCTTCTGCTGATATATCTAAAAGCAAAGTTAGATCTGGGCGTAACTTATCTTGTACAAGAGTTTCTAAAATAGAAATTTTCTTATATGGAATACAGCGGCCTCCCCCCTGGTATGCAAATGTTGCATCTGTAAATCGATCACAAAGAACCCATTTTCCTTGTGTTAAGGTTGGCAATATAACTTGAGATAAATGTTGTGCTCTTGCTGCGAACATCAATAAAAGTTCTGTATTATTACTTATAACCTCATCGCTGGGAGTTAACAAAAGTTTACGTATACATTCAGCAAATGGGGTTCCACCAGGTTCACGTGTTGATAAAAATTCAATATTTTTTTCCTTGAACCATTTTTCTATGAACAACATATTAGTAGTTTTGCCAACCCCTTCTCCCCCTTCGATAGTGATAAATTTGCCAAATTTTTTATTCATAGAAATGAGCCTTAATCAATAAATCAAAAGGTAGTAAGAAAAATTTTCAATTTTTTATCTGTAACATATAAATTTTTCGCATAATTTATTATTTATTTTCTGTGTTTCTTTTCCCCTTGGAAATACACATAGATTTTCTACAGATACAACAGGGATAATTCCATTAATTGAGTTACATATAAAAACCTCATCTGCAGCTAGAAGGGTATGGATAGTCAAGTTAATTTCTTTAACCTTCCACCCAAGCGATGGCAACAATTCGCTCATTAAATATTCTCGCATGACTCCTGCAACACCACATCTATCGATTTTAGGAGTTGCCCAGATTTCGTCTTTTAAGATAAAGACGTTATTACTCGTGCATTCAATAATATTATCATCTTGATCTAACATTAATCCATCATAAAACTCATCAGACCATTCTGCCCTTGCAATTATTTGATCAAGCCGATTTAGATGCTTTAAACCAGCCAGTTTATCAGAATGGGGTAAACGATAATTACATTTTTTTAATGCAGCCCCATCATTTTTGATTGATAAAGGAATAGGGGAAATAGCGAACCATTGCATTATATAACAAGTGCCCTGTGGTTTATTATATGCATAACCTCTTTGTGAACTTCCGGCTGTAATAATTATTTTTACAATACCATCTGTGTGACTTAGGCGAAGAAGGTCATAAAAGTATTTTTCTACTAAGACTTCATCGATAGATATACCTAACGTTTTTGAACCATTAACTAGTCGAGCTATATGTAGATTAAGTAAAGAAGCTGCACTCTTTGAAACTCTCACTGTTTCAAATACTCCGTGACCGTAAGCAAGACCTCGATCTGTGATCGAAATCTTAGTCTCAACTTGACCATTTATTGTCGATAAAGCTTTATGATTTAATTTCATACCTAATTAAAACAAAAATTAAAAAAAATTGCAGGCACAAAAAAACCGCCTATATAAGCGGTTTTTTTAAAGTTTCTTAATCTATGTAAGGTTTGAATTAATATAGTCAATAGCGTTTTGAACAGTCGCTATTTTTTCAGCATCCTCATCGGGAATTTCTGTATCAAACTCTTCCTCTAAAGCCATGATCAACTCAACAGTATCTAGAGAGTCAGCTCCAAGATCCTCGACAAAAGAAGATGATGACTTAACATCTGCTTCTTTGACACCCAATTGCTCTGCAACCATTTTTGCTACGCGTTCTTCGATGCTACTCATGATATTTGTTATCTCCTATGTCTTTAAAGTAACTGACTTTATATATTAAGTTAAGTTAGATACTTTTAACTTCAAAAGTTCCAAAAATAAATTATCCATTACTGGGAACAAATAAATAATTAAATTATTGTCTTACTGTGCCGCATTTTACATCGAAATAACACGCCTTGTAAGCATTTCAGAAAAATACATTATTTATTGTTATATAACAGTGGTTTATGGCATATACATGCCTCCATTAACATGGATATTTTCCCCAGTAATGTACGCTCCAGTGTCTCCAGCAAGAAAACTTACAACTTCTGCCACCTCCTCGGGACTTCCGAATCTTCCTAATGGAACTGAAGTTAAAAGTTCTTCACGAGTTGCTTCTGGGAGATTTTTAGTCATATCTGTATCTATGAAACCAGGAGATATACAATTTACTGTAATATTTCTTGGGCCTAATTCTCTAGCTAATGATTTGGTAAAACCAAGAACACCTGCTTTTGTTGCTGAATAATTGGTCTGACCTGGGTTACCAGTTGAAGCAACAACAGAACCAATTGTAATGATTCTACCCCAGCGGGCTTTGGTCATACCTCTAAGACAGGCTTTAGAAAGTCGATAGATAGCATTTAGATTTGTATCCATTACATCCAGCCACTCTTCATCTTTCATGCGTAACAAAATATTATCTTTAGTGATTCCAGCATTATTAATTAAAATTGAGGGTGCTTCATATTTAGCTTTAATCGAAGCTATAATATTTTCAACAGAATCTGAATCACTAACATTAAGTATATGTCCCTCACCTTTAATATTTAGATTTTTAAATCGTTCTGATATTTTTTTTGCTCCATCACTAGAGGTTGCTGTACCAACTACTGTTGCTCCAAACGATCCGAGACTATTTGCTATGGCAGCACCTATACCTCTGCTTGCCCCAGTAACTAGAGCAATTTTATCTTCAAAACTCATATTTAAAATCCTTATTAAATAAAGAAATACTTTTCACTTAAAACTAGATAAAGTCTGATTTAATGCGGACTCATCTTCAGTGGAGTAAACACATAAAGAGCTATTAATCCTCTTACATAGCCCACTCAAAACTTTTCCAGCACCGCATTCGACGATATTAGTTACCCCACTATTTACCATAGTTTTTACACAGTCAACCCATAATACAGGTTTGAAAATTTGCTCTATCATCAACTCTTTTATTGAATCCGGTTCTAATTGGGTTTTAGCATTTATATTATGGACTATTGGTATTGATGGTGCAGAAAATTTTATTTTGTTTATATCCTCTGATAATTTTTGTGCAGCTGGCCTCATTAAATTCGTATGGAAAGGTGCACTCACTGGTATTGGTAAGATTCTCTTTGCACCAATCTCCTTACATCTAGCCATAGCTCTATGAACCGCTTCTTTATTCCCTGCTATAACGACTTGCCCTGGTGAATTAAAATTTACTGCTGTAACTTCCTGGCCTTTACAACTCTCTAAGCAGACGGACTTAATGATTTCGTCATCAAGGCCAATGACTGCTGCCATAGCGCCTTCTCCTAAAGGTACTGCATTCTGCATGTAAGCTCCCCTTTTTCTTACAATTCTTACAGCATCATCAAAATTTATAACACCGGAGCAGACAAGGGCAGACCATTCACCTAAGCTGTGTCCAGCCATATATCCGGGTGTGGGGCCGTTAAGTTGGCACCATAATTTCCATATCGCTACACTAGCTGTTAGTAAGAGTGGTTGTGTGCGCTCGGTAAGGAGGATATCTTCTTTAGTTCCGTTTTGTGATAAATCCCATAAATCATATTTAAGAGCATCATTAGCCTCCTTAAAAGTTTCTATTATGACCGAGTGGTTTTTTGCTAAATCAGACAACATACCAATTCTTTGTGATCCCTGACCTGGAAAAATAAGACCTAAATTTTTACAAAAATCATTTTTTTTCATGAAAAAACCCCAACATTACATTTTTTTATAAGTATCTAGTCTTCCGCAAATTCAACATGTTCTATAAATATTTGCTCAATTCTATCAGGAAGACTGAGTTTGACCTCAATCATCGCTGATTTGAGCGCAGCATAAAATCCATCAATACTTGAATTTCCATGACTTTTTACAACCACTTTCCTTAGGCCTAAAAAGCTTGCACCATTATATTGAGAGGGATCCAGCTTTTTATAAAACTTCTTTAAAGGTGCGTTTGCTATAAGTTTTCCAAGCTTACCAAAAAAGCTAAGAGATAATTCCTTATTTAAATATTGATGTGATAATTCTGCAAAACCCTCCATCGTCTTTATAGAAATATTACCAGTAAATCCGTCGCATACCACAATATTCACTTCATCTTTAAAAATAGAGTTACCTTCAATAAAACCAACATAGTTTATATTTTTATCAGCCTTTAATAATTTTGCAGCATTCCAGAGCTCTTCATGACCTTTCGTTTCCTCAACACCAATATTCAATAGAGCTACGCTAGGCAAATCGATATGATGAATTACCGAGATCATGCGTGACGCCATTAGTGAGAACTGATGTAATTTTTTTGCTGAGCATTCTACGTTAGCACCCAGATCTAGCAGATATGTATGGCCATTAAGCGAACTGTTAGATGTTGGAATTTTAGAACAGATTGCTGGACGACTTATACCCTTTATGCAACCAATTTTTTGCAAAGAAATAGCCATTAAAGAGCCAGTATTTCCAGAACTAACACAGGCTGAATTAATATTATTAGAAAGAGATTCTATTGCGCACCACATTGATGTATTTTTTTTATTTCTTATAGAATAAGATGGCTTTTCTTTGATTGAAACTTCTGACTTACAATGAACTACATCAAAGCGATCACTCACGGCTTTCAATATATCAGAGTAATCTGAAAGCTGAGCTTTTATTTCAGTTGAGTCGCCATAAAAACTAATAAATACTGATGGATTATTTTTTAGAAAAAACAAAGAAGCAGGTATAGTGACACTGACTCCAGAGTCACCACCCATTGCATCAACTGCTAAGCGCAAAAAATCAGTCAAAGAATTATTATCAACTAGAAGTGCAATTAGTCACTAGAAACTTCAGGAATTTTTTTCCCACGATAAAAACCATCCTTAGTTACATGGTGCCTGTAATGTTTTTCACCGCTAACTGAGTCAGTTGCTAATGCAGGCTCAGATAGAGCGTCATGAGATCGACGCATGCCGCGTCTTGCTCTAGTTACCTTGCTTTTTTGAACAGCCATGAATTACTCCTAATTATTTTTTATATTTTTTCCTTCATGCTTTTAAGAGCTTGAAAAGGATTATGTTTTATCTCGACTTCGTTAATTTTTTCTTTCGACTCAGAAGACCAATTTTTAAAAGATATATTACTGCATTCTTTTTCATTATGGTATGAAACAAATGGCAATGCCAATAACAATTCTTCTTCGATTAAATCTATTAAATTAGCTTTATTCTCAGAAACAATCCATGCTTCTAAATTTTTAGGTAGAGCGATTGCTTCGTCGTCATTCCACACAATACAGAGAATTGTATCACATTCTAATTTTAGGGACATTTTAGATAGACATCTCTGGCAGATTACTTTTACAGGAACTGAAGCCCTAATATTTACAACCCTACGACCTTGGTCTTCTAGGTAAAATGACATATTTACATTTATTGCAGAGCTTATCTCTGTGACAGCACCTCTTACTCTACTGAGCAGTTTAGAATCAACCGATCCAGTTAATGTTTTCCCTTGTGCTGATAATCTTCTAGGATCAACATATTGAGGCAAGTATGTGTCATTTTCAATGATTTGCATATTCGAGCAATGATAGTGACGGCACCTAAATCTGTCAAAGAAAATCCAAAAAAATAGTCGTATAATCATATAGATTAGCAGAATAATATTTATATATGTATATTTTAGGAATCATTTTATGTTTAAGGCTCTAACCTAAGTTATGTTGAACGATTATAATTAATGAGGTATTTCTTATGGAATTAAAAATTATATTATCCTCGTCGTCGATTTATCGAAAAAAGCTTATGGAAAGGCTATTGATACCTTTTGAAGTGGCACATCCAAATATTAATGAGAAGATTAAAGTTAACGAGTCACCACATGCTTTAGTGGAGCGACTATCTGTAGAAAAAGCCCTTTCGCAATCAAAAAAATACCAAGCACATCTTATAATTGGGTCTGATCAGGTTGCATTTATAAATAATAACGACTCGAACAAGTTGAATCCTGACAGCTCGCAGTCAATTTCATGGCCTTCAGAAACAAACGACATACAAATTATCTCTAAACCAAATGATAAAAAAATAGCCTTCAGGCAATTAAAAGCTCAATCTGGGAAAAAAGTAACCTTTTTGACCGGTGTCTGTGTTTTTAATACTAAGGATAATAAAATAGAAACAAAAACAGTAACTACAATTGTAGTATTTAGAAAACTTAAAAATAAGGAAATCAACGATTATCTCGATCATGAAAAACCTTATGATTGCACTGGAAGTTTAAGATCTGAGAGTCTTGGCATTAAACTTGTTGAAGCCATCCATTCTACCGACCCAACGGCAATTATAGGCTTACCACTCATTGAGCTTAATAAAATGCTTAGAAAAATGATATAAATGACATTAATTTAATTACATAAAATACTGTTTTACAATGTATTTAATTTCCTCAATTTTTTTTATACAGATAAGTGGATCGTATTTTTTAAGACACTCAGATTTATGTGCGCCATAACTGACACCTATTGATGGCATATTGGCATTTAAAGCCATCTGAAGGTCGTATGATGTATCTCCTATCATTATCGCATTCTTTGGCAATATATTTAATTCTTCCAATATCTCATTTAACATTAATGGATTGGGTTTGCTCTTTGTTTCATCGGAACATCGACTAGCATCAAAAAATTTATTTAACTTATGAGCTAATAATGCTCTATTAAGACCTTTTCTGCTTTTTCCTGTTGCAATTGCCAAGTAATAACCTTCTTTTTTCAAATCTTGAAGCAAGCCTAAGGCCCCACTAAACATAGGCGAGGGATTATTATCCAGCTCAATAAAAATTCGAGAATATGAAGCACACATTGACATTATTTGATCATCGCTAGCTTTGTCAAAAAGTGTTTGAAAACTTTGGTATAAACCTAGACCTATTACACTCTTTGGGTCTAATGTTAGAGGGAGCACATGACCATTCTCTCTTGCTGCAAGTAAAATGCAATACGAAATACGAGATAGCGAGTCACATAAAGTTCCGTCCCAATCGAATATGAGTAGTTTATTTATTACCATAGCTAGTCAATTTTTTTTAAAAAATTTGATAAGTCAGTCGGCATCGGTGCTTCAACAGAAATATATTTTCCACAAGGCAAAGAGAACTTTATATTGCTAGCGTGCAAAAACATTCTTTTTAAGCCAGTTTTACGTATATTGCTATTTATTTCATCTAAACCATATTTTGTATCACCGGCAAGTGGGCAGCCGCTATGCTGTGCATGAACTCTAATTTGATGCGTTCGCCCCGTTTCTAATGATGCCTCCAATAAAGTAAAATTACGAAATCTCTTAACAACTGAGAAAATTGTTACTGATTTTTTACCTTTGGGGTTTACGCGTACAATTTTTTCACCAGTTTTTTGGTCAGAGGCCATAAGAGGCAAATCTATTCTTCTGAGGCCTCTTGGCCACTTACCGATCGTAAGAGCATGGTAAATTTTTACCACCTTTTTATCTCGCATTTGTTCTTGTAGGTATTTTAAAGAGGATCTTTTTTTGGCCACAATTAAACAACCGGAAGTTTCTCTATCTATACGGTGGACTAATTCAAAATAATCTGCATTTCTTTTTATCAATCTTAAGGCCTCTATCAATCCAATTTTTATACCACTACCACCATGAACAGCGATACCAGACGGTTTATTTAGCACTAAAAATGAGTCATCTTCAAAAAGTATACTTTTTTCTAAAGAAATCTGGAGCTTGCTAGTAGGTGGGATTGGAGTTTTCCTATACGCAACACGGATAGGAGGGATTCGAATTTTATCTCCTGATTTTAATTTATATTCTGGTTTTATGCGTGAGCTATTAACACGTACCTCGCCCTTTCTAATTATTTTATAAATATGGGACTTTGGCACCCCTTTTAATGATGTAAAAAGATAATTATCTAAACGCTGGCCAGCACTCTCGGTTGTAATATCAATAAACTGAACTAACGATTGGCATTTAAGGGATTTATCCACAAGGCCTCTTAATATAATATGACTATTAAATACTAAGCTAGCATATATAATTTATTAGAAAATAATAATATTTTTTAAAAAAAATTTAGTAGGCGATTTAGCTAAAATAATGCTCCCATGAAGATTTTAAAAAATATTTAGTTTGATGGATTTGATCATCACTGCTACCATGAAGCTGATTTACAGAATTTTTTTGTAAATACCACTAAGGTAAATGTGTATTTACATACTTTTTAGTTCAACTGCAGAGACTAAAAAGAATTTTTTTTATTTTTTATATGATAATTAATATAGAAAGATTTAATAATGATTGTATTAGTTTGCGATCATCAACTTATAACTACACCAAAGGTGCAAGAGTTTTAGTACATTGTACATAGGATAAAAGAATTTTTTAGAGGCGAGGTAAGAGATTTGGATCTCAACAAATTTCTGTTGTTTGATATTCAATATTAATTAAAAAAACTCAATCTTGTCACTTAAAACAAATTGTTTATACATACCAGATCAAAAAATCCTCAAGGGGGTTGGAACTTGATTTTACTGTTGTTTAATGTGTATATAAAAATAATGTTTGTGTAATCAGGCAATATAACTTTGTGGTTTCTCCTTAACCATTTCTTTGTTCGTTCATGTATTAATTCCTCTGCCCTATATAAAGGACAGAAATATAATGAAACGCATGCTTATAAATGCCACTCAACCTGAAGAACTCAGAGTTGCTATGGTAGATGGTCAGCGTCTGTATGATCTTGATCTTGAAAACAGAACACGTGAACAACACAAATCAAACATATATAAAGGCAAAATTACAAGAGTTGAAAAAAGTTTAGAAGCAGCTTTTGTCGATTATGGGAGTGAGAGGCATGGATTTTTGCCTCTGAAAGAAATCTCCAAAGAGTATTATTCAAAATCGATTAATGCTTCGGGGCAAACTGATAATTGTGAGTTAATAAAAGAAGGTCAAGAAGTCATAGTTCAGGTTGAAAAAGAGGAGCGAGGTAACAAAGGAGCAGCACTTACCACATACTTAAGCCTAGCTGGAAGATATCTTGTCCTTATGCCCAATAATCCTAAATCTGGGGGTATTTCTAGAAGAATTGAAGGTAACGAGAGAACTGAATTAAGAGAAGCTTTGAAAAATATTTCCATTCCAACGGGTATGGGTATTATCGTTAGAACAGCTGGAATTGGCAGATCATCGGATGAACTTCAGTGGGACTTGGATTATTTAAAGCAACTCTGGGAAACTATCAGTAACGAGGCGGTGGCTGCTAAAGCTCCCCAATTCTTATTTCAAGAAAGTAACATAATAATTCGTGCTGTACGAGACTACCTTAGAGAGGACGTCAAAGAGGTCCTCATTGACAATAAAGAAGCTTATGATCTGGCATCAGCTTTCATCTCACAAGTGATGCCTAATTTTTCAATGCGCGTAAAACTCTTTGAAGAGAGCACTCCACTTTTCACTAGATATCAGATTGAAAATCAGATTGAAACAGCTTTTGAACGTGAGGTGAAACTCCCCTCGGGCGGATCTGTTGTAATTGACATAACTGAAGCTCTTATATCAATAGATGTTAACTCAGCTAGGGCAACCAGAGGAACAGACATAGAGGAAACAGCATATAAAACTAATCTCGAGGCTGCAGACGAAATAGCACGTCAATTAAGATTGAGGGATATGGGTGGTTTGGTAGTAATCGATTTTATCGATATGGGATCACAAAAAAATCAAAGAGATATTGAAAATCAGATGCGCGATGCATTAGATATCGATAGAGCTAGAGTGCAAGTTGGTAGGATTTCTAGATTTGGATTGCTTGAGATGTCAAGGCAACGCTTAAGACCATCACTAAGTGAAACAACATCAAAATTATGTCCAAGATGTCTTGGTCAGGGAACAATAAGAGGAACGCGCTCCTTATCATTATCAATATTAAGACTTGCAGAAGAGGAAGCACAAAAAAAGTATAGCGCAGAAATTCGAACTATCGTACCAGTATCAGTCGGAACCTTTTTGCTAAATGAAAAACGTAAAGAAATTCTTGAAATAGAAAAAAGATATGCAACAAAAATCGTAGTTATACCAAAAGAAAATCTCGCAACACCTCACTTTGAGGTGCAAAGAATAAGAGTTCAGGACGAGGTTAACTCAGAATATAGCTATAAATTAACTAACACAATGTCCCCTGAGCTTGTTCCCTCAGAGACAGAGTCAGTTCAACCTGTACCACCTGCCCATCAACCAGCAGTAAAAAATATCGCACCGACAAGATTTTCACCTCAGCTTTTAGGATCAAATAAAAAAAGTGGCGTGAATTTCTTGGGTCTAATCTTTAAAAAAGTTTTTGGTAGTATTGGAAAGCATGATCAAGGGCCTGAGAAGAAGAGTCCATCCAAGCGCCCACAAAGAAGATCAAATAATAAAGGCAGAAGACCAGACAATAGAAATAGGGGTAAGTCAAACAGAAGTAATGAAAGTCGTGCTCGAATAAATTCAAGCGAAACAACGATACAGACAAATGGAACTGAAAATAATTCAAATATAACTGAAGTCAAAATAGATACTTCCAGTGTATCAAAGAAGAGGCCGCCAAGAAGAGAGGGGGACAAAAAAAGAATACCACGTCCAAGGAGAGAGCGTGAGAACGTTCCTGATGAATTATTGGAAAAAAATATACATTCAGTTGTAAATAATGCTCCAGCTCCAGTAGGGACACTAGAATCAGTAGAGCCAGTAGAGCCAGTAGAGCTAGTAACTGCAGTGAATAGAACAAAAAATGAAAATGAAAATGAAAATCCTGTGATTGAAAAGTTTGACGCTAAACCATTTAAATCTGAGACAAAAAAAATATCAGTTAAGAAAAAAATAGATGCGAAAAATATAAAGAAAATTTCACCAAAACCTGACGAAGATGAAAAAGAAACGAAAATACCAAAACATGATGCCAAAATAAATAAAAAAACTGATACAAAAACTGATACAAAAAATAAACCTACTGAAAAAAAATTAGCTATAGAAAAATCTATAGACAAATTAAAAGATGAAGATGGCAAAAAAGAAAAAAGACCACCTAAAAAAACAACTAAAGCATCTAAGCTTTCATCAAGAGCTAGCAATGATCCTAGAAAAAAACCAAAACCAATAAAAGAGGTTAAAATTGAGACGATAATTATTGAAGCGCCTGAAGACAAAACACATAATACATCAGCTCTTGCAGCAATTACTGAAACGACAAAAAAAATAAATCGCCCAGCAAATGATCCAAGAGGTGATAAATAATATTAATTACTTATAAGGGTGTGATTGTACTAAAATATTTCGCAAATCATTACTATTAGCATAGGGTATTAGATATCTGGAATTGCCTTGAACACTATTGAACCATGGCTAAACAAGGGTATAATCGCCAATCTATTTTTTTAGTTCTAAGGTTAAACTTTTTTTGCGAAAAATTATTCTGGAGAGGTGGCAGAGTGGTCGAATGCACCGGTCTTGAAAACCGACGTACCGAGAGGTACCCAGGGTTCGAATCCCTGTCTCTCCGCCAATTTTTTATGCTATATTATTGAGGAGTTTCAGAGCTTCGATTACATTAAAAATGGAATAAGATAAGCAAAAGTAAGCCCAACAATAAAAAGTCCTACTGAGATAAAATAAATGGATAACGATAGTCTTTTTGCTCTAGCACATGCAGCGGCTTTTTTTTCGTCTAGAGGGCAAGGTAAAATTCTCGCTTGATATTGCAAAATCCCAGTAACTACAAGAACTATAAAGGCACCAAAAAAAATCTGAGTTTTGTAAATTGAAATGATTACAAGTTGTGGAAATGTTGAAATAAGCGAGCCTAGTGTTGCCCCAGCACCAATTGAAACAAGTAACGCAGGTAATGCGCAACAAAGAATAGTTCCGCTACTAGCAAATAAAGATAGGTAGCCTGCTAGTTTATTATTCATTCTCGATCCTAATTTGATTTACAGTGCTAGGAAAAATTTCTATTTTTTGAACGTCATAACCGGCGTTATTAATAACTTTTGTAATAAATTCATTATCAAGTCCATCTTTTGACTCAATTGCTACAAAGTAATTTTCCAGACTAACAAAAACATCTTCAACATTATCAGTCGCTTTAAAGTTCTTCTCTATACCCTGTGCACAAAAAGCACATACCATACCTAGTACTTCAATTTTTTGAGTCAACCCATAACATCGTCCACTTAAAGATATTATGATTATTAGTAGCATCATTTTTTTCATTAGGTATCCTCCTAAAATGTATACTTGAAAAGAAAGGATGGATCTCCATCTGAGGATATTCCAGCATCTATAAATATTGATTTATTTATCAACCTAAGTGTAGGCGTATATTTAATTTCATTATTCAGATTATTAATATTTTTTGTTTTTAATATGAACCAGGGTTGGATTTCAGTGTACCCGGCTTCATAGAAGGAAAAGCCGCCTTCAATTTTAGTGGTATCAAAGTTCTCATGCCCAGCTCTTAAGAGTTGATGAGAAACCATTCCATATATTCTTTTAGTTTCATAATCAAACTGTAAGGTTGGACTCAAATATATATGATGCTCCTTCATATTTTTTTTTTTATATCCATGAAACCTAATCCTGTAAATAGCCACAAATTTGCCTGTGATTTAGCAGAGTTTATTCTAGTTAATTTTCTTAGATAAAATATTTCTCCTAATTTTGTTTCATAGCCGTTGCCCTTTGCTCTAATAGCTTTTGCACCAAATGAATCTTTAATCGACGAGGCATAACTAGATTCGACACTAAAAAAATCTTTACTAACTTGACTCGTGCTAGTTATTGATCCTTTGAAGCTCATTGGTGCTGCATGTATAACAGATTGGTATGCTGCTAACAAAAAAACAAAAATCAAATAAAATTTATTTATATATTTCGTTACTTGCATACGTAGGACTTTTTCCCTTGTATAGATTTGTCAGCTCTATAATTTTTTCTTTTTGCGTATTACTATCATTTGACTGGAAGGCCTCGGTAACACACGACTCAAGATGCTTTTGAAGCATAATTATTTCGATAGACTGGCAAGCTGAACCCACTGCCCTCAATTGCATAATAATTTCAGGGCAATACCTTCGCTCTTCAATCATTTTTTTTATACCACTTAGCTGACCTTTAGCTCTGTTAATTCTTGGAATAAGCTTACTGTAATCGGGATGTTTGGATTCACAGCAATCTTTCATTATTTACCCCTTAGTTGGAATTTCAAATATTATACCCTAGTAGGGTATATAAAAAAACAATATAATCATAATAAAGGGTGTTGTTCACTTGAAAGTTTCAGCTTTACTAAATATCTATTTCCTATAACAAATTTAATCTTTTATAATTTCAAGTATGAAAAAAATAGTTTTGTCTATTGCGGTGTTCTTTATTTCATTCGGATCAGCTAGCTCTTCCGCTGGATGGGTTGAGATTATTAAAAGCAATACGAGCGGAAACACTATTTATATTGATCCTGATAGAATAAAAGTTATAAATAATTTTGTATATTATTACTCATTGACTGACTACAAAGAGCCTGTTTTTGGCGATCTATCTGTCATTATCCACCATGAGGCTGAATGCGAATTTTTAAGGGAAAGAGGTCTTAACTGGGTTTTTTTTAAGGGCAAAATGGGCCAAGGAAAAAGCATCACTGAAAAAAACTATGACAAAGAGTGGTCATACCCGCTCACACACTTCTCTTCGTCATCAAAGGCAATAGTATTAAAAAAAGTTTGCGGATATATTGAACCAATTATATGAGAGCTGTACGAACCTTGATCTAAAAAACATTAGAAAATAATAATATTGTAAAAATAAAATGAATGACATCGCTATACATTGGTTTCGAAAGGACTTAAGACTATCAGATAATCCCTCTTTAGTTGCCGCATCAAAACATAGCAATATTCTCCCAATATATATTTTTGATGACACTAGTGACGCCATCACTATAGGGTCTGCGAGTAAATGGTGGCTCAATTTCTCACTTCAAGCTCTCAGCGCGTCCTTAGATAATAACCTATCAATATATAAAGGTGACCCAATTGATATATTGAAAGATATTATTTTTCGATTAAATATAAAAGCTGTCTACTGGAACCGATGTTACGAACCATGGCAGATTGAGCGTGATAAGAAAATAAAGCGCTACCTTGACAAGCAAAACATAAAAGTTTGTAGCTTTAATGGTTCTTTGCTTTGGGAGCCATGGGAAATTAAAAACACTTACGATAAACCATATGGTGTGTTTACGCCCTTTTATCGAAAAGGATGCTTACAGGCAAAAAAACCAAGGATCCCTCTACCTTCGCCGAAAAATATACATTATATATTTGATTCGGAGAGATCTATCCAATTACAAAAACTTAACCTTTTATCTAATCACTCCTGGCATGAGAAATTAAAAAAGTTTTGGTCAATTGGTGAAGATGGAGCAGATTTTTGTCTTGAAAAGTTCATAGAAAAAGGGCTCTCACAATATAAAAAAGGTAGGAATATACCAGCAAAACCATATGTTTCAAGGATTTCTCCACATCTTAATTTTGGAGAAATATCACCTAACCAGTTATGGTACAGAGTCCTAAATGAAAGGGATGATAAAAATAGTGATCACTTTTGTAGTGAGCTTGGGTGGCGAGAATTCGCATATAATCAGCTTTTTCATCACCCCACTTTACCTACTAAAAATCTACAATCTAAATTCGATAGTTTTTTGTGGGTTACTAATGAGGATCAACTATATGCTTGGAAAAAAGGGCAAACCGGTATACCGATGGTAGATGCCGGTATGAGAGAGTTATGGCAAACTGGCTATATGCATAATCGTACTAGAATGATCGTAGGTTCATTTTTAGTTAAAAATCTTCGTATTCATTGGAATCATGGTGAACGTTGGTTTTGGGAAACTCTTGTGGATGCAGACTTAGCTAATAATAGTGCAAGTTGGCAATGGGTCGCGGGTTGTGGATCCGATGCAGCGCCTTATTTTAGAATCTTTAATCCAGTATTGCAGGGTCAAAAATTTGATGCTGATGGAGAATATGTAAGACGCTATATACCAGAAATATCATTATTGCCAAATGAATACCTGTTCTGTCCTTGGTCTGCACCTGAATCGATCTTAACAAAAGCAAAAATAATACTCGGTGAGACCTATCCTAACCCTATAGTTAACCTAAAATTATCCCGTGAGGCTGCTCTTACAGCATTTAAGGAAATTTCAGCTGCGACGCAGTAAGCCATACTCTAAAAACTTCGTTCATCGCTCTAATGGCTATAAAATTTTTTTATTTATGAAACTAATATGAAGATACCAAAAAAAATTAAACCACTTATCGAAGATGGTGTAATAAGTGAAGTAGTTCAACCGATTATGAGTGGCAAAGAAGCTTCTTTGTATGTTGTTAGATCTGGAAAAGAAATAAGATGTGCAAAAGTGTATAAAGAAGCTAATAAACGTAATTTCAAAAAATCTACTCAGTATCGAGAGGGAAGAAAGACAAAAAATAGTCGTCGTGCTAGAGCAATCCAAAAAGGCTCAAAATATGGTAAGGAGCAGCAAGATCGATCTTGGCAAAATGCTGAAATAGAAACAATTCGTCGCATCAAAGCTGTCGGGGTAAAAGTCCCTGAGACATATGGCTACTTCGAGGGCGTCCTTCTAATGGAGCTTATAACAAATAAGGAAGGTGAAATTGCACCAAGACTTGCTGATATTAATTTATCAAGAGAAAGAGCTTTAATTGAATATACTGTAATTTTAAGATATGTAGTTTATATGCTTCATGAGGGTGTCATACATGGAGATTTATCAGAATTTAATGTGCTTTCTGGTAAAGATGGGCTTGTTATTATCGACCTACCGCAAGCTATAGATGCTTCATCAAACAATAACGCTGAATTGATGCTAAAAAGAGATGTTGATAACATGACCAAATATTTTTCTAATTTTGCACCAGAGCTAACTTCAACCAAATATGGCGATGAAATATGGAGTCTTTATATGGATGGCAATTTACGGCCAAACATACCTCTATCAGGAATTTATAGCGAATATACTGAAGTTACAAATATTGATGCGGTGATTCAAGAAATAAAAGCTGTCATTTCAGAAGAGAAAGCTCGTCTTGCTAAAATTAAAGGGTCTTAATAAAAAGATATACTCATAGCTTAAATTTACTCGACCATATCGAGATAATTCCCTATAGTTCTGCTTTCTTGTTATTTAAAGCCCTTTAGTTAACTAAAAAGGTATTCAATTGATTACTGTAGCAAATGTTACTATGCAGTTCGGTTCTAAGCCCTTATTTGAGAATATTTCTGTTAAATTCGGGCACGGTAATCGTTATGGTTTAATTGGAGCTAATGGTTCAGGTAAGTCTACGCTAATGAAAATATTAGATAGCAGCATCGAACCAACAGCAGGTAACATTTCAATAGATTCAAATGAACGAATGGGTGTTTTAAGTCAAGATCAGTTCGCTTTTGAAATGTACTCTACAATAAATACAGTAATCATGGGTCATAAGGAGCTTTGGTCAATAAAAAAAGAGCGTGATCATATATATTCACTACCAGAGATATCGGAAGCAGATGGGATGAGGATAGCGGATCTAGAGGTACGATTTGCAGAACTTGATGGTTATGCTGCTGAAAGCCTTGCCGGTGAAATACTCTTAGGGGCAGGCATAGAGGAAGAGCAACATTTTTTGCCAATGTCTGAAATATCTCCTGGTTGGAAACTCAGAGTTTTATTAGCACAAGCAATCTTTTCGGATCCTGATATTTTATTGCTGGATGAGCCGACAAATAATCTGGATATACAAACTATTAGATGGTTAGAAAATATTCTAAATGAAAGAAAAAGTACTATGGTTATCATTTCGCATGATCGTCATTTCCTTAATACTGTTTGTACCCATATTGCTGATATCGACTATGGTGAGTTGAGGATTTATCCAGGAAATTACGATGACTTTATGCTTGCCTCGACACAAGCAAGAGAATTACTTCATCATGAAAATGCAAAGAAATCAGCAAAAATTGCTGACCTTCAACAATTTGTTAGTCGCTTTTCTGCTAATGCATCTAAAGCGAAACAAGCGACTTCTAGAGTGAAACAAATCACTAAAATAAAGCTAGATGAAATAAAAGCATCAAGTCGATTATCACCCTACATCAGATTCAAACAAGAAAAAAAAATACATAGGCAATCTCTTGAAATAGAAAATTTATCTCATTCATATGACGAATTATTATTTGAAGGTGGCTCATTTATACTCGAGGCAGGCTCGCGTTTAGGTGTTATAGGAGAAAATGGGGCTGGAAAAACAAGTTTTCTTAAATTACTTGTCGGTGATATCAAACCACCTGCCGGAACAATAAAATGGTCAGAAAATGCAAGTTTAGGATATTGTCCTCAGGATAATAGTCTAGAGTTTGAAAATAATTTAACTTTATTCGACTGGATGTCTCAGTGGAGAAAAGCTAATCATAATGATCAAATTGTAAGAAGCATATTAGGTCGATTACTTTTTTCTACTGATGATTTTAAAAAGAAAGTAAAAGTCTGTTCTGGGGGAGAAAAAAATAGGCTTTTATTTGGAAAATTGATGATGGTTGAACCGAATGTTCTCATTATGGACGAGCCAACCAACCATCTTGACATGGAAGCAATAGAGTCGCTTAACTTAGCTTTAGAAAATTATAATGGTACTTTAGTATTTGTAAGCCACGACAGAGAATTTGTATCATCATTGGCAGATCATATAATTGAGATCAAAGATAAAAAAATTATTTATTTTCATGGTTCATATGAGGAATATCTTGCTAAGTGACTTCAGTTAGATTGGCTAACAATAAAAAATTTATCAATTAATTAATTTTAGAGGTAAAAAATATGCCTAGTTTGCTACCCGAAACAGATCCAAATGGTTTATTAGAATACTCGGTTGTTTTCTCTGACCGCTCGCTTAATCATATGTCACAGTCTTTCAAAGACGTAATGATAAATATATCTAATACTCTAAAAAAAGTGTACAACGCAGAATCGGTAGTGGTAGTCCCTGGAGGTGGAACCTTTGGGATGGAAGCAGTTGCTAGACAATTCGCATCTAATAAAAAGTGTCTAATCCTAAGAAATGGCTGGTTTAGTTATCGTTGGAGCCAAATTCTCGAGATGGGAGAAATCTCTTCAAAAATTTCTGTAATGAAAGCAAATATAATCGTCTCGTCTGACGATGAGTATGACCATCAGCCACCAATGGAGCCGGCACCTATACAAGAGGTAATTGAACAAATTAAAATCCAAAGACCCAATATAGTTTTCGCCCCACATGTTGAAACATCAGCCGGTATGATACTTTCAGATGATTACATATCTTTAGTATCTCAAGCTACTCATGAGGTCGGTGGAATTTTTGTTTTAGATTGTGTTGCTTCTGGTACCTTATGGGTAGATATGAAAAAACTCGGAATTGATGTCCTGATAAGTGCCCCCCAAAAGGGCTGGAGTGCATCACCATGTAGCGCTCTTGTTATGCTTAGTCCTGCTGCAAGAGATCTGATTGATAAGACAAAAAGCACAAGTTTTTCATGCGATCTACTCAAATGGTTGCAGATCATGGAAATCTATGAAAATGGTGGTCAAGCATATCACTCCACTATGCCCACTGATGCATTACTAAAATTTAACAATGCAATGAAAGAAACTGAAGCATATGGATTCGAAAAAGTTAGATTTGAACAAAGAAAGCTTGGAGCCAAAGTGAGAAAAATGCTCGAGGAAAAGGGCTTTAGGAGTGTCGCTGCAGATGGATTTAAGGCTCCAACTGTTATTGTCTCCTACACAGATGACAAAGAAATACAAAATGGAAAAAAATTTATGCAAGAGGGTCTACAAGTAGCTGCTGGTATCCCTTTAATGTGTGATGAAGATGAAAACTTTCAAACATTTAGAATTGGATTATTTGGTCTAGATAAGCTTCATAATATAGAAAGAACAATAAAGCACTTAAGGTTAGCTGTTGAACGAATAATCTAATTTAAGTTCATTTTTTAATTTATTTTATTCAACATTAATGGTTATTTTTTTTGATACAAGCGTTTCTTTGTACTGCATATGATAATGATCACCAAGCATTAACTGTAAAGTATGGGTCCCTGGAGTAAAATTTATCAATGTTTCAGTTTGACCTGCCCCAAAATGAAAATGCTTTTTATCGCTTGGTATTGGTAAATTTTTATCTGGCAAAACATCAAGATCAATGAGTAAATGATGGTGTCCAGTGTTTGACATTTCAACACCTGCAGGTGCAATACCCATACCTGAAAGACCAAAAACTATTTTTACTGGGTTTTTTAATGTGGATCCATCAGCTGGTGAAATAATATAGAGTTTCGCGGAATTTACTTGTTGTAAATCGTTGCTTTGAGCTAGTGTTGTTATTGAAAAAATAGTGGTAAAAAACAAAAAAAATGGGTATTGGAACTTCTTTTCTTTTATAAAAAACATATAAAATCCCCTAATAACTTAATAAAAAAATTTTAAACTTTATCGGCCTCCACTCATACAATTTGGAGTTTCTGAAACTTTGGAATCTGAATCCCACTCCTCTGGTGTATAAGTATGAAGGGCTAATGCATGTATACTGTGCTTTAACTCATACGCAAGCAATCCATAAATTAACTGATGACGCTTGATTAAAGGTTTATTTTCAAATGACATACTCACTACCACTAACTTAAAATGTGTCTCTGAGTCTATAGGAACAGCATGCTTGTAGCTCTCATTTTCAATCTTTAAAACAATTGGAGATAAAGATTCTTTTAATTTTTGTTCAATTGTTTGATATATTTTCATGAAATGTAAACCGAAACCAGTTAGAAATTCAACATAACATATTTTATAAAAGTAAATATTAGCTATTTTTAGTTTATACCCCAAAAACTCAGCGGACATCAACAGCTAACTTGGTAAGTTAATATCTTTTGAGGAAACTTTACTCCACCATCTTTTCAATAACTTATTAATACTCATCTCAGCAGCAAATCCTATTTTTTCAGATAGAGTTTTATGAGTTAAATAAGCTACCTTGTAAACCTGTGAATGAGAAGTTTTATCAAGAAGATATTCATCACTTGTCAAAAGTTCATCAACTAGGCCTTTGGTGATAGCCTCAGTTCCCAACCATACCTCCCCAGTAGCTATACTATTTATATCTATATTTGGTCTATGCTCAGATACAAAATTTTTAAAAAGTCTATGTGTATTATCTAGATCGTCAGTGAATTTTTCTCTATCTTCTTGTGTATTTTCTCCAAACATCGTCAGAGTTCTCTTGTGTGACCCAGCGGTATGAAGCTCGATATCAACATCATGCTTTTTTAATAAACGATTAAAATTAGGTAACTGAGCTACAACGCCAATTGATCCAATAAAAGAAAAAGGCGCGCACAAAATTTTATTTGCAACACATGCCATCATATAGCCGCCACTTGCAGCAACTTTATCAACACAAACAGTCAAATATATATTTTTCTTTTTAATTCTATTAAGTTGGCTTGATGCAAAACCGTATCCGTGAACCATCCCGCCTGAACTTTCTAATCGTACAACTACTTCATCATCTTTTCTAGCTTGACCTAGTATCGCGGTTACTTCTTCCCTAAGTGATGCTGCTGCTGATGCCTTGAGATCTCCTTTGAAGTCTATCAAGAAAACTCTATTTTTTGAGGATTTAGATTTCTTTAACTCTTTGTTCTCAATTTTTCTTTGTTTTTTTACCCTCTTTTTTTCAGGTTCAGTAAGTATAGATTCTTCAAGGGAACGATTGACTTTTTTAATATTATCATTTAGATGAGTTACTTTTAACTCCCCTTTATTATTAGAGCGATTTTTAGCGCTAAAACTAGCTAAATTAGCTAGAATAATCAAAACTACTGCCACTAAAGTGACAGCTTTTGCAAAAAATAAGCCGTATTCAAATAAAAAATCCAATCGATCTATTCTCCAAATGATTTTATTAAAAGTTAAATCTTAATTTTTTTTTATTATACTACTTTAAATAACAAGGATAATTAAATTTATGTTAATATTTTTTTATTATCGAGTTTGAGGAAAAAATAAAAATAGCTCTGTAATAGACTTATTGTAGGATTTCACTAAAGACTATTTTGGCATATGCTTTTTAAATGCTAATCTAATGTCTAAATTTAATAATAATTTAAGGATTAAAAGGGGATCCTATGTCTCAGTCAACATTTCATGCCTATAGCAAGAATTTCTTAGGCAATTCGCCTAACTGGTATAAGTATACAATTTTAGTTTTTTTGGTTATCAATCCTATAATACTGTTCAGCCCCTTAGGGTCTTTTGTAGCTGGCTGGTGTCTAATTCTTGAGTTTATATTCTGTTTGGCTATGGCATTAAAATGCTACCCGCTTCAGCCTGGGGGTCTCCTGGCAATTCAAGCAGTTGCATTAGAAATGACAAGCCCTGATACAATTCTTCATGAGGTAGAAGGTAACCTTGAGGTAATTTTACTGCTTATCTTCATGGTTGCAGGTATCTATTTCATGAGAGACCTGCTTCTATTTACATTTACAAAGATTCTCATAAAAATAAGATCTAAGGTAGTATTATCTTTATTATTCTGTTTTGCAGGGGCTATTTTATCAGCTTTCCTGGATGCTCTCACTGTAACCGCAGTCCTTATTAGTGTTGCTATTGGTTTTTATTCTGTATATCACAAGGTTGCGTCTGGAAAGAACTTGCAGGATGAAATGAATCACAACCATTCAGATGATGCTAATATTCTTCCAGAAAATCAAAAAAATCTAGAACAGTTCCGCAGCTTCCTAAGAAACTTAATCATGCATGGAGCAGTTGGTACAGCTTTAGGTGGTGTAACCACTGTTGTAGGAGAACCTCAAAACCTTTTAATAGCAAAAAAAGCTGGCTGGAATTTTATGGAATTTTTCTTCATGATGGCACCAGTCACTATGCCTGTGTTCGTGTGCGGGTTAATAACATGTATTCTATTAGAAAAATTACGCTGGTTTGGATATGGAACGATACTGCCTGATGCAGTAAGAGCTGTTTTAGAAGATTTTGATATCGAGCAGTCAAAGAAACTTACTAGCAGTAATAAAGCGGCTCTTATAATCCAAGTTTTTGTTGCCCTCTTTTTAGTCGTAGGCCTCGCTCTCCATATAGCGCCAGTGGGATTAATTGGGCTATCAGTAATCGTTTTACTTACAGCATTTAATGGCGTTATAGAGGAGCATAGATTGGGCCATGCTTTTGAAGAGGCCCTGCCTTTTACTGCATTACTGGTTGTTTTTTTTGCAATTGTTGCAGTTATACATGACCAGCATTTATTTAAGCCTATTATTGACGCGGTGCTAGCTATGGAGGTAAGTATTCAACCTGTTATGTTCTTTGCTGCTAATGGTATTCTTTCTGCAATAAGCGATAATGTTTTTGTTGCAACTGTATATATAAACGAGGTTAAGGCTGCTTTAGATGCGGGAACGATATCAAGAGAACATTTTGATCTACTTACAATTGCCATTAATACCGGGACAAATCTACCAAGCGTCGCTACTCCAAATGGTCAGGCTGCATTTCTATTTTTACTAACATCAGCTCTAGCACCTTTAATCAGGCTGTCTTATGGTAGAATGGTCTATATGGCCCTACCTTATACTATCGTTCTCTCAGTAGTTGGCTGTTGGGCTGTAGTATACATGTTATAATCAAACTCATTGTATTAATTTACTCTTTCAGCCACAAACACCCGCCATTGCTATCTAAGTTAATCTTAGATAGCTTTTCTTTATGGGCTAATATCTCCTCTTCGCTGGCTTTATGAACAGTTAACCTTGATCTGTGTTTATCGATACGACGTATATTATTTTTTATGGAACTACCATATCCATTATTGTTAGCATCCAAAGCCAAATCTACCTGGCCTCCAGTCATCAATAAATATACGTCTGCTAATATTTCCGCATCAAGCAGCGCCCCATGAAGATCTCTTTTTGAGTTATCAACAAAATATCTCTTACAGAGGGCATCGAGACTATTTCTTTGACCCGGATGACGTTGACGTGCCATGACAAGTGTGTCAATAACTGAGCATAAGTCACTTATATGTAGTGATTTTCTACTCAATTTATCAAACTCATGGTCTATAAAACCTATATCAAATGGTGCATTATGAATTATTAATTCACTTTGATTTATATAGTCTTTGAATTCTTTAACTATGGAAGAGAAAACTGGTTTATCAGATAAAAATTCTGTTGTAATACCATGAACTTCAGCAGCACCTTTGTCGATATCTCTTTCTGGGTTTATATACTGATGATAATGATTGCCTGTCAATTTTCTATCAATTATTTCGACACAACCTATTTCAATAATTCGGTGATTATCGTTAGGATCTAAGCCGGTCGTTTCAGTATCTAGTACAATCTGTCTGGTCATATCTGTTAGCCTTATATCTATTTAAGTCATATTTTCTATTTCGTCAATACCACGATTTGCTAGTTCGTCTGCAATCTCATTCTCACGATGACCACTATGACCCTTTACCCATCTCCAAACAATTAAGTGATCGCTTGATACTTTTTCTAGTCGCTGCCATAGATCAATATTTTTTACGGGTTTTTTATTAGCTGTTTTCCAGCCTCGCTTTTTCCAACCTTCCATCCAGCTCGTTATACCCTGCCTGACATATTCTGAGTCAGTAGTTAGAATAACACTTGATCGCTCCTTTAGAGAAGACAGAGCCTCAATTGCCGCTAATAGCTCCATTCTATTATTTGTTGAATGCTGCTCACTACCATAAATTTTTTTTTCAGTTCTATTGTATCTAAGCAGAGCGCCCCACCCTCCAGGGCCTGGATTACCTCTACAAGCACCATCAGTAAATATTTCAACTTCTTTCAAGTCGTATACTCCTTAGTTTGATTTGATTTGATTTCAGATAGAGATTTTTTGTGGGATATTGTTGCTATATTTATTTTTTTCCAATCTGCATAATCCGGAAAAACTGGACGAGGGACATATTTTTTTGCAACAACAATATAAAAAGCACCAAACATAAAATGGTTTTTTTTTATATTGTTGTTAAATGAAAGATCATTTTTTTGATCTTCGAAAGATTTCGTTGATATAAAATAACCACCGGAATATCGCTTAATCGGCTTTATATTTAAAAATTTGAGCCAATCAATTAATCTTTTATATCTAATATTATGGCTTTGCCATATAGGATTATAAGAAAAAAATTTTGCAGAGAACTTAAATAAACCAAAAAGGCTCATCGGGTTGAAAACAACGATAATCATATGTCCTGAAGACTTAAGTACCCTTGAAGCCTCTTTTAATGTTTCATGTGGATCTTTTGATAGCTCTATTGAATGATGAAGGAGAATAGTATCTATTGTCTCAGAGGATAAAGGTAATAAGTGTGGCTCTGAAATAGCGTTATTTCCAATACATTTACTCGATAATCCAAATGAAAATTCATGTAGGTGGTTAGAGGGAAATTTTAGAAGCTGGTGTGATGTGTCGCCTAATTGCAACATTCTATGTGAGTAGATATTAGCAAATATCTCTTTTAATATTTTGCTTTCTTCAGTTATCAGGTATTTCCCATACTGGTCTTTAAACCAATGCAATAGATCTTCCTGCTGTTTCGTAGTAGTCATATTTTTATATTTATTTTTAAATTTTTTCTTGAGTGTTCTTAGCATGGTTCTCATAGGTAAACTCGACATATAAAGTATTAAAAATTTGATTTACTAAATTCATTTACATTATTTTATTTTTTTTTAATATATATTTATTTTATAGTTTATTATATAGCTATAGAATTATTAATTTGGGGTCATATTATGGCAATTATGGTGCGTCGGTTTCCTATATTTCAAGATAATTATATATGGGTTTTGACCATAAATGACACTGGATCCATCTATATTATTGATCCGGGTGATTCTGAATCAGTTTTAGAATTTTTAAAAAAGTCTAATCTTACACTCAAAGGTATCTTAATAACTCACCACCACCCTGACCACGTAAATGGTATAAATTGTATACTTGCTCATCAGCCCGTGCCAGTTTTTGGTACGACTAGGATTAAAGAAGCAACACATACAGTTTCAGATAAAGATATTTTATCTTTATCTGGCCATAAGTTTGAAGTCTTAAGTATTCCTGGTCATACATATGATCATGTTGCATATTATTGCGCTAAAGAATCTTTGCTATTCAGTGGCGATACCCTTTTTTCAGGTGGTTGTGGAAGAATCTTTGAAGGAACACCTCAACAAATGTATGAATCTTTATCTTTACTGTCATCTTTGCCTCCTTCTACAAAAATATATTGTAGCCATGAATATACGGAGGCCAATATTAACTTTGCAATGGAAGTCGATCCTGAAAATAAATCATTAATAAAATATAAAGAAAAAGTTAAAGTTCTTCGTATAAATAACAAAGCTACAATTCCTACTACAGTGGGTTTAGAAAAAAAAATTAATCCTTTTTTAAGAGCCAATGAAAAGAGCATACAAGATGCAGCGAGTCACTACCTAAAAAAAGAAAATCTTACACCTATTGAGGCATTTACAGCTATCAGAAAATGGAAGGATTCATATTAGTTATTTATATTTAGATTTGCTTAAAGCTCTTACTAAAGGTAATTTTTTCATTATCATACTGTACGATTAATTTGGACATAGTGTAATTCTAAATTATCTTCATCATTAATTAGTCCATTAACAATGTTTATGCATAAGAAAATAATAATTACTTTAACTCTCGCTTTCTTGCTGATTTCAGGTTGTTCGCAACAACAAATTATCGCAACTAATAAATCATACTTTTCTGCCAATAATCCTTCCATATGGAAAGTTTCAACCAGAAATTTATGGTATAGACTAAAAATTGGTCAGGAGCTCAATGAGCACTATGACCATGAAGAGCTAGACAATAAAAAACACTGGGATCAGGATCATCAAAAATATATTAACAAAATTACAGAGAATAGTAGGCCGTATATATATCATATTATTAATAAGCTAGAAGCAAATGGGCTTCCTTCGGAGCTAGCTCTACTCCCAGCTATCGAGAGTTCATATAAACCTTTTTCTTACTCCAGCCAGGGAGCGTCTGGACTTTGGCAGTTTATGCCGTCTACGGCTTCATCACTTAATCTAAAGCAAGATATTTGGTATAACGGTCGTCTTGATATTGTTCAATCAACTGATGCTGCAATAACTTATATTTCTTACCTCTACAAACGATTTGACAAAAACTGGCTTCATGCCCTAGCAGCATATAATTGTGGCGAAGGAACGGTAAGAAGAGCCATAAAAAGAAATAAAAAAATGAATAGACCAATAGATTTTTGGTCTTTAGATTTACCTAAAGAAACAAAATCATATGTGCCAAGACTTTTAATACTTTCGAGAATAATAGCAAACCCAAAAAAATATGATGTAAAGTTACCAATTTTGTTAAATGAGCCATACTTCGAAACTGTTGATTTGAAAAGTCAAATTAATATTAATAGGGCTGCAAAAATAGCTAAAATTAGCTCCTATGAACTAAAAATACTTAATCCAGGATATAAATTAGGTGTAACTCATCCTGAGAGTCCAAGAAATATATTGCTTCCAATTGGGGAAAAAAATAATTTTTTGATTTCTTTGGATAAAACACCGAAAGAGGAGTGGTCCCCCATAAAAAGGTACAAAGTGAAACAAGGCGATACGCTGTCTGAAATAGCCAATGTACACAAAATACCTCTTAAATCTCTTATGTCTCTGAATAATATCACTGGACATATCATTCAAGTTAATCAAGAAATAAAAATTCCGGGGACAGGTATTGATGAATCATATTTTAAGGAAAAAGACACGTACACTGTTGTTGCTGGTGATACTTTGTGGAGAATTTCTAGAAATTACAAAATTCCGGTAAAAAAAATTTCTCAATGGAACAATTTAAATATAGACCTTCCACTAAAAATTGGAATAAAACTTAAGTTAAAAAACGATTAAAAGACTAGCCTTATTTTTTCAACTCCAACCAATATCTAATTTGTCATCTAGCTGAAATTTCACATGGAGCAGACTTTTTTGAAAACTAAATTCTATTTTTAGAATTTGAAGATAGATCATCGCATTTATTTTTATCTCCTTCACATAGATCACACTTATAATTATTCTCGTTTAATGCTGCACCAACTCCTCCACAAGAGCCTTTTATTGGTTTTTTCCCCATAATTACACCAACTGCCATCCCCATAATGAGAAGTGCTAAGACTAAGAAAGCAAGAAATAATTCAAGCACAGTTATTCTCCGATGAAATATTGTTTAAAATTTTCAGAAAAAATGGTGTCGAAAGTATCCCCATTCTGGATTATCAAATAAACGGCTAAATTATACTCTTTTGCTAACTCAATTGCATTCTTTGGACCCATGACCATCATGGCCGTAGAGAATGCATCAGCTATAGCAGCACTATCCGCAATGACCGTTGCAGAGATTAGGTCATGCTCTATAGGATATCCATTACGCGGATCTATAGTATGCGAGTATATTTTTTCATTTAACTTAAAGAAATTACGATAATTGCCAGAGGTTGCTACACCTGAGTCTATCAATTGAATTATTACCTGAGCCTCACTTTGAACAAAATATGGTTTTTCAATAGCTATATTCCATTTTTTTCCATTTAGTTTTTTACCCCTCACTCTAAGCTCACCACCAACTTCAATTAGATAGTTTTCTATATTAAAGTCGTCTAATAGACGTGCTACACAGTCTGCTGCATAGCCCTTTGCAATAGCTGAGAGATCTAATTTTATATCTGAAAGACGTGTTGCTGTTTTATCTTTAATATCTATTTGAAGTTTATCCATACCGGTGGCAGCAAGAAGATCAGTAATAGCTTGTTTATCAGGTATTTTTTTATCAGCTAAAATAGGGCCAAAACCCCAAAGATTTACTAATGAAGCAACTGTTGGATCAAACGAACCACTGGATTTAATATAAACATCTTTTGCTGCTATTAAAACTTCTAGCATATGCATTGAAACTTTTTGAGGGACATTAATAGGTGAATCATTAAAGATCATCAGCTCAGAAGATTCATCATAAGTCGTGAAAATTTTGTTCATACTCTGAAGTTTACTATTTATTAGCTCCGCCATATCAGGGTCTATCTCTTTTGATGAAGCTACCTTTACCTCATAAGTAGTGCCCATAACTACTCCTGTGAACGATGAATCTTTATTATTAGATTTACATCCGCTGGCTAAAAAAATTATTGAAAAGAATAAAAGCAAACTTATTTTTTTTATAAATTTTATAAAAAAAAACGAGGCACTAGGCCCCGTTACAATTAATTTTTTTAAATTAAGCATTAGGTTAACCGCCAAAATCATCAAGGAATATATTTTCACGCTCAACGCCAAGATCTGTTAGCATTGAAATGACAGCCGAATTCATCATCGGTGGTCCACACATATAATATTCACAGTCTTCTGGAGCAGGATGATCTCTAAGATAATTTTCAAAGAGAACGTTATGAATAAAGCCCTCATGACCTTTCCATTCGTCCTCTGGTTGTGCATCCGATAGAGCAAGATGCCAATCAAAATTATCATTTTCCTCGGCAAGCGAATCATATTCGTCGTTATAAAAACACTCTCTTAAAGATCTAGCGCCATACCAAAATGAGATCTTTCGATCTGTTTTTAAACGCCGAAGTTGATCAAATATATGTGAACGCATTGGGGCCATACCAGCGCCACCTCCAATAAAGACCATCTCCGTTGAAGTGTCTTTTGCAAAGAATTCACCAAACGGACCGAACACGTTTACCTTATCACCTGGCTTCAAGTTAAATGCCCAAGAAGACATCACTCCTGGAGGTATGCCTTCGGTTCCTGGGGGTGGAGTAGCACAACGTATATTAAATTTAACTATACCTTTTTCTTCTGGATAATTTGCCATCGAATAAGCTCTGATTACTGTCTCATCAACTACAGATTCGTGTTTAAAGAAACCAAATCGCTCCCAATCTTGGCGGTACTCCTCTTCAATATCAAACTCACTATATTTAACATGATGCGGAGGGCACTCAAGCTGTACATAGCCACCAGCTCGAAAGTCTACACTTTCTCCATCGGGTAATTTTAATGTTAGCTCCTTAATAAAGGTAGCTACATTTGGATTTGCTTCTACGGTACACTGCCACTGTTTAACTCCAAAAATTTCTTCTGGAACTACGACCTTCATATTTTGTTTAACTGCTGTTTGACAAGATAATCTCCATCCATCATTGGCTTCCCTTTTTGAAAAATGTGTTTCTTCAGTGGGCAGCATAGACCCGCCACCTTCTGTAACAATGCATCTACATTGGGCGCAGGTACCTCCGCCGCCACATGCAGATGCCAAAAATAAACCGGCATTAGAAAGCGTAAGCAATAATTTATCCCCTGCGGGAACAGTGATATTTTTTTCGCCATTAATATCAATTGTCACAAGCCCTGAACTAACCAATTTTGCGCGAGCAGCTAGGATAAAAGCAACTAAGGCTAATACGACTCCTGTAAACATAGCAACACCAAGCAAAATCTCTAAATTCATAAATTATCTCTCCCTATCTTTCATTAAAGATCAATACCACCAAATGACATAAATCCTAAAGACATAAGACCAACTGTTATAAAAGTTATCCCTAGGCCCTGAAGTCCGTCTGGAACATCACTATACTTTAATTTTTCTCTTATTCCTGCCAACGCAACTATAGCTAGGGCCCATCCAAATCCGGCACCGAGTCCGTATACAGTACTTTCTGCAAGATCATAATCTCTTTCAACCATAAATAAAGCAGCTCCTAAGATTGCACAATTTACCGTTATAAGTGGTAAAAAAACCCCAAGAGCGCTATATAGTAACGGAACATATTTATCTAAAAACATCTCCATGATTTGTACAATAGCAGCTATGACACCTATATAGCTTAATAAACCAAGGAAGCTTAAATCTACTTTTTCCATTCCGTCTATTCCTGTCCAAACCAAAGCTCCTTCTGTTAAAAGATACTTAAAAATTAGGTAATTTGCTGGAACCGTTACAACCAATACTACGATTACTGCAATTCCAAGACCCATCGCTGCTTGGACTTTTTTTGAGATAGCCAAAAAAGTACACATACCTAAAAAAAATGAAAGTGCCATATTTTCAATAAATACTGACCTTACAAATAAGCTTAAATAATGCTCCATTATGCAACTTCTCCTTTAGGCGTATTAGCAGCCATCTTGAAATCTGGTGCCTCAACTTGTGATTTTTTCCAAGCCCTTAATCCCCATATGAATAGACCAATTAAGAAAAAGGCGCTAGGTGGTAAAAGCAACATACCATTTGGTACGTACCAACCGCCATTTGTTGCTATTGGTAAAACTTCGTAACCATAGAGTGTTCCAGATCCAAAAAGTTCACGAACAAATGCAAGAGCCAATAGGATCACACTGTAACCTAAGCCATTGCCAATGCCGTCAAGAAAACTGTCTACAGGTGGATTTTTCATCGCAAATCCCTCGGCACGACCCATCACGATACAATTTGTGATAATCAAACCCACGAACACTGAAAGTTGCTTGCTAATATCATAAGCAACAGCCTTTAAAACTTGATCAACAAGGATAACAACTGAGGCTATAATGGTCATTTGAACTATTATTCTTATGCTTCCTGGAATTTGATTTCTTATTAGCGAAACTAACATGCTCGAGACAGCGGCAACTACTGTTAAACAAATACACATTACAGAGGTTACCTTTAAATTTGATGTGACTGCTAGAGCGGAGCATATTCCTAATATCTGAAGTGCTATTGGATTCTCGTTAAAAACTGGTCTCAAGAGTATTTCACTCATTTTGTTAGCCATAATTAAGCCTCTCCTGCCCGCAAATTTTCCAAAAATGGAGCAAATCCATTATCACCCATCCAAAATTTTATAAGATTATCTACACCCTTGCTAGTGATGGTTGCTCCAGATAAACCATCTATTTCATGTACTGACTGAGCCCTACTAAGATCAACTTTTCCCTTGACTACAGTTAGGGCTTGCTTATTGCTGGTATCGTAACTTTTCTTTCCTATCCATTGCGATTTCCAGGTTGGATTATCTACCTCGCCGCCTAAACCAGGTGTCTCTGCATGCTCATAAAAACCCAGGCCTGCAACTGTATTTAAATCAGATTCAAGTGCAACGAAACCGTATAGTGTTGACCATAAACCATACCCTTTGATTGGTAGAATGATCTTTTCTAAACCTGAATCTCCCTCTACCACATAAACAACCATATACTTTGGTAAGCGACCTATCTTCGCAATATCTTTATCGCCTAGATCAATAGAAAGTGCAGGATCTTTCCCAGCTTTTCTTTGATTATATGTGCTCAAATCAATCGAATCAGTGAATTTTCCTGTAGTGATATCAACTGCTTTGGTTTTTATAGTAGCGAATTTCTCTAAAACATCATCACCTTTTTTGAGCATGCCTGCGGCAGCAAGTATATTTGTTTTTCTATCTAAGTCCTTGTTCGCTTGTTGAGCAGGCCTTAATAAGACAGCTGCTGTTGAAACTATTACTGAGCAAATGATACAGAGCACCAAGGCTACTCGAATAGTCTTTGAAGTAGAATCATTATCAGCCACGAGCCATTCTCCTCTTAATATTAGCTTCAACAACAAAATGATCTATCAGAGGAGAAAACAGATTGGCAAAAAGTATTGCCAACATAACTCCTTCGGGGTATGCCGGGTTTACAACTCTTATAAGGACAGTCATAACTCCAATTAACAAACCATACCAAAACTTTCCTGTATTTGTCATCGATGCGGACACAGGATCTGTTGCCATAAAAACTAATCCGAATGCGAAGCTACCAATGACTAAATGCCAATGCCATGGAACAGCGAACATTGGGTTACTGTCTGAACCGATTACATTGAAAATTAAAGAGAGAGCTACCATACCTACAAGAACTCCCAGCATGATACGCCATGCTCCGATCCTTGTGAAAAGTAAGATTGCGCAACCAACAAGAATTGCGAGTACAGATGTTTCTCCTATTGAGCCCTGCTTGTTTCCGATAAAAGCATCGAACCATGTAAGATTTTGTCGAACTACTTCAATACCATCTGTGGCTGCTACCGATAACATTGTTGCACCGGTATAACCATCAACTGCTGTCCAAACTGCGTCTCCTGATAACTCAGCTGGATATGCAAAAAAAAGAAAGGCACGACCGGTTAATGCTGGATTTAGGAAGTTTTTACCTGTACCACCAAATACTTCTTTGCCAATAACAACACCGAAACTTATCCCTAATGCAACTTGCCATAGTGGGATATCTGGTGGACATATAAGAGCGAAGAGTATAGAGGTTACAAAGAATCCTTCGTTTATTTCATGCCCCCTAACTGAGGCAAATAAAACCTCCCAGAACCCACCGGCTATAAATGTAACCACATAAATTGGTATAAAATAGACTGCACCATAGATCATGCAATCCCAAATACTTGATGGATCATGTCCAGCAAGCAATGAGATGATTGGCTCGTGCCAATCAGTATTAAAAGCAAATTCTGAATTCGCAAGGATAGTATTCGCTTGAAAACCTAAGTTATACATTCCGTAAAACATTGCTGGGAACGTTGCTAACCAAACGGTAATCATAACTCTCTTAAGATCTATCCCATCCCTTATATGTGAGCCATTTTTAGTAACAGAACCTGGAGAATAGAAAATTGTATCGACTGCTTCATATAAAGCGAAAAATTTTTCATATTTTCCTCCCTTATGAAAATGAGGTTCAATTCTATCTAAATAACCACGCAGTGCCTTCACAATCAGCCCTCCTGCTCAATACGAGACAAATTATTTCTTAATATTGGTCCGTACTCATATTTTCCAACACAAACATAGCTACACAGTGCTAAATCCTCTTCTTCAAGCTCTAAACAACCAAGTTTTTGAGCAATTTCTGTATCGCCAACAATTAAAGCTCGTAAAAGCTGTGTTGGGAGTATATCTAGCGGCATCACTTGTTCATAATTTCCAACTGGTACCATAGCTCTCTCACTACCATTTGTATTTGTAGTAAAATTAAATTTTTTTTCACTCGTTTGACCTATAGAAGATAAATATATAGGAAGCACTGAGTGTCTATTAGCTCCCGGTGAGATATACCTGAGAAATTCTCGCTGGTGTCCCTCTAAAATTGTAGTTATTTGGGTGTGATAGCGACCCAAGAAAGAAAAAACGCCACCTAGGTATGAAGCTGAGGCTATTCTTCCTGATAGAATAGAACCTGAAATAACTCGACTTTCCCCATCATTAAGTTCATTAGCAACCAGTTCATTAATATTTGCACCCATTATTGTTCTGATTAACCTAGGCTTCAGAGTTTGTGGACCACAGAGGGAGACAACTCTTTGAGGATCAATATATCCTGTGGTAAATAGCGCACCAACTGCAATTACATCCTGATATCCTATGGTCCAAACTGTTTTTGTTGCGCTTACTGGATCAATAAAATGTATGTGCGTGCCAACCAATCCAGAGGGATGGGGGCCGGAGAATTTGTGAAGTGTTGCACAGGTTTGCTCGCTTTCAAAAACTTTAGAACCTTCAGGAATGCATAGGTGAACTGGTCCATTTGTCAAATGTTTTAATACTGAGAGGCCAATCTGAAAATCCTCTTTTCTTTGACTTATAATTAATTCAGGTAAAGCAGCCAGTGGATTTGTATCTATAGCAGTTACAAAAATAGAATTAGGAGGTTCTGAAGTAGGAGACGGCACTTTCGAATATGGACGTGTTCTTAATGATGTCCATAGACCAGATGATACTAAATTATTTATTACAGCTGACCTATCTATTGTTGGTATATCTTTGGCATCGTATTGATTAAATTTTTCTTTATGATCATCTTCCAGTTTTATTACAATGGATTGCAAAACTCTCCGTTCACCTCGGTTTATAGCAGAAACAATACCACTTGCTGGTGAAGTATAGTGGACACCCTCAGTTTTTTTATCAGAAAAAAGTATTTGGCCAGATTTTACTTTGTCGCCAACTTTTACTTCCATGGTTGGCTTCATGCCTATGTAATCATCACCAATGATAGCAATTGAACTAACTGCTTTACCATCATGGATAGCTTGTTCGGGTGACCCAGATAAAGGTATATCCATTCCTTTATTAATTTTAACCATTTTGGTAATACTCTAGTTATTTTTCCAAAAATTTCACGAAATTATAGCTAAATATGCGAAAACTTAACGATAATAGTTATCATTTGCATTTTTAAATGTTATAATTTTAATGAATTTTGTTGTTATTAAATATAAAAAAATCATACACTTTTGTTTAAAAGATAATTTTTCACTTATGTAAAAATTTTATAAGAATTTGAGTGAAATAATTATACGCGATTAGAGTTTATGGGACAATTTTTTTTAGCATTTAAGTTGTAGATTTATAAAAAATTTAAAGAAGGTTTTATTAAGGTATCATCTTCCAATTTATACCAGCAAATTCCTCAAGACATCTGATAACCTGACAGCTGTAGCCAAATTCATTGTCGTACCAGCAGTATAAGATAACGTTATCTCGATCTACTATTGTTGCCTGAGCGTCATATATACATGCATGACGAGAACCAATGAAATCGGATGAAACTGCTTCTGTAGATTTTGTATAATCTATTTGATTTTGAAGCGATGAGTGTAGTGACATTTTTCGCACATAATCATTAATGTGTTCGAGCGAAGTCTCTTGGTTCAATCGCAGATTTAAGATAGCCATAGAGACATTAGGAGTAGGAACTCTTATAGCGCTACCTGTCAGTTTATCCTTGAGTTCAGGTAGTGCTTTAGACACAGCATCAGCGGCACCTGTTTCTGTTAGAACCATATTTAATGGGGCGCTTCGACCGCGTCGAGATCCTTTATGATAGTTATCAATCAAATTTTGATCATTTGTATAAGAATGAACAGTTTCAACATGCCCACTCTTTATTCCATATTCATCCTGTATAGCTTTTAAGATAGGTACGATCGCATTAGTTGTACATGAAGCAGCTGATATAATTTTGGATTTTTCAGTTATATCACTATGATTAATTCCATATACAATATTTGGTATAGGATCTTTACCAGGCGCGGTCAATATAACTTTATCTACACCAGGGCAATCTATGTGTTTCAGTAGCCCTTCTTCATCTCTCCATGCTCCGGTGTTATCAATCAATATTGCATTATCAATATCCAGTTTTTTATAGTCTATTTCGTCAGGGGAGTTTGCGTAAATTATTTGTATCGGGTTGCCATTGCATACTAGGATATTTTTATCTTTTAAAATACGAATTGTTCCTTCAAAAGCGCCGTGAACTGAATCACGTCTGAGAAGACTGGCGCGCTTAAAAAGATCACTCTTATTGGAGTTACCACGGACCACAATTGCTCTCAAGCGAAGCATATCGCCGCTACCAGTTTTTTCTAGTAAGAGTCTTGCCAACAACCGTCCGATACGTCCAAACCCATATAAAACAACATCTTGAGGATTAGGAATAGGTTTTCTCATATCATTAAGTTCTTCACCGATCTCCTCATTCAAGAAGTCAACTAAACTATTTGCATTATTTGACTCTTGATATTTAACCGCTAGCTTTCCAACATCGATATGTGCTGGCCCTAAATTTATATTTGATAAAGTCTCAATTAAAGGAAATGTTTCATATTCTGATAACTCATTTTGCTCAATCTGGCGAACAAACCGGTGAGCTTTCATCAACTCAATAACCGATTTATTTACCATGCTTTTTCCATACATATACAAAGAAATATTTTTTTCTCTATAAAGACTTCCAATCAAAGGAATCATTGACTCAGACAGCGCCTCACGTTCCTTCCAGTCTGAAAAGAAATCTGCAGGTATCGGCCGGGTTTTCTCAGTCACTTAATTCATCCTTTCTTTAAAAATGAAATTATTTTGTTATTATCAGGTCTCTAGGTCGTTTGAGCAACCTCAGTAGAGCATTAAATACAAAAAATGATCCATCAGCTTAAAAAACTACTCAAGGATTTAGTTTCATTAATAAGGATTTAGCTTCATTAATATAGTTGGTTCATTTAAAATATTTTTGGAAATCTAAATTTAGATTAAAATGGAAAGAAAGCTTTGGCTGCGACATTTTGCACCACAGCTTTTACAACTCTTTTATTCTTTCCAGATGAAATAAGAGCCATCATATCCTGCAGTGCAATCATTTTTCCAAATAAACGCTCATAACTAAGATTTTCTATTTCTCCGTTTCTGCTATTAGTAAGTATAAACGGCTCACCTTTCTTATTTTTATATGATGTTATCCTCCAAAATGCGATCTCTAAATTACGAGCGCTCAAATATAAATTTTGCTCTTTTAGCTCTGTATAAACAAAAAACTCTTCATTATGGCCGTAGGCTTTTCTTATCATATCTGTCAATCCACCCATAAAGGCAAGCACCCTATCTCCCTCAAAATCACTATTTAACGATAATTCAATAGCATCTGTTCCATAGGCGGCAACTTCAGGGATATCAGTTTTCATTGGACGGTCAAAAATTTGCTTTAACTTATAATTTATACTGTCAGTTAAATTTGCATAATTAGATAAATCCTTTAAGTACTTAGGATTTCTTTTATATAACTTCAGAGTTAGGTCCTTCAGCAAAATTTTAATTTCTTTATAGTGATAATCAGCTACTTCATTGAAGTCAGATTTAGCTAAATTTTTTACACTAAAATCATGAGATGAACAGCCAGAAATATTTATAAGAAAAATCATTATTAGAGAGAATATTAAAAAAGGTTTCTGTATATACAAGTATAATTCTCCAACGAACTTAAAATATTAAGCAAAAAGCGGGTTAAATTATTCACTTGGCCATATCTTAATATGGCAACCATCGCTAAAATACCTAAGATTTTTGGATGTTGTTAGGAAGCAGATTTTCACCAATTCAAACCCATGCGTTAAAACATAACTATAATTATACATTTTATGACGATTTTATCTTTACAATCTTCAAATACAGCTGATAAAAAAATATTATGGCGCGATTCTTTTGGCTCTGGGTTTTCACTGGGTGTTGCTGAGGTTACAAAAAAACATAAGGGGCCAGTTCTGGTAATTACATCTTCTGCTAGATCTGCATCACAAATAGAATCAGAAATAGCTTTCTTCTTAGGCGATAGCTCGCAGGTTGTTCAATTTCCAGATTGGGAAACTCTTCCTTATGATAATTTTTCTCCACACCAAGATATTATTTCTAAAAGGTTGAAGACACTTTTCGGCTTACCAGAAAAAAGTTCTGGGGTTATTGTGGTGCCTGTAATGACTATGATGCATAGATTACCACCAAAAGACTTTGTTCAAGGACGATCGTTTAGCTACAAAGTTGATGAAAAAATCAATTTAGAGAGCCTAAGAAAGAAACTTCAATATAGTGGCTATCGATCTACTGAAACAGTATTTGAGCGTGGTGAATACAGCATACGCGGATCAAAAATAGATATTTATCCAATGGGGGCGTTATTGCCTTTTCGTATTGATCTATTCGATGATGAAATTGAAAGCCTGAGGACCTTTGATCCAGATTCGCAACTTACTAAAGAAAAAGTTGATTCAATTTCTCTTTTACCAGCTAAAGAAATTCCCTTAGATAAAGACTCAATAACAAGATTCAAAAAAAAATGGATTGAAAAATTTGACGTTGACGATAGGAATTCAACGATCTACTCCAATATAAAGAGCGGTATCGCACCTCAGGGTATTGAATACTTTCTTCCATTATTCTTTAGCGAGTGCACATC
>MDTG01138246.1_pt1 | contig 64392 bp, 63 predicted proteins | sample 811421 | NCBI WGS metagenome assembly MDTG01 (sample SAMN05326645, study PRJNA326480) | marine metagenome | isolation source: seawater | place: Pacific Ocean: South East | collected 2011
AAACCTTGGCGCGCCCTGGAGGACTCGAACCTCCGACCCTCGGTTTAGAAAACCGATGCTCTATCCAGCTGAGCTAAGGGCGCCTAAAAAAGTATTATAAAATTTTATAAAAACTGTAAACAAATTGTTATTTTATATACCTATATTTTATTAATGCTAGCAAGCTTACTGGGGTTACTTTGGATAAAATTAACATTAAAATTGTTAATATTTTCGATAATTCTGAAAAAGAATTAAAGTTAATGCTTTCACTTACGTACATTGAAGATGGTAAAGTGTTAAAAGTTAATAAAATAGAAGTTAAAAAACTATTCTCAAAACTGATATTTTCTAAGGTAAGCACAAATGAAAAGGCAATAAAAAGTAAAATATATAACAAAAGCAATAAGCTACTTGAATAAAAATCCTTAAACTCTATTTTTTCTCTTGATTTGAATATAGTAGAATTTATTACTGCTGATGGAGTTAATAGTCTTAGTAACTCAAAATATATTTTATTAAATATAATTAAAATCCTAGATATTTTAAAACCAGATGTTGAAGAAATCAAACATCCACCAAAAAAAGATGCACTTATAAGTATAAATGTAATATTTGCATTATAATTGTTTGTAAAATTTATACCAGAATTAGAAATTGCGGATGCAAGTTGTACTAGTATTTCAGCAAATTTTAAGTCATTTGAAAATATAAACAGTATTAATATAAAAAAAAGTAGAGATATTAAAAAATACTTATCTTCTTGAAATGAATATGAATTATTAATTTTTAAAATTCCCAAAATTAAAAAAATATTCAATGATGAAAATATTAGTAAAATTGATACTATAATTTGGTCAAAATTATTTAAATTCACTGATGAAGATTGAAATCCTCCCGTAGAAATAATTGTTAAAGATAAATTAAATTTATCCAACATTCTTAGATCAGTTAAGTTTAAAAAAAAAATAGATATAAGAAATATTATTACATAAGCATAAACAGTATTATTAAATACATTCTCAAAATTTATAGAAAAGTAAACAGTATCTTTTTTTTTGTTATAAATTTTAAAGGATAAATATTTATTGCCCTATTTCCAAATACTAAAATGATAGTCATAACAAAAAATATTGAACCAATCACTTGTGTTGAGCTACGCCATAGTAAAATCGGTGGGTCTAAAATATTTATTTTATCTGTAAAAATACTTGCCCCAAATGATGTAAATCCAGAAACTGTTTCAAAATAAGAATTAATTAAATTAGAATATCCACCTAACCAAAATGGTAAAGACATTATAAAGGGTAATATTAACCAGCCTGAAATTGCAAATAAAATTAAATTATTTGTTCTAAAATCTTTTTTCTTAATTTTAATTTTAAAAGTAATTAAATAATATGAAATTGAAATAAAAAATGTAAAAAAATATATTTCTTGATTTATTTTAAAGTCAAAATAGTAACAATATAGTAGATTGATTACACTAAAAAAAACTATTAATAGATTGATCTTGCCTAAATAATAAAAAATACCACTTAAGTTCATTTTTTTATTTAGTAATATTCGCTAATCCTAAATAACTGTTCAACTTTTTTAAGCTGCTTTCTTGATGATAAAAGAATAACAATATCATTTAGCTTAAATTGAAAATTTTTTTTTGGTACAAAAACCTTATTATCTCTAACTATTAATCCTATTCTAATACCATCCGGAATTGATGAATTCTCTAAAGTTTGGTTTACTAATTCTGAATTTTCCAAAACTTTTGCTTGTATAATTTCAAATTCTCCATCGTCTAAAGTAAAGACACTGTCTATTTTGCCTTTATGAACATGTTTTAAAATCGTAGACACAGTAGTCATTCTTGGATCTACTATATCATCTATTTTTAGTGATGATTGTAATAAACTATAGTTATGGCTATTGGCTATTGCAATGACTCTTTTTATTCCTTTTTTCTTACATAATAACGCACTCATTAAATTTACTTCGTCGTCGTCTGTAATGCATAATACTGTATCAATTTCTTCTAAATTAACTTCCTTCAAAATATTTTCATCTAGACCGTCGCCCTTAATTACCATTGTTTCGTTTAACTCATTAGCAACAAATTGCGCCCTCTCGTCACTTTTTTCAATCATTTTAATTCTTGGATTATTAGGGTGACTTTCTAGTGATTTTGCTAAATCCAATCCTATATTACCAGCGCCAATAATTAAAAATTTATCTGATATTTTCTCTTCTTTACCAAATACTTTCATTGTTCGATCTACTTGTTTAGAATCTGTTAAAATAAATGCTTTGTCATTTTCTAGTAACACATCTTTCTTTTTTAAAATTAAAAATTTATCTTCTCTTTGAACTCCCAAAACATTTGCATTTAAATCTGAAAATGATTTGGTTAGCTTTTCTAAAGGTGTATTGATTAATTGGCATTTATTATCCATATTAATCTCTACTAGTCTAACTGTATCATCTGCAAAGGGAAAGCTTTCTATAGCTCCAGGAGCTTCAATTTTTCTAAGTAATGATTTAGAAACCTCATACTCAGGGGAAATTATTATATCTATCGGCAAATGTGATTTGCTAAATAAATTACTGTAAGATGGATTTAGAAATTCTTTTGATCTTATCCTTGCAATTTTTCTAGATACATTGAATAAGGAATGTGCAATCTGACACACAATCATATTTGTCTCGTCATTCCTTGTTACTGCTATAATCATATCTGTATTTTTTGCATCTGCAAGGTCAAGGACACTTGGATATGTAGCGATACCAACAATTCCTTTGGCATCTAAATTGTCGTTAATTTTTTGAATATCAGAGCTAGTTTTGTCTATTACAGTGATTGAATGACCTTGTTGAGATAGTTGGTCTGCAATTGAATAACCAACCTGACCCGCGCCACATATAATAATATTCATTTAATGTTTAATGCTTAAAGATGATAACTTTCTATGAAGCGCTGTTCTATCCATACCTACAGACTTTGCTGTTTTAGAAACATTACCGTCGTTTTTTTTTAGTTGTTTCATCAAATACTCTTTCTCAAAATTGTCCCTGGCCTCTTTTAATGTAAGTTCGGTTAATGAGGAATTATTTTTTTCAAATTTTAATTTTGGATTTAAAGTATTATATATTATATTTTCAATTTTTTCTATGTTATCTTGTCCTAAAATTGCTATTCTTTCAACTAAGTTTCTTAATTCTCTAACGTTTCCTGGCCAATTATAGCTATAAAAAAAGTCCAAATTTTTAATATATTTTTTATAATTATAATTATTCCCAATAAAAATTGAAAAAAAATATTCTATTAAGAGTGGTATATCTGATAGTCTATCTACCAATGCTGGTAAATTTAAATTAATAACATTTAATCTATGAAATAAGTCTTCTCTAAAATTTCCTTTAGAAACTTCTTTTTTTAAATTCAAAGAGGACGAAGCTATCAACCTAAAATTCACAGTTATTTCTGATGTATCATTAAGTCTTTTAAATCTTTGATCTGTAATAACTCTTAAAATTTTGTTTTGAACATCAAGCGGAAGATCATTTATGTTATCAATAAACAACGTACCATTATTTGCTTTTTCCAAATAACCTTTGACTACTTTACCGTTTTTAAAAATACCAAAAATATTCTCATTAAAGTTACTAATATTAATTCTGGATGAGTCAAGAATTACAAAATTATTTTTATTTCTATTAGAATTACGATGTATCTCTCTAGCTATAAGCTCCTTGCCACTTCCACTTGGTCCTTCTATTAATATACGACCATCTGAGATTGAAATTTTTTGTATTGTTTCTTTGATCTTCAAAATTTCCTTACTTTCACCAATAAAATCAAAAGATTGAAATATATTTTCGTGCAAGTCTTTTTTTGTATTTACTAATTCAGCAAACTCTATACCTCTTTTGATAAAGTTTAATAATCGTTCTTGATTAAAGGGTTTTTCTAAAAATTCAAAAGCTCCATCTTTCACTGAATTAACAGCTATTTGAATATTGGCATGTCCAGACATCATTATAACTGGTAAATCTTTATTTTTATTTTTTATTAAGTTCAAAAGATAAAGCCCATCTCTAGACTTTTCGTCAAGCAAAACATCTAATAATGCGAGATCAAATGAATTTTTGTTAATATATTCCTCTGCGTCCTTAATTGTACCAACTGTAACAACTGAATATTTATTTTCTAATAATATTTCTTTTAAAATAAAACGTATATCTTTCTCATCATCAACTATTAAAATTTTTTTCATATTTTTTTCGGTAAAGTAATACTCACATATGCGCCTTTTTCTTCTTTTCTGTTATCGTAAAATATTTGACCATTATGTTCATGAACTATTTTGGATACGATAGATAAACCAAGCCCACTTCCATCTTTTTTTGTAGAAAAATAAGGATCATTATGTTTAAATTTTCCTAATTCTTTAAATCCCAAGCCATCATCATAAATTGTTATAAAATAAAATTTTTTATCGTCTGATAATTCAGTAATTATTTCACCGCTAACAACAGATGCTGTCATACTTTCTTCTATAGACTCAATCGCATTTTTATAAATGTTTAATAAAACCCTATTTATCTGACCTCTGTCGCAGAAAATTTGAGTATCATCCAATGAATTGTTTAATACAAATTTTATTTTTTCGTAATTCAATTGGTAAGTTTCTAAAGAATTTTTTACAATTTCTAAAAGATCATTCTTTTCAAAAACAGGTTTTGGCATTCTTGCGAAGTCTGAAAAACTATTAACTAGTTTAGAAATTTCAAATATTTGATTATTAATAATGGATAAATGTTTTTTAGAACTTTCATCAGCAGAAATTTTATCTTTAATTCTATCCAAAGATAACTGGATTGGCGTTAAGGGGTTTCTAATTTCGTGCGCTAATTTTCTTGCAATAACTTGCCAAGCTTCAAAACGTCCAGATAGAATATTTTTTTGTTTTTGTTTTTTTATTTGAGATACCATGTCATTAAAAATTAAATTTAAATTTTTAAAGTCCTCGTTTTTATCATTATTTAACTTAATATCGTAATTACCCTCACTCACACTCTTGGCAGCTTTAAATAGGTTGTTTAACGGTTTTGTAGTTTTTGCCGCAAGATTAATTCCAAAAGTTGCAGACATAAGAACTAATATAAGTGTAAAGATAATATATATTACAAAAAAAGATATTTGAATTTTCAATGTATTACTTTTTACTCTATAATAATATGTTGAAGCATCACCAGTTTCCTTTAAAAAAGAATTAATTTTTCTATCAACATTTTGAAAGGAATAAAGGTATAAATTTTTATAATTATTAAGTTTGATCAAAGCATAAGTTTTTTTTTCCAAGGCATTAGATACAATTAAAGGTTTGCCATTACTAGCTTGTAATAACATATTTCTTGATGGTGGACTGTATTTTTTTTTGTTAATAGCAAATTGAATTAATTGACCTTTATTATTAATTAAAAAAATATTTTTTACATCTCTAAAATTTGCCTGAAACAAAAGATATTTCTTTAACTTATTTTTATCTGATAATAATATTTTTTTATTTCTATTAAGATCATTTGCAATTAATTTAAGATCTTTTACGATAGACTTTTGATAATCATTCAAGTAATTGATTGCAATGTTTCTAGAGTTATTAACGAGCGACAATATTTTGTCATCAAACCATCTTTGTATTCCATAATTAAAAATTAATATGGAGAATACAACGATTAACAAAGAAGGTAATGAAGAAATTATTAAAAATGATAAAACTAAATTTTTACTAGTTTCACCACCTAGTTCGACAGATTTTTTTTTATAGTAATTTTTGTAAATTTTAAGAGAAATAGACACTATTAATGCAAACAATAGTAAAAGATTCAACATTAACAAAATTTCAACGTTCATTTGATTTAATTTAAAAAAACCAACACCAATAAAAGTCTGCAAAGAAATAAAGCCGAGTCCAATTGAAATAATAAATAAAATTGATATTAAGTATGTATTAGAGAAAAAATTTGATATTATTTTCATGAAATTAGCAGCAATAATTCTCGCAGCGGGTAAAAGTCTTCGATTTAAAAGTAGTACACCTAAACAGTTTCATTTTTATAAAAGAGATTATATTATTAATCATAGTATAAAAAAATTTGAAAAAATTAAAGAAATTAAAGAAATTTTTGTAGCTTTAGACGAAAAATATCAAAAAAAATATAGTTCATATATAAAAAAAACAAATAAAATTAAAATTTTTTATGGTGGAAAGTATCGAAGTGAATCAGTCAAAAAAGGTATTGATAAATTATATAAAAAATACACCCATGTTTTAATTCATGATGCTGCTCGACCTGATTTTTCTATTAAACTTGCGATAAAATTAATTAAGGAATTAAAAAAAAATTTATGTGTTGTACCCTCTATATCAAGTTCTGATACAACAATATTTAATAAGAAATATATAGATCGTGACAAAATAAAATTTTTACAAACACCTCAAGCGTTTAATTTAAAAAAAATTTATCAGTATCATAAAAATAATAAAAATAAAAAAATTACTGATGACTCAGTTCTTTTTTCTCAAAACAATCAAAAAATTAAATTTATTAAAGGAGAAATTTTAAATAAAAAAATCACTTTTCTTAAAGATATACAACATAAAGAAAAATATTATGGAATTGGTTATGACATACACAAAATGGCTAAGGGATATGATTTATATATAGGAGGTATAAAAATTCCATCTGAGTATGGCAGCGTAGGACATAGTGACGGAGATAGTTTACTGCATGCATTGATAGATAGCTTTTTAGGAGCAGCAAAACTTAAGGATATAGGCACTCTATTTCCTAATACAAAAAAATTTAAAGGTATTAGATCTACCAAGCTCATACTGGAAGTAATTAAAAGACTTAAAAAAATTAACCTTAAAGTATCAAGTATTGATCTAAATGTTATTTTACAGTCACCAAACTTAAAAAATTATAAAGAGAAAATTAGATTAAATATTTCTAAATTATGTAAAGTAAATAAAAAATTTGTAAATGTAAAAGCAAAGACAGCTGATAGAATAGGAAACATTGGACATAGTAAAGCATTAGCATGTGAGGTAATTTCTACTCTTGAAAATATTTAATAAATTAAATTATATAATTTTTACTTTGTTTTATGTTGGCAAATTACCAGCCTCTGGAACATTCGCGAGTGCAATAACAGTTTTTTTATATTATATCATTGTTTCAAATTTTTCTGACTCAATTTTCTTTATAATATTTTTAATAACAACGATATATTCATTTTTATTCTTAAAATATGTACTGAAAAAATTTTATGATAAAGATCCTAAAGAAATAGTAGTTGATGAAGTTATAGGCCAATCTGTACCGTTACTCATATGTAATAAAGATATTATTCTTGTATTAATCTCTTTTATATTATTCAGAACATTCGACATATTAAAGATTTATCCTGCAAATATTTTTGATAAAAAAATCGAGGGGACAATAGGTATTATAGGAGATGATTTGATTGCAGGACTATATACACTTATTTTAATTTATCTTATAAAAATCTATATATGAAAAACAAGGAAATTATTCAAAAAATAATAAACAAGAAAAAAACTATTTCAGTTGCAGAGTCATGCACTGGAGGTTTAATTGCAAGTGAAATTGTATCGGTACCTAATAGTTCAAAAGTATTCAATTTAGGACTAATAACTTATTCAAATAATTCTAAAGAAAAAATTCTAAAAGTAAAAAAAAAAAATTTAAAAAAATTTGGAGCAGTAAGTCCTCAAGTATGTAAAGAAATGTTGGATAACTTATTTAAGATAACTAAATCCGATATTTGCGTCTCAACAACTGGAATTGCCGGACCGAGCGGTGGTACAGTTTTAAAACCAGTTGGGTTAATATATGTAGGATTAAAACTTGGAAATAAATCGAAAATATTTATGCTTAATTTTAAAAAAAAAATACACAGAAATAAAATTCAAAAAAAAACAGTTAATAAAGTTTTTAGTTTAATAGCAAAACTAATTTAAGTTAGCTAAGAAATCTGCGCGTTTTTCAAATGAGTTAAGAATTTTTTCAAATCCAATATCAAACATTTTATTTAACATTTTATCTAGTAGTATATTTTTCAATTCAAGGTCAATATAAAATTCAACCTCACATTCACAATCATTAATTTCTTTTAGAATCCAAATATTTTCTAGATGCTTTAATGGTCCATCTATTGCATTCACTACTATTTTTTTTGAATTAATGTCATATTTTACGTGACTTGTATAAACATCTTTTGCAAATGAATAGCCAATTTCTAGGTCTGCTATTATTTCTAAGATATTTTTATTTTTTTTTTTTGAAATTATTTTTGAGTCAGTACACCACGGTAAAAATTCTTTATAATTATCGATATCTAAAATTAAATTTTCAACAAGTTTTAAAGGATAATTAAATTTTTTTATAATTTTTTTTTTAGACAAATTAAATTAAATTATTTTCTCTTTTTTCTTTTAATTTTATAAAATCATCACCGGCATGGTAACTTGATCTTGTCATAGGACTTGATGAGACTTGAAGAAAACCTTTAGAATATGCAACTTTTTCAAATTTTTTAAAATCCTCAGGTGGTAAAAACTTTTTTATCGGGTAATGTTTCTCTGTAGGTTGTAAATACTGTCCAAGTGTTAAAAAATCTACATTGGCGCACCTTAGATCATCCATAACTTGATATAACTCTTCTTCCTTTTCTCCAAGGCCAAGCATAAGACCTGATTTTGTAAAAATTTTTTTATCATAATCTTTTACCTCTTTTAACAAATTAATAGATTGAAAATACCTTGATCCTGGTCTTACTTTTGTATAATTGGAAGGTACAGTTTCAATGTTATGATTAAATACATCAGGTTTAGAGTCTACAACTTTTTTAAAAACATCTCCTTTCCTTAAAAAATCAGGTGTCAAAATTTCTATAGTAGTCTCAGGATTAATTTTTTTAATTTCAGATATTGTTTTAACAAAATGTTCAGCCCCACCATCAGCAAGATCATCTCTATCTACAGATGTAATGACCACATGTTTTAGACTTAAATCCTTAATTGCCTGAGCAACCCTAATAGGTTCGTTTTGATCTAATGCATTTGGTAAACCTGTTTTGACGTTACAAAATGCACAAGCTCTTGTGCAAATATCCCCCATTATCATAAACGTTGCATGTTTTTTGCTCCAGCATTCTGATATATTTGGACAACCTGCTTCTTCACAAACAGTATGCAAATTATTATTTTTTACAATTTTTTTTGTACTGCTGTAAATAGCTGAGTTTGTAAGTCTGGTTCTTATCCAATTAGGTTTTCTTTGTATTGGATTTGATGGCTTGTTAATTTTTTCAGGGTGTCGTGGCTTCATTTTATTATCAAAAGTTTTTCGTTTTTTTTACCCACTGCAAATTTTTCTCTATAAATCTCGTCTAAAAAGTTAAGATCTATAACATGCGTTAAAGATTTATTTTCATTAATTAATTTGTTATTCTGTATTTTTAAAAGTTTTTCAACATTAGACAATTTGTCGTATTCAGCTTTTTTTTTTTGGAATGAAAAATATCCACGATTTCCATCAAAAAAGTTAATAATAAAATACATTATTATAAAAGAATTAATTATTAAAAACTTATATTTTTCTAAGAATGAATTAAATTTTTCCATTAAATTTTCAACATACCTGGTTTTTTTAAAATTTCTTCAATTCTTAATAACCTGTTATACTTTGCAACTCTCTCAGATCGAGACAGTGAACCTGTTTTTATTTGATTTGATTTTGTTGCAATGGCAAAATCAGCAATAAAGGTATCTTCTGTATCACCTGATCTATGTGATATTATGGTATTTAGACCGTTATTTTGTGCCAGCTCTATAGTATTTAAAGTTTCACTCACGGTTCCTATTTGATTCAATTTAATTAAAATAGAATTTGCAGATGCATTTTTGATACCTTTTGATAAACGCTCGTGATTGGTTACAAAGAGATCATCCCCAACTATTTGAACTTTTGTTCCAATTTTATCAGTTAAGCTTGTCCAAGATTTCCAGTCATCCTCAAAAATTGGGTCTTCAATAGATTTTATTGGATATTTACTTACTAAATTTTTGTAATATTCAATAACTTCTGTTGGACTAATTTTTTTATTATTAACAATAGAATATTCGCTACCGTCAAAAATTTCATTCGAAGCAACATCCAAGCATATGTTGATGTGTTTTCCTGGTACGAAACCAGATTTTGTAATAGACTCTAAAATTAATTCAATAGCTTCTTCATCTGAATTTAAATCTGGAGCAAAACCTCCTTCGTCACCAACGTTTGTACTATAATTTTTTTTTAGTAAACTATCTTTTAATTTTTGAATTGTTAAAAAAGCAAATTGCATACATTCTTCAAAAGATTTTGCCCCATCAGGACGTATCATGAATTCTTGAATATTAAGAGAGTTATTTGCGTGGGCTCCCCCATTAATAATATTCATTAATGGATATGGAAGCTTTAAATCTTCTTTAATTGATAAGTAGTCAAAAATTTCTTTTTTCTTACTTTTCGCTGCTGCTTTACAATTAGCTATAGACACAGATAAAATTGCATTTGCACCGATGCTAGATTTATTTTTTGTCCCGTCTAAATCTATTAAAGTGTTATCAATTTTTTTTTGATCAAAAGGATCCATTTGTTTTAATGCATTATTTAATTTTATATTTACGTTTTCAACTGCTTGAAAAACACTTTTATTTAGATAGTCTTTTTTGTTCATATCTCTTAATTCGTGTGCCTCGTAACTTCCTGTAGAAGCTCCAGATGGTACAATTGCTGAACCAATAGAGCCGTCTGTTAACAACACATCTGTTTCAATTGTTGGCAAACCTCTACTGTCAAATACTTGTCTAGATTTTAATTGCGATATAGTGGTCATTACAATTTTTCACTTTTAATTAGATTATCAATTTTAATAATTTTAATTAAAAAATCTTCTAATTTTGAGAGCTCCAACATATTTGGCCCATCTGATGGAGCGTTGTCTGGATTATCGTGAACTTCAACAAATAATCCTGCTATACCGATCGATACCGCCGCTTTAGAGAGATCATAAATAAATTCTCTTTCTCCACTGCTTTGGTCACCTTTGCCACCTGGTTGCTGTACAGAATGAGTAGCATCAAAAATAATTGGATAGTTTTCTTTTTTCATAATTGAAATTGATCGCATATCTGAAACTAAGGTATTATACCCAAACGATACGCCTCTCTCCGTTAGTAAAATATTCTGATTAATAGACTCTACTTTGCGTATAATATTTGGAACATCCCAAGGAGCAAGAAATTGTCCTTTTTTAATATTTATAACCAAATTAGTTCTAGCTGCAGACTGCAAAAGGTCTGTTTGTCTACATAGAAAAGCGGGTATCTGTATTATATCAACTATAGATTTTAATTTTTCACACTGTTCAGAAGTATGTACATCCGTAAGAATTGGAATTTTTAGTAACCGTTTAATTTCATTAAATATCTCAACTGATTTGTCTAAACCCAAGCCTCTCTTAGATAAATGACTGGTTCTATTAGCTTTGTCAAATGAGGTTTTGTAAATAAAATTAATTTTTAATTTGTTGCAAATTTTTTTGATATGTTCTGCAACAAATATTGCATGTTCTTTATTTTCTAACTGACAAGGGCCAGCGATTAATGTCAAAGGCAAACTATTTGAGATTTTAAAATTATTAATTTTAACTTCTTTAGTCATTCAATTTTTTATTTTTAGCTGCTTTTATAAAAGATGCAAATAATGGATGGGGATTTAATGGTCTAGATTTAAATTCTGGGTGAAATTGCACGCCTATAAACCAAGGATGTGAATTTAATTCGATAGTCTCTGTCAGCTTGTTATTATTTGACATTCCAGAAAAGATTAACCCTTTTTTTTCAAACTTTTTTCTAAAATTGATATTTACTTCAAATCTATGTCTGTGTCTTTCAGATATTTTATCAGATCCATATATATTTTTAATTAAAGATTTATTTAATAAATTACACTCATATTTTCCTAATCTCATCGTACCACCTATTTTTTTTAAATCACCTTTTTTTAGAATACCATCTTTATACCACTCTTCAATTAATCCAATAATAGGTGTACATTTTTTATTTAACTCAGTTGATCCAGCATTTTTAATCCTTAAAACGTTTCTTGCGAATTCTATTAGAGATAATTGCATACCAAAACAAATTCCAAAAAAAGGTATTTTATTTATCCTTGCAAATTTTATAGATTGTATTTTTCCTTCAGTTCCTCTTTTTCCAAAACCTCCTGGAATTAAAATTGCGTTTGTTTTGGAAAGTTTATTTCTTATCTGTGATAAAGACAGCTTTTCTGAGTCTATTTTGTTTAAAACTACTCTTACATTATTAGCTATACCACCATGAACAAGTGCTTCGTCTATAGACTTGTATGCATCTTTTAAATCAATATATTTGCCTATGACAGAAATATTTACTTCATTTTTAGATTTAAGGACAATATTTTTAGTTTTAAACCACGGTTTTAAATTGGGTAATCTTTTACTTTTTATTTTAAAAAATTTTAAAACTTGTTTGTCTAACTTCTCTTTAAAAAAACTTATTGGTGCTTCATAAATAGTTTTAACATCTACAGTTTCAATTACATTATCAATATCAACATTACAGAATAGTGATATTTTTTTCCTTTGAGTTTTAGCTAAAGGTAACTCAGATCTACAAATTATTATATCTGGCTGTATTCCTAAGCTTCTTAACTCTTTAACAGAGTGCTGGGTTGGCTTAGTTTTTATTTCATCAGATGATTTAATATAAGGAACTAATGTTAGGTGTATAAATAAACTGTTTTTCTTTCCAATATCATTAGAAAATTGTCTAATTGCTTCAAGAAAAGGTAAGCTTTCAATATCCCCAACAGTTCCACCAATCTCACAAATAACAAAATCAAAGGCTGATGTTTTGTTTTTTATAAAACTTTTTATTTCATTTGTGACATGTGGAATTACTTGAACAGTATTGCCTAAATATTTTCCTGCTCTTTCTTTATCAAGAATTGTAGAATAGATTTTTCCTGTGGTAATATTATCTGAAATTGTTGAATTTGTATCTGTAAATCTTTCATAATGACCAAGATCTAAATCTGTCTCAGCACCATCATCGGTTACAAAAACCTCTCCATGTTGAAAAGGATTCATTGTTCCAGGGTCAATATTCAAATATGGATCTAATTTTCTAATCTTAACCTTATAGCCTCTACTTTTGAGCAAATATGCGAGAGATGCTGATGATAAACCTTTTCCTAATGAGGAAACCACACCGCCAGTTACAAATATATAACGCGCCATGGAATTTCCTTATATGTTAATCAGTGAAATAGTAAAACACTAATTACTTAGATTTTGGAATTTTCGGTAAATTGTCCTCTTTTTTTTCAATTTTATCTAAAACAGAGTTTGTTTTTACGTCTTCTCTGTGTATTGCAGTAAGAGATACGCTTGTGACTATAAATAAGAAAGCAATTATCGACGTAAATTTTGTTAAAAAGCTTCCAGCGCTTCTTGAAGACATTAGAGAATCACTACCAGAGCCTATTCCTAACGCTCCACCCTCCGACTTTTGTAATAAAACTGATCCGATTAACAAAACTGCCAGTATAACGTGAACTGTTAAAATTATATTTTCCACAACGTCTAGTTATAATACTTTTTGATAATATCAATGAAATTTTTATGTTTTAAGGAAGATCCACCTATTAAAAAACCATCACATAAATTGATTTTTTTTAAATCATCAATATTTGTCGGAGATACAGAACCTCCATAAATTACAGATGCTTTAATTTTAAATTTACTTTTTAAAAAATCCTTAATTTTATAAAAAAAACTATTTAAGTAATCATTACTAGGTATGATACCCGTACCGATAGACCAAATAGGTTCGTAAGCTATTATAATATTTTTTAAAATTTTTTTGTTATTAGTTAAATTTAAATTTAATTGCTTTTTTACCTTGGTAAAGGATTTTTTATTCTTAAATTCTTTAAGACTTTCCCCAACACACAAAATTACTTTTAAATTATTTTTAACAGCAGTTCTAATTTTGATATTTACATCATGATCAGTATCACCATTAAACCTTTTTTCTGAATGTCCAATAATTGTATATTTACAATTTAAATCCTTAAGCATTTTTGAACTGATTTGACCTGTGTGTGGACCAAAATCTAATGATTGGTTAGATACATCTTGAGCACCTATATTGATTTTTCTAAAATTGTATCTTGTCAATGCTATAGCTAAAATAGTGTATGGAAGACAAAAGGTACAATTGAAACTCCTAAATTTATTCTTGTTTCTTAAAAAATTATCTATTATTGAGATTTGCTTGAGATCAGCTTTCAAACCGTGCATTTTCCAATTAGCAATAAAGTATTTTTTTGAATGCATTTTATTTTTTATTAAGGTAAATAACTTTCTTCTATCAAAAAAAAATGAAAAGCTTAACAAAAAAAATATTTATAACAATTATAACGGGAATAATAATCATTGTTTTAGGTGCCTGGGGCATGGGAGACTTATTCTCATCAGGTAATAAAAATATAATAGTAGAAGTTGGCGACAAGAAAATCTATATCAAAGATTACTTAAATTATGCCAGGCTCTATCTTAGAAAAAACAATAACAAACAATTAGTGAGTCGAGATCACGATATAATTTTAAATGGTTTAATATCTGAGAAAATTTATGAAAAGTTTGCAGAAGATCTAGAAATAAAAATTAATGATAAATCACTAGCTTTTTTTATAAAAAAAGATGAAAATTTTAAGGATCAAAAAGGAAATTTTTCAAGAACAGAGTATGAGAAATATTTATTAATAAATAATCTTAACCCTAAAACTGTAGAAAATTTTTATAAAAAAGAATTGATAAAAAAAATTTTAATTGAAATATTTATAAATGGAATTAATCACACTAATTATCATAAAACGAGATTAAAAGAAGATTTTTTAAAACAAGTTAATATAAAATATTATAACTTAAATATTTCAAATAAAATTAGTGATGATGAAATAAAAAAATATTTTGATAAAAATAAAAATGATTTTTCATTAGGAGAAATGAGAAGTGGTCGCTATGTAAATTTAGGATATTCAAGTCTTGGATTTAAAGAAGAAAATGATGAATTTTATCAAACAATTGATAGTATTGAAAATGATTTAATTAATAATTTAAACTTTGAGGATATTGTTAAAAAATATAAACTTAAAACGAGGGTAATAAAAAAAATTAATAAGGACGGATTTAACAAAGATAGATTAAAATCGGCTCAGGAAAATTTCTCTAATGCTTTATTTTCATTAAATAAAAATTTTAGAACTGAAATTTTTAATATTAATAATACAAAATATTTAATAACCATTAATGATATTAAAAAAAAAGAAATAGCAACTTTTAATGAACAAATTAAAAATAATATTGTTAAAATTATCAATTTAAAAAAAAATAAACAACTGTCAGAAAAAATAATAAATTCAAAAAATGATAATATATTTTTTGAGACAGCAAAAAAAAATAATTTACAAGTTAACGAAGTTTTTTTTAAAAATATATTAGATAATCAAAAACTATTTAATAGAAAAAACATGGAGCAAATTTTTTCAAAAAAAATAAACTCAAATTTTAGTTTAACAGAAGATAATAATTTATACATGATCAAAATTGATAAAATATCAAAAAATAAAGATAAAATAAAAAATTTAGATAAAGCATTGAGTAATCAGGTAAAGCAAGATTTTAAAGCTTTACTTTTGAGAGATTTAGATAAATACTTAATAAAAAAGTATCCTGTAAAATTAAATAAAAAAGTATTTGATCAAGTAAAAAAAAGTATTTAATGATAAATCAATTAAAATCTGATTTTGAAAAATTCAAAAAGATAAATAAATTTTCATTATGTTACATAATAGAAAAAAAGGTAGGCTTAAATAAAATTGAACTATTAATAGATAACGTTCTAAATAAAACTAATTCATTTATATTTGAATCTGTTGAAAAAGCTAAAACAAGAGGTAGATATACCATTTTTGGATTTAAACCTGATTTAGTTCTTGAAATAAAAAATAAAGATATAATTATTAATAAAAAAAAAAATTTAAAAAAAGAAATTCCAAAAATTTTTCTAGAAAATTTTATTAAGAAATTTAATTGTAAAATACCTTTAAATTTGCCTAGTATGTCAGTATTGCTATCAGGATATCTCGGTTATGATATAATTAGATATTTTGAAAAAATTCCAGATAAAAATATCGACGACCTTAATATTCCAGATGTAAAACTAATTAGACCAACCTTCGTTTATATACACGATAATCAAACCAATAAACTGTATTATATAAAATTAAATTTTAAAAGAAAAACTAATTATATAAAAGAAATCGATGAATTAAAAAATCAAGTTGCATTAGATTCTAGTAAAAATATTTTAAATAAAAAAATAAAAAATAATAAAATAAAAAATAAAAAAATTAAATCAAATATTACCAAAAAAAACTTTTTAAATTTAGTAAAAAAAGCAAAAAAGTACATTTCTATTGGAGATATATTTCAAGTAGTTTTGAGTCAAAGATTTGAAAAAAATTTAAATAGTCAACCACTTGAAATTTATAAAAAAATTAGAAAAACCAATCCATCGCCTTTTTTATATTATTTCAATTTCGATCAATTCCAAATAATTGGTAGCAGTCCGGAAATTTTAGTCAGAGTAAGAAAAAATATAATTACAATTAGACCAATAGCAGGTACCAGAAAAAGAGGAAAAAATAAAAAGGAGGACAACAATCTAGCGAAAGATTTATTAAATGATCCAAAAGAATTATCCGAACATCTTATGCTTTTGGATTTAGGAAGAAACGATGTTGGAAGATCTTCTATTGATGGTACAGTAAAAGTTAATGAAAAATTTAAAATTGAAAAATACTCGCATGTTATGCATATTGTTTCAAACGTAAGTGGTAAATTTAAAAAAAATATTTCATTATTAAATGGTTTACTAGGTGGTTTTCCTGCTGGCACGGTTTCAGGCGCACCGAAAATAAGAGCCATGGAAATAATCGATGAACTAGAAAATCGGAAAAGAAAACTCTATGCCGGTGGTATTGGGTATTTTTCAGGTAATGGCGACATGGATACCTGTATAGCGTTGAGGACTGCTTTAGTTAAAAATAACAAAATTTATGTTCAAGCTGGTGCAGGAATTGTTGCTGACAGTATTCCTGAGCATGAATATGAAGAAACTATTAACAAAGCTAAAGCGCTTTTGGAAATATCATAATGAAAATTGCATTAATTGACAATTACGATAGCTTTACCTTTAATATCTATCATTGCCTAAAAAACATAAAATGTGATGTTAAAGTATTTAGAAATAACACATTTAGTATGAATCAAATAAAAAAATTTGATAAAATTGTAATATCACCAGGTCCTGGAAACCCAAGTAACGCAGGTAATTGTTTAGAGTTGATTAAATTTTTTTATGATAAAAAACCTATTCTGGGAATTTGCCTTGGGCATCAGGTTTTAGGACAAGCTTTTGGTAGCAGAATTATCAAAGCAAATAAGATCATGCATGGAAAAATCAGCAAGATTAAAATTAAAAAAAATAATTATATATTCAAAAATTTACCAAAAGTAATTTACGGCACAAGATATCACAGTCTGATAATTGACGATAAAACTCTGGATAAATCATTTGATATTACTGCACAAACCGAAGATAATATAATAATGGCAATACAACATAAAAAATATAAGTTATTTGGAATACAATTTCACCCTGAAAGCTACAAAACAAAATATGGACAAAAAATCATAAATAATTTTATAACTTTATGAAATTAGATAATATTATTAAGAAAACATCTGATAAGATATCTCTCACTACTGAAGAAAGCGAGATCCTTTTTCAAGAAATTATGAATGGAAAATTATCAGAAAACGATCTTAAAAAAATTTTAGTTAACTTAGCAGATAAAGGTGAAAGTATTGAAGAAATTACTGGTGGAGCCAAAATATTAAGAAAAAAATCAAAAAAGGTTTCTGTTAAAGGTGACTTAATTGATACTTGTGGGACTGGAGGTGATGGAAAAAATACTATTAATATTTCAACAGCTTCTGCTTTGATTATTGCTAGCATGGGGCACAAAGTTGCAAAACACGGAAACAGAGCTATTTCATCAAAATCTGGATCGGCTGATGTTTTAGAGTTTTTAAATATTGATATTGGATTATCTCCACAAGAAGTTGAGAACTCAATAAAGAAGCATAACTTTGCTTTTATGTTTGCTCCAAATTATCATGCTGCAATGAAACACGTAGCTAATGCAAGGAAAGAACTTAAAAGAAGGACAATATTTAATTTACTTGGACCACTTTGCAATCCGGCAAATGTAAATAGACAATGTATTGGGGTTTTTTCCTTAGATATATTAGAAAAATATATTAAAGTTTTAAAAAACTTAAATACTTTGAAAGCATGGGTATTTCATAGTTATGATGGTTTGGACGAGATATCGATTTTTGAAAAAACAAAAGTTTATGAACTGAAAGATGATAAAATTAATTCATTTGAAATTGATCCAACTGAGTTTATTAAAGAAAAATATAATTTTACTGAAATAATTGGAGGAGATGCTAAATACAATTCAAAAAAAATTCTTGACGTATTTAATGGAAAAAAAGGTGCATTACTTGAAATGATATCTTTAAATGTTGCTGCGGGTCTAATTGTGCTTGATCAATTCAGTGAACTGATAGACTCTTATCAATTTGCTAAAAAACATATCATGTCAGGCAAAGTATCAACATATTATAATTCAATTAAAAAATGAATATTTTAGAGAAAATAATAATAGATAAAACTAAAGAAGTTGAAAAGAATAAACTGTTATGTCCAATCAATAAAATTAAAAAAAAAATTTCTCATAAAAAAAATATTTTTAAAAAGTGCCTTAAACATCATGAAAGTAATAATATGCTAGCCATTATTGCTGAAATTAAAAGGGCTAGTCCATCTAAGGGAATTTTGATCGACAATTTTGATCATATGAAAATAGCTGAAGAGTATATAAATAATAATGCAGCATGCTTGTCTGTGCTTACTGAAAAAAAATATTTTTTAGGGGACAAGCAACATATAAGAGATATAAAAGGAAAGTTCCACACACCAATATTAAATAAAGATTTTTTTATTGATCCATATCAAGTGTTTGAAGCTAACGAAAATGGAGCAGATTGTATACTTATAATTATTAATTCATCAAGTGAGCATTTAATTAAAGATTTAGTCGACGCATCAACAGAATTGGAAATGGATTTTATTCTTGAAGTGCATAATGAAAAAGAAATGGAGATTGCTTTAAATTACGATCAAGGTATTATTGGTATAAATAATAGAAATCTTGAAAACTTTACAGTATCTTTAAATAATACAATTAGAATATTTAAAGAGTTTGAGAGCTCATTAAAAGATAAAATGTTAATCTCTGAAAGTGGTTTTAAAAATAAAAATGATCTTCTAAAAGTTAAAAACGAGACAGGTATAAATAATTTTTTGATAGGTGAATCACTCCTTAAATCTGATTCAATTGCAGAGTGTTTGCAAGAATTTACTAAATAAGATATTGAATTTATTGAATATTTTATATTTGCAATTGTAAGAGAACTTTTGTAGAACGAAAAAAGTTTAGGTTTTGTTCTATGCTTACAAAAAAACAAAAAAATTTATTAATATATATCAACGAAAAGTTGAAAATTGACGGTATATCTCCTTCTTATGATGAAATGAGAAAGTCTCTAAATTTAAAATCTAAATCCGGTATACACAGACTTATTTCAGCATTAGAAGAACGTGGTTTTGTTAAAAGACTAGCTCATAAAGCCAGAGCTCTGGAGGTTGTTAAATTACCTGAAAACGCCGGTGTAAAAGATCTTTACAATAATTTTACGCCAAGCATAATCTCTGGCGGACTTGATAAAGGGAAAACTATAAATAAAGATCAAAAATTTATACCAGTTATTGGTAAAATTGCAGCTGGTCTGCCTATTGAAGCGATAGAAGATACAACAGAGAACATCCCCTATCCTCCTAATCTAAATAATAAAGACGAATTCTATGGACTTAAAGTCGAAGGAGACAGTATGATAAACGCAGGGATAAATGATGGTGATACTGTTATAATTAAAAAAGCTAACACGGCGGATAGTGGGAAAATAGTAGTTGCACTTATTGACGATCATGAAGCTACACTAAAAAGATTACGGAAAAAAACAAATACGATAGCCTTGGAAAGCGCAAACCCTGCATATGAAACTAGGATCTTTAATCCAGAAAGAGTTAAAATTCAAGGTATATTAGTATCCCTATATAGAAATTTTTAAAGTTATAATATATTAATCTAGTATTAAAAATGGTAATTACTAGATTTGCACCCTCTCCGACAGGTAAATTGCACATTGGAGGTGCTAGAACGGCTTTGTTTAATTTTCTTTTTTCTAAAAATCAAAAAGGAAAATTTTTATTAAGAATCGAGGATACTGACAAAGAACGATCCAAAAAAGAATTCGAAAGTCAAATTATATCAAGTCTTAAATGGCTAGAAATAGATTTTGATGATAAGGAAATTTATCAATCAAACAATATTTCAAAACACATTGATGTAGCAAATGAACTTTTAAAAAAAAATAATGCATATAAATGTTATTGTCTACCTGAAGAACTAGAATATGAGAGAAACAAAGCAAAAACTCAGGGGATAAATTATATTTACAGTGGTAAATGTAGAAATATTAAAGAAGAAAAAAACTTACCTTTTGTAATTAGACTCAAAGTTGAAAAAAATAAAAAAATAACTTTATATGATGGAGTACAAGGAAATGTTGAAATAGACACAAATACAATTGAAGATTTTGTTATACTTAGATCAGATAAAACCCCAACATATAATCTATCAGCATCAGTCGATGATAAACTTATGAATATAAGTCATGTAATTAGAGGTGATGATCACAAAATTAATGCTATAAAACAAATTATATTATTTAAATTTATGGGTTGGAAAATTCCTAAATATTTTCACATTCCACTAATCCATTCAACTGAGGGAAGGAAGCTTTCTAAAAGAGAAAATGCATCAACAACAGACGATTATAAACAGGCTGGGATTTTGCCGATGGCACTCAGAAATTATCTTTTAAGATTAGGATGGTCATATAAGGATAAGGAAATATTTAATAATGAAGAAAGTATAAAATTTTTTAATTTAAAAAATATTGGAAAATCACCATCAAAATTAGATTTTGAAAGGATTAAATCGTTAAATGAATATTATATTAAAAATTTAGATGAGAAAAAACTATTTGAACATTTTATAATATTTGTTGAAGAATACAAAAAAAAATTAAATCAGGAAGCTTCAATTAAAATATTTAATAATTTTAATATTCTCAAAAACAAAGCAAAAACACTTGAAGATATCTATATTAATTCAAGTTTTATTTTTGAATATAACCAAAAATTAATATCGAAAGTTAATATTATTAACAAAAAAAATATAGTTTATGTAAAAGATTTTTTAAATGAAATATCAAAAATAAATAATTATTGTGATAAAAAACTTATAGAAATTTCAGAATTAATTTTAAAAAAAAATAACATCAAATTTAAAGATTTAGGTGAACCATTAAGAATGATTTTGACAGGCTCTTCTAAAGCTCCGAGTATTAAGGATATCGTTAAAATATTAGGAATAAAAGAAACTATTAATCGCATAAAAGGTTATATAAATTAGACATTGTTAAGCAAAACTGCTAATAAGCTCTCGCAATGAGTCAAAATGCTAAATTTATAATTGGAAGTAAAGAATTTGAGTTTCCTATAAAAAAAGGTTCAGTTGGTCCATCCGTAATTGATGTTTCAAAACTTTATGCTCAGACAGATCATTTTACTTTTGATCCAGGTTTTACATCTACAGGAAGTTGTGAGTCATCGATAACGTATATAGATGGTGACAAAGGTCAATGCTACTATAGAGGCTATCCGATGGATAAATTGGCAGAGAAAAGTAATTTTTTAGAAATAGCATATCTGCTTTGGTATGGAGAACTACCTACTAAAAGTGAATGGGAGGAATTTTCGAGCGCCATAAAAAATCATACAATGGTTCATGAGCAAATAAGAGTTTTCTTTAATGGATTTCGTAGGGGTGCTCATCCAATGTCTATTATGGTTGCATGTGTTGCTGCATTATCAGCTTTTTATCCTGACTCAATTAATATCAAGGATCCAGAGCAAAGACGTATATCCGCTAGAAGAATGGTTGCTAAAATTCCAACATTAGCAGCTATGGCATTTAAATATAGTTTGGGACAACCATTTATTTATCCTGATAATTCTTTGGATTACTCAGAAAATTTTATGCAAATGTGTTTTGCTGTTCCAGCAGAAAAATATAAAATAAATAAAGTTTTTGCTAAAGCATTAGACAAAATATTTATTTTACATGCTGATCACGAACAAAATGCATCAACTTCAACCGTAAGGCTTGCAGCTTCGTCAGGAGCAAATCCATTTGCCTCGATTTCTACAGGATTTACCTCTTTATGGGGACCATTACATGGTGGAGCTAATGAGGCCGCACTTAATATGCTTAAGGAGATTGGAGATGTTAAGAACATCTCTCAATATATAAAAAAAGCGAAAGACAAAGGTGATCCTTTCAAACTAATGGGTTTTGGGCATCGGGTTTATAAGAATTATGACCCTAGAGCTATTGTAATGCAAAAAACATGTCACGAAGTTTTAGATGAAATCGGCAATAAAGATAATAAATTACTTCAAGTTGCTAAAGAACTTGAAAAAATTGCATTGAATGATGAATATTTTATTGAGAAAAAACTCTATCCAAATATCGATTTCTATTCGGGGATAACATTAAGTGCGATGGGTTTTCCAACTACTATGTTCACTGTACTATTTGGACTCGCTAGGACTGTAGGATGGCTTGCGCATTGGAAGGAAATGATGTTAGACCAAAAAACCAAAATAGGAAGACCAAGACAACTTTATACTGGTCCAAGCCCAAGAGAATTTACAGAATTAGAAAAAAGGTAATTAGGTTAAATTTTGAGTTAAATCATCTGCTATTTGTTTTGATGTGTCTTTGTTAGAGAATCCACTCAAAATTAAATTGTATTCTTCTACCATGTCTCTCAGCTTTTCTTGGTTATTAATTAAATCTTCCAACTTACTAATTATTTTATTTGAATTACAATTACTTTGTATAAACTCGGGTATAATTTCTTTATCTGCGATAATATTAATTATATTTATATACTTTACCTTTACAAACGGTTTAATTAGTAAAAAGTTTATCCAGCTTAATTTATAAATTGTTAAAAATGGAACTTGCTCTCTACACAAATCTAAACTCATAGTCCCTGACTTTGAAATTGTAATCAAGGATTTCTTTAAGTATTCTTTTTTTAAATTATCATCGTAATTAACAAAAAACTTTAAATGGTTAAAATTTTTTAAATATTTTCTAACTAAACTTTCTGTGCCCTTTGTTATGGCAAAATGATAATTAAAACGATCACTATAATTTTTAATAATTTCTAGATAAATCGGCATAAATGTATTTATCTCTTTTTCTCTACTGCCTGGACAAAAAGATATAAGCTTATTATCATTACTTGTTTTATAATTTCTTATCTTAAATTCTTCAAAGAAAGGATGGCCTACAAATTGATTACAGACATTGTATTTATCAAAATACTTTTCTTCAAATTTGAAAAGTAAGTAAACTTTATCTAGTAATTTTTTAATTTTTTTACCCCTGCCCTCTCTCCATGCCCAGATAGTTGGGGCAACAAAATGAAAGAATTTTGTGCGAATTTTTTTTCTTTTTCTTAATTTTTTTATTACTTGAAAAACAAAATCAGGAGAATCGACTGAAAAAACAATATCAGGTCTAAAAGTTTCGATATACTGTACAGTTTCATCAATCTTTTTGCGTATGTAAAAAATGTTTCTTAAAACATCTGTAATACCAAAAAAAGTAATATCTTTGCTTTCAAATGGTCCATTGATACCTATCTTTTTAAGATTTGATCCTGCAATACCTTTAACTATGATCTTTTTTAAGTCTATATATTTAAAAATTTTTGAAGCTAAAATATCACCTGATACCTCTCCAGTGATAACAAAAATTTTTTTTTCCATTAGTATGCGGTGATAAATATGCCGTGTTTATTAGCTAAATTTATTGCCTTTTTCTGATCTAAAAATATATTTTGATTTTTTTTCAGAAAAATACCATTTAATTTTGACTTAATGCATAGCTGAATTGTTTTATAACCTATTGTTGGTAAGTCGTAGCTTAAACTTTGTTTTTTCTTTGGTAGCTTAATTAACACACCAGACTGACTCTTCATTTTAATACGTAAGTTTGAAACTCTTTTTAACATCTGGTCCGTACCTTCTGCAGCTTCTATTGCTACAACGTATCCGGTGTCTAATACGATACCCTGAGCATTATCAAATTTACTTAATGAGTCTAAAATTTTTTTTCCTTTAAAAAAATCTTTTTTGTCATTAGGAGTCGGTTTTTCTTTAGTGATAGTTTTATTAACAAGTAAATGTTTACAATATACATGACTCTCAATAACTTTTATTTTATTTTTTTTTAAAATTTGAGTTGCAAAATTTAAAATATTTCCATCACCCTTTTTAAATACTTTCAATAACCTAGGTAAGTAAGAAATAGCTTTAAAATCAAGTTTAAGATTTTTTAAATTAGGTCTTTTGACATGTCCTGCAAATATTACTTTATTAATTTGATACTGCTTTAATATTCCAAGTATTTTACCAAATTGCCCTAATTGTATATTAATAGAACCCTTAAATTTTTGATTTGAGAGATTTAAAATAATATACTTTTCATTATTTTTTTTTAATGAAGAAAAAATTTCTCTTGGCAAACTTCCGCTGCCGGCAAAAATACCAATCATTTTAGGGGTCTACAAATATCTCTATTTGGATTTTTATTGATTATAAATTCTATTAAATTTTTATTCAATACTGATTTATTTTCAATTTTTAAAATATAATCTTTCATATTATTTGCTTTGAATAAATTTTGAATTATTTTTTTATAATTTTCAATCTCACTATTTTTAAATCCTTTCCGTCTTAGCCCAATTATATTTATATTCTCAAAATATGATCTATTGCCTTTTACAACTGTATAAGGCAATACATCTCTATCCACACCTGTCATTCCACCAATCATTGCGCCCTTGCCTATTTTTGTAAATTGCAAAATAGCAGAATTACCACCTATGATTACATCATCATCAAATATGCAATGGCCTGCGATTGCGGCATTATTTGCGATAACTAGATTATTTCCTAATTGACAATCGTGTCCAATGTGTGAACCGACCATGAATAAATTGTTATTTTTGATTTTTGTAATAGATCCACCATGTTCAGTACCCAAACTGATATTTGAATATTCACGAAATGAATTATCATCTCCTATTTCTAAATAACTTTTTTCACCTTTGTACTTTAAATCTTGGGGCAATGTACCGATACTACAATAGGGGAAAAATTTATTTTTTTTACCAATTTTTGTATTCCCTTGTATATTTACTGAGTTTATTAGATTACAATCATCACCAATTTCTACATTTTCTCCAATAACACAAAAGTCACCAATTATAACGTTTTTTCCAATTTTAGCTTTATTGTGTATTGATGCTTTTGAACTAATCATTTCTATTTACTATTGTTGCCATCCATTCTGCGTCTGCCATTTTTTGATCACCACAAAAGGCCTCTCCTTTGTATCGCCAAACTTTACCTTTTATTTTATCAACACTACACTTTAAGTATAGATCGCATGGTGGCAAGACTGGTTTTCTAAATCTAGCATTTTGTACTGACATTAAATATACCAATTTGTTCTCAACTTCTTTTTTATCAATACTATACGCTGCAAGTGCGGCTGCAGCTTGCCCAAAAGACTCTACTATCATAACACCTGGCATCACTGGCTGCCCGGGGAAATGACCTTGAACATAAAATTTATCTGTAGTAATTTTTAAATGACCTAAAGCTGATTTCATCGGTACGATATTATATAAATTATCCAATAACAACATTGGCTCTCTATGTGGTAGTAGATCTTGAATCTGACTTTTATTTATATATGGAAGAACCTTATTTATCATTTCTTCTCTTTTTCAAAAAATTTCTTACTGATGTCGATGGAAAACCAATTACCTTTGAACCATCTTCTAAATTATCAAGAATACCTGAATGGCCTCCAATATTCACACCATCTCCAATTTTTAAGTGCCCAGAAATTCCAGCTTGGCCACCTATCATACACTTGTTACCTATAATTGTACTTCCTGCAATACCAACTTGGCCAGCAATAAAGCAATAAGAACCAATTTTAACATTATGTGCAATATGTACAAGATTATCAATCATTGAACACCTTCCTATTATAGTATTAGAAAAAGACCCTCTGTCTATTGTACAATTGGAACCTATATACACATTATCTAATATTTCAACACATCCTAGATGAGGAATAAATGTTAATTTTTTATTAATTGTCTTAAAGCCATATCCAATTTTACCAATAACAGTCCCATCATTTATAATTACATTGTTACCTATGATTGAATTTGAAATTGAGCAGTTTGATCCAATTTTTACATTGTCACCAATAATAACGTTTTTTTTTAATATAGAATTAAAACCTATACTGAATTTTTTTCCTATTTTAACTGAGCCATCTACAAATACGTTTTTTTTTAACAAATTTTTGTATTTATTACTTTGTTTATATTTATAATAATCATTATCAGCATCTGGATAGAAAAATTTTGAAATAATAATAAAATCTAAAAGAGGTTCATCAGAGACAATGGGGATACAACCTGATTTTAATTGCGGTATAAATTTTTCCTTCAATAAACAAAATGATGCTTCTGTTTTTTTAAGATCATTTATATATTTCACGTTATCAAAAAATGTAATTTCATTTTTCTTTGCATCAACTAAATTTGATATGTTTTTTATTTTTTTTTTTGGAAAATTTTTTTTTTTAGAAAAAAGGGTTTTTTTTATTATAAAATTTATATCGAATGGTCCTTTGTTAGAGAATAAAGAATTCATATAATAATTTAAAAATTACTACCAATTTGAAAACTAAAACCTTCTTCTAAGTCACCGTCAGATTTGCTTATAGTTTCTGACATTGTGATTGAAAGTGGTCCTAAGGGTGATATCCACTCCAAAGAAAGTCCTGCTGAACTTCTTATTTTGTTACTTTCAAGAGAACTATCAAAATCTACACCCCATACATTTCCAGCATCTATGAATATAATACTTTTTGCATTCCAACTATCTGGTATTGGATTTGGTATTGTTGATGATAGACTTGCATAAGCTGAATAATTTCCTCCAATATGATCTGAACCATCTTTTGGACCAATTCCATAACTTTCGAAACCTCTTAATTGAGATTGTCTCAAGAATTTTCTGTCACTGAGCTTTATATCTTCATCCCCAATCGAATTAATAGTATTAATACCGCTTTTAAGACTGACAATATAGTCGCTGGACAGCGAATGGTAAACTGCTCCATTTAAGTTATTTTCCAAGTATGTAATATCGCTACCGGGCAGAGATAATCCTTGACCAAAACCTACTTTGTAGCCTTTGCTGGGTTGAAATCTACTGTTTCTTTTATCGTTAGCAATATTATAAAAACCCTTATAAGTTAAGTAATCACCCTCTCTCGATTTATATAAAGCTGAAGCAGAGTCATTAGTTGTTATTTTATCAATATCTATAGCAAACCCTGTTTTTAAACTAACGTCTTCATATATGTTGTATTGAGTTGAAAGTAGATTTCCTATTTTTTTACTTTCATACCCCGAGTTTGTAAAATCGGTATTAATTGCAAAAATATTGTAATTAAAAGTGTTATCAGTATTCATGAAATCAGGTAAAGACATTCCAACATTTCCAGAGATCTTTTCAGTTCCAAGACTTACATTTCCGTCAAGAACAATACCTTTACCAAACAAATTTTTTTCAACAATTGTTGAACTTACTGTGCTTCCAGATGAACCAACGCCAACTCCTGCAGAAACAGATCCAGTAGGTTGCTCTTCAACTGAAATATTTAAATCAACTTTTTCACTGACAGAATTTTCTGTTTGAAATTTTACATCCTTAAATATTCTTAAACTTTTAACTTTATCGATTGATTTTAAAACTTTATAATCTAAATAACTATCACCTTCAGAAAACAATAAATTTCTTCTTATAACTTTTTCCTCTGTAATAGTATTACCACTAATATTAATTAAATTTACAAACTTTCTTGGTTTCTTTACAAATGTAAATTCAATATCAAGTTTATTATCACCAGATTTATTTATTTTATTTAAAAAAGTAACAAATTCGATTTTTTTATTTCTTAGATACTCATTAAGAATATTATTAATATTATCTAATTTTTTTTGAGAAAAAGTACCTTCTAATTTTTTTGAAATAATTTTGTTTAAATCTTTTATATTTTCTGCATTTAAGTTTTTATCATCATCTATAATAGAAGATTTAGAAAAGAAATATTTGTTACCAGAATTAATAGAAAAAGTTATATCAGCCAGATTATTTCCAATAAAGCTTATATCAGATGAAGTGATTTGAACATCGTAATAACCATTATTGAGATAAAACTTTTTTAGTAAATTCTTATCAAAATTAATTCTATTTTTATTTACTAAAGTCGATGAGCTCAAAAATTTCCACCATCCATCTTCGGATGATGAAATTACATCATAAAGTGTAGATGATTTATATTTTTTATTTCCTATGAAATATATCCTATTAATTTTATATTTTTCTTTCCTACTTATATTAATAACTACATTTAATGCATTCCCTGAAATTTTCGAAATACTTGTGTCTACCTCTATATCAAAAAAGCCCGCGTCCTGATAATTTGATTTTATATTTTCAATATCCTTCTTTAATAAAGACTCTGAAAAAATTTTATTTTGACCAAGTGAAAGATTTTCATAGAAAAACTCTTCACGCTTCTTATTTACTACGCCATTAATATAAAAAAAATCAATTATAGGATTCTCTTCCACTAAAATGTTAATTTTATTATTAATTATACTGATAGAAACTTTGCTAAAGTAATTAGTATTGTATAGTTTTTTTTGAAAATTATTTAAATTATCAATGCTATAAGTTCTGTTTTTTTTTAGATCGATAATATTTATAATTGTATCATTAGAAATTCTTTTATTTCCTGTTATTACGTAATTTATTTTTTCGTCTGAAAATGCACTTGTGGAAAGCATTAAAATTATAATAAAAAATTTGATCAAAAAATTCATAATTTTATTTTTTTCGCATAATTTATGGTGTCGTATATATCTTTAATATTTTTAATATTTTTTTTTGATTTTTTTAACAAATCACTGTGTTTAAATAATTTTACAAGTTTGTCTACAATTTCGCCGTATTTAACCTCATTTTTAAGGAATTTTTGCACTAGTCTTTCATTTAAAACAGTAAAAATTATAAAACCTGCCGAAGAACAATTTTTTAATATATAAAAACCTAACTTCACCAATGGAAATTTTTTAGTATCAACATCAAAGTACTCTGATTTGAAATTATTTAAATTAAGAATAAGATTGTTACTTACACCAAGAGAATTTGCAATTGGTATTTTCATGCTTGGAATGTGCATAATTGGCATAATAAGATTATTATATAACCTTATAATTGCATGAGTATTTGATTTAGTTTCAACTTTTATTCCTAGCTTGTGATTAGGTATACCAAATAATATTTTTGCCTCAAACAACTCTAAAACTTTGTTAGCAAAAGTCGAAGAGTCAACACTAATTTTTTTTCCCATTTTCCATGTTGGGTGATTAATTACTTCACTCAATTTTTCACTATAGTTAATTTTTTTATTATAAAAAGGTCCACCTGATGCTGTTAAATAAATTTTTTTAATATCTTTCTTAGAACTAATATATTTCAAAAAAAAATCTATACAATGATGTTCAGAATCAATAGGTATTATCTCGCATTTATTTTTTTTTGCCAAATCTAAAAAAATTTTACCACCACAAACCAACGTCTCTTTATTTGCAATTAAAAGTTTTTTAGATATTTTAATTAAGTCAAAGTTAATTTTTATAGCCTCATATCCTGAAACACCAGAAATAACATAGTCGATTTTTTTATTATTTTTTTTTATAAAAAATTCTTTTGTAATTAAGTTTTTATTTTTTTTATAGTTTTTTATTTTTTTATTACTTGTTAAAAAAATATTTTGAGGTCTAAACTTTAAGTATTGCTTACTTAATTTACTAAAATTTGTGTTAGCAGCTAATGCTAATAACTTAAAATTATTTTTATTATTTTCGTAAACCTCTAAAGCAGATTTGCCTATTGAACCTGTAGAACCAATTATTGCTAAAGTTTTCATATATAATAATACATTATATTAAAAAATATCACTAAAAAAATAAAACCATCTATTCTATCTAATAAACCACCATGCCCAGGTATAAGATTTGAATAGTCTTTAATTTTGTTCAACCTTTTAATATACGAAAATAATAAGTCACCCAATACCACTACTAGTGTACAGATCAAAAGGTAGAAAATACTCATATAAATATTTTCAAATATATTTAGTTTAAAATATTTTATATATATTAAATTTAATTGAACAAATATTACACTACCACAATAACCTGATATAGTTTTATTTGGACTAATAAAATTAATTTTTTTACCACCTATTAATTTACCACTGACATACCCGCCAATGTCAGATAACCAAGTTATAAAAGTACATAAAAAAACTATCTCTAGTCCATTGTCTCTATTCCTAATATTGTAAAAAGAGTATAAAAATAAAAAAAAAATTAAAATTAAAATCAATTTTGTATAAACTAAATTTAGCTTTGATATTTCAAAAAAAAATATCAAACACAATAAAAATAATAATAAATTAAATATTATCCCTCCTTTATAAATGCACAAAATAAAAAGAGGGGCTAGCAAAAAAATTGATGATACTCTTTTAAAAAGATTATTTGTCATTTGCCAAAATTTCTTTTTATTTTAACAAAATTTTTTAAAATTTGCTGTAAATCTCTTACTCTAAAATCTGGCCAAAGTTTTTTTTCAAAAAAAAGTTCAGAATAAGCAGATTGCCATAATAAAAAATCACTCAATCTTTTGTACCCTCCGGTTCTAATTATTATCTCCGGGTGCCCACTTGAATAAGTTGATAAATATTTTTCAATATTTTGAATACTCAATTTTTTTTTATTTTTAATTAGCATTTTTACTACATTTATAATCTCTATTTTTGAGCTATAGTTTATTGCAACATTTAGTGTTAATTTTGTTTTAAATTTATTTAATTCATTTGAACTAGATATTAAGATTTGTTTTAAACTTGTTGGTAGTTGCTGTATTTCACCAATAAATTTAATTTTGATTTTATATTTTTTGAAGTAACAAATATTTTTATTTAAATAATTCTTTAGTAAATTAAAAATATTATTTATTTCATGCTTCTTTCTTTTTTTTAAATTATCTTTTGACAAAGCATATATTGTCAAATTGGGTATTTTTTTTTTTAAACAAAATTCAATTATATTCTTGATATTTTGAATACCTCTTTCATGTCCCAGCAATCTATTATTAAGATTTTTTTTACCCCACCTACCATTACCATCCATGATAATAGCAATATGATTTGGCAAATTCATACTTTTAGTATTTCTTGTTCTTTCTCTTTAATTTTATTTTCAATTTTTTTGATATACTCATCTGTAAGTTTTTGTAATTCTCCAGAAAGTTTTTTGCATTCATCTTCACTAATATTTTTATTTTTCTCTTCTGATTTAACAAAGTCCATTCCATTTCTTCTAATATTTCTAATAGAAATTTTATTTTTCTCAGATTGTTGATTTACTATTTTTGATAGCTCTTTTCTTCGTTCTTCACTAAGTTTTGGAACAGGAATTCTTAAAGTTTGACCATCAATTATTGGGTTAAGATTTAAATCGCTTTCTCTAAGTGCTTTCTCACAAAATTTTACGTTGTTATTATCCCATACTTGAATTGATAATGTTTGTGGATCTGAAACACTTATTGTGCCAATTTGATTGATTGGCATATTCTGTCCATAAACTTCAACTTTTATCAAATCTAACATTGAAGCATGTGCTCTTCCAGTTCTAATTGTCGAAAGATCTTTTAAAAGAGAACCAAATGATTCTTCCATCTTTAATTGGAAGGATTTTAAATTGTTATCCACTCGCATTCTATTATTTTGTTAAAGATTTTACTTCTTCGCTAAAATCAGTTTTTTTAATTTCAATTCCCTCGCCAACTTTAAATTTATGAAAATCTAAAATAATAAAAGAGTCGGAATTTTCATTATTAAAATTTTTTATTGCTTGTTCTACTGTCAACTCTTGATCTATAACCCATTTTTGATTTAATAATGTGTTCTCTGATATAACTTTTGTTAACTTACCTTTAATTATTTTGTCAATTATCTCTGGTTTTTTTCCTGTTTTATCTATCTGCTCCTCAATAATTTTTTTTTCTTTATTCAAAAAATTAGTTTCTAAACCACTTTCATTTAGTGCCATTGGCGACATTGCAGCAATATGCATGCAAATATTAGATGCTAATTTTACACTAGCCTTGTTATTCGCACTGTATCTTACGGCAGAGATTATTTTTCCAGAAGTGTCACTTGCTTTATTGTGTATATAGAAAGTTACTTTATTATTCTCTTTTAAAATTTTCTTAAATCTTCTCAATTTAATATTTTCCCCTATTTTAGATACTAGGCTCACAATCTGTTCCTTAATATTAATTCCATTGATAGTAAGGTTATTTAGATCCTCAAGACTATCAGCTTTGGTGCTAATTTCTGAAATCTGTGTACAAAAATTAATAAATTCTTTATTTTTTGCCACGAAATCAGTTTCTGTGTTAATTTCGGTTAAAACTATACTATCTTCATCCTCGCCAACAATAATCAAACCATCGGCTGCATCTCTTGAACTTTTTTTGGCAGCTTTCAGAACCCCTTTTTTTCTTAGATATTCAATTGATTTTTCTATGTTGTTATCATTTTCTTTAAGAGCATTTTTACAATCTTGCATACCTGCGCCAGTAACATCTCTTAATTCTTTTACTTTTTCTAAAACTGACATTATTTTTTTTCTTTCTCAGTATTTTTCTTTAAAATTACTTTATCATTATTTTTAGATTTAATTTTATCTAATTTGTTTTCTTTTTCAGAAACTTTTTTTTCAGGAACAATTATATTTTTTTTTGCGTCAATAATTGTTTTTTTAATTAAATCACAATATAAATTAATAGACCTTCTAGCGTCATCGTTACCAGGGATTGGAAAATCAATATTATCAGGATCTGAATTGCTATCTAGGATACCAATTATTGGAATATTTAATTTTTTTGCCTCTAAAACTGCCAGAGATTCTATATTTGTATCAATTACAAAAATAATGTTTGGTAATTTTTTCATTTCAGATATTCCACCAAGAGACCTTTCTAGCTTTTCTTTTTCTAGATTCATTTTAATTAATTCTTTTTTAGTAAAGCCCGAGTCTTCTTCTTGAAGATTCTTTTTTAAATTCTTCAATCTTTTTATTGAATTGCTGATTGTGTTCCAATTTGTTAACATGCCGCCTAGCCATCTAAAGTTGACGTAATAATTATCTGTTTCTTTTGCCACATCAGCTATTAATTCTGAAGCTTGTTTTTTTGTCGATACGAATAATACTTTTCCTCCAGATGATACTGATTTGTGTAATTCTATTAAAGCATTTTTTAATAACTCCAAAGTTTTTGAAAGATCAATAATATGAATAGAATTTTTCTCTCCGAAAATATATTTTTTCATTTTAGGATTCCATCTAAAAGTTTTGTGCCCTAGATGCACGCCAGCTTCTAATAAATCCTTAACGGTTACTTCTGGTAAGTTCATTTTTTTCCTTTCCGGTTATTCCTCCAGAGAAACTACTGCATTTACAGACCGGGGGCTTTAAGCCAGATTCTCTGTGCGTTTTTTTTAGGCTTATATAATTGAAAAATATAATTTCAATAGAAAATTTATCTAAAAGTGTGATTTTACATGGTTATTTTCTAAGAATTCTATATCTTTTTGCATAACTTTTAGTCTCGAGTTTAAACTAAAATAAAAAGTACCAGAAAATTTATCTTCGAAAATGATATTTACCTCTGACGATCCTTTTTTATCTAACCTATTTTTTATCAAGGATATGGAGTTTAAATTTTTAATCTTAAACGTAACTTTTTGAATGTTTTTGTTTTTTAAATCATCTATGAGAAAAATATTTTCTAAATTAATTCGCTCTATACCATCTTTATTTTTTTCCTTTTTAACTTTGATCAAGAATGAGTTACCAACCAAAAGATTATTTCTATTTTCAATAAGTTTTTCTGAAAATATAAAAAGCTCATACATCGAACCTAAATCTACAAGTTTAATAATCCCATAAGGATTACCTCTGGCTGTTTTTTTTTCTTGAATTGAAATTAACGTACCAGCAATCATACCTTCTTTTGTATCACTATTAGTTTTTAAATCTAAATAAGAAAAAACCTTATATTGCTTAAGTAAACTTAAATTTGACTTTAAAGGATGTTCACCAACAAAAAAACCAATTGACTCAAATTCTTTTTTAATTTTATCATTTTGCTCCCAATCTACAACGGCAGTTTCAATTTTGCTAAAATTATTCTCTTCAATAAATTCTTGGTCAAACAATAGATTTTGATTATCTCTCTCTGAAAGATCGGATGACTTAGATTGTTTAATAAAATCTGAAACGTTATCAAAGAGTTTTTTTCTATTATTGTCTAAGGTATCCAATGAACCAGATTTAATTAAACCTTCTAACTGAAGTTTGTTTAAATTTTTACTTTCTGTTCTACTTAAAAAATTTGAAATTGATTTAAAAGCTCCATTTGTTTCTCTTTCCTGTACCACATTCGATATTGCTTCATATCCCACAGCTTTTATAGCTGATAAAGCATAATAAATAGTTTTGTCTCTAGGTAAAAACTCTGCAAATGAATAATTAATATTTGGAGGTCGTATATCTATTTTCAACCTTTTTAATTCCTCATAAAATAAATTTAATTTATCTGTATTGGAAAGTTCTGTATTCATTGATGCACAGAAAAAATAAATTGGAAAATGCTTTTTTAAATATGCAGTTTGAAACGCTATTAACGCATAAGCAGCTGCGTGACTTTTGTTGAAACCATATTGAGCAAACTTTTCTACAAGTTGAAATATATAAATTGCTTGTTCTTTAGAAATTCCGTTGTCAATAGCTCCATCAATAAAATCTTTTTTTTGTCTTTCCATTTCCGCAGATTTTTTTTTACCCATAGCTTTTCTTAATATATCTGCTTTGCTTGCACTAAAATTAGATAATGCTTGTGCGATTTGCATAACTTGTTCTTGATAAATTATGACACCATAAGTTTCTTTTAAAATGTTTTTTAATTTTTCATGAAGATAGTCTGGTTGTTCCTTTCCATGTTTTCTAGAGATATACGTTGGGATGTTTTGCATAGGTCCCGGTCTGTAGAGCGCAACTAATGCTATTATATCCTCAAATTTATTAGGTTTTAATTGCTTTAAGACTTCCCTCATACCAGAACTTTCAAGTTGGAAAATACCCATAGTCTCTCCAGAACTTAGTAATTCAAAAGTTTTTTTATCGGACAAATCTATCTTACTTATATCAAACTTTGGATTATCCTTATGAATAAATTGAATAGTTTTTTTAATAACAGTTAAGGTTTTTAGTCCTAGAAAATCAAATTTAACTAACCCGGTTTCTTCAGATGATTTCATATCAAATTGGGTAACTGGAATAGGTAAGTTTGATGATAGATCTTTATACAACGGAACTAATTCATCAAGATTTCTATCAGCAATGACTACACCTGCTGCATGTGTTGCAACATTTCTATATAAACCCTCAAGCTGTAATGAATAATTTATTAATTTTTTAATAACTGGATCATTTTTTTCTTCTTTTTGTAATCTTGGTTCAATAGCAATTGACTCAGCCAATGATAGAGGTCTGGAGGGATCAAATGGTATCATTTTGCAAAGTTGGTCTACTCTGCCATATGGCAAACCTAAAACTCTTCCAATGTCCCTCAGTGCCATTCTGGCCTGTAATTTGCCAAATGTAATAATTTGAGCAACCTTATTAGGATATTTATCTTTTACATACTTGATAACTTCATCTCGCCCTTCCTGGCAAAAATCAATGTCAAAATCTGGCATCGAGATTCTATCTGGATTCAAAAACCGTTCAAAAATCAAACCAAATCTAATAGGATCTAAATCGGTAATTGACAAACACCATGCTACTAAAGAACCGGCTCCTGACCCTCTTCCCGGGCCAACTGGTATATTATTAGACTTTGCCCAATTTATATAGTCAGAAACAATTAAAAAATATCCTGAAAATTTCATATTTGAAATAACAGATACCTCGTACTTAAGTCTATCTTTATATAATTTTTCAATATCTTTTTTGTTGTGTTTATTTTCTAATCCAAAAAATACAAACTTTTCCAGTCTTTCTTTTAGGCCCTGTTCAGCTTTATTTTTTAAAACCTTATCGGCATCGTTATCATTATCGACGAAATAAGGTAAAAGAGGTTTGCTTTTTTTGGGATAATAACAAAATCTGTATTTAAAATTTTTATTATTTTCTAATGCATCCGGAAGATCTTTATAGAGATCATGCAACTGCTGAGATTGCATAAAATAATGTTGTTTAGAGTATTTTAATCTATTTTTATCATATACATAACTTTTTTCACCTACACAAATGTATGCATCATGAGCTTCGTATTCATTTTTAGTAAGATAAAAAACTTCATTTGTTGCTATAAGAGGAATTTCTAAATCAGCAGAAATTTTAATAAGTTTTTTTTCAAGTTGAGGCTCATGGGGCTCATTATGTCTTTGTATCTCAATATAAATATTTTTATTGAAATTATTTTTTAAATCATAAATTTTTTTTTTACAAAAAGAATCTTTATTTTGAATTAATAAATCTGAAAAAAAACTTTTACTTCCACCTATGAATAAAATAATACCATCTGAGAACTCTTTTAATAAATTAAATGTAATATTAGGTTTAATATCTTCATCTTTTAGATTTAGATATGATTTTGAAGATAATTTTAGCAAATTTTTATACCCATCATGATTTTTTGCAAATAGAGAAATTTTACCATAAAATACTTTGTTATCTATTACCTCCTTTAAAAAAATAGAAGTTCCAATTATTGGTTGAATTCCAAACTTACTTAGCTCATTTGAAAATTCTAAAGCACCTGATAAGTTTTCATTATCACAAATACCAACAGCAGAAATTTTATTTTTTTTGCAAAATTCAGATAATTGATTAATTTTTACTGCCCCCTCACATATAGAGAATTGCGAATGAATTTTTAAATTAATGAAATCATTAGACATTAATTAAAATTAACATGTCCATTAGAAATTGTTAATTCAAAATCAGACTTATTAACAAGAGATTTATTATGAGTTGCAAATATAATTAGCGTTTTATTATCTTTGATATCATTTAACAAATCTATAATGTTTTCTGCATTTTTAACATCTAAGCTTCCTGTGGGCTCATCTGCTAAAATTAATTTTGGTTTATTAATCAGACTTCTAGCAATAGCAACGCGCTGTTGTTCGCCTCCAGATAACTCTGAAGGTCTATGATTTAACCTATTATCTAAACCAACTTTTGCTAATAAGTTTTCGGCTGAATATAAGGCATTTTTTTTTGTTTCCCCTAAATAAAGATTTGGAAGCATAACATTTTCTAAAGCAGTAAGATCTGATATTAAATTATAATTTTGAAAAACTATCGATAAATTTTTTTTTCTGTAGTTTGATTTTTGTTTTTCGTTATAAGTAAATAAATTTCCTGACGAAGATAACTTATAATCACCATTATCTGGTTTATCCAATAATGCCAAAAGATGTATTAGAGTTGATTTTCCTGAACCCGACGGGCCTGTTAGAGCAACAAGTTTATTTGTGGGTAATTTTAAACTAATATTATTTAATACTATAATTTCTTCTTTTTTATCTATAAATTTTTTACTAACATTTTTTAATTCAAAAAAATTATCAATCATTTTTTAAATTCTTTACAGGGTCTAGTTTAGATGCACTTATTGCTGGAAATAAAGAAGCGATTAACACTATGATTAGTGACAGTAAGGCAATAAGTGCAACTGTATTATAATTTACATAGGATGGAAGTTGATTTAAAAAATATATTTCTGACGGGAATAAATTAATATTTAAGTATTGACTTAAAAAAATTCTAATATTTTCTAAATTGTATGAGATAATTATCCCAAAAAAAACTCCAAAAAATATACCAAGAAATCCAATTGCTGCACCTGAAATAATAAATATTCTACATATTGAAGTTTTTAAAAAACCAATTGATCTTAGTATAGCAATTTCCTTTGACTTATTTTTAATTAATATGGTTAAAACAGAAATTATATTAAAAGCAGCAATTATTATAATTAATGTAAGAATTATAAACATTACATTACGCTCTACATTAAGTGCATCAAAAAATGTCTTATTGTTATCAATCCATGAATAAATAAAATTATCTGGATCCTTTTTTTTTAAGACACTTGTAAAAAAAGATGCCTGATCTGGGTTACTAATTTTTATTTCAATTTCATTTTTTTTTTTTGGACAGGAATTTGCCTTGGTCTAAATCTGTTATTATAAAATTATTATCAAACTCATACATGCCTGTATTGAAAATATAGCTAATAGTAAAATTAAATTTCCTAGGTATCAAACCAAAAGGTGTGGTTTCTGTATTTCTTGACAAGAGTGTGATAACATCACCAATATCAATCGATAGTTTATTGGCCATTTCTAATCCTATGCCAATTCCTTTGTTGTCTACTTTTCCTTTGATTATTGAATTTTTTAAGAAATAATTATTTTTCATATCATTCTTTTGAAAACTTTTAATCAGTACTCCAAAGTTATCCTTTTTTGTTAGAATTAGTGCCTGAGAGTTTTTTACTAAATTAATATCGGTAATATTAATTTTATTTTGTTTTGAATATTCTAAAATCATTTTTTTTTCAGAACTATAATTTCCTTTCGATAAATATGATATGTGTGGCTGATAACTTAATAATTTGTCTAATAGATCAATCCTAAAACCATTCATTAGAGACATGACAATAATTAAAGTTGCCACTCCAAGCATAATTCCTATAAATGAAAAATTAGATATAACTTTAAAAAAACCATCTCTGTCTTTTGGTTTTAAGTACCTTGATATTATTAGAATTTCAGCTTTATTAATCACTATTGTAGATTTCTTTTAATCTATTGACTATTTCATTTTTTGACAAGATAACTTTTTCCTTGCCTAACTCTTTAAACTCAAATTCTTCTTTTTTTATTTTTGAACCGACTATTATTTGATATGGAATACCTATTAAATCAAAGTTTTTAAACTTACTTGAAGGATTTTCAGATGTATCATCTAATAAAGGATCTAAATTATTGCTTATTAATTCTTGGTAAATATCGAGAGATTTTTTATCGGCCTCATCACCTTTTTTTCCTAAATTTATAATAGCAACTTGAAATGGTGTTATCGATTTAGGCCATTTCATGTACTCATTATTATATTTTGCCTCAATTATTGCGGCTGGTAATCTTGAAACTCCTATGCCGTAAGATCCCATTTGAGGATTTATATTTTTACCGTCTTTTGTATTGATTAAGGCTTTTAAGGACTTTGAATATTTGTCTCCAAAATAAAAAATATGTCCAACTTCGATTCCTTTAGTGTGTAACTGATCTTTTTTTTCTACCAATTCATTAAACTGATTTTCATTATATTTTTCATCTGACGCAGAGTAAAGCTTTGAGTATTTTGTGATTATTTCATTAATGTCATTTTTGTTGTAATCTACCTTTTCAATATCAATATTAAGTAAATTTTTATCTAAATAGACTTCACTTTCACCAGTGTCTGCTAAAACTATAAATTCGTGAGATAAATCACCACCTATTGGCCCTGTTTCAGCTTGCATGGGTATTGCTTTGAGTTCTAATTTTTGAAATGTTTTAAGATATGATAAAAACATTTTTTTATATGAATACTCTGCATCTTTTTTTGTAATATCAAAAGAGTACGTATCTTTCATCAAGAACTCCCTACATCGCATTACACCAAATCTAGGTCTGATTTCATCTCTAAATTTCCACTGAATATGATATAGCATTAGTGGTAAGTTTTTGTATGACTTTACATTTTCTCTAAATATCTGTGTTATTAATTCTTCATTTGTTGGTCCATACAACATATCTCTCTCTTGTCGATCCTTTATTCTTAGCATCTCTTTACCATAATCATCATAACGACCACTCTCTCTCCAAATTTCAGCAGATTGAATTGTCGGCATTAGTAATTCAATTGCACCTGCTTTATTTTGCTCCTCACGAACAATTTTCTCAATATTTCTTAGCACTCTTAATCCTAATGGTAACCATGAATATATACCAGAGGAGGACTGTCGTATCATACCTGATCTTAACATAAGTTGGTGAGACTTAATTTTTGCTTCAACAGGATTTTCTTTTAATAGTGGAAGCATGTAATTTGAAAGTTTCATTAAGATAAAATCCTTCTTATATTTAAAATATCAAAATAGTTTAAAAAATAAATGATCGCAAATAATATAGAGGTAATTATTGTGGTTAATACAAGTTTTTTAATAATATTCGGGTTTGAAGGAGCGCCTGGATCTGTACCTTCTACAATATATCCCTGGTTTTTTTGTGAATTTATATTCCTAGGCAAAATCATAAATAAAATTAACCACCACAAAATTACAAAAATTACTACAGAACCTAATAAAGACATTATAATCTTATTATGTTTATATTGGTAAATGGTTTTTTAGATAATCTGTATTGAATAATCTTTCTTAAAGAAATTCGTAGACTATCTATTAAATTACCCTCTTGTTTTTTATTATTTAAAGAAAAACTTTTACAAATATCAAAAACTTTATCTTCAATTTCGTACTTGATTTCATTCAATTCTTGATCATTTAAAGGTAAACCTCTAAGATTAATCAATGGTGACCTTTCAATTTCACCGTTTTTTGAAATAATTAAAAAAATATCCATTAATCCATTAAAGGATATATTTTTTCTATCACGCAAACTTTTTGACTCCTCATCAATTAGTTTGTTTCCATCGACTAATAATTTTCCAGAATTTACTTTATTGATAACTACTGCCTTTTCTGGATAAATTTTTAAAACATCTCCATTTTCAATCAATACTGGTTGATTAATTTTTTTATCTTTTGCAAAATTATAATGCTCTTTTAAATGACGATGTTCACCGTGAACAGGAACTGATATTTCAGGTCTAATCCAATCGTACATCTCATGCATTTCATCTCTGCCGGGGTGTCCAGACACATGAATAAATGCATTCTCTTCAGATATAACATTTATTCCTCTTTTGACTAATAAATTATGCATTGAATAAAGCTTTTTTTCATTTCCAGGAATTATTCTTGATGAAAATACAACTGTATCATCTGATGTAATTTCAACATCAGGATGATCTTGGTTACAAATTCTATTCATTGCTCCTTTTGGTTCACCTTGACTGCCTGTGCAAAGGTAAACTATTTTATCTCTTGGTATCTTTGTTGCATCACGAGGATCAATAGGTGTATCTATATCTGAAAAATAACCGCAAGATTTAGCGGTGTTAAATATTCTGTGCATAGATCGTCCAACCAAACTAACATGTCTGCCAACTTTTGCTGCACATTGAAATACGGTTTGCATTCTTGCTGCGTTGGATGCAAAAGTTGTTACAATTATTCTTTTTTTTTGATTTTCAAATATTCTTAACATACTTTCATTTACGTCTTTTTCTGATCCAGATCTTCCTTCAGTAAAAATATTAGTTGAGTCACAAATCATTGCCAAAATTCCTTTGTCACCGATTTCTTTTAATTTTTTTTCATTGATATTATCTCCCATCATAGGATTTAAGTCGCATTTCCAATCCCCTGTATGAAAAATATTTTTCTTATTATACTCAATCAACAATGCATTTGGCTCTAAAATAGAGTGTGTTAGAGATATTAGATTGATTTTGACTATTTCCAAATCAATGTTTCCATTTAAAGGAATAATTTTAAGATAGTCGTCAATATTAATTTTTCTTTCCTTAAATTTTTCTCTAATTAAAGCGCCAGTAAAAGGAGTAGCATAAATATTTGACTTAAGATTTGGCCAAACATGTACCAATGCACCTATATGGTCCTCATGCCCGTGAGTAATAATTATACCAATACAATCATTTTTTTTTTGATATATGAAATCTGGATCAGGAATCATCACATCTATTCCTGGCAAACTATCCTCTGCAAACGTAATTCCGCAATCTACAACTATCCATTTGTGTTGATTAGTTTTGCCAAAACCATACAAATTCATATTTGCACCAATTTCGCCTGAACCACCTAATGGGCAAAAAAGTATTTCATTATCTGGTTTCATGAAAAATTTTTTTATTTTGTTCAGCTATCACAGAAAGTCCATATAGTGTTATATTTTTATTAATAACAGTTTTAAAGTTTATGTTTTTTTTAAAAATTTTCGAATATCCACCAGTTAAAATAACTAAATATTTTTTTTTTGCTTGAGTCCTAATTTTTTTTAAAATACCATTTATTAAACAAGTGTAACCAATATAAACGCCAGAATTAATTGCTGATTTTGTATCTTTACCAATTACTTTGGGTTGATTAGATATTCTAATTAATGGAAGTTTAGCAGTAAATTTATGTAAAGATTTTAATGCAAGATTAATCCCAGGTGCGATAATACCACCTTGATAAATGTTTTTCATATCAGCAACATCAAAAGTTGTAGTTGTTCCAAAATCTAAAATTATACAATTCTTTTTATAATAATTTAATGCACCAATTGCATTAGCAATTCTATCTGAGCCAACTTGTATTTTTTTTTTTTACATTTATTCTAATTTGTTTGTTTATTTTTTTATCTTTTAATTCATAAACTTTAACTTTGTTTTTTATTAAAGAATTTTTAATTATTTTATAAATACTTGGTACAACTGATGATATTAAAGCATATTTGATATTTTTTGTTTTATTATAAATCAAAATTTTTAAAATTGTTTTTTTTCTGCATGTCAAAAAAGATTTATAATTTGATATTCGATTAGTTCCCACTTTATAAGTTGCAATTTTTGTTGATGTATTTCCAATATCTAATAATAATATCATATTAAAAATGCTTTATATTTTGTTTTATAAAATTAACAAAGCTTAATTTCTTCGAATTCTTTAATAAATGTTTTTTTAAAAATGTTGTTTTTTTACATTTTATTTTGGGGCTTCTAATCACATTCAATCCAATACCAACAATCAGATACAAATTTTTTTTATGACGAATACTCTCGATCAAAATACCACATATTTTTTTATGATTTACTAGAATATCATTTGGCTTTTTTATTTTTATATGCTTATCTTTAATGCCTATTTTTACTAAATATTTCTTCACAATTTTTAAACTCGTAAATTGTGCATCATAAATATTTTTATGATTTCTTACTTTTTTATATAAGCTACAAAATATATTTCCTTTCAATGATATCCAACTATTGCCGTATCTTCCTCGCCCTTTTGTCTGAGTATCAGAAATTACAATACCATTAATGGATATATTATTTTTTATTAAATCAATTGAAAAATCGTTTGTACTTGTAACTTTATTTAAATGAGCAATATCTATAGAATTCAAAACTTAATTAAAAACCTTTGATGCAATATTAGATAAATTTATTAAAAATGAAGGAGCAATAAAATAAAATAAGATTATAAGAGATGATGTAGCCAAAGATAATTTCATACCAAGACCTGACATATCATCAAACTTTTCTAATTCTTTATCGAAATACATTATTTTAATTATTCTTAAATAATAAAACGCCGCTATTACTGAACTTATTAAACCAATAATTGCAAGTAGATACATCTCTGATTCTATTACAGATTTAAAAATATAAAATTTTGCAAAAAAACCTGCTAATGGTGGTATTCCAGCTAATGAAAATAAAATCAGGCAAAAGCAGGCTGCGATTATAGGATGGTTTTTTGATAACCCGCTTAAATCTCTAATATCCTCATAATACACTTTGTCACGACTAAAAAAAAGAATACAAGTAAAGGCTGCTATATTCATTATAACATAAATTGTCATATACGATAAAGTTGCAGAAATACCCTCAACAGTACCCGTGGTTAAACCAGCTAAAGCATAACCTATGTGACTAATACTACTATACGCCATTAGTCTTTTTATATTAGTCTGTCCAATAGCTGCTACGGAACCTAAAATCATAGATGCTATAGCAATAAAAATTAAAATAGATTTCCATTCCTCAAAGGCTGTACCAAATGCTATGAATAAAATTTGAATAAATGCACCAATACCTGCAACTTTTGGCGCTAAAGCAAAAAAAGCAGTCACTGAAGTAGGTGAACCTTCATAAACATCAGGTGTCCACATATGAAATGGAACTGCTGAAACTTTAAATGCCAATCCTACAAGAATAAAAACTAAACCAAAAATTAAACCAAGATTATTTGTACTAAAGTTTTCATTTATTATTAAATAATTTGTTGAACCAGTAAAACCATAGATTAATGAACAGCCATATAAAAATAATCCTGACGAAAGAGCGCCAAGAACAAAATATTTAACTCCAGATTCTGAGGATTTCAGTGAATTTCTATCAATGGAAGCAAGAACGTATAGTGACAAAGATTGCAATTCGATACCGAGATACAAACCTATTAAGTTATTTGCACTTACCATTATAAACATACCTATTGTAGAGCTTAAAATTAAAATCATATATTCAAACTTATCTATTTTTATCCTTTTAAAATATTGACCAACAAAAATTAATGAAAAAGCTGAAGAAATTAAAATTATAATCTTCATAAAATTTGAAAATATATTAATACTATAATTGTTGTTAAATATTAAAAGTTGATTATCCAAGTTCAAATACACAATAGGGATACACAGAAATAATGTCACAATAGTGCTTTTTTTTATAATGGCAAAAGAGTTATTAATAAACACTCCTGCCATTAGCAAAAACAAAAGTGCTAAAATTAAAAAAATTTCTGGATATATATTTTGAAAATCAATCATATTATTTTACCAAGGTGACCGTTATATAATTCATCATATTATCTGAAACTTTTTCAGCACTTGATGATATTAGGTCTAAAAGTAATGCAGGATAAAAACCTAACACCAATGTCATAATTAATAATGGAGTTAAAATAAGATACTCATTTTTGTTTAAGTCTTTTAAGCTATTTATTTGATCATTTTTTATATCTCCAAAGACAATTCTTCTATACAACCATAAACTATAGCATGCAGAGAGAATTACACCTATCGCGGCAAAAAAAGCTATCCAATAATTAAATTTAAAAGCACCTATTAATACTAAAATTTCTCCAATAAAGCCGCTTGTTCCAGGTAATCCAAGGCTTCCTAGTGTAAAAATCATAAACATTATCGCATACTTTGGCATAATGTTTACTATTCCACCATATTTAGAAATTTCCCTAGTATGCATTCTATCATAAATTACTCCTACACATAAAAATAATGCAGACGAAATTATTCCATGGCTAATCATTTGAAATATACTTCCCTCAATACCTTGTTTATTAAAAACAAATATGCCAATTGTTACGAACCCCATATGTGCAACCGATGAGTATGCAATTAACTTTTTCATATCTTTTTGAACAAGAGCAACTAAAGAGGTGTAAATTATCGCTATGACACTTAGTACGAAAACAAAAGGTGCAAAATAAACTGAAGCATCTGGAAATAAACCTAGAGAGAACCTGATAAATCCATATCCTGCCATTTTCAACAATATTGCTGCTAAGATTACTGAACCAGATGTTGGAGCTTCAACATGTGCATCTGGTAACCAAGTATGCACTGGCCACATAGGTGTTTTTACAGCAAAAGAAGCGAAAAATCCCAACCAAAGATATTTTTGATAATCTTTATTGATCTGAATATTTAATAACTTCTCAACATCTAAAGTACCAGTATCAAAATATATAAATATTATAGATACTAACATAAACACTGATCCAAAAAGTGTATAAAGAAAGAATTTAAAAGCAGAATAAACTCTTCTTTCACCTCCCCAAATTCCAATTATTAAAAACATTGGAATTAAGCCTGCTTCAAAAAATAAATAAAATATAAACAAATCTAAAGAACAGAATACTCCAATCATCATTGTTTCCATTAAGAGTAATGCAATCAAAAATTCTCTAACTCTATTTTTAACACTATTTATTGTTGCTAGGATACATATCGGTGTAATGAACGTTGTTAATAAAACAAAAGATAATGAAATGCCATCAATACCAACTTTGTAATTCACAAAATTTAATATCCATTCATGTTGCTCAATAAACTGAAAATTAGGATCTGAATAATTAAAATTAGCTAGAATTAAAATTGAAGAAAAAAAAGTCACAATACTTGTTAATTGAGCAACGTAACCAGAAGTTTTGTTTACAAATTCAGCATCCCCTTTTATAAACAGCAAAAACAATACACCAATAAGAGGAATGAAAATTGTTAAAGTCAAAATTGGTATATCGCTCATATAAGTAAATAAGTGAGTAAAATTGTTAATCCTAGTAAAATCACTAAAGCATAATGATATAAATAACCAGATTGAAATAATATTGCACGCTCAGAAATATTTTTTATTATTTTTGCAAAACCATTAGGGCCAAAACCATCAATTAACTTTATATCACCTATAAACCATAAAAATGTTCCTATTGCTTTGGCAGTTCTTGTAAAAATAAAATCATAAACTTCATCAAAGTACCACTTGTTCAGTAAAAAATTATAAAGAGGTTGATTTGATTTTTTTAAATTCTCTAAAATATAACCATGTTTAACATATAAAAAATAAGAGCTAACTAGAATAAATAATCCACAGATAGGTGTAATCAACAAGAACCAAAGTGGAGGATGCTTTAAAACAAATTGATCTTTAAAAAATATAGAGGTTCTCCAAAAATCTTGGTAATCACTACCTATGAAGATATCTTTAAAAACAAAACCTGAAAAAACTGCACCAATAGTTAATAAAAACAAAGGAGCTAATATTACAATCGGTGATTCATGTATTTTGTCAAATCCTTCTTTTTCTCCTCGGTAACTCCCATGAAATGTTTTATATATAAGTCTCCAGGAATATAATGATGTAAGTAAAGCTGTTATCACACCTATTATTGTTGCATAACTACCCATATAAATTGGAGAAAAATAAACTGCCTCTAAAATTGCATCTTTTGAATAAAAACCAGATAAAAAAGGAAATCCAGTAATTGCAAGAGTGCCGATAATCATAAAAATATAAGTAAAAGGAACCTTTTTGTAAATTCCACCCATTTTTCTTATATCTTGCTCATTATTTTGACTATGAATAACTGAACCTGCGCACAAAAAAAGTAGCGCTTTAAAAAATGCATGTGTAAATAGATGAAATATTGCAATATGATATGCTCCAATGCCTGCTGCAAAAAACATGTAACCTAGTTGGCTACATGTTGAATAAGCAATAATTTTTTTTATATCATTTTGAACAAGTCCAACCGTTGCTGCAAAAAAAGCAGTAGATGCTCCAATTAATACAACTAAATTTTTGGAAAACTCGGAGTACTCAAAAATTGGTGAACATCTCACAATAAGAAAAACTCCAGCTGTGACCATTGTTGCAGCATGAATTAATGCCGATACTGGAGTTGGCCCCTCCATTGCATCTGGTAACCATGTATGTAAAAATAATTGTGCAGACTTACCCATTGCACCAATAAATAAAAATACACATATATAAGTGATTAAACTACCATCGGTGCCTAAAAAATTTATTTTTTCATCAACTAAATCTGGAATTTTCTGAAATACATCAGAAAAATTCAGCGAACCGGTAAATTTAAAAATTAAAAAAACTCCAATTGCCAAACCAAAATCTCCAACTCGATTTACTATAAAAGCTTTTATAGCAGCGGAGTTTGCTGAAGGTTTTTTAAACCAAAATCCAATCAACAAGTAAGAAGCAAGACCAACACCTTCCCATCCAAAAAAGAGTTGAAGAAAATTGTCTGAAGTAATCAGCATTAACATAGCGAAAGTAAACAACGACAAATAACTCATAAAACGTGGCTTATCAGGATCGTTTTGCATATATCCTACTGAATAAACATGAACTAAAAATGAAACTGAGTTAACAACAACAAGCATTACTGCAGTAAGTGTATCAATATAAATTGACCAATTTAAATTTAAGTCACCACTTGATATCCATTCAAAAATTACAAAATTTAAAACCTCAGAGCCATTAATAAAATAATATAAATAAAAAAAAGAAAGTACTGCTGACACAAAAACAAAAAAACAAGTAATAAACTGAGATGCAAAATCACCAATTTTTCGACCAATAAGACCTGTTATTAAAAAACCAAGTAAAGGAGCAAAAATAATAAAATAGGCCATGTTTAACCTTTTAGAGTATTGATGTCCTCAACATGAATACTCCCTTTATTTCGAAAGAAAGCGACTAAAATTGCTAAACCAATAGCTGCCTCACCTGCTGCGACGGTCAGAACAAACATTGTAAATACCTGGCCAACTATATCTTGCAAATAAACTGAGAATGCTACCAAATTAATATTTACAGAAATTAAAATTAATTCCACCGACATCAAAAGTACTATTACATTTTTTCGATTTAAAAATATTCCAACTACTCCAATAGTAAAAATAATTGAAGCTAAAAATAAATAATGCCCTAAAGAAATATCAATCATTTAATTTAACCCCTTGAAAATTTTCCACCTCTTGTAATAAGACGCTATCAGATCTCTCCCTGGAAACTTGTTTAGTGATATCTTGCCTTTTAAGATTATCTTTTTTTCTAAAAGTTAATAATATTGCACCAATCATTGCTACAAGTAAAATTAAACCTGATATTTGAAAATAATGAAGATATTCTGTATACAAAACATTTCCAATCGCCTCTGTGTTATTCAAATCTTTATTAATTTTAATTTCTGAAGTTTTAATAAAAGTATCTTTATATTTCCATGTTCCGATCATCATTCCAATCTCAATTAAAAGGACAATGCCAATAAAACCACCAAATGGTAAATAACTTAAAAATCCGGATTTTAAATCTCCTAAATTTACATTGAGCATCATTACAACAAATAAAAATAATACAGCAACTGCACCTACATAAACAATTAATGTCAACATACCTAAATATTCAGCACCCATCATTATGAATAAGCATGAAACGCTAACAAAATCTAAAATTAAAAAAAAAACTGCATGTATAGTATTTCTTGCTGAAATTACTGCTAACGAAGAAGCAATTGTTATAAATGAGAACAAATAAAACACTATAGCATGCGCTAACATAATTACCTGTATTGCTTGTCTAACTTAATATTGTTTGCTATTTCTGTTTCCCAGCGATCGCCATTTTCTAAAAGTTTATCTTTTGTAAAATATAATTCTTCTCTGGTTTCAGTAGTAAATTCAAAATTGGGTCCTTGAACTATCGCATCAACTGGACAAGCTTCTTGACACAGACCACAGTAAATACACTTTACCATATCAATGTCATACCTTGTTGTTTTTCTAGACCCATCTTTTTGTGGCTCTGACTCTATTGTTATAGCTTGTGCAGGACAAACTGCTTCGCAAAGTTTACATGCTATACATCTCTCCTCTCCATTTGGATATCTTCTTAGTGCATGCTCTCCTCTGAACCTTGGGCTAATTGGGCCTTTTTCAAAAGGATAGTTGATTGTTGCTTTTGGTTTAAAAATAAATTTTATAGCTAAATATAAACCTTTTATAAACTCACTTAAAAAAATAGTTTTTATTAATCTGTTAAACTTCATGTTAATTTATTGGAACCATTTTAAAATAAACTAAAAAACCAGATACAAGTACTACCCAAGCTAGAGAAATTGGCAAGAATACTTTCCAACCTAGTCGCATAAGCTGATCATATCTGTACCTTGGAACAATAGCTTTAATTAAAGCAAAAGCAAAAAATAATAATAATATTTTTAAAATTAACCAAATAGGTGCAGGGACGATATTAAGAGGGTATATATTTACTGGCGGTAACCATCCTCCTAAAAAAAGTACTGATCCCATAGCGCACATTAACAAAATATTGGCGTATTCACCCAGCCAAAAGAGAGCATACATCATACCAGAATATTCAGTTTGATAACCTGCTACTAGCTCAGCCTCTGCTTCAGGTAAGTCAAATGGTGGTCTATTTGTTTCTGCAAGAGCTGAAATAAAAAAAATTACAAACATTGGAAAAAGTGGAATTGCAAACCAAACCTGCTTTTGGGCAATTACAATATCTACCAAATTTAATGACCCAACACATAACAACACCGTGACAATTACAAATCCAATTGACACTTCGTATGAAACCATTTGCGCTGCTGACCTAAGAGCTCCTAAAAATGGATATTTTGAATTAGAGGCCCAACCGGCCATTATAATCCCGTAAACACCTAAAGATGATACAGCAAAAAGATAAAGTATACCGACATTTATATTTGTCACATAAATATCTTCACCAAACGGAATAACGGCCCAGGCCAAAAGCGCTAAAGACATTGTAACCACAGGAGCAAGAACAAATATAATTTTATTAGCTCCAGCTGGAATAATAATTTCTTTTAAAATGTATTTTAAGGCATCTGCAACAGTTTGTAATAACCCAAAAGGACCAACTACATTTGGTCCTCTTCTTAATTGTACTAAACCCCAAACCCTACGGTCCACCCAAACGATCATTGCTACAGCAATTAATACCGGTACAACCAGAGATAAAATCTTCAAACTATCTAAAAAAATTATATTCAAATATTCACTTAACATATATTTTATGCATCAATCTTATTATTTTTCAATTTTGTACTTTTACAATCATTCATTGTTTTTGATGAACGAGCAACAATATTGGTTTTGTAATAATCAATTTTGTTTATTTTTAATTCAAAATCTTTTTTAATATGGTTATTAATTTGTATATTATTGTAATTACAATTTGGAATTTTGTCGTATTCGCCAAGAAAAGGATATTCGGTTATCATAATATTTCTAAGTTCGTCAAAACTATTAAAACCTAAATCTTTATTATTAGAGTCTGCAATATTCTTGAAAATTTCCCAGTCCTCTTTTGCTAATCCTGGAGGGTAACTTGCTTTATATGATCTTTGAACTCTACCCTCTAAATTTACAAAAGTACCATTTTTTTCTGAGAATGATGCTGATGGCAAAATAACATCGGCAATCGAAGAATTTTCACCACCATGTGAACCTTGATAAACAATAAATTGATTTTTGTTTTTATTTATTGAAACCTCATCTGAATTTAAAAGATAAAGAAAATCTGAATTATAAATTTTATCTAAGTCTTTTGTCTGTAAACCAAGTTTTAAACAACCTACGTTTGATGCTGATTGATGCAAAATATTAAAACCACTTAGTTTATTAATTTTTTTAAGTAAAGTTTTTGTAGAAGATATCACGTGACTAGATATATTTGATTGCAAAGCACTTTCGCCAATAATTATAGCTGGATTTTTAGCTTTACTTAAAAATTCAAATTCTGAGATTTTTTCGCTAATAAAGTCATCTAACGATGAAATATTATTTCCAATTATTTTATATTTGTAATTTTGTTCACCTGGGTCTCCAATAGAGAATACTTTACAGCCATTATTAACTGCTTTTCTAATTCTATAATTTACTATTGTAGCTTCTAATCTAGGGTTGCAACCAATTAATAAAATAAAATCACATTCATCAATCTTATGAATTGACGTATTAAATATAAAATTAAATTCATCTGATGTATCAAACAAAATATCTTTTTGCCTAAAATCTATTAATTGTGAGTTGTAGACTTTATCAAATAGTAGTTTAAACGCGTATGTTGTTTCACAATCAACTAATTGACCAATCAATCCAGCAAAATTTTTTTTGTTTTTTGTATATTTATTAATAAATTCGATAGCCTCATTCCAAGAAACTGCATGAAATTTTTTATTTTTTTTTATATATGGTGTGTCTATCCTATTATTTAATAAACCATCGCAAGCATATCTTGTCTTATCTGAAATCCATTCTTCATTTATCTCCTCATTAACTCTTGGTAAAACTCGCTTAACTTCCCACCCTTTTGAGTCGATTCTGATGTTTGATCCTACAGCATCCATAACATCAATTGTCTCGACTTTATTTAATTCCCACGGTCTCGCTTCGTAGGAATATGGTTTTGATGTTAACGCACCAACAGGACATAAATCAATTACGTTACCAGACATTTCTGATTCAATAGTTTTTTCTAAAAATGTTGTAATCTCCATATTTTCACCTCGATTTATAGCTCCTAATTCAGCGATACCAGCGATTTCTTCTGAAAACCTAACACACCTTGTGCAATGTATACACCTGTTCATATGTGTCTTAATTAATGGACCCATATTTTTTTGATCTACTGATCTTTTATTTAATTCGTATCTTGATCTACCACCTCCATAATTAAATGCTTGATCTTGTAAATCACACTCTCCACCTTGATCACATATTGGACAATCTAATGGATGGTTAATTAACAAAAACTCCATCACGCCTTCTCTTGCCTTTTTAACCATATCAGTGTTAGTTTTTATCACCTGTCCACTTGCAACCGGCATGGCGCATGAAGCAATTGGTTTTGGAGATTTTTCAATCTCAACCAAACACATTCTACAATTTCCCGCTATTGATAATCGTTCGTGATAACAAAATCTTGGTATTTCTTTTCCTGCAGCTTCACATGCTTGAAGAACAGTTGATCCCGATTCTACCTCGACTTCAACATTATCTACTGTCACTTTTATCATCAAGCAATCTTTCTGTTGGCCAAGTTAGAACATTTTTCTTCCATTTGATCTCTAAAATGTCGTAGCAAACCTTGTATCGGCCAAGCTGCAGCTTCTCCGAAAGCACAGATAGTATGACCTTCAATTTGCTTTGTTACATCCAAAAGCATATCAATCTCATGAATCTCTGCTTCTCCTCGATTTATCCTTTCCATCATACGCCATAACCAACCAGATCCTTCACGACATGGTGTACATTGACCACAGCTTTCGTGTTTATAGAATCTTGATATTCTCGATATACACGAAACTATATCTTGTGACTTGTCAATAATTACTACTCCAGCAGTTCCCATCCCACTTTTTGCTTCAATCAAAGAGTCAAAATCCATTAAAATATTATCGCAAACTTTTTTAGGCAATAAAGGCATTGAAGAGCCACCTGGAATTACAGCTTGCAAATTATCCCACCCACCTATTACGCCGCCCGCATGAGTTTCTATTAATTCTTTCAAAGGAATACTCATTTCCTCCTCCACATTACATGGATTGACTACATTTCCGGAAATACAAAATATTTTTGTACCCCTATTTTTGGGACGACCGAAAGATGCAAACCAGGAAGCTCCTCTTTTTAAAATTGATGGTACTACAGAAATTGTTTCGACATTATTAACTATTGTGGGACAACCATAAAGGCCTACAAGCGCGGGAAAAGGAGGTTTTAACCTCGGTTGTCCTTTGTTACCCTCTAAACTTTCAAGTAAAGCAGTTTCCTCACCACATATATATGCACCTGCACCGTAATGAATATACATATCAAAATCCCAGCCTGAACCTGATGCGTTTTTACCAATTAGATTTTGTTCGTAAGCTTCATTGATTGCTTTTTGTAATATCTTGCCTTCATTAACATACTCACCTCTAATATATACATAACAAGTATTTGCACCAATTGCGTACGCCGAAATCAAAGATCCTTCAATTAATTTTTGAGGCTCATATCTTATAATATCTCTATCTTTACACGTGCCGGGTTCTGACTCATCAGCATTTATGATTAAGTAATGAGGCCGGCCAGGATCAGGTACTTTTGGAGCAAAAGACCATTTCATGCCTGTAGGAAATCCTGCTCCACCTCTGCCCCTTAGTTCTGACTTTTTAATTTCATCAATTATCCATTCCTTACCTTTAGCTATAATTTCTTTTGTATCTTTCCAATCACCTCTATTTAGAGCATTAGTTAAGTTGAAAGGCTCGTCACCGTACAAATTTTTAAATATTCTATCTTTATCTTTCAGCATTTTTTAATAATGTTGTTCTGTTTTGAATCGGCTCTGATCCTTTTCTCCCTAATTGAGAACCGATATTTGGTAAATTACCTTGTTTTAACCCTTTTAAAACTTTTTCAGCTTTATCTTCTGTTAAATCTTCATAATAATCGTTATTAATTTGAACCATTGGAGCGTTGACACAAGCACCTAGACACTCAACTTCAATCCAAGAGCTATCAAGATCCTGGTTTAACTGACCAGGTTTACTTGATATTATTTTTTTGCACATTTCAACAATTTTTCCTGAACCCCTGATCATACAGGGAGTTGTTGTACATACCTGCACAAAGTATTTGCCAACTGGGGCCAAATTATACATTGTGTAAAAAGTAGCTACCTCATAAACTTTGATATATGTCGTATCTAGCATCTTTGCGATTAACTCAATCGCAGCTAAAGGTATCCAGTTATTATTTTGTTTTTGAGCAAGGTATAATAAAGGCATCACGGCACTTCTTTTTTTTGTATCAGGATATTTTTTTAAAATATCTTTTATTTTTATATTATTTTCATCTGAAAAAATAAAAGATGATGGTTGATTTTTTGCAACATGTTTACTACTCATCGATCTACCTCACCAAAAACTATATCCATTGAACCTAATAATGCAGGTACATCTGCGAGCATATGACCTTGGATTAAATAATTCATCGCTTGAAGGTGAATGAAACCTGGAGCCTTAATTTTACATCGATATGGTTTGTTTGTACCATCAGAAACAAGGTAAACACCAAACTCACCTTTAGGCGCTTCTACAGCTGCATAAGTTTCGCCTACTGGAACACTATATCCCTCAGTATATAATTTAAAATGATTTATCAATGCTTCCATGGATTTTTTCATTTCTGACCTTTTAGGAGGTCCCACTTTTGTGTCTAGGGTCATCACTGGACCATCAGGAAGATTTGATAAAGCTTGCGTAATAATTTTTACGCTTTCTCTCATTTCTTCAACTCGGCAAAGATATCTATCATAACAATCACCATTTTTACCTGTCGGTATTTTAAAATGAAAGTTTTCGTAACCATCGTAAGGTTGAGATTTTCTTAAGTCCCATGGTATACCTGAACCTCTTATCATTACACCAGAAAATCCATGATCGAGTGCTTCTTGAGTGGAGACAACACCAATATCAACATTTCGTTGCTTAAAAATTCTATTATCAGTTAATAAAGACTCAAGGTCATCTATTACTTTCGGAAATGATTTACAAAAACTTAAAATATCCTTATCTAGTCCTGTAGGTAAATCAATGTGTACTCCTCCTGGTCTAAAGTAATTTGCATGTAACCTCGATCCAGAAACTCTCTCATAAAATACCATCAATTTTTCTCTCTCTTCAAATCCCCATAAAGATGGAGTTAAAGCGCCAACGTCTAGCGCTTGGGTAGTTATATTTAAAATGTGACTTAAAATTCGCCCAATCTCACAAAAGGCTACTCTGATATATTTGGCTCTTATAGGTACATCAATATTTAACAGCTTTTCGACGGCTAAGGCAAATGCGTGCTCTTGATTCATTGGTGCTACATAATCAAGTCTATCAAAATACGGGACTGCTTGTGTATAGGTTTTGTGTTCAATAAGTTTTTCGGTTCCACGATGCAATAAACCTATGTGTGGGTCAGCTTTTTCAACTACCTCTCCGTCAAGCTCTAAAATCAACCTTAACACTCCATGAGCAGCTGGGTGTTGAGGGCCAAAATTTAGATTTACAGTTTTAAATTCTTTGGTCATTATTTTTCATTCTTTTCTTGCTCTTGTTTAATATAAGCTGGACTTTGCCATGGACTTTTAAAATCAAAGTCTCTGTAAGCTTGTTGCAAATTCACCGGTCCGTAAAGAACCTTTTTCTTTTCAGGATCATATCGAACTTCCTTATAACCTGTTAAAGGAAAGTCTTTCCTTAATGGGTAGCCTTCAAAATTGTAATCAGTTAAAATTCTTCGTAAATCTGGATGTTTATCAAAAGATATACCATGCATATCGAACACTTCTCTCTCTAACCAATTTGCACAAGGAAAAATATTAGATAATGTGTGTATTTTTTCTTTATCTTCAATTTGTAATTTTACTACAATTCTTAAATTATTTTCGTGACTTAAAAGTAGATAAATAACTTCAAATCGTTTCTCTTTTTCAGGATAGTCAACAGCCAAGATATCAATAAGTTGTCTAAATTTTAACTCTGGATGTTTTTTAAGTTGAATTATATTTTCTATTATATTTAAGTTTTCACTATAACAAATTAAATAATCTTTTTTATTTTCAGTTTTTAGAAAAGAAAAATCTGAACTTTTTTCGATTATCAACTTAACATCATTTAGATTTTTCATGATTATCTTTCTAATGAGCCTTCTCTTCTAATTTTTTTTTGTAGTTGTAAAATAGCATAAAGCAAAGCTTCCGCGCTTGGTGGACATCCAGGAACATAAATATCTACTGGAACAATTCTATCGCATCCTCTAACTACTGAATATGAATAATGATAATAACCTCCGCCATTTGCACAACTGCCCATTGATATTACATATCGTGGTTCCGGCATTTGATCATATACTTTTCTAAGAGCTGGAGCCATTTTATTTGTAAGAGTACCAGCAACAATCATAACATCCGATTGCCTAGGTGATGCTCTGGGTGCAGCACCAAATCTCTCTAAATCGTACCTCGGCATAGAAGCTTGCATCATTTCTACAGCACAACATGCAAGGCCAAATGTCATCCAATGCAATGAACCTGTTCTTGCCCAATTTATTAAAGTGTCACTTGCAATGGTAACAAAACCTTTATCAGCAAACTCATCTGCAACTTCTTTAAATTCTTCAGGGATTTGATCTAATTTTGACACCACGCTCATATTATCTATTTACTCCCAATCTAACGCTCCTTTTTTCCATTCATAAACAAATCCTACAGTTAGTACTAATAAAAAAAACATCATTGACCAAAAACCCAACAGTCCAATATTTCCTAATGACACTGCCCATGGAAATAAAAAAGCTACCTCTAAATCAAATATAATAAATAAAATTGCAACTAAATAAAAACGTACATCGAATTTCATTCTTGAGTCATCAAAAGCATCAAAACCACACTCATAGGCTGAGAGTTTTTCATGATCTGGGTTACTAGGAGAAAAAAGAAAATTTGCAAATATAAAAGCAAATCCTAATCCGATAGATATAAATAAAAATATTAATATTGTTGCGTAATCTCTTAAAAAATCAAATAACATTGATCATGTTTATATACATAATCAAGACTGGTTAAATGGGTATTTTTGACCTGAATTGTCAAAAAGTGAACTGTTTCCAGTCAATTTTTAACCTCTTGTTTCTGTTAATAGCCTTTATTAGACATTTTAATAAGGGTAATTTTTTTTGTCCAACCATTGATAAAATTTTTAATCCTGATGATTTAATTAGATCTGCGCCCTCGACAGTGACGTTTTTCATTTGATTTTTCATCACTGACTTATACAAAAATCCTTTTCCAAGATAAAACCCTAATTTTGCATTTCTCCCTCCTAAAACACTAACATATAAATCTCCAGCACCTGCTAGGCCCTGGATAGTATCAATTTTACCTTTAAACTTTTGTGTAATATATTTCATTTCTTTTAAAGATTGTTCAAACAATCCTGAGGAGGTATTAAAGTAGTTGTCCTCCTTTTTTTTTGAATAACTTCCAACTTGTCCATAAGAAGAACCAATTATTGTTGCATATATATTTTTGATTGCAGCACAAATCTCTGCTCCTTTAATATCTTCTGTGACATCGGGATGATAATACCCATTCTCTAAAATTTTCTTTGCATATTTTGCATTAGAAATTTTTTTTGAAGCAAAAAGTGTTCTAGTATGTGACCTGTTAATTAATTCCTTTGCTAAACAAGGACCCGAGGCCATTATAATCTTATCATTAGAACATTTTGAGTAAATATATTCACTTATCGGAATAAGTTTATTTTTTTGTTTCATTATACCCTTAGTGATCAAGAGTATAGGACAATCAATCTTTAATTTATTAAGCATGCTACTAGCCCAAACAATACCTTTTGTGTTTGTTCCAACAATAATTAAATTTATAGAATGCTTGTCAACCTCCTTAACTTCATTATCAAAATAAAATTTAATATTTTTTGAAAAATTCAAATTAAATAATTTATTTTTTTTATTTTTTTTTTAAAATTCTAATATGTTTACGATCGTATGGTGATCCAACAACAGAAGTATAAATTTTATTAAAATTAAGAACAGAAATATAAGCTAAACTTGCAATACCAGAACCTAAAACTAAAGCATGTTTTTTCATGATAATTTAAAATATCTCTTCAAAAAAATTTGAATTAAAAAACATATAAATGTTAAAAATATAAACATTAGATTTCCTAACACGCTAAACGGTGTATTTTTATTTAATATTTGATAACTATCAATTAAAACAGTTTGCTTATTAGGTAAAGATGATTTTAATGTGAAACCAAGTGGGCTTATACTTGCAGATACACCTTGATTAGTTGATCTAAATATATGCTTTCCCTCTTCTATTGATCTAAAAATTGAGTGGGCAAAGTGTTGGTATGTTCCTATAGATCTGTTAAACCAGCCATCTTCTGAAATATTAAAAATTACATCAAAACGTTCGTTGCCAATATTTAAATTACCAGTATCGATAACTTCATAGCATATCAAGGGTAAAATTAAATTTTCATTAATATTTAAAATACTTCTATCTTTTCCTTTGGAGAAAGATTGATAACCGAATGTAACTTTTTTTAAATTTAAAAAAGCTATGATATTTTCGAATGGTATAAATTCACCAAAAGGAACGAGATGAATTTTATTATAATGATTTAAAATTTCACCCTTTGAGTTTAAAATGACTAGACTGTTATAAATGTTTCTAAATTTATCTATGGTATTTGCTCCTAAAATTATTTTTTGATTTGATTTAAAATTACTAGTAAAAATATTTTTTAAATCTTTGTCTGTAGTAAACGAATATGATCCTTCAGGCCATAAAAATATTGCTTTTTCGCTTTTATTGAGTGGTTCACTAATTTTTAAAATGTTTTTAATATATTCCTTTTGATCTAAATTTATTTTTAGTAAATCTTGATTTGGTTGCACAAAAATAATTTGTTGGTTTTTAGTAATTAATTTGGTTTCAAGTCTATTAAGCCCATAAAGATAGTTTAGACCAATAATAATAAATAATATTACCAATCTTTTAAAAATAACAATTTTTTTTTTTTTAATTAAAAAATAAGGATAAGAAAAAATAAAAATTATTAACAAATTCAATCCAAAAGTTCCAAAGATATTTAAAATTTGCAAAGACGCTATGTCTTTACTTAAAGCATAAACGAACAAATTCCATGAAAAACCAGTAACATTTGATCTTATATATTCAATAAGTGACAATATAATTGTAAAATTTAAAACAAAAAAATAATTAAAATTACAAAATCTTTTTAAAATATAAAATCCTGCTCCATAAAAAATAGATAATCCAAGTGGTAAAATAAAGATAGCTAATGGTTTTAAAATTATAACCTCAGGATCGAAATTTAATGAGTAACTTATCCAATACAATGAAGAAATAAAATATCCATATGAAAATAACAAGCCATAAAGAAAAAAATTTTTTGGATTTTCTGTTTCATTAATTTTTAGTAAATATAAAAGAGATGGAAATATCACAAAACATAAAGCTATATAATTATATGGTGGCAATGAAAAAGATAGAAAATAACCAAGTAATAAAAATAAGAAAAATTTTATTTTACTTTTAAATATTTTATCTAATCTCATAAATAACAAACTAGTAAACAAATTATTTTACGGGTAAATTGTGTAATAACCAACCATCAAAACCATCAGTAATATTGAATGTTTCTAACTTTTTTTTAAAAATTTCAGCTACTATTTGTGATCTTATACCACTGCTGCATATAAAAAAAATTTGAGAGTTTTTGTTTAATTCTAATCTATTCATATCATCTCTAAACTTTGGATTTAAAATTACTTTTTTATTTTCTTTCAATTGATATGATATAAAATAAGTTGTTAATCCAAAAGCCTCACCATCTGGTTTGCCAAATGCTTTCCATTCTTCAGGTGACCGAACATCAATCAAATAATCATGTTCCTTGAAAGATAACTCTTTAAATTGCGATGTAGTAATTTGTTTGACCATATATACTTTGGTGCCCTCGGCCGGACTCGAACCGGCACTCCGCAAGCGGCAAGGATTTTAAGTCCTTTGTGTCTACCAATTCCACCACGAGGGCATATTTAAGTATTTCTTATTTATTTTGCTGTTAATTGCAACTTTATAAAGTTAATTTTGTCTATATCTTATCTCAAATGTCGATAGAAAAAAAATTACAAGAAATATTATTTTTAATTAATCATAATAAGTATAAAGAATTGATACCTAAAATTCATGAATTATTGAATAAAAAATATAAGAGTATCCAATTATATGGAAACTTAGGCCTCAGTTACTTAAATTTGAACAAAAATTATTTAGCAATAAAATATTTTTTAAAAATTAAAAAAATAGATAAAAATGATATTAGGGCAAATCATAATTTAGGCCTCGCTTATTCAAGAATAAATCAAATTGAAAATTCTATTAAATATTACAGTCTGGCACTCGAAAAGATTAAAGAACGTCCATTGTTTTTGATTACTTTAATAGAATTATTAGAGCTATTATTAATAAATCACAAATTGGACATTGCAGTTAAATTAATTAAAAAATATAATGACAAAATACCAATAGATTTAAAATTTTTTTTTGATACTGCTTATTTAGATTTAAAATTCAAAGATAATAAAAGTTTTAATGAAAATATAAATAACAAAGAAAAAATAATTGATGACTACAATTCAAAAATAGTAGAAAACAAAGAATTTATTATCAGTGAATTAAATAAAGCAATAAAATTTATTCCGCCAACAATATTTAATACAACTTTTTATTTAGATAATCCAAAAATTATTTTAGAAAAATACTATAAAATTTTTGATAAAATAACAGATAACTTCAATATACAAAAATCATTTTCACCATCAATATCTAAAAGTAAAAAAATTAAGATTGGATTTGCATCATCTATTTTTAGAAAACATACAATTACAAAATTGTATAAAAATTGGATAATAAAATTAGATAAAAATAGATTTGATATTTATATTATAGACCTTAATTCCGAAAAAGATGAAACCTATAAAGAAATTACTAATTGCGCTTTAGAAACTATTACAACTAACAAAAATCTTGAAGAAAATATTAATTTCATTAGAAAAAAGAAATTAGATTATATTATTTACCTGGATAATCACATATCCAGGGAGGCATCACTATTATATAACTTTCAATTAGCATCTAAGCAAGCAGTTACTTGGGGTCATCCTATAACATCAGGATCAAAAAATATAAATTTTTTTTTTACTAGTGAACTTATGGAAAATAATTTTAGTGAAAAGAAATATACAGAAAAATTAATAAAACTAAAAAATATTTCAATAAATTATGAAAAACCAAATATAAAAATTGATAAAAAAATAAAAAATTTTTTTGATGACAATTATATTAATATTTTAAATTTACAGAGTTTACATAAATTCCAACCATATGAAGACAAAGTATATGCCGAAATTTTAAATAAAAATAATAAGATAAATATGTTTTTTATAGAATCTGAATTGATAGGGCACAGTAAGATATTTAAAAAACGGATAAGTCAGTTTTTATCTAATAATAACGCTCAAGAAAGAATAAAATTTTTACCCAGGTGTGATAATAATACTTTCTATAATTACATTTACTTTTCATCTTTTGTTTTTGATTGTTTATCTTGGTCTGGTGGAAATACACATTTGGAGGCACTAGCTTTTGATAAGCCAATAATCACTATGGAGGGTAAAAGCTTAAAACAAAACCATACAGTTGGTTTTCTCAAAAGGATAAATCAAGAAAATCTAATAACTTGTAATGAAAGAGATTATATCAACAAAATATTAGAACTTTCTAATAGCAAGAGTCTTGTATCTCAATCAAAAAACGAAATATCCAAAAATAAAAGTCTACTTTATCAAGATATGGAGTCTGTAAAATCTTTAGAAAAAAACTTGATTAATAACCTTTATTAAAAATTACTTTATCTTCAAACATAAGTAATATTTAAACTGGATATCATTTTAGTATTTATCATAATTTATTTTAAAGCTTACTGATTACAAATAAACTAGCTGCAACGGCAGGCCCTATGCCAAATGCAAAAATCAAAGTTCCGAAACCAACTGTTCCTCCAAGGTACCATCCAATTATCACTACAGTTATCTCTATAAATGCTCGTACAATCGCAATAGGAAATTCTGTAACTCTAGTAAGTCCAGTCATTAAACCATCTCTCGGTCCTGGACCTAAATTAGAGACTAAATAAATTCCACTTCCCAAACCTACAAGCAAAACTGAAAATATAGACAGTATATATTTCAAAAATGTAGATGAAGGAGGTTGAAAAATATTTAATGTTAAATCAATTACTGCAGCAATAACTATAATGTTCATTACAGTACCAATGCCTGGTTTTTGTTTTAAAAAAAACCATAAAATAAGCACAGATAAGCTTACAAAAAAAGTTGATGTTCCAATTGTGAGGCTACTTTTTTTAGAAATTCCTTCAGCAAGGACTGACCAAGGTGAATTACCAGTAGTAGATAGTAATAACAAACCCTCTCCAAGTCCAAATAAAAACAACCCGAAGCAAAGAAAAAAGAAAGTTGATAATCGTGGCTTTGTGTTTAATGAATTTTCTGAGCTCCATTTTTTTTTTGGAATTTTGTTTATTTTAAAAACTTCTAACAAGATAATATCTCTTTTTTATAATAATAAATAGAAAGAAAAAAAATTTACTATCTTAAAGAAAGAACTAATTTTTTAACTTCTTCCTCACATTTTTTTAAAAGCTCTCTCTCAGTACTCCTAAGTACCAAAACAGTTCCAGGTTTTTCTTTAAAATATGGATAACTACCAATATCAATGTTTTTATATTTATTTTGTAATCGTGATAAACCATCAGCCATTAAACTTTCTCTAAGACCTGTGTCTATGGAAGATGATAAAATTTTTTTTCCAGATATTATAATTTTTCCTAAAAGCGGAAGCATAGCTTGTAGAATACTTGGAACGCCAGGTAAAACAAAAACATTTTCAACATAAAAACCTGCTGCAAAAGTCTTTGGATTAGGTATTAGCTTTGCATGCTCAGGCATTTTTGCCATTTTTTTTCTTCCTTCATTAAATTCTTCATTTTTATAAAATTCTTCTAAAATTTTGTAAGCTTCTGAATGATATTGATAATTCTGATTAAACACCTTAGAAATTGACTCAGCGGTTATATCATCATGGGTTGGGCCGATCCCCCCTGTGGTAAAAACATAAGCAAACTTTTTTCTTAGTTCGTTAACCGTATCAATTATAACTTTTTCTTTGTCGGGTATAACTCTTACTTCTTCAACACTAATACCTCTCTCATTTAGCCATAATGCTATAAAAGAAGTATTTTTATCAACAGTTCTCCCTGATAAAATTTCGTTGCCAATAATTATAATACCTGCTGTAAATTCCTTTTTAAA
>MDTG01162034.1_pt1 | contig 64389 bp, 47 predicted proteins | sample 811421 | NCBI WGS metagenome assembly MDTG01 (sample SAMN05326645, study PRJNA326480) | marine metagenome | isolation source: seawater | place: Pacific Ocean: South East | collected 2011
GTGGCACCTTCTATGCCCATCCATTTCCTGTTTTCCATCAGTATTCTCGTTGATAAATCGGTGGTTGTTCTGACATATATCCGGCTTCTGATCGGGATCTGTATTCCCGCAGCCCTGATGAGATCCGAACCCTGCCACCTTTAACACCCACTCGATCTGACTAATGTCGATCGTGTCCAAGCCAGGTTCTGGCAGGGCCGGAGCACCCCGTTTATTTCATCAACTTACGAACACCTGATGAGATAGTTACCTACTATGCTGGTTTGAATCCTTCTTCCCTGGTGAGCACGCACCAGATAATTCTTGCCAGTTTGTGTGCAACAGCTACAACACCTTTTTGAAGGCCGCGTCGCACGATAATTTCATTTATCCATTTTGCAAGCTTCGAGTCATTTTCTTTAACAGCCCATCTCACCGTATGGCGAGCTGCCTGGACCAGTAGCTTCCGTAAGTACTGGTCACCGCGCTTGGTTATTCCGCCCATGACTGACTTGTTGCCACTTGCTGATTGACGCGGTGTAAGTCCTGTCCATGCAGCAAAATCCCGAGCATTTCTGAATACCTCAGCCTTTCCTACAGTGCTGGTAATTGCCGTAGCAATGTGAGCTCCTATTCCTGGAATCTCCATAAGTCGCTGACTCTGAGGATTCTTATCACTATGATTTTTCAGAGATTTATTAATATTATCAATGCGTTTAGTCTGATAATCATACTCAACGATGGATGACTCTAACTCAGATAGGAGAGTACCCGACAGAGACGAATCTCTGATGATCTCTCGCACACCTTTAATGATGGCATTGATCCCAACTGGGAATATATGGCCATAATCAGCAAGCAGGCCCCGAAGTTGATTACATAATGCCGTCCTGTTTGCGACAAGTCTTTCACGCATCCTATGAAGACACTGGATATCCTGTTGATGTTCAGTCTTCACTGGAACAAATCGGATATTAGGCCGAAGTGATGCTTCATAAATCGCCAATGCATCATTCTTATCATTTTTGTTTCCACGAACGAAAGGGGTTACATGTTGCGCTGGGATTAACAGAACTTCATGACCTGCCTTCTCTAAATACCGGCCCCAGTAATGTGAGGAATAGCAAGCCTCCATAACAATGCGGGATTTTTCTCTGTTAGCCATGAAATCCTGGAACCTGGTCCTGTTCAATCTTAAGCTTTTAATCGACTTTCCCTGATCTGAGATAACGCAAAGTTGAAATACAGATTTTGCAAGATCGATAGCGATAGTATTAAACTCTGACATGTGGACGCTCCTCGTTTTTAAGTTTTAGTTCGCATTAAAACTTTAGCGCTTTTGACGCTGGTGATGAATGGGGAGCGTCCATCCCATCACCCACGCTAACACACTGCCAAAAACCCACTCCCGGCTCACATAACCATCCATTATGAGCCGCAAATCTTGCCTTTGCGGCTCAAATATCTCACTATAATGAGCCGCAAATCTGAAATTTGCGGCTCACAGCACTGTATAAGACGTATCGCAGCCACCCGGACAGCCCATGAACTACATCTGGCAACACAAGCACTGGCCCCAGTTCAGCTACGACAGCAGCAAGCTATCGGCTCTGGCTTACCATTACGCCAAGCAAGCAGCTCAGCTGTCTGGCCGTCTGGCGCCAACAGATCAGGACGACGCTGTAGCCGCTCAGCTGGATCTGATGGTGGATGAGGCGATCAACACCAGCCTGATCGAGGGTGAGAACCTGAATCCGGCCAGTGTGCGTTCTTCGTTACAACACTTCTTAAACCTGGCATTTGGTCTGAACCTTCCTCCTGCTCCCACCAACGTCGCGGACGTTAAAGCAGAAGGCATGGCGGCGCTGCTTGTGGATGTGCGTAAGCACTTCAATCAGCCTCTCAGCAAAGAGATGCTGTTCAGCTGGCACCGCATGGTGCTCGCGGGCTTTGAAAACAATATCCTGCACAGCGACCTCACCGTCGGGCAATGGCGCGACAGCCCGGAACCGATGCAGATAGTTTCCGGGCCGGTTGGTTATGAGCGTGTGCATTACGAAGCACCTGCCGCCCAGGATGTTGATGCTTTTATGACAGAGTTCCTGAGCTGGTTTAATCAGCAAGATACTCTTCAATACAACCACCAGAACCAAACAATACCGGGCGTAATCCGCGCCGGTATCGCTCACCTGTGGTTTGAGGTTATTCACCCGTTTGATGACGGAAATGGCCGGATTGGCCGTGCGATCATCGAATATGCACTGGCGCAGGATTTAGGCATGCCTGTGGTGCTCAGCATGTCGACTCATATCGAAAGGAATAAGAAGGAATATTACCGCCAACTGAACGCGGCGAGTTGCTGTGACGCATCGGAATTGGATGACCCTGCTGTGCTCGATATTACTGTCTGGCTCAGCTGGTTTATCGAAACCCTGATCGCAGCTCAACAGGAAGCTGCAGAAAAAGTAGCAACAATATTTGCTAAAACTGAATTCTGGCAACGACACAAAAATACGGAGCTGTCAGAGCGTCAGAAAACGGTTTTAAACAAGATATTCAAAGCCGGGAAAGCAGGCTTCCCTAACGGCGTCAGTGCGCAAAAGTATGCTGCGCTGGGGAAATGTTCTAAGGCAACCGCTACCCGTGATTTAGCTGACTTACTCGCCAAAGATTGTGTGCGGTCTGAAGGGGTTGGCCGGGGGCTTCGATATTTTTTAAATACAGAAGGTATGCTTTGAAGGCCCGATGCGGGCTGACGAGACAAGCTCCCCGAATCCCTGCCCCCAACTGTCCCTACCACCTTCAACACAGCAATCCGACACCTTGGCTGGACAAGGCAGCCGCATAACTTAGCCATACAAGATTGTATACAATCCGACTAAAGCAGCCCCCGGGAACCTTGATTTAGCCCTTCACACCGTTAAAATTGGCGACAATACAGGTTTCAGCCAACCCCTGCACTCAACAAACTGCCAGGTACCCAGCATGACTTCACTCGCTAACTTTGATCCATCCAGCTCGGTTAAGACGCTGCCAGGCACGTCTCATCGTTTTCACAGCCTGCCAGATACAGCAGAACGCTTAGGCATCAAGCTGGATGATCTGCCGTTTTCTCTGCGCCCTATTCTTGAAGGTATTGCACGTAACGTCGGCAAAAACGGCATCACGGTTGAGCAGCTGCAGGCGCTGGGCAACTGGCCTGAGCATCAGGGGCAGGAGCCGGTAGAAATTCCCTTCACTGCTGGCCGGGTGATCATGCACGATCTGAGTGGTACCCCTGCCATCGTCGATTTCGCCGCGATGCGTTCTGCAGTGCAGCGTATGGGGCTGGACCCAACCATCATCGAACCTCTGGTGCGTGCGGATCTGGTGATCGACCATACGGTCACCATGGACAACACCGGCAGCCCGGCGTCGCTGCGCATTAACGGCGAGCTGGAAGCGGCACGTAACACAGAGCGTTATGCCTTTCTGAAGTGGGGCGCGCAGGCGTTTAACACCATCCGTATTATTCCGCCGCAAACAGGCATCGTGCATCAGGTGAACCTGGAATATCTGGCGCAGGGTTATTTAAAGCAAGACGAGCTGATGATCCCGGATACCCTGATCGGTATGGACAGCCACACGCCCATGGCCAATGCGCTGGGTATTGTTGGCTGGGGTGTGGGCGGTATTGAAGCCGGTGCTTCTATGCTGGGCCAGCCGATGCAAATGCTGGCACCTGAGGTGATTGGCGTTGAACTCACCGGCGCCCTGCGCGAAGGCGTCACCGCCACCGATCTGGTATTAACCATCACCGAAATGCTGCGCAAGTACCCGCGCGGTGTGGTGGGTAAATTCGTGGAATACGTGGGTGAAGGCAGCGCGAATCTGTCTCTGCCAGACCGCGCGACCATTGCTAATATGTCGCCGGAATACGGCGCGACCATGGGCTTCTTCCCGTTTGATGAAATCGCGGCCGACTATATGAAAGCGACCGGCCGTGATGGCGACCTGCCACTGGCTTATTATCAGGCGCAGAATATGGCGTGGAAAACGGGCCAGAAACTGCCGCGCTACACCGACCTGCTGCATCTGGATTTATCCACGGTCGAGCCGTCTGTCGCTGGTCCTAAAAAACCACAGGACCGACTGCCTCTGGGCGATATCGGCAAGGTATTCCAACAGGCTGCCACGGCAGGCGATCGCACACCAGAAGAAGTCACTGTGACTCCGACTAAGGCAGACGAAGCCGGTATATTCCAGTCGTTGCCAGAGCGCACACTGAAAGACGGCGATATCGTGATCGCGGCGATTACCGCCTGCACCAATACTTCCAACCCGGGCCTGTTGATTGCCGCTGGCTTGCTGGCCAAGAAAGCCAACGAGCTGGGCCTGAAAGTGCCGGACGGCGTAAAAACCTCGATGGCTCCGGGCTCACCGGTAGCGACTGACTTCTTAACCAAAGCCGGATTACAGGAGCACCTGGATGCGCTGGGTTTTAACACTGCAGGTTACGGCTGTACCACCTGTGTTGGTAACTCCGGCCCACTGGCACCGAGTATTGAAGCGGCACTGCGCGACCATGACATTATTGTCTCATCTGTGCTCTCGGGTAACCGTAACTTCGAAGGCCGCGTGCACCCGGATGTTGATACCAACTTCCTGATGTCACCGCCTTTAGTGGTTGCCATGGCAATCGCCGGCAATGTAAATATTGATGTGACCAAAGAGCCGCTGGGCCAAGACGCTCAGGGCAATGATGTCTTCCTGAAAGATATCTGGCCGAGTAATGCGGAAATCACGCAAACCATGCACGAGTGCATGGACCCGAAAGCTTTCCGCGCTACCTACGAGAACTCACTGGATGGCCCGGAGACCTGGCAGAAGCTGGATTCACCGACCGGACCTGTGTATCAGTGGGACGAGAAGTCGAGCTACATTCAGGAAATCTCCTTCTTCGAGGGCTTCTCTGTCGAAACGCCGGAAGATTCACTGAGTAACATCAGCAATGCACGCATGCTGGTGATGTGCGATGACAACACCACCACCGACCATATCTCCCCTGTGAGCCGTATCCGCCCGGATTCACCACCGGGTGAGTACCTGATGTCGATTGGTGTTGATGAAAATGATCTGACTTCCCTTGGCGCCCGCCGTGGTAATCACCATGTGATGCTGCGCAGTATCTTCGGCAACGTAAAAGCCAGAAACCTGATGCTGCCGGGCACGACCGGTGCGGTGACGAATTACTACGATGCCAATGGCGACGCCGAGACGATGTCGATCTACGACGCCGCCTCACGCTACCAGCAGGAAGGTACGCCATCTGTCGTATTCGGCGGCAAACTGTACGGTACTGGCTCGTCACGGGATTGGGCAGCAAAAGGCCCGGCGCTGCTGGGTGTGAAAGCCATTATTGCCGAGAGCTTTGAGCGTATTCACAAATCCAACCTGGTGGGCATGGGGGTATTGCCGCTGCAATTGCCGGAAGGCGTGACACTGGGTTCGCTGAATTTAGATGGCTCTGAAACCTTTGATCTGGCAGGTATTGATACCCTGATGCCACGGGGGTCTGTGACGCTGACGATTAAGCGCAAAGACGGTTCAAGCGCACAGTATGAGTTACTGTCGCGCGTGGATACCTCGTCTGAGCTTGAGCAGATTCGCCACAAAGGCATCCTGCCAATGGTATTGCGCGATATTATCGCTGCTAACAGTTAAAAGCGGTTTAAGCAGGTACTGCCCGCTAATTCAGTCATGCTGACTGACTAACTGACTAACTGACTAACTGACTAACTGACTCATTACCTGACTCATTACCTGACTCATTACCTGACTCATTACCTGAAAACAGAACCGGCACTCGCAAGAGGCGCCGGTTTTTACTTAACAGCCCCTTTATACGGCAGCCGTTTATATGGCGGCCCGTTATGGAATAACGCCTTCCGGGCCAGCGCCCGAACAACACCGTTCAGCATTGCTGCCCAAACCGCTGCAAGCAGCGTTATGCCTGCTGTTGCGCTGCACATAGTCGACGTTCGTCTCTGAGTATTTCTACTGGCACAGATGTTAGACTTTGTTGAAGGAGCTATAATTTGCCCCGAAAAACAGAGCTAACCGTGAAGAGTCTAATTGTTAACGATGAGGAAACCACTGTGTTAGAAGCTTATCGCGCACACGTCGCTGAACGTGCAGAGCAGGGAATTCCACCCAAGCCACTGAACGCTGAACAGACTGCCGCTCTGGTAGAACTGTTGAAAAACCCACCTGCTGGTGAAAAAGACACTCTGGTCGAACTGCTTGAAAACCGTATCCCACCCGGTGTGGACGAAGCGGCTTATGTTAAAGCAGGTTTCCTGAGCGCGATCGCAAAAGGTGAAACCACTTCTCCTCTGGTATCCAAAGAAAAAGCCGTTGAACTGCTGGGTATGATGCAGGGCGGCTACAATATCGCCACACTGGTTGAGTTGCTGGACAACGAAGAACTGGCCACCCTGGCCGGCGAACAGCTGAAGCACACGCTGCTGATGTTCGATGCATTCAATGATGTAAAAGACAAAATGGATTCAGGCAATGCGGTTGCCAAAGCCGTGATGGAATCCTGGGCCAACGCCGAGTGGTTCACCAGGCGTAAGAAAGTGGCCGACAGCATTAAAATGACTGTGTTTAAGGTGACTGGCGAAACCAACACCGACGACCTCTCCCCTGCTCCGGATGCCTGGTCCCGCCCTGATATCCCGCTGCACGCCCGCGCTGCTTATAAAATGAAGCGTGATGGTCTGGAGCCGGAAGAACCAGGCGTTACCGGCCCGATGAAACAGATCGACGACATCAAATCCAAAGGCCTGCCGGTTGCTTTCGTTGGTGACGTGGTAGGTACCGGTTCTTCCCGTAAGTCGGCCACTAACTCTGTTCTGTGGTTCTTCGGTGACGACATCCCGGGTGTACCGAACAAGCGTGCCGGCGGTGTGTGTATCGGTTCTAAAGTGGCGCCTATCTTCTTCAACACCATGGAAGATGCCGGCGCTCTGGTATTCGAAGCCCCGGTCGACAACATGAACATGGGTGACGTGATTGAGATCCGTCCTTATGAAGGCAAAATCCTGAACGAAGCCGGTGATGTGATCTCCGAATTCAGCTTCAAATCAGACGTGATCCTGGATGAAGTTCAGGCTGGCGGCCGTATTCCGCTGATCATCGGCCGTGGTCTGACGACCAAAGCCCGTGAAACCCTGGGTCTGGGTGCAACGGATCTCTTCCGTCTGCCGGTTGATCCGGAAGCCGGCAGCAAAGGTTTCTCTCTGGCGCAGAAAATGGTGGGTAAGGCCTGTGGCCTGCCTGAAGGTCAGGGCGTACGTCCGGGCACCTACTGCGAACCTAAGATGACCACGGTAGGCTCTCAGGACACCACGGGCCCGATGACCCGTGACGAACTGAAAGACCTGGCATGTCTGGGCTTCCAGGCGGATCTGGTGATGCAGTCTTTCTGTCACACCGCGGCATATCCGAAGCCGGTTGACGTTGAAATGCAACACACCATGCCGGACTTTATCCAGACCCGTGGTGGTGTGGCTCTGCGTCCGGGCGACGGTATCATCCACTCCTGGCTGAACCGTATGCTGCTGCCTGATACCGTCGGTACCGGTGGTGACTCTCACACCCGTTTCCCGATGGGTATCTCCTTCCCTGCCGGTTCCGGTCTGGTGGCTTTCGCGGCCGCCACAGGTGTTATGCCACTGGATATGCCGGAATCTGTACTGGTTCGCTTCAAAGGCAAAATGCAGCCGGGTATTACTTTGCGTGACCTGGTGCACGCCATTCCTCTGTACGGTATCAAGCAGGGTCTGCTGACCGTTGAGAAGAAAGGTAAGATCAACGAATTCTCCGGCCGTATTCTGGAAATCGAAGGTCTGGAACACCTGACCGTTGAACAGGCCTTCGAACTCTCTGACGCATCTGCCGAACGTTCTGCCGCCGGTTGTACCATCAACCTGTCGGAAGAGTCTGTTGCTGAATACCTGCGCTCCAACATCGTGATGCTGCGCTGGATGATCTCTGAAGGTTACGGCGATCCACGTACGCTGGAACGTCGTGCTCAGGCGATGGAAGCCTGGCTGGAAAACCCGAGCCTGATGCGTGCCGACAGCGATGCCGATTACGCTCACGTGATCGAAATCGACCTGGCCGACATCAAAGAGCCTATCGTTTGCTGCCCGAACGACCCGGACGATGCCAAAACACTGTCTGACGTTGCCGGCGATAAAGTGGACGAAGTCTTCATCGGTTCCTGCATGACCAACATCGGTCACTTCCGTGCCGCCGGTAAACTGCTGGCTCAGCACAAAGGTGGCATGACGACCCGTTTCTGGATGGCGCCGCCAACCAAAATGGATGAAGCTCAGCTGATGGAAGAAGGTTACTTCAACATCTATGGTACCGCCGGTGTGCGTACCGAGATGCCAGGGTGCTCCCTGTGTATGGGTAACCAGGCGCGTGTTCAGGCCGGCACCACTGTACTGTCGACCTCTACCCGTAACTTCCCGAACCGTCTCGGTGATGGCTCCAACGTCTACCTGACGTCTGCCGAACTGGCGGCGGTTGGTGGCATTCTGGGTAAACTGCCGACCACAGCAGAATACATGGAATTCGCCAAAGACCTGGACAGTATGTCTGCCGATATCTACAAGTACCTGAACTTCGACAAGATGGACGAGTACACCAAAAAAGCGGCCACCGCAGTGATTGCATCAGATAAGTAAGTGCTTCTGACAAGCAATCCATTTTTTGGGTAGATAAAAAAACCCGGCTCCGGCCGGGTTTTTTGCTTTACAGGAATTAAAAGAAACTATCCGATTCTTTTAATTCACTAATTAATCCGCTCAGACAGTTGCTGCTGACAAAACCATTCACTACTATGCCAGCTGCTTCAGAATCCCGAGAGACACACCTGTGACCAAGCCAACCGAATTGAAGGGCTCGCAATTTCTGGGAGTAATCAGTTCCCTGGCCCTGCTGCTGAATACCCTGTTCTGGGGTGTTTTCCTGTATACCTTTATTATCCTGCGCATGATATTACCGGCCCGCATTGCAGAAAAAACGGCCAATCCGGTAATTACCGCGATCGCCACTGTGTGGCTGAAAGGCATCATGTGGTGGATTAACAATATTTACCGGGTGAAGTGGGATATTCAGGGGCTGGACCGGCTCAACCGGCATGACTGGTACCTGATCAGCGCCAATCATCAGAGCTGGGTCGATATTTTCGCGCTGTACCAGCTGTATCTGGGCAAAGGCCCGTTTCTGAAGTTTTTTATTAAAAAAGAACTCGCTTATGTGCCTATTGTGGGTCAGGACTGGTGGGCGCTGGACTTCCCTTTTATGCGCCGCTACTCAAAAGAGTTTCTTGCCAAACATCCGGAGAAAGCCGGTGATGACATCAAAGAAACACAAAAGGCCTGTGAGAAGTTCTCGCGTGTGCCAACGGCTGTGATGAACTTTCTTGAAGGCACCCGCTTCACCCAACAGAAGCACGACCAGCAACAGTCACCTTATACCTATCTGCTTAAGCCAAAAGCCGGTGGACTGGCATTTGCGATTCAGGCTCTGGGCGATAAATTCAGTGCTCTGACCAATGTCACCATTTATTACCCGGATGGTATTCCCACATTCTGGGATATGATGTGCGGCGCGTTCAGACGCTGCGTCATGCGTGTACAGGAACAACCCATTCCCGCAGAATTCAGTCAGGGGGATTATCAGAACGATCCGCAACTGAAAAAAGAAATTCAGGCCTGGGTAACGCGGATGTGGGAAGAAAAGGATAAGCAACTGGCACAACTGAATGCCGGCGAGACAGGCGCAAGCCAGGCCACCGACTGACGGTTGAAGGTATCAGCACAGTGCCGGACATGCCGGAATGGCCATGCCGGCGTTTACTGATAATAATTCCCATTAATAATGACAGCCCGGATCATTCTGGGTAGACTGTTGGAAAATCCTGCCAACCGGCGCGACCTTTCACTTTCCATGTCTGTCTGATGAAACCATTGACCCCTTTGCTTCAGGCTCTGGAAGAGCACGAATCCGGATTAAGGACATTTTTTACCGCCCGCGTCCATTGTCCGCATACGGCAGCGGATCTGTTTCAGCAGATGGCGGAAAAACTCCTCCGCCAGGCGCCGGCAGCACATATTGAGAACGCCCGCGCTTACCTCTACCGTTCAGCACAGAATGAAATCATCAGTTATTTCCGTGGCCAGACGACCCGTGAACAATATGAAAACGAATACGCGGACCTACGCACGCTCAACGACAGTACGGCGGATATTGAGCAAACCCTGATTGCACGGCGCAAAATCGAAAAACTCAACCAGACATTGCAGAATCTGCCTGAGCTGACGCAACAGGTGTTCTGGCTATACCGGATTGAACAGCGCAAACAGAAAGAGATTGCCGAACAGCTTAATGTCAGTCTCTCATCGGTTGAAAAACATCTTGCCTCAGCACTGCGCCACTGCCGCAATGCCCTGCGTGCGATGGACGATTACGGTTATGACCAGCGTCAGGCGTCTAATCAGGATACATGAACGAACGGAACTCAGCTTTGACCACACACAATGACCCTACAGCGCAGATTCATGTATTCCCCGAGCAGCCGCAGATAACGGATGATCAGGCTTTTGCGCTGTTATTGGCCTGCCGGGAAGCCGATACCGCTGAGCAGAAAGCGGAGGCCGCCACACAGGTTGAAAACTTCCGCAAGCGGTCGGCCCGCCATGCGCAAGCGATGGCCCGCGCTGAAGATGACTGGGCATTAATGGGCCAGATCGCCAGACCCGACAGCCTGGCTGCCGCAAACAGCGTATCCGGCGGGGATACAGCGACAGCGGCCCCAGCCGGGCGGAAAAATACAGCGCAACAACAACAGCCTGAACAGCCTGCTGCGCGCCGTTATATGGCGGTGGCCGCCGTCCTGTTGCTGGCGGTGTCTCTGTCACTGCTGTATCCGCTGCTCACGCAACCCTTTTTCTCTGCGCAGGATGCCGGCGTCGCCGCGGTGCAGCGCAACCATATCACTACCCGGGCGGAAACCCGGGAACACGACCTGCCCGATGGCAGCCATATGGTACTCAACTGGAATACGGAGATAAGAACGGAGTTCACCGCCACTGCCCGCCATATATACCTGCAGCGCGGCGAAGCTCTGTTCACTGTTGCAAAAGATGCGACGCGGCCCTTTATCGTTCACAGCGGCGAAGTGGATACACGCGCGGTGGGGACTGAATTCAGTGTGCACCGGAAAGCGGGCCGCAGTACGCATATTGCCGTCACCGAAGGCGTGGTCGCCGTCTCAGACCACAGCGCACCGGCGCGCCATGGTATCAGCCAGTCGCAACAACAGCTGCTGCGGGCCAATGAGAGCATTGAGGTGTCTGCTGGTCAGCCAGGCCACATCAGGCCCGTCAGTACGGATGAAATAACCGCCTGGACCAAAGGCATGCTGGTCTTCCGCGATACGCCATTAACCGATGTTCTGAGCGAGATTGAACGCTACAGCCATTATCACTTTGTCACCGACTATCTGCCCGACCCGGATGCCGGTGTTACCGCGACCTATTATCTGAATCACACGGATGAGGCACTGGTGTCGCTGCTCGATCTCTTCCATTTACAGGCGGATATTGAGGCCGGACGCTACGCCACCCGGGTTGAATTACGGCCAGCCAGACCACGACCCTGATCAGACTGCAGATGGCCTGATCCCCGCTAAGCACGGGTTTTTGCTGGCCGTTTCTGCTTCCCGGCCTGCCTTCATTTTCCCGGCATAAATATTTTTTAAAAAAGTTTTACGGCTTTTGCCGCTGCAGCGCGTCTTCTACCTGTAAATCAAATGATTAAGATTCTCATCCCGGGAATCTGTTACGGACACAGACTTTGCAGAGGTATTCATGTCTGAATTTCGCCTACGTTTCCACGCCGGCACCCGCTCTACTCTGGCGCTCGCACTGCTGGCATCCGCGTTATCCGTCCCTTTCACAGTCACAGCCTATGCCGCCGATACAGCCCCTGCTGACAGCTCAGCAACCAGCGCACAGACTTACGCACTGAACATTCCTGCCCAGAACCTGGCGGATGCGCTGAATAAACTGGCCGCCGCCACGGGTATCCAGATGACCGCCAGCAGCCGCGACCTGCAGGGACTGCAGAGTCAGCCCCTGAACGGCCAGTACAGCGTCAGCGAAGGCCTCGCCATTATGCTGAAAACATCCGGACTGACCGTGGTCAGAAGTGGCAACAACAGCTACACCGTAAAACGCCCGGATGCCGTTGACGCCAGCGCCCCGGTCACGCTGGAAAACGTCAGTGCTTACGGCACCTACCTGCCCCGGCAACAGCTGAACTCAGCCACAGGCCTGGGGCTGAAACCGCAGGAGACACCGCAATCGGTTACGATTTTTACTGAGCAGCGTATTAAGGATCAGAAACTGGATACTGTGGCTCAGGCCGTCTCCAGTGTCAGCGGTGTCACCATTCAGGAAGTGGATGATGTCCGTAATACCTTTATGTCGCGGGGTTTTGAAGTCACCAACTATCAGGTCGATGGTGTTCCCCTGTCCTGGTCACTGGCCGGTGACTCCGGTGAAACCATCGCCGATATCTCCATTTATGAGCGCATCGAAGTGGTACGGGGTTCAACCGGGCTGCTGACCGGTGCCGGCGACCCTTCGGCCTCCATAAACCTGGTACGCAAACGTGCTGACAGTGCGGAACTGAACGGCGAACTGAGTCTGACGGCGGGCAACTGGAAACAGCGCTCAGTCATGGCTGACGTAGGTTCAAAGCTGAACGAGAGCGGCAGTGTGCGCGGACGTGTGGTCGCCAAATACAGTGAAGAAGAATCTTTTCAGGATCTGTATGAAGACGACCGCAGCGTTTTTTACGGCACCATCGAAGCCGACCTGACGCCAGATACGCAATTACGGGCCGGCATCAGCTATGACGAAAACAACCCGACCGGCGTCAGCTGGGGTTCCCTCCCCGCCTGGTACACGGACGGCACCCAAACCGACTGGGATGTATCTAAGACGACGTCCGCTGACTGGACTTACTGGAAAACCAAAGGCACAAACTACTTTGCCGCCGTCGATCACATGCTGACTAACGGCTGGCAGATTTCTGCCAACCTCAACCGTCTGGTGTACGAACAGGAAAGCAAACTGATTTATCTGTCCGGTGCCGTTGATAAAGCCAATGGTAACCTGATGACCACCACTGACCCGGTTGGGCTGGCCACCGGCTGGCCGATCAACAGCTATGGGGTCAGCACTCAGAACAGCATCGACCTGCATTTAACCGGTGATTTTATCGCCTTTAATCAGGTGCATGAATTTACCCTGGGTGCGCTGTACAGCGAACAGGATGCTTATACCAAAGAATACGCTGAACAGGATTTCCCGGTGGTCGGTGACTTCACCCAGTGGGACGGTTCCGTTGCAGAACCGGGCTGGGCCGATGAGACCGATGTGAATGTCGATATGACTACCGAGCAGAAAGGCTTCTATGGCGCGACACGCCTGAGTATCAATGATCAGCTGAAAGTCATCCTGGGTACCCGGGTTTCCAGCTGGAACCGTGAAGGTGAAAACTACGGCGACGTGGATTTTGGTGACGATAATGTCTGGATTCCATACGCCGGGATGCTCTATGACCTGAATGACAATCACCGTATTTACGCCAGCCACACAAGTATTTTTAATCCTCAGAGTGAGCGCAAAGTTAACGGTGACACCATTGATCCGACCAAAGGCATCACCGATGAGCTGGGATTGAAAAGCAGCTTCCTGAATGACCGCTTGCAGACCAGCGCAGCGATCTTTTACACCCGTCAGAAAAACCTCGCCGTGGCGACCAGTGAAACCGTTGTCGGGCGCCCCGCTCAACAGGCCTATCGCGCCGCGGATACCAGTACCAGCAAAGGGTTTGAATTTGAGTTGGTCGGGGAAATTACTGACGGTTGGCAAATGAACTTCGGGGTCACCCGTTTCAAAGCTGAAGACGACGATGGCAATGAACTCAACACTGAGCATGCCGACAAGCTGATTAATCTGTACACCACTTATGAAACCGGTAAATTCACCGTCGGTGGTGGTGTTACTGGCAGGGTAAAACCCACGCCGGCGAGCTGGAGCAAGGCAGCTACGGTCTGGTCAGTCTGATGAGCCGTTACCGCATTAATCCGCAGTTATCAGCCCAGCTGAACCTGAACAACCTGACGGACGAAAAATATTACAGCCAGATCGGCTTTTTCGATCAGTATCGATATGGCGCGCCGCGTAATGGCACGCTCAGCCTGAACTACAAATTCTGATCACGGCTTCAGAAAATTCTGGCCGCCATAAACATAATGCTTATGGCGGCCATCGTTTTTTAAACAGGAATTATTATGCGACCGATATTAGTAAAGCTGCACCGCTGGGCCGGACTGACCACAGCGGTTTTTCTGTTTATTACCGGCTTAACCGGTGCTGTTATTTCCTGGGACCACGAGCTGGATGATCTGCTTAACAGTCACCTGACTGAGGCCCATACACCCGGACAACCGCAACCGGTTATGGATCTGGTACAAAAGGTAGAAACCACCTTTCCCACCATCGAAGTACTGTATTTTCCCACCCATGCGGAAGCCGGTCATGCGCTGGAATTTTATGTTCAGCCCAGGCTTAATCCGGAAACAGGCAAAGCCTATGCGGAAGAATTCAATCAGGTATTTATCGATCCGGTATCCGGTGAGATCTTAGGTAAACGCAAATGGGGCGCTGTGTGGCCCATAACGCGGGAGAACTTTGTTTCTTTCTTATACAAACTGCACTACTCGCTGCATTTACCGGAAATGTTCGGCATCGATCAATGGGGTGTCTGGTTACTGGGCATCATTGCCCTGATATGGACACTGGATTGCTTTGGCGGATTACTACTGACAGTGCCGAAAAAGATTCAGTCCAATGCGAAAGCCGGCAGCAGCCGCTTCGGACGCTGGCTGGCAAACTTTAAAATCCGCTGGAATAAAGGCAGCTATAAACTGAATTTCGATCTGCATCAGGCATTCAGTCTGTGGACCTGGGGACTACTGCTGGTGGTTGCCTTTACCGCTTTCTCTCTGAATCTGTATCGGGAAGTATTTTTCCCGGCGATGTCACTGGTATCGGATGTCACGCCGACGCCGTATGACGAGCGCCCTTTTACCGCTTTATCTGATGTCAATCAGCAACCACTGGGGTTCAGTCGCGTTATGCAGCTGGCACAGACAGAGGCACAGGAAAAGGCTGGAGCGAACCATTAGGCGCCGTCTTTTATGCGCGTAACTTCGGCCTCTATGATGTGAAGTTTTTTAACCCGGAAGACGATCACGGTACCGGAGGTGGCGGGCATAAAACCCTGTATTTCGACGCTCACAGTGGCAAACCGCTGGGCCAGCGGATTCCCTGGACAGGGACCGCCGCTGATCTCTTTGTGCAGGCCCAGTTCCCGCTTCATTCAGGCCGTATTCTCGGTTTACCGGGACGTATTCTGATTTCACTGATGGGCATCGTGGTCGCCCTGCTGTCGGTAACCGGGGTGATTATCTGGTGGCGCAAACACAGTGCCCGCAGACGCACCCGCGCCAGACGGATTGAGAACGGCGACGGGCCGGCAGTGCAGAGCTAACCCGTGGGCGCCACTCCACTGCTGTTCAACAGCTGCTGCATACCACTGAGCCAGCTCAGCTTCTGATCCTTACGATAAGGGCTGGCAAAGCGGTACCAGGGAGCTTCCAGTGCCAGCCCTTTTAATTGACGGTTGCTTTTCAGAAACTGCTGCGCATGTTCTTTCAACACGGCATTGGACCCCCAGGCAGCCAGCCGCACGTCCGCTTTTAACAGACGCTTCATCTCCGGCTGTCTGGCAGGATGCAGCAGGCTGTCGGGGTGGGATGAATCCAGTGCTCCGAGCTGTGTGAATAATTGTGCGAACGACTGACTGTTGGCATCGCACAAATCCGACAGATTGATCAGGCGTAAATGGCGCCAGTTCATTAAACGCATCAACCGCATTAACTGATATTGGGTGTTGTCAGGATGTAATGCCTGCAGCCGGCGATTGTCGATGCGCAGCCCGGCAGCGGATGCCAGCCATGGCAGTCTGTCTTCCACCAGAGGACTGAGCGGGCGGGCACTGCCGGGATTCATTAACACTGCCACGGCATCCGGGCGGCTTTGCAGCCCGCTGTCACGATGGCAGATTTCCGCCCGGCGGCGACAGAGAAACCCTTGCTGGCCAGCCTGCAGCCGGTAAAACTCACCACTGACCAGATAATCCTGCTTCAGAGTTTCTGCGTACTCAAACTGCATACCGTCACCTGACAGAAGCCGATGCCATAATACTCAGAATATTCACGGCTGAAAGTAATCCAGCATCCACTGGTACAGCGTATCGCTGCTGGCGTCGTCTGCTTTAATTGCCTGGTACTCATCGCCTGGGTCCTGATCTGTGTAGGTATACTGATACTGAATCAGACCCGGATGTTCATCATGCAGGATAATCAGAATGCGTTTTTTAATGGGCAGGCAGTCGATGCTGATCACATCGGCCGGAATCCCCATTTTACGCATACCCTGCATAACCCCGATGACCGGGTTCAGTTCAGCATAATCCTGCTGAATACGGGCATGTGCCTCACTGGCCATATCCGTCAGTGACAATAACGCCGGGTTCGCCTGGATCGGGTTACTCATAGCAGAGCGTCCTCCTTGTTCAGAATAAAAAACGGGAGCCTGAGCTCCCGTTTTTACACCTGCAGACAGATTATTCTGCTTTTGGTTTTTCACGCAGTTTGATGTGCAGATCGCGCAGCTGAGCATTACTCACGATCCCCGGCGCCTGGGTCATAACACAGGCAGCCGACTGGGTTTTCGGGAAGGCAATGACTTCACGGATAGAGTTAGCACCTGTCATCAGCATGATCAGACGATCCAGACCGAATGCCAGACCACCGTGTGGTGGCGCACCGAATTTCAGCGCGTCCAGCAGGAAGCCGAATTTCTCACGCTGTTCTTCTTCAGAAATACCCAGCACTTCGAAGACTGTTTCCTGCATGGCTTCGTCATGAATACGGATAGAACCACCGCCCAGCTCAACGCCGTTGAGTACCATGTCATAGGCGCGGGACAGTGCTTCCAGTGGGTTCGCTTTCAGTTCTTCCGGTGAGCAGCTCGGAGCTGTGAACGGATGGTGCAGCGCCGAAATCGAACCGTCGTCGTTCTCTTCGAACATCGGGAAGTCGACCACCCACAACGCAGCCCATTCGCTGGTGTAGAGGTTCATGTCTTCTGCCACTTTGCAGCGCAATGCGCCCAGTGCTTCGTTCACAACTTTGGTTTTATCTGCACCAAAGAACACGATATCGCCGTTTTTCGCGTCGACTTTTTCCATGATCTTCATGGTGTTGTCGTCGCCGATAAACTTAATGATCGGAGACTGCAGGCCTTCAATACCTTTTTCAATCTCGTTCACTTTGATCCAGGCCAGACCTTTGGCACCGTAAATACCAACGTATTTGGTGTACTCATCAATCTGTTTACGCGACAGCTCAGCACCACCCGGTACTTTCAGGGCTGCCACACGGCCTTTCGGATCTTTTGCCGGACCGGCAAAGACTTTGAATTCGATATCCTGCAGGAATTCAGCCACGTCGACGATTTCCATCGGGATACGCATATCCGGTTTATCAGAGCCGTATTTGCTCATCGCTTCGGCATAAGGCATCTGCGGGAAGTCACCCAGATCCACACCCAGTTCTTTCTGGAAGATGCCTTTGATCATGTCCTGCGTCAGGCCCATGATGGTGTCTTCATCAATGAAAGACGCCTCGATATCAATCTGGGTAAATTCAGGCTGACGGTCAGCCCGCAGATCTTCATCGCGGAAGCACTTGGCAATCTGGTAGTAACGGTCGAAGCCGGACACCATCAGCAGCTGTTTGAACAGCTGTGGTGATTGTGGCAGCGCAAAGAAGGAACCTTCATGCGTACGGCTGGGCACCAGATAGTCACGGGCACCTTCCGGAGTCGCACGGGTAAGAATCGGCGTTTCGATGTCCAGGAAACCGTTTTCATCCATGTAGTTACGGATGGCCGTGGTCACTTTGGAACGGAAACGCAGTTTCTCCTGCATTTCCGGACGGCGCATATCCATGTAACGGAACTTCAGACGGACGTCTTCGCCCACATCGCTGTAGTCATCCAGCGGGAACGGCGGCGTCGCAGCCTTATTGAGGATGTTAATGTCTTTCCCCAGCACCTCAATCTGGCCGGTCTTCATGTTGTCGTTAATCGTCCCTTCCGGGCGACCACGTACACGGCCGGTAATCTGCACGACAAACTCAGAGCGAACACTGTCCGCGGTATTGAAGGCTTCCACCGTATCCGGGTCGAAGACCACCTGCACCAGACCTTCACGGTCACGGACGTCGAGGAAGATTACGCCCCCGTGGTCACGGCGACGATGCACCCAGCCACAGAAGGTTACGGTTTGATCGATCAAAGTTTCGTTGATATCACCACAATAGTGCGTGCGCATTGCCTGGTCCTGCATCTCTTGTCGTTGAGGGCCTGAAGCAGCAGCCTCCGGGTGAGCGGAGGGGTGCTGTAAAACGGCCGGATATAAAAAGGCAGGCAGTATACCGGATTTCACCCGTTATCCGATACCTTCAGCGCAGGGGAAATAGTCAGCACAGTGATTTCCACCCCCCCTGGCCGGGCAGCTGCGCAAGCCGCGGCAGATCATTCTGCCTGATGCTCAGTCAGCTGCCGCTTCTGCCATCATTCAATGCCGTATGCGTCAGTCTGGCACGGCAGTGCTGTCAGGCCGCCGGCAGGCGCAGAATGTCGGCTCTGGCAGCCACAGCCATGGGTCACCGGGAGCGAATCCGGCGATCCGGGCCGTCATTTCATGCCTAAATCATTTTTTTGAGAAAAATCCCTGAAAAACAGGGGTAAAACGCTTGCCACACATCGGGATTTACTTAAAAATCCCACGAGTCCTTTATCTCAGAGGAAACAGAAGGCCTCGCATGAGATAAGCCGACTGGAACTACAATCATCATAAGGATCCAAATATGGCCGCACGTAAAGCACCTGCTAAAAAAGCAGTAGCAAAGAAAGCACCAGCCAAGAAAGCACCGGCTAAAAAAGCTGCAGCGAAAAAAGCCCCGGCGGCTAAAGCAGCAGCACCAGCCCGCAAAATGACGGCGATTTCCGATAAATACACCAAGACTCAGATTGTTAACGAAATCGTTGATAACACAGGTCTGACACGCAAAGACGTGAATGCTGTGATGGATGAGCTGTCTGTGCTGATCGAACGTCATATCAAAAAACGTGGTGCAGGCGAATTTACTCTGCCAGGTCTGCTGAAAATCAAGACCATCAAAAAACCTGCTCAGAAAGCACGTAAGAATGTTCCGAATCCATTCCGTCCGGGTGAAACCATGGACGTTGCAGCCAAACCTGCCACTACCAAAGTGAAGGTTCTGCCGCTGAAAAAACTGAAGGATATGGCCCTGTAAGCGCCAGCCTGTCAGAAAAACGGTCTGACCGCCTGGCGGCAGACCGTTTTTTATTGCCTGCCGTTTACGGATCTTCTCACCATGACTGAGCAACTGATCCCTCTTCTCAACGAGGTCGGCCAGTGCACTCAGTGCGCCGGACATCTGCCGCTGGGACCCCGCCCGGTGGTACGCATCAGCACGACGGCCAGAATCCTGGTCATCGGTCAGGCGCCCGGCACCAAAGTGCATGCTTCCGGTATTCCCTGGGATGATGCCAGTGGTAAACGTCTGCGCCAGTGGATGGGCGTCGATGATGAAACATTTTACGATGTTGACCGCATTGCCATTATGCCGATGGGTTTCTGTTACCCCGGCAAAGGTAAAAGCGGCGACCTGCCGCCACGGCCGGAATGCGCACAACGCTGGCATCAGCCACTGCGGGATTTAATGCCGGAGATTCAGCTCACGCTGCTGATCGGCCAATATGGACAGAATTATTATCTGCACGACGAATTTAAAACACTCACAGAACGGGTAAAACACTGGCGCGATTATCCGCCTGACTATTTCGCCCTGCCCCATCCTTCGCCAAGAAACCAGCTGTGGCTGAAAAAGAATCCCTGGTTTGAGCAGGAAGCCATCCCTGAACTGCAATCCCGTATACGTCACTACCTGGCCCGCCCATCACTGGCAACAGAGGGATAATCCTGCCCCACTGACTGCCGATACATAACCAGACAGTTATGCGACATCGCGCCGCATATTGACGCGCCGGCGGATAGATGACAATGCACAGTATCAGCCTTTATTGCGCCCATTTGATCAGGTGATCAGGGCCATGCCAACACCGGAAAAGCATAATGAAAAAAACATTCTTTCTTTGCGCATTGAGCATCAGCCCGCTGTTGATGTCTGCGCCTGCCCAGGCAGAAGAAACCCGCGAAGCCGTCAGGCTTAATGAACAACAGCATGACTGGGTACTGGAATACATGCGCCGCATGCTGGAAACCGTCAGCGATATGCAGGGCCATCTGGCCACGGGCAATACAGAGAAGGTTGCTGAGCAGGCAACGTCTGTGCGGTCATTTGCCCGCAATACCAAACCCAGAGGGATTGGTAAGCAGTTTCCGGCGGGCTTTAAAAGTATGGCCCGGCAAATGAATGCCAGCTGGACAGAACTTGCAACGCCAACAGACGATGCGGCGCAGATAAGCGCTACGACCCAAAAACTGCTGAACAGCTGTAATGCCTGTCACCGGGTGTACTATTTACCCCCGGTTACCCCCGGCGGCGCATTGATTGAATGACGATCACCAGCGTATTCAACCCGGCACCGCCGGGTCAGTATTGCTTACCATTGATCGCGCAGACTGCGTAAGGCACGGAAAACATCCCGGTCCCCTTCACCCAGCTGCGGAAATTCCTGTTTCAGGTGCTGGCGGACAGCGCTACTGTGCAGGCGTAAAAACGGATTATATTCACGCTCCTGACCTAACGTCATCACCGGCATATCGTCCGCTTCATTGGCCTGCACCTGATCCAGCCAGTAATCCACCATGGAATTTTCCGGCTCCCGGGTACGGGCAAAATTCAGATTATTGATCATGTAGTCGTGCCCCGGATACAGCAGGGTTTCATCCGGTAATGGCTGCAGCTGTGATACAAAGCTTTCATACATATCATCCACATTGCCACCATTGCGGCAATTCCCGGCGCAGGCATTAAATAAGGTATCGCCGGAAAATAGCACAGGCACCGGATTGGTCTCCGACACTTCCGCCAGCAGACACAGATGCACAGCAGTATGGCCGGGAGTAAACAATACTTTCAGCCGGATGGTGCCCACTTCCACAACATCTCCGGCAACCAGACCGTGGGCCTGATCGGGTATTTTTCCCATGGCGTTTTTATGCGCCCATACCGGTGCACCGGTGGCAGCCTGAACCACCGGGTTACCATCAATATGATCGTGATGTTCGTGGGTATTAATAATAAGTTTGATCTGCAGCTGATGCTCATCTGCCAGAGCCAGCATCTGTTCGCCATCAAGCGGGTCCAGCGCAATGGCCTGACCGGTTTCTTCGCAACCGATCAGATAATTGAAATTACGCAGGCCGTTGTGCATGTATCGTCGAAGAACCAGCATAAATCCCCCTTACCAGTAAATGTAATTTTCTGCGTCGTCCTCGCCATCCAGATCTGCCACAAAATGGCTGCTGAACAGGTTTTTAAGCTCATGTACCCGGGTTTCCAGAGCATCCGAGCCATATGGCACCGCCGCACTGTGGCCCCACACCGGCCCCGGCCAGGCCGGATCATCTTCATAACGGGCAATATGATGCACATGCAGCTGTGCTACCACATTCCCCAACGAAGCCACATTCATGGATCTGGCCGAAAAATGATCGGACATTTTTTCCAGAACCCAGCTTGATTCTTTCATCAGCTGGATGCGGTCTTCCCCGGAAAGATGGTAAATTTCTTTGGCATCGATTCTGGCGGGCACCAGAATGACCCAGGGGTAGCGGCTGTCGTTCATCAACAGCACCTGACATAAAGGCAGACGACCAATCAGGGTGGTGTCTGACTGCAGACGTTCGTCCAGTTGGAACATATTTCTCTCCGAGCCATCGGTCATAGTGCAATCATAGGCCGGGATGGCGCCCGGGTCACCATCTTTCAGGGAGAGCAGACAGCGACATCAAGGCAGTACTATGAGTGAATTTGAGGCGCGACACAGTATTTACGACATACCGCAGCAGCACTGGGACGCCCTGTATCAGAGGCTGCAGCCGGCGGGCTACCCTTTCCTCGATTACCGTTTTCTGGCAGCACTCGAAGACAGCGGCTGCATCGGCGCGGCAACGGATCACCCCAGTGGCTGGCAACCCTGCTATCTCACCGACAGCCGCCACAGTCTGATTGTTCCCACCTTTGTGAAGCAGCACAGCTACGCCGAATATGTGTTCGACTGGAGCTGGGCTGAAGCTTATCAGCGCTACGGTCTGGCTTATTACCCGAAACTGCTGTGGGCGATGCCCTTTACCCCGGCCAGCGGACCACGACTGCTGGGCGACCCACAGGATTTGTCACGGGCTATGGATTGGGTACAGGCTTACACCGAAGGGGAGCAATTATCAGGCTGGCACCTGAATTTTACCGATCAAGAGACCACGGACTACCTGCAGAGTCAGACTGCACCTGCGCACCGTCAGGGCTGCCAGTTCCACTGGTTTAACCGTGACTACCAGAGCTTTGATCATTACCTGCAACACTTCGTCAGCCGTAAACGTAAATCGGTACGTAAAGAGCGCCAGCGGGTAAAAGATCAGGGTATCGATGTGGTACGAAAAACCGCAGCGGATATCAGCCCGCAAGACATGGATTTTTTCTACCGTTGCTATCAGAACACCTATCATCAGCGCGGCTCCTACCCTTACCTTAACCGCGAATTTTTCCGCCGTTTGCAGGCCGGTATGGCGGATAAATTATTATTGGTGATGGCCGCGCACCAGGGTGAGCCAGTGGCCGCCGCACTCTACTTTTTCGACAGTCAGACGCTCTACGGCCGCTATTGGGGGGCAGTTCAGGAGTTCGACGCGCTGCATTTTGAAGCCTGCTATTACCAGGGCATCGAATTCTGTATTGAACATAAACTGCAGCGTTTTGATCCGGGCACTCAGGGAGAGCACAAAATCAGCCGGGGTTTTGAGCCTGTCTATACCCACAGTTTTCATCAGTTACAGCAGCTACCGTTTCAGGATGCCGTGCAGGAATTTGCTGCTCAGGAACGACAGCATGTGGAACATTATTTTACCGAGGCCAGCACCCTGACACCGTTTCACCGCAACCCGGATGGCCCGGATCAGAATTAAAAAAGCCCGGGCTGGCAAGCCAGTGACCGGGCAAAGATCTGTTACAACACTTCAGGGAGAGTAACGGCCCGGCGAACCGGGCCATAGCCGGCATCCTTGCCAGCCGGTACAACATCGGTAACAGCCGCCCCGCCGTGGAGGCGGCTTATGGTATTACAGGGATTCAAGATACTCAGGTAACCACAGACTGATCTGCGGCACGAACGTGATCACCACCAGACAGACGAGCATCAGCAGCAACCATGGCAGACAGGCTTTGATGGCCCAGCCAATACTCTTGCCGGTAATACCCGCGGTGACAAACAGGTTGAGCCCCACTGGCGGTGTCAGCATTCCCAGTTCCATGTTCACCACCATGATGATACCCAGGTGCACCGGATCAATACCCAGTTGCAGCGCAATCGGTAACAGAATCGGCGCCATGATCAGCAGAATCGCTGACGGTTCCATAAAGTTACCGGCCATCAACAGCAGCAGGTTCATCACAATCAGGAAGCCCCAGGCCGGCAGTCCCCATTCAACAATGGTCGCCGCCAGAGAATGCGGAATCTGCTCAGCGGTCAGCACATGGGCAAACAGCATAGCGTTGGCAATAATAAACAGCAGCGTCACACTGACGCGCGCCGCCTCACGCACAATGCCGGCAATTTCCGGGTTATAAACGGAACGCACGGTACCGGTTAACAACAGCACCAGGTTGCGTACGCCGGCGGCGATCAGATTTTCACCTTCTTTACGCCAGGGCTGACCTTTTAACGGACCAACATCACGATAACCCCACATGGCCACAAAGAAACCATACACAGCGGCAACGGCGGCGGCTTCCGTCGGACTGGCAACACCACCATAAATAGTGCCCAGAACCAGAATAATCAGCAGCAAACCACCGGACGCACTGAAACCACTGCGCAGAATTTCCCTTAAACCGGCAAAGGGTTCTGCCGGCAGATTCTTACGCCGGGCAACCACATAAATGGTCACCATCAGTACCAGACCAATCAGAATACCGGGCACAAAACCGGCCATAAACATCCGGCTGGCGGACACTTCAGTGGCGGCAGAATAGACCAGCATCACAATGGATGGCGGGATCAGAATGCCCAGTGTACCGGCGGTAGAAACCGCACCGGCAGCAAAGGATAACGGATAGCCTGCGCGCACCATGCCGGCCAGTACAATCGAGCCCACAGCGGCCACTGTCGCCGGAGATGAACCGGATACCGCGGCAAACAGCATACAGGCCAGAACCGAGGCCATCGCCAGACCACCACGGACATGACCGATACAGGCAATGGCAAAATCAATCATACGGCGGGCAACACCACCGGAAGATAAAAACGCAGAGGACAGAATAAAGAATGGAATGGCCAGCAGCGTGTAGTGCTCAGATACCGCTTCAAACAGTTTGAGCGAAATCGATGCCATGGAGTCGTTGGTAAACAACAGAATGGCAGTAATAGAAGAAAAACCCAGTGCAAAGGCAATCGGCAGACCGATGGCCATGCACACGAACAGCAGCAGGAATAACGTCAGGGCAACCATCAGGCGTCACCTCCTTTACCGTTATTCAGTTCGTTTTCATCAAAATCCACCTCACGGTGTTTATGAAAACTGTCAGCATCGCCTTTCCATACTTCCCAGGCGAGCTCCAGCAAGCGGATGGCGAGCATGGCGAAACCGGCTAACAGACCAGAGACAGCCACCCATTTCGGAATATCAATATCTTCCAGCGGGATACCGATCATTTTCAGCTTGGACACATAAATCCAGGAGCTGTAACCAAACATGCCGCTGTAAATCAGGGCTACCACCACAGAAAACAGAACCACATAACGACGCACCCCCTGGGGCAGCCGGTCGAGTAATGCGTCCACACAGATATGGGATTTTTCCCGCACCGCCCAGGCGCAACCCAACAGTACCATCCAGGCACTGAGTAACAGGGTCGCTTCCTGAGCCCAGTGAATGCCGGTATTAAATACGAAACGGGCTATGACTTCGGCAAACACAATGAGTGTTACCACCACCAGCAATTTGCCGATGATTATGTCCTCCAGCCGGTTAATTTTCTTGATCATGGTTAGCCACCGTTATTGTTGTATTAGGGCCTGTTCACATTGATGAAGCGAGACCAGTGATTGGTTGAGCCTGGCGCCGTCCGGCCATCCCCGGACAGGTCACAGACTCACCGGCACTGCAGCATTTAAATAAGATTATTATTAATCCACGCCGGCAGACCGTTGAGCTGCCTTTAGAGCAAACCCAGTGCCAATTTTTTTAATTGCGTCATGAAAATGCGGACTTTTATATTCACTCTGTAAAAAATCCCACAACCACGCCTTATCCTTCCTTTCATCTACGACGAAAGTTAAAGACAACTTAAATACACAGAATGGATGTCCATGAAGGGACAGGAAAATCTTAGTTAACCTTGGGTGGATATCCACCCAAAGCCAGTATCAGAAGGAAATATAAGAAACAGCGCTGAACGAACGCAGCGCATCAGTCGATGTGTTTAAAGGCCTGCTTATCAAGACCGTATTTTTTCATTTTCTCGTACAGGGTTTTACGTCCCAGCATCATTTCTTCCTGAACTTCTTTCAGGCGTCCCTGATGGCGGGTCAGTACTTCGCGTAACAGGGTTTCTTCATAACGGGCCACCTGCTCTGCCAGCGACACGCGGCTGCTTTCTGCAGCGCCTTCACCGCGCAGCAGGCTTTCGAAAGCTCTGTCACCGCCCAGTAATACAAAACATTCGGCCAGGTTACGTAACTCACGCACATTACCGGGCCAGTCATGACTCAGCAGTGCCTGGCGCTGCCCGGAGGTCAGAGGTTTCATTTCCGACCCATAGCGGTTAGAAGCAGCCCACAGAAAATGTTCAAACAACAGCGGAATGTCATCACGGCGTTCCCGCAAAGGCGGAATATAAACCTGCACAACATTCAGTCGATAGTAGAGATCAAGACGGAATTCACCCCGTTCACTCAGCTCTTTAAGATCCGTTTTGGTGGCCGCCACCACACGGATATCCAGAGGAATCTGTTCGTTGCCTCCCAGAGGCTCCACTTTACGTTCTTCCAGCACACGCAGCATTTTTATCTGCAGCACCATGGGCATGCTTTCAATTTCATCCAGAAACAGTGTGCCACCGTTGGCATGCTGAAATTTGCCCACCCGTTTTTTACCGGCGCCGGTAAAGGCACCGGCGTGGTGACCGAAAAGTTCACTCTCAATCAGGCTTTCCGGAATCGCACCACAGTTAATCGCCACAAACGGCTCTTCATGGCGCTGACTGTGGGCGTGTAAATATCGCGCCACCAGTTCTTTACCACAGCCGGTTTCGCCGTGAATCAGAACATCGGCCGGGGTATCTTTGATGTGATCCAGGGTGCCACGCAGTTTTTTCATTTCCGGATGTTTGCCGATGATTCTCGGCCCCGGACGCGACTGAGCTTCCACTTCCTGGCGCAGCTCGCGGTTTTCCAGCGTCAGACCACGCTTTTCACTGGCCCGCTGAACAATCTCCAGCAGTTGGTCAGTGGGAAAGGGTTTTTCCAGAAAATCGTAGGCGCCGGCACGCATGGCATCCACCGCCACGGATATATCGCCGTGCCCGGTCAGCATGGTCACCGGCAGGTCCTGATCGATGGCGTGAATTTCTTTCATCAGCTCAATGCCATCCATGCCGGGCATATTGATATCCGTGATAACAATTCCTGGCCAGCTGTGCTCAATATAACGCAGGGCATCACGTCCATTCGTTGCTGTCAGTACGTCGCAGTCTTCTATTTCAAGCGTCTGCGCCAGTGCCCGGCAAACACTCTCTTCGTCATCGACGATCAGCACCAGAGTCATGCATTTTCTCCGTGTGTATAAACAGGTAATTTCAATACAAAGCAGGTTCCGCCCGCAGCGGTTTCCTGCAGGGTCAGACTGCCACCCAGCGTTTCAATAATACGGCGCGACAACGCCAGCCCCAGCCCAAGGCCGCGGGCTTTGGTGGTAAAGAAAGGTTCAAACACCTTATCCCGCAATTCGACAGCAATTCCCGCACCAGAATCGGTAACCAGAATTTCCACTTCCTTACCACGCGCGCAGATATCCATGGCAATCCAGCCATCTTTATCGCCCTCCAGCGCATCGGCAGCATTGGTCACCAGGTTCACCAGCACCTGCTGAACCTGCACCGGGTCGCCGAACAGATCCGGGATATTTCCCTGCTGCCGGATGCGCAATTCCAGTGCCGATTTACTCAGCAGAGGTTTCATAATCACCCGGGTACCGCTGATCACCTCCTGCAGGCCAAAGGGTCTGGGTTCCGGCGGTGTGCGGCGGGCAAAGACTTTAAAGCGCGAGACAATATCGCGCATATTACCGGCCACCTGCTGCAGCTCTTTCAGGTTAGCACCGACTTTGTCATATTCGCTTTTCGCCAGTAAGCGCTGGCTGTTTTCTATGTAAGTATTGAGCGCTAACAGCGGCTGACTGAGCTCGTGGTTAATGCCGGCCGACATTTCCCCGAGTACGGCCAGTTTGGCAGTCTGTACCAGCTGGCCGCGGGTTTCTTTCAGCTGGTCCTGCGTCGTACGGTAATGATCAACCAGTTCCTGCAGCTCTTCGTTGGATTCTTTCAGCTCGCGGGTCAGCAGTGCAACCCGGCGCTCCAGCTCGGCGTTCAGCACTTTCACATGGCGCTGCACTTCCGTACGTTTCCGCTGGTAAAGCCAGATCAGAAACAGCAGCGCAAAGGCCAGGGTGTAATACAACAGATAGATGGCCACATCCTGAAACAGGACACTGGAAGGCGCCAGGGCAAAGATATGCCAGCCCAGCTCGGGGGCGCGGGTACGGCGGGCAAAATAACGGTTAGCCAGACCTGTGGCATTGAGGACGATCTGGTCACTGTGAAAAATATCATCCAACGGCTCAGACGACAGCCCCACCAGTGATGTGCGGGGATAGCGCCGGGATTCATGAATCGCCAGACGCTGAGTTTCTGCCAGCGGGTACAGCGAGTTATACACCCAGCCGGAGCGGGAAGCGGAAAAGACCACACCGTCATAACCGATGATCATATAATCCGGTGCCAGCGTTTTAATCCGGTACATCAGAGGTTCCAGATCCGCTTTAACCACCACCACACCAATGACTTTTTCGTTATGCCAGACCGGTGCGGAAAAAAAGTACCCACGCTGACCCGTGATAAAACCAGTGGCGTAATAACGCCCCTGCTCACCCAGCATGGCCTGCTGAAAATACGGCCGGAAAGAAAAATCCCGCTGCTCAAAATCAATCCCGAAATCTTTGCTCGCCGCCATCGGAAAACCCGAGGGCGCCAGCACGATCAGAGCTTCTGTTTTCATATCATCATTGGCGCGCAGCAGAAAACGTTTCAGCGCCGCACCATCCTGTTGCCCGGTCAGCGCTTCTTTAACCGTGCGCATTCTGGCGATACCGGAGGCAATGCTCTCGTAAGGGTTCAGTTCCTCATTAATGGTGGCATGCATTTGCTGAGCACCAGTTTCCAGCCTGGCCAGCACGTCATCGCGCAGACTGCCGGAACTGACCAGCATCACCAGCAGAAAGCCCGCCAGCCAGATCAGGCAGATCAGCAGCGTTGCCCGGGAGGAAAATCCGGTTGTTTCGGCCGGGGTGGTCTGGGCCGTGATGTTGTCGCTGTTGTCCATGCAGGAGGTAACCTATCAATCATAAAACGTCTGTCGGTTATGAGCCGGCTGAGCGCTGAGAATAATCTCAACAGACCGTCAACAGGCCATCAGCAAACCAACCACAGAGCAGGCACGGCTGACTTATTGATATAAATTAAATCAGCACCGGCTCTATTTATATCAGAATTAACGCCGCGGTTTTTCCTGTTTGATGAAAAATACCCATCCACCCTGAAATTTGGGTGGAAAGCCACCCGTTCCGGCCTATCCTTTTGATCGCCTGTGATCACCGGCTGAGCAAAACACCTGCGACTTTGGTCGGAATTAAAACGGGAAAAAGCCGATAAAACCGCGGATTTCGAGATTGTACCGGACTTTCCTGCATCAGCATGGCATACCGCTTGCTCAACAGCTGCGGCACACTAACCTCAACTCATAATAAATAGAGCGAGAAATACGATGAAAGGTCTGACTACCCTACTGATGCTGATGGCCAGCATGCTGACTGTTGTTTCTGCGGAAGCCCGCCCGATCGAAATTAAATTTTCCCACGTGGTGGCAGAAAACACCCCCAAAGGCCAGATGGCACTGAAATTTAAAGAGCTGGCAGAGCAGCGTCTGCCCGGCAAAGTTGAAGTGAAGATTTACCCTAACTCGCAGCTGTATACTGACAGTGCGGTTCTGCAGGCACTGCAACTGGGTGATGTTGAAATCGCCGCACCGGCATTATCCAAGTTCCAGAAGTATAATTCTCAGTTACAGGTCTTTGATCTGCCGTTTCTGTTCGACGATATGGCTGCCGTAGACCGCTTTCAGAAAAGTCCGGAAGGTCAGAAACTGCTTAACTCCATGACCAGTAAAATGCTGGTTGGTCTGGGTTACCTGCACAATGGTATGAAGCAGCTGTCGTCTAATGATCCGATCCGTGTACCTGCCGACATCGCCGGTAAGAAATTCCGTATCATGACCTCCGATGTACTGCAGGCACAGTATGAAGCTGTACATGCCATTCCGCTGAAAAAGCCTTTCTCCGAAGTCTTTACCCTGCTGCAGACCCGTGCCATTGATGGTCAGGAAAGCCCATGGTCCAACACCTATGCTTCGAAATTTTTTGAAGTTCAGGACTACGTCACTGAAACCAATCACGGTTTGCTGGATTATCTCGTCGTGACATCCGCAGAGTTCTGGTACGGCCTGCCGGATGATGTCCGCGACACGCTGAAAAAGTCTATGGAAGAAGCCATCACCTATGGTAACCAGATTGCGGCTACCCAAAGCCAGGAAGACCGTCAGCGCATTATCGATTCCGGCAAAACCAAAGTCATTGAAATCACCGCTGAAGAACGTCAGCAGTGGGTCAATGCCATGAAACCTGTTTGGAAAATGTTCGAGGATGAAATCGGAGCCGATCTGATCGACGCCGCCATCCAATCGAATGAGCTCTGAAAAACCAATAATTGATAAAACAATTGATAAAACACAACACAGGAACAGCTTTATGAAATTTTCAGCTATTCCATCGGCTCTGGCCATCGCGGTGCTGAGCGCTTCTGCAGCACAGGCAGAGACCACAACCACCGATTTTTACGGCAGCCTGCGCATTGGTATCGATGACGTCAGCGCCAAAGATGATGGCGATGCCGCCGGCATGAACGGCCGTGACTACCTGAGCCGTGTGGGCGTTAAAGCCAGCACCGATCTGGGTAATGGCCTGACCGGTATTGGTCGCGTGGAATACGGTATCCGTGACGCTAACGCTATCGATATCAACCAGAATGGTCAGCCAACTCTGCGTCTGGCGTATGTGGGTCTGAAAGGCGGCTTTGGTGAAATCTATTACGGTTCCCAGACACCGATCTGGCACAGCTATGTACGCAGTGCTTACTTCTCCGACGGTAACGACACCATCCGTCTGGGTACCGTACGTGAAGACGATACTACTCAGTACTTCTACAAAGCGGAAAACTTCAGCGTAGCAGCTGCCATGCAGACTGAAACTCAGGATGGCGATGACGTTGACAGCTGGTCACTGGCCGGTGATTACACTGCAGGCCCAGCCAAAATTCAGCTGGCTTATGTCAAAGATGAGCGCGTCGGTGACGGCGAGCTGATGGGTGCCCGTGTCTGGTTTGACGCCACCAGCGCAGTCAAACTGTCTGCCTTCTATCATCTGCAAAGCGACGATTATGGTCTGAGCAATGGTTCAACCGGTAACGTGCGTCTGCAGGATAAATCTCAGGCAGGTGTTAACAACTGTGCCGGTGAAGAACGTTCTGCGGCCGGTGTTTATGCCAGCTACAAAACCGGTGCTAACCAGGTTCACACCCGCTACGCTGTCGACAGCTGCGATGATGCCGGTGATGTTGATTCCATCAAAGTGGAATACATCCGTTACCTGGCGAAAAACTACCGCGTCTGGGCTTCTTACGAAACTCTGAATGCGGATGATACCCGTGAACCGGCTGCAGGCGACCTGTCTGAAGCTCAGGTGGGTGTGCGTTTCGATTTCTGAGGAAGTCTGACGCATAACATGCGGGCCTGACCTCTCCTGCATGTTAAAGTAAGCCCGCCGGCGATCCCGGCGGGCTTTTTTATGCCGTTAATTCCGTCGTTGCAGAGTAAATTATGAAAGCATCTGTCCGTCTGTACCTGATACCTTTAATGACCATCTGTCTGGCACTGCTCAATGGCTGCAGTCTGCTGCAGCAACCGGCTGCGGTTGAACTGGGGTCCGGCGATGTAAATATCACCGTGCCGTCGACCATTAAAGTCATCGCCGTCGATACCCGGGAAATCAATGCCCCCTCTCTTTACGCAGGTTCTTATCAGCTTCGTTTACCGGCCGGTGTTCATACCCTGTTACTGCGCTACGAAGAAAACTGGAATTCCATGGAGGATTCCGGCCACATTATCCGCTCGGCTCCGATCGAGATACGGACGAAATTCGTCGCCGGTGAAAAATACCGTTTACAGCACAGTGCCATGTCTTCGCGGCGTGATGCCGAGCAATGGGTGCAATCTCCGGATATCCGCTTAACCTCAGTCCAGGGTGACATCAGCGGCAAAGTGATCCACGGACCGGTACTGACGACGTCTGCGGATACCGATGTGCTGGAATCCCTGCAATCTCTGTGGCGCGCTGCGACCCCCGAGGACCAGGCACGCTTCCGTGAGTGGATGCAGCAGCACAGCAATCGCTGAGGCCCCGCAAACCATGACCCACAGGCGGCTTTCTGATATAACTGCGCTGAATTCATTACAACAGATCCCCTTATGCGTCTCAGAGCTTATACCGTGAATGGTATCGTCGTATTTGCCGGCCGGGGAACCGAAGCCAAAAGTCTGGCTGCGCCCCGTATCCGTCCGGTGGAAGAGTGGCGGGAAGATGTCGGCGCCTGGGTTGCGCTGCGTGCCGAACGCGCCCCGGAACTGGATCACCAGTGGGATGAAAGCCGGACCTCGCCTTATATTCAGGAGCCTGCCTGACCGTTTTTTAACAGGTCACACCTGAGCGGCCGCCCACAGCGGCCGTTTGTCTGTCTGTACCGATTGTCCGCCCGCCCGCGACAACAGCTGCTAAGCTGAAATCAGGTATCAGCGGACAGACGGCATGACCCCAGAGCAACGCCCCCCTTCCACTCCGGCAGCCACCCGGCCCAGGGAACAATCCCTGCGTCTGCGTATCTTCCTGCCGATGCTGATTGTCGCTCTGGTCCCCCTGATCCTGCTGGCCGCACAGACCCTGCGTGACAGCCAGAATAACCTTCAGCGTCTGTCTGAAAATCAGTTACTAAGCGCCTCTGAGCTGGAACTGCAGGCCGTCGAAAGCTGGCTGAATTACCGTCTGATGGATATCAACTATCATGCCCACGGGGATCATTTTGTTACCCTGATGGACAACCTCAGCCACGCCCTGAAGAACTCAGGCATGACCCCGCAGGCATTTGTCAGCAGCGCGCAGTGGAAAGCCCTGTCAGACGAAGCAACCGGGCCGATTCTTGCCCTGAGCCGGAATTATCTCTACATCTACGATGTGATGCTGGCTGACCGCCAGGGCAACATCCTGTATTCCATCGCCGGAGAAGCCAGCCTGGGCAGTAACCTGTTTGACGGCCCGTTCGCTGACACCGGGCTCGGCCATACCGTGCGCTATACCCTGGATACCGGGAACCCGATGTTTTCAGATCTGGAAGTCTACTCACCGTCAGCCGGCCAGGTTGCCCTCTGGGTCAGTACGCCAATGTATAACAACCAGGGTGAAAGCCCGGGTGTGCTCATCTTTCAGTTCTATACCGATCACCTGCTGACCCTGGCAGAGAATAAACACACTGAGAGCAACCGCTACTACCTGTTGAATAAACAGGGCGCCACAATGACCCGTTTTTTTGGTCATGACGTCCTGTTTGGCAGCACCATCAGTAACCGGCAGAAATATACCCTGACGCCCCATGAACTGGGCCGCATTAACCACTACACCGCCATTGACGGCGCAGAGGTTGCCGGGGTTGCCCGGGAAGTTCAGCTGGCCGGACAAAACTGGTATCTGGTGAGTGAACTGCCACTGGCGGTGATCGATCAGGCCATGGATACCCTGCTGCCGAATCTTGGAATAGTCAGCGGTATTCTCGCCATTATGGTGGTGATTGCCTCGGTACTCACTGCACGTTATCTGTCCACCCCCATCAGTCACCTCAATACCCTGGTAAGACGGGTCACACGTAATCAGGATATGGTGATCCGTTCCGACGACCTGCCCTGCACGTCGATCCGTGAGATTAATCAGCTTTCTGCCAGTCTGCAGTACATGACCGATATGCGCTATGAACTGAATCAGTCACTGAGTGAAAGCCATGAACAGACACGCAAAGCACTGCACGCCCTGCAGGATCAGAAATTTGCCCTGGATCAGCATGCGATTGTCGCCATCACAGATAAAACCGGTACCATTACTTATGTCAACGACCGCTTCTGCGAAATCAGCGGCTACCGCACGGATGAATTAATCGGTAATAACCACAGAATTCTCAAATCCGGTAACCATTCCGCCGACTACTACCGCACCATGTATCAGACCCTGAGAGACGGAAAAGTCTGGCACGGGAATTTCTGTAACCGCGCCAAAGACGGCCATCTTTACTGGGTAAACACCACCATCGTGCCGGTGAATGATGCCAGCGGCACGCACTACATCGCCATACGCACGGACATCACCGATCAGCGGCGCATGTTTGAAGTCCTGCAGCAACTGAATGAAATCTCTTCGGGTAATCAGAATGTGGACCAGAAAGTGGAAAAAATTCTGCTGCTGGGCTGCCGTGTCTTTGATACCCCTTACGGCTTTGTATCCGAACAGAACGGCAGTGAGCAGCGGATCTGTCACGCCGTCAGCCCGGGCAATGAGATTCATCCGGGCACCCTGTTCAATGCATCTTCCTGCCTGTTAAATGCAGAAGACAATAAACGCCGGCCCTTTATTTATGAAGAGGAATCCGAGGGACAAATACTCGATCTGCCGTTATTACCGGGACACCGGATTAAAGCCGCGATCGGAATGATCGCTGCAAACAGTGATACAGAATCCTATGTCAGTTTTATCAGCACACGTCCAAGGCGAAAACCTTTTTCAGAACATGAAAAAAACCTGATTGAACTGATCACCAAATGGATCAGTAATGAGCAGGAAAACGCCCGCCAGCAGGAAAACATCGACCAGCAACAGCGCTTGCTGAAGCGCATGAGTGAAATCGGCCGTATCGGTGTGTGGACCATGGATCTGCACAACGACAATGTTTACTGGTCGCCCATGATGTATGACATTCTGGAACTACCGGAAGACTTCACACCGGACCGTAAAAACGCCTTACAGTTTCATAAAGCCGGCGAACACAGAGAACACTTTATTCAGTTTATGACCCGGGCCATGCAAGAGGGTAAACCCTGGGATGAAAAAGGCCTGATGGTAACGGCCAGTGGCAGAGAAATCTGGGTTGCCATGCAGGGGAACGCGGAATTCCGCGATGGCCAGTGCATCCGTCTCAACGGTTCTGTCCGTGATATTGATGCCCGAATCCGGGCTGAAAAAGCCGCCTCTGACCAGGTTGATCGCCTTAATCTGGTGGTGGAGTCTGCAGCGATTGGGCTGTGGGACTGGGATATGGTCAATGAGTCGGCTATTTTCAATGACCGCTGGGCAGACATTATCGGCTACACATTAGAAGAACTGGAGCCCGTATCCGTCAATACCTGGATACGCTTCGCTCACCCGGACGACCTGCAGGAATCCGGACGTATCCTCAGTGCCCACCTGCACCGCGAAACCGACCATTACGAATTTGAATGCCGCATGCGCCATAAAGATGGCCACTGGGTCTGGGTGCTTGATATCGGCCGCGTGGTGGAATGGGGAGACAATGGCCGTGCACTGCGGATGTCGGGAACCCGTCAGGATATTACCGAGCGCAAACTGGCTGAGCACCGTCTGGAAGAAATTAACCGGCGCATGAAGCTGGCGGCAGACTCCGCCAATATCGGTATCTGGGAGTATTTCCCGGATTCCGATACGATTTATTTCGATGAAATGATGTGCCGTATATACGGTTTTCCTGAACGCTCACGTGCGGCGTTTTCCGGACGCATTATCTCAGCCATGGTGCACCCGGACGACCTGTTCCGCACCGAATCTCTGATTCAGGCGTCTATCGAAGAAGGTAAAAGCTTTTTTACCGACTACCGTATTTGTCTGGATAACGGCGAAGTGCGGCACCTGCGCTCATCCGCTCTGATTTTGAAGGACGATGAAAGCCAGACCGTCCGCCTGGTCGGTGTTAATTATGAAATCACCGACATCAAGAACAAAGACAAAGAAAATCAGCAGACGCTGTCGTTACTGGAAGCCACTCTGGAATCCACTGACAACGGTATTCTGGTGACGGATGAACACGAGCAGGTGATCCGCTGGAATGCCCAGTACCGGCATTTATGGCGCATCACCCGCGAAGACCTGTACGGCATTGACTACCCACTGCTGGTCGAACAGGAAATTCTGCCGCAGCTGAAAGATCCGGAACGTACCCGCCGGCAGGTAAAAGAAGTGTTTAATTCACAGCATCAGGGCGTATTCGATATTCTGGAATGCTCAGACGGCCGGGTATTTGAACGCACCTCTCTGCCGATGCTGATTGATGATGCCGTGCGTGGCCGGGTCTGGAGCTACCGCGATATTACTCAGCAGAAAAAAGATGAAATCGCGCTGCTGGAAGCCAAAACCCAGGCCGAAAGTGCAGTAAAAGCGAAAAGCGAATTTCTCGCCAGTATGAGCCATGAGATCCGCACACCCATGAATGGCGTCATCGGTATGCTGGATCTGCTGCGCACAACGCAGCTTAACAGCGAACAGAAACACCGCATTGAACTGGCCGCCAGCAGTGCCAATGCCCTGCTCAGCCTGATCAATGACATTCTCGATTTTTCCAAAATAGAAGCCAATAAACTGGAGCTTGAACCGCTGCGCTTTGACCTGCTGAAAATGGCCGGTGATCTGGCAGAAAACATGGCGCAGCTGGCTCAGGCCAAACATCTGGATCTGATTCTCGATACCCATCAGGTACCGGTACGGGAAGTGGTCGGCGATTCCGGCCGGCTGCGCCAGATACTCACCAACTTACTGGGCAACGCCATCAAATTTACCAGTCAGGGGGAAGTCAGCCTGACGCTGTCACTGACCCCTGCCGCGGTAGACCGCTGGCAACTGACCGCCACCATACAGGATACCGGTATCGGCATTCCCAAAGAGGCGACCCGGCGTCTGTTCCAGGCGTTCAGTCAGGTTGATGCCTCCACCACCCGCCGTTATGGGGGCACCGGTCTGGGGCTGGCTATTGTGCAACGTCTGTGCGACCTGATGGACGGCGATATTCAGGTCAGCAGTGAGCCGGATAAAGGCAGCACCTTTACCGCCCGGGTCTATCTTGATGCGGCCCCGGAATCGGCGCTGGCGCGGCCACCTCGGGATATCAGCGATAAAAGCATACTGGTGGCGGACGCCAATGCGCGTCAGCGCGACAGCCTGGTGCGCCAGTTTTCACTGTGGGGGGCCCGGGCAGAAGGCGTAGCCAATGCCGAAGAGGCAGAACAGGTACTGAACAGTGGTCGTTTTGATATTGCCCTGCTTGATCTCAGTCTGCAGAAAGGTCACAAAATTATTAACCTGGCTGCCCGGGTGACGTCCGCGGCCACAGGCAAGAGTCTGCGCATCATCCTGATGACGCCGATGGACTTTATTTCTGTGCCGGACCGGCTGCAGCGCTCCGGGATTACGGAGTACTTCCCCAAACCCGTTACCTTCAGAGACTATCTCGTTGCCCTGGATATGGCCGAAACCAGCGCCGGCGAAGAAGATACGCCCACCGATGGCGCGACCGGCGGGCACTGGCTGCTGTTAGTGGAAGATAATGATATTAACCAGTTGGTGGCGTCAGAATTGTTAAAAGGTGCCGGCTACCATGTTGATATCGCCAATAACGGTGTGGCAGCGCTGAACCGCCTGGCTGACACCGCTGAGCATCCGCCCTACGCCGCCATACTGATGGACTGCCAGATGCCGGAAATGGACGGTTTTGAAGCCACCCGGGCCATCCGCGCCGGAAAAGCCGGCGCCGCCGTCGCCCGGCTCCCCATCATTGCCATGACTGCCAACGCTATGCAGGGCGACAGAGAACGCTGCCTGGACGCCGGTATGGACGACTATCTGACGAAACCGGTGCAATCAGCGCAATTATTCGCCACGCTGCTGAAATGGCTGCCTGACAAGCCCTCCGTGCCGGATACACAGACTGAAGGTACGCAACAGAGCGACACCGGACACGACATCTGGGATGAAGCCAGTGCGCTGGAACGGCTGATGGGCGATCAGGTGTTGTTACGTCAGCTGGTTGAGATGTTCAGTGCCGAGTTTCCCCAGCGTCTGGCTGATATCAGCCGCGCCATGGACGAGCAGGACTATGAAGAACTGCACAGCAACGCCCACAGTCTCAAAGGCGTGAGCAGCAACCTCGCCGCCACCGCACTGTACCGCCTTGCCAATCACCTGGAAGAAGCAGCCCTGAACGGGAATGAAGTCCGGTGCCGGTCGCTGATACAGGCCCTGAGCCAGGCCGGTGAGGATTTTTTCGAACATGTGCAGGATTTTATCGATCATTCATAAGTATTAATTCCGGCACATCACCACAACGACAGACTACACTCAGATTAATGCGTTAATAGCAGTCAGATCAGGCCGGAGACCCGTACTTATGAGTATGCCGCACGTCATTATTGTTGATGACGCTATCGATAACAGACTCGTTCTCAGCACGCTGCTGGAAGCGGACTATCAGACCAGCGAGGCTGAATCCGGGGATCAATGCCTTGAGCTGCTGCAGACCGACCAACCCGACCTGATACTGCTGGATATCAGCATGCCGGGCATCAGTGGCTATGACACTTGTGTGGCGATCCGCAAAAATCCCGCCACCAGCGGTATTCCGGTGATTTTCGTTTCCGCCAAAGACAGCCCTGAAGAACGCCTGGAAGGGTTCGAAGCCGGCGCAGATGATTTCCTCACCAAGCCGATCGATGGCACGGTACTGCAGGAGAAAGTGAAATTTCATATTCAGCGCAGTATCGATAAAAAAGAAGCGCTGAAACAATCCCGCGAAGCCATGAACGTTGCCATGGAAGCCATGACCAGTTCCAGTGAACTGGGGCAGCTGATACAACTGCTGCGGGCCGTGCATCAGATTGAACAACAGCAACCGCTGGCGGACACCATCCGCAACTCGATAGGGTCGTTTAACCTTTCCTGCTGCGTCATGATCCGTGCCGGCGGCGATATTTATTCCGGCTGCGAACGCGGTTCCCTGGAAGCCTCCCTGATGGAAAAATTCCACGCTTCCGGCCAGAGAATGACCCATCTGGGCAACCGTACTTTAATTGACAGCGCCAGCGTGGTCACCCTGATCAAAAATATGCCGGTGGACGAAGAAACCCGCTACGGACGATTCAAAGATTTGCTAGTCATGATTACCGATGTGGCCAGTGACCGGGCAGTCGCCATTGAAGCCGGCCATACGCTGGAAATGAAACAACAGCGCATCGTCATGCTGAAAAAAATCATTAGTCTTGCTGAGGACTGCGTGACCCGCTCAGGCCGGGATATTGATGAATTTTCCAGCAGCCTGATGAATGCCATCCGCGATATGATCAATGCGCAGGACGACCTGCTGCATAAACTGGGTCTGGACGATGATCAGGAAGATAAACTGCGTCGCCTGGCCAATATCACTACGGATCGCATTGAACAGGCTTCCGGTCGTTCCGAAGAATTGGGAGCCAGCCTGCAACACTTGGTGGATGTGCTGAAAGAGCTGTTAAAACGTCAGTAACCCGGCAGCTTACGATTGCTTCAGCCAGTCATACCAGCCATCCGCAAACAGGACCGCCGGCTGACGCTGGCCGCTGTCTGAAGCGCAATAATTACCCCTGAATTGCCGGATGATGTCCGCTGCGGCGGACATATCACCTGCAGGATAACGGTACTCATCAGCATACTGTTCGCGATAACAGAGCGCATCGGGCACCACGGGAAGCGCACCGGCACTGACGGCTTCCTGCACGGATAAGCCCTGAAATTCATGGATTGCCGTGCTGACGACAAATTCAGATTGCCCCAGCCAGTATTCGTATTCACCGCGGCCGACCATGCCATCAGCAACAATAAGGTGAGGGAATTCTTTGCGTATTGCGCCCAGCACTGGAGGTATTTTTTCTGCCCGGGCTCCTAACAGCGCCACAGAAATATTAACGTCTTTTTCCTTCAGGATATGCAGCAGCTGCAAAAACAGTTCCGGCTTTTTATCGTATTCCCAGCGGTGATTCCACAGAATCAGGCCAGGTATTTTTTCGCCGCCAGCCACTGTTTTTACCGGCACAGATAAAAGCCGGCATTTTTCTGCCAGCCTCTCAGCCAGCCCTGCGGGCTTACAGTCGGGCAGCTGTTTTAATAAGGCATCCACTCCCGCCAGGAAGGTCCGGCGATTAAAGTCTGAGTTAAATAAACACTCCTGCGCTGCCAACGCCCCATACAGCTGAACCATTTGTGGATCGACAGAATCGTGCTGCCCTTCTGCGCGGGGATAAGCGAACTGATTTTCATGAAAATAATAACTCACCGGCACGGACGCCAGCGACGGATAAAGGCCTTTTATGGTGGCGATGTCCACCATGGAGGTCGCCAGAATCTTTTGCGGCTGCCAGTCTTTCAGTAACAAAGCCAACTGATCCAGCCAGCTCAGCGGATTACCACGGATGCGCCAGCGGAAATAACGCCCGGGCAGCTCCAGTACCTGCCAGTCGGCATCCAGATTATTCACCAGCCAGTTTACCCAGCTGGCATGGCTGTCCGAGCAATAAGCAGACAACAACAGAATGCGTTTTTTCATAATGACAGACGCAGATTGGCAGTAATTTCCTGCACCAGAGAATCCGGCACCCCCTGCGCTTTTGCCAGCACAGGCCAACGCGATACCTGATGCGTTATTTCATCAATAACATCATTCAGTTTTTTACGGCTGAACAGCGGGCTGAGTGGTTCTAATGAATAAATGTCTTCGCGGCGGAAGTGATCACGTTTGCCATTCAGACTCATCCAGTGACTGTTCACCCACGGGCTGCCCGGTTTATAGCTGTAGGCCAGATCGTAAGCCGGAGCCAGTGACCATTGATTATCCCGCAACAGAAAGGCCAGATTCTTGGCATGATCATCATGGTTACGGGCAACAATATTAAACACCATACGACGCAGAAGCTGTTCCGCTTCCCGGCCACTCAGTTTTAACTGGCGCGCCAGTGCAAACACCTCCGCGCAGGAAAAACTGCCCGGCTGTTTGTAATCCACATGAGCCAGGCCATTCAGCGTCAGCATGTGAATTTTATCATTCCCACGACGGTCAAAACGCTGTGTTAAAAAATGCCGCCGTTCCCCTTCCTGCAACAGATGGCAGGGCATCATATCGATACCGCAGGCCCGGGCCATCTGTGCATACACATACTCCATGGCACCATAGCCCATAGGGTCGCCAAAGGTTTCCTGATTCTGATTATGCTCACTGACGCCATCGAACTTCATCAGATAATGGGTAAACCCGTCGGGTACATCCGTCTGACCGGATCGGGCCTGAGTAAAATCTTCATTAAAAGCCAGTACCGCTTTTGGCCGCGCGCCGCCGGCACTCATCCCCACGGATAACAGCGCCAGCATGGCTTCTTTGTCATCACTGCCATGCTGATCCAGTGCAACGTTAAAATTGCTGCGCTGATCAAGAATATCCTGCGCCATTGCCACCAGCGATTCGATTTCCACCTGCTGGGAAGCATTCAGACTCTTTAACCGTGTCGCGGGGGCAAACTCCAGCGCGCCCATGGCACGCCTGCCGGTATACTGCAGACGCTGCAGCGGTGTGATGTCCTGTGGCCGCTTACCCCGGCTGGCCACCCAGGCATTTAATACCGCATTGCCGAAATCGTCCGGCAGTGAATCGGCAATCAACCCCGGCAGCCCTTTAAAGGTGGCAAAGTTCAGTTGTGGAAAGCTGAATATCTGTGAAGACAACGGCATGGTCAGAGGCGCCAGCTCGATTCCTGTGCGGATAAAGGACGGTTCATATTCAAAGGCACCCAGGCCACGGGTGCTATCAAAACTGACAGCACCCACCTCATGGCGCTGGCCTGCCCCCACATACTGAACACGGATGACTTCCATCACCATGAGTCATCTTCTCCGGACATCGGGTCGTTGTCAGACTCTTTACGGCTGCCGGACGCACGCTGCCGGCGCTTACCCTGCAGCTTCGCTAACTGCAGCGGCGAGACCGGCGCCGGTGGCAGAAACTGATCCAGCTGAGCAGTCAGCCGCAATGCCTGCAGGATAGCCACCAGCACTTCCAGCTGTACCTTGCCTTTTTCGGCATTCAGCACGGCTTTGCGGCTCACGCCGGCTTGTTCCGCAACGTCAGTCTGGGTCAGGTCCTGATTGAGGCGGGCCTGCTTCAGACGCTCACCCAGCGTCTCACAAACGGCTGCCGGTGATTGTTGGGCAAAATCAGCAGCACGGTCAGCAAGACCGTCAGCAACACCATTCATAAAGACATCCACAATGTTACACTTTTAGCACTTTATAGGATTTAAGCTCAGTTAAATCCTTTTTCCTGCACATTATACTAACATTAAAAAATAAACAAAGACCTATAATGTTCCAATAAAGCAACTTAAAAACAAAAATTAGGCATAAAGTTCCGAAAAAAGGACTTTATAAGAATATCTAAAAATAACGGTATTATTATACAGCACCACCCAGGTGCCGGCCGCATGGCAGGAAACACCCGGGGGTTTAAGGCAGGTCATCAGGCCAGTGGAGAGGCCCAGAGGTCGTATTCGTCGGCATGCTCAATGGTGACTTCAATAAAATCCCCGGGCTGGCAATCAAAGAAGTCATTCAGATACACCATGCCATCAATGTTCGGGGCATCTCCTGAGGTCCGGGCAATAGCCCCCTCTTCGTCCACTTCATCCACCAGCACTGTCATACGGGTACCTATCTTACGCTGCAGCTTGCGGGTACTGATAGCCTGCTGCGCCTGCATAAAACGGTCAAAACGTTCCTGCTGGATCTCCTCCGGCACATGGTCCGGCAGATCGTTAGCTTTCGCACCTTCTACCGGGCTGTATTTAAAGCAGCCGACACGATCCAGTTCGGCTTCTTCCAGCCAGTCCAGCAGCAGCTGGAAGTCTTCTTCCGTTTCACCGGGGAAACCAACCACGAAAGTAGAACGGATCACCAGCTCAGGCACGGCTTCACGCCATTTTTTGATGCGCTCCAGGGTGTTTTCCGCATGCGCAGGACGCTTCATCAGCTTAAGAATGCGCGGGCTGGCGTGCTGAAACGGGATATCCAGATACGGCAGGATTTTACCCCCGGCCATTAACGGCAGAATATCGTCCACGCTCGGATACGGATACACATAGTGCAGACGTACCCAGACGCCCATCTCACCCAGCTCTTTGCACAGATCGTAGAGTTTGGTCTTAACCGGTTTGCCGTCCCAGAAACCGGTACGGTATTTCGTATCCACGCCGTAGGCTGAGGTGTCCTGAGAGATCACCAGCAGCTCTTTGGTACCGGCGGCAACTAAACGTTTGGCTTCGTCCAGCACATCTCCGACAGGACGACTGACGTGTTTGCCACGCATATCCGGGATAATGCAGAAGGTACAGCTGTGGTTACAGCCTTCGGAGATTTTCAGGTAAGAATAATGACGCGGTGTCAGCTTCACACCTTCCGGCGGTACCGGCACCAGATCGATAAAGGGATCGTGTTCTTTATCCACCGGCGGGACCCATTCATGCACCGCGCCCATCACCTCTTCATAGGCCTGCGGGCCGGTAACCGCCAGAATGCCCGGGTTGAGCTCTTTGATGGTTTCCGCATCTTTGCCTTTGCCCATACAACCAGTGACGATGACCTTGCCGTTCTCCGTCATGGCTTCTTTGATGGCATCCAGCGATTCCTGTTTGGCGGCGTCGATAAAGCCACAGGTATTGACCACCACCACATCGGCGTTGTCATAGCTGTTGACCACGTCATAACCGTCCAGACGCAACTGGGTCAGGATTTTTTCAGAATCCACCAGTGCTTTCGGGCAACCAAGGGACACAAAACCGACTTTACCGCCGGACACATTGCCATCGGACATATTCAAACCTCACGGGAGTGGCTGCCGGTCTGACGCCGGCAGTCCGGAAATACAGAAGAAATTGGCGGCGATTGTACAGAATACGGCTGCCGGAGTCATGGTGACTGATCCCCCGGCCGCTCAGTCGTCGGTGTCTTCATCTCCGGATTTGTAAGCCACGATGCCTTCCAGCAGCAAGGCGGTAAGCGCGATTCCCCAGGGACCGATATCCCTTACGGTGAGAGAGGCTTCTCCCCAGCGATGTTTATTCCATACGTAGCCTTCGTCATCGACTTCCGGCGAGCGCACCACGTAACTGGCAGACACGGCCACATAATCGCTCATCTGCCATTCAAGCCCGGTTTTCAGCTCGGTGAAGAGTGGCGCTGCCTTGTGACGGATTACACCATCATCCGTATGTATCCCGCCTTCAATCAGAGTATTCGACAATACACCTTTAAAACCTGCAGAGGCATACAGAGACAGATGCTGATCGTAGGGTTTACAGAATGGTTTGATGACCTGTTGCTTTGCGCCCGCGCCGCCGTTTCTGTCTTTGGGAATACGGCCGGTACTTTCAGGGAGGTTATAGCCGGTGGCGCTGCAGTCTCTGTGTCCCGCCAGCGTAATTACCGTATGAACACCGGCCCCGGCACGGTTAAAGACGGACCCGTATTCCAGTTCCCAGAAGGTGCCGCCACTGGTTTGCGGCAGGAAAGGAAGTGAGAAATCCTGATAGTGATACCGGCTCCTGGCAAACTGGATAGCCGGCTGGTTTTTCACCTGAGTGGACCAGCCGCGGGGTTTGGGAGACGACGGCGACAATTCTTCATGGGCCCAGGTCTGTTTGGAATCAGCACCGGAACAGGGCCCCACACAGCCGACCGCCCAGGAATGGTAATCAACCTGATCAGATGAATGCAGTGAGGTATCAAAGGAGACATAAAGATAACCGGCATAAGGCCGGTCATATTGGCTGGCATCCGCCGGACGCAGCCGGATATCCGATGGCGTATACATATGCTGTCCCAGGGTCATACCATGAAACATCAGTAAGGGGTCGCGCTGAAATTCCGCATCCTGCAACAGCGCCTCATCCTCAATAAGGTGAACCTGATTATCTTCAGTCAGATAGACATACTGATCGAGAGGATCAGACCAGCTGCCCCATACACCATTGGTGAAATAGCGGTCCGTACTGCCGAAAATGGCATCGTTGGCCATGGTGAAGGTGTAGTCGGACGTTGAAAAATGGAAGTTATCCTGCCAGCTGCTTCTGGTCGGATTAGCATACCCCGGAAAGAAATCATCCATAATATCGCCCAGCGCGGCGCAGGATAAAAAGCAAAGCCCGGGTAATAAATATTTTGCGACCATATTCCATCCCTGTGAATAGTGATTGATTCGCTATTAACGACGATTAATCATGACAGAACTATGATGCTTTCCTCTGCATTTATAACGCAATTCACGCCAACGGGACGGGCACTACGCCAATTATGCCAAAGCCCCGCGGAAAAGGATGTTAACCAGGGGTATTCAATAATCCCCTGGCCAGCTTCAGAATACCGGGCTGTTATCCGGTGCTGACGGATTCCCCGTGGTACAGATGATTAAAAGATTATTGCCCGCTGCCGAGCGCGTTATCCACCACCACACTGGTCACAATATCGCCTTCGACGTTCACCGCGGTCCGTACGGTATCCAGTATGCGGTCAATGGGCAGCAGGATAGCAATGGCTTCTGCCGGCAGTCCCACCGACTGTAACACCATCACCATGGTCACCATTCCCGCACTGGGAATACCGGGTGCGCCCATCGAAGCCACCATGGCAGTGAGCATAACGATAATCTGCTGCCCTACAGACAGATCCATACCGCAGAGATAAGCGATAAATAACGCCGCCGAGGCTTCGTAAAGCGCGGTACCGTCCATATTCATGGTCGCCCCCACCGGCAACACAAACCCGGCAACATCTTTTTTCACACTCAGAGACTGCTCCGCGCAGTTAATGCTCAGGGGCAATGTCGCCGCGCTGGAACTGGTTGCAAACGCGGTCACCATGGCCGGCCGTGCTCCCCGTAACAACCACAGCGGTGACTTCCGGGTAAACAGATACATTAACCCGGGTAACACCAGCACCCCGTGAATCAGGGTAATGGCAAACACCAGCACAATAAATTCACCCATGGTGCCAAGCAGAGCCATATCCTGAGTGGCCATCAGTTTGGTTAACAGAGCAAACACCCCCAGCGGCGCCAGCTTCATAACCCAGCCAATAATAAGCATCAGCAGGTCGAGAAATTCCTGCAATACCGCCAGTACATAACCGCCTGATTGCTTCCCCCGGCCTTCGCCAGCCTGGTCAGTATGGCCCGCTGCCGAAGGGCCGGCTTTGACCAGTGCAACACCTAAAAAAACAGCAAACACCACCACCGGCAGAATTTTTCCGTCAGCCAGTGCGCCGAAAGGATTCATAAACAGACTGTGTAAAAACTGTGCGAGAAATTCACCACCCGTCATCTGACGCGCCTGAATTTCGTCCATACTTTGCTGAAACATCGCCAGCTGCAGATCAGAACCGGGTTTAAGCCAGCCGGTTACGATAAGTGATAACAGCATGGCGCACACCATGGATAAGGCAAAAAAACCCAGGGCATAACGCCATACTTTACCCGCCTGCTGATGCGCCTGCAGATTGGCGATGCCGGTTACTATTGAGGTAAAAATAAGCGGTATCAGAATCATTTTCAGCAGGTCGATAAAAAAACGGCCTGCCAGACCGGTCCAGTACAGGACTTCCGTTTTCAGTGCACTCTCATCCGCCACAGGGTTCAGCAGAAACCCGAGCAGGATACCAGCCGCCGCTGCGATCAGTATCTGTGCGTTCAGTCCGGACAGCCAGCGTATTAAGGGGCTCAGTCCGGAAGTTGCTCCGCGTTGCATGATAAAAGCCTTAAATCATTCAGATATAACCTGACATTAAACCACACTCTGCTCTGCCTGCGGATGGCAGTGAATGGTCTTTACCAGAAAGCCACCACCAGCAGCAGCGTCAGCAAAGTAAGTACCACAGCACCGGTACGGACAGCTTTCACCGGCAGGTCGGCTGGCTGCTGTGCGGTCATAGCCGCCTGCGCGGCGTCCGTCGGTGTTTTCAGCAGCCATTGCCAGATAACAATGGCCAGCAGCGTCAGGGCAAAGAGTATCCCGGCGACGATCGTGAAATGTATGCTGTGCCAGCCAAGCTGAGCACCAATAAACAGTAAAACAGACATCAGGTGACCGCTCAGTGTACCGCGTAACGCTGCTCTGGCAGAGACTTTGCGACTGATAAACCCGGCCGCAAATACCGCCACCAGCGGAGGTGTCACATACGCAAAGGTCTGCTGCAGGTAGGCAAACAACCCCGGAAAATAATCAATTAAAGGGGCCCATAGGGCAGCCAGCACCATCAGTGTGAGCGTGGTATAGCGCCCCAGTCTGGCTAGCTGCTGATGAGATAAACGCGGTTTCAGCGGCTGAACAAAATCGGCGATTAATAACGTCGAGGCTGAATTCAGCGTGGAATCCACACTGGACATAATGGCGGCTAATAATCCGGCAACCATCAGCCCCGCTAACCCGGGCGGCGCATATTCTGCAATTAAGCGTGGAAAGACGGTATCCGCCCGTTCAAGATCAGAAAACAATACCGCGGCCATAGCCCCCGGCAGCACCATGATAAACAGCGGCAGAAGTTTCAGCGCCGCAGCGATCAGCGCTCCGTAACCGGCGGCATTAACATCCCGCGCCCCCAGCACCCGCTGCGCAACGTATTGGTTCATGGTCCAGTAGTAAAAACCAAGAATCGGTAAACCAATCAGGGTACCCAGCCAGGGTAAGGCTTCATCGTCCAGCGGCCGGATCAGCGACATATGATCCTTAGGTACCTGAGCCAGCACATTGCTCCAGCTGTAATCAAACTGGGCAAACACGGTAATTGTCAGAATCACAGAGCCGAGTATTAACACCACGGCCTGCAGCACATCCGTGTAAGCCACCGCCCTCAGGCCCCCGGCGGTGGTATAAATCCCGGCGAAAAGTGCCAGTGCAATACAGGTCGGAAACAATTCCAGCCCGGGAATAAACAGCATCAGCACCAGCGACCCGGCATAAATGGAGCCGGCCGTATCCAGCACAATACTGAGAAATAATGAACAGACCGAGAGATACCGGCGCATCACCGGACTGAAGCGCCGTTCCATAATTTCCGGCACTGTCGTGACTTTATGACGGATAAACACCGGCACCACAAAAATAGCGGCAAACAGGAGCACCAGCGCCGCCATCCATTCATAATTCGCAACGGAAATGCCGCTTTGCCAGGCCGCACCAGGCAAACCGATCAGTGTGGTGGAAGAAATATTGGAGGCAAACAACGACAGACCAATAACAAAAGGCCCCAGGCTGCGGCCGGCAAGAAACAGCTCATCCATATCCGGCGAGCGCCGGCTGACACGGATACAGACAACCACCACCACCGCGACATACACCGCCAGTATGGCGTAATCAATAACATGCAGAGTGGACACAAGGTTCTCCCCATTGCCGGTTATTTTTTTGATTATCCGGTACACAGGGACTTTCCGGGTCCGCTGCATGGGTTGCGCAGACCTCTGCGCTGATACCGGATTTTTAACCATACCAGAACCAGCGCATCTGGCAATTTCACGACATTTTTATCAACCAATTGCCTGTCATCCATAAAAAAGCCGTTTGCCAGTGATGACAAACGGCCGCTTTTTTACATCATTTTATATTTAACAAAAAATGATTTTCTGCTTTATACACGCAGCAGATTATTTCCCCATGCAGTTTGCGTAATACGTCGTTGTCGCGGGCCAGTCAGAAAATACGCCAATCACACCGGCATCCCGTGCCAGTACATCCAGCATGGTGTACATATCGCCATCGTTATTAATGATATTTTCACCGCCATCCTGACCATTCACGGTCTGATAATACCAGCCACCGCCAGTCGCCAGAGGGCCGGAACGCTCCAGTGTCCAGGCGATCATTTTAAGTCCGGCGCTGCGGGCATTTCTGGCATACTCAGAGGCCACCATATTGCCGTAAGAATCCACATCCACCAGCATAAAGGTCGCCGGAGCAATGACCCGTACACCACTGTGATACCAGTCGCGCATATCGGTCAGCGTTGTCGTGTCCAGCCCTGTCTGCAACAGGTAAGCCGCCTGACGTCCGAAGGCCGGTTCATGCTCAACCCAATACATAATGTCGTCATAATTAAACGACTGCGGCCAGACCCGTGACGGATGAATATGCGCCTGTTTATATTCATTAATCATCTGCTGCGCATAATCCTGCTGGGTATAATCGCCGTCAAAAGGCATCGCGACTGAGGGCGATTTGAGTTCCGGGGTAAAATCCACGCCCAGTTGGTTAAACAGCTGAATACTTTCTTTGTGCGTCATCAGCGTTCCGCTGGCCGGTGTGGCGTACAGGTCCGTGCGGTAACCGGCGGTGGCATTCATATAATCTTCAATGCTGGTAGCACTGGTATCGGCGGCGTCCATTTTACCGCGCAGGGGTTTAAATTCAGCGACCGTAATATCAGAGGTACAGCACTGAATAGCACCGGCGTTGGTCAGCTTGCCATCGGTATCGAATTCCGGTGGTACGGTACATTTCTGCGCCAGGTCGGTAGCCAGAATATTGGTCGTGGTATGCAGGTCACACTGTGAATGACGGCATACCAGTTCTTTGTCTTTGGTGAATGTCACATCACATTCGATAATACCGGCGCCCATTTTGGCGGCGGCGATATAACCTTCACGGGTATGTTCCGGAAACATCAGAGGTGCGCCACGGTGTGCAATGGAAAATTTGCTGGGACGGACACTATTCCTGTCACAGCTGGCCAGGCGCCGTTTAAGACGACCCTCATCCATATCATTCACCAGAAACTGAGGCCGGGGACCCAGCTCAACCTGCTGACGATGCTGCGGATGACCGTACCCGGGACGCCGGTGATCATCACGGTCATGCCAGTCTGCGGGCGGATTATGGTGCCAGCCCTGATAATCTCTGTCATGGCTGCGGTCAAAGTCTCTTTCCGGATGGCCAGCGCAGGCCGCGGTGCCAATAGTGGCCAGCACCAGAGTGGTTATAAAACGTGAGAGCGATCGTTGCATGTTTTCCTCCGTGGAAAGCAGTCTGAAAGTCACCGGTCGGATACCGGTGAGGCCACGCTGACAAGTGGATATTTCAGTACGCATACATTTCCGTGACAAGCCTGTCACCCACCACAAAATACATCAGAAGTATGAGACAGAAACACCGCCAGACCGGTTCGTGGTAGAATCGCCGCCCATTACCGGAGATCCTTATGCGCCTCGACAAATTCCTTGCCGACACTACTGACCTGACCCGCTCACTGGCAACCAAAGCGGTAAAATCCGGACGCGTCCTGGTGAATGGCAGCAAACCCCGCAGTGCCTCGCTAAAAATCACCACGGAAGACCAGGTGACCCTGGACGGTGAAACACTGACACTGGAAGCAGGCTTCCGCTATTTTGTCATGAACAAACCGGCAGGCTATGTCTGCACCCACAGAGACAGCACGCATCCGCTGGTGTTTGATTTACTGGAGGGCGTGGTTAACCGTATGGCGCTGCATACCGTCGGGCGTCTGGACCGAGAGACAACAGGCCTGCTGCTGATCACGGATGACGGTCACTTTTCACATCATCTGACGTCGCCCAGACATCATCAGCCGAAAACCTACCGTGCCTGGCTGGCCGAACCCCTGCGAGACGACGCCGAACAAAAGTTTGAACAGGGAATTCTGCTGGAAGATGACCCGGAACGCACCAGACCGGCCCAGCTGCAGCGGATTTCACCACAGGAAGTTCTGCTGACCATTCACGAAGGCCGCTATCATCAGGTACGCCGCATGTTTGCCGCCTTAGGTAACCATGTCGACAAACTGCACCGCGAACGCATGGGAGCGATGACCTTGCCCGAAGAGCTGGCAGAAGGTGAATTCCGCCCCCTGAGCGAGGCGGAAATCGGGCGTTTAACCGGCTGATGTCCGTCGCTTCCGGCGTCTCTTTCCGGCGTTCTGCCGACGCCGGTCAGTCAGTACGCCAGATGTGCCTTTCGTGGCGCTGATTGACGAAAGACTAACCGTATCACACAAAAAAGTTTTAAGGGTTCACAGAATAGGCTTTTGCCTCTGGTGTGAAATTCCACTGCCTGTTTACACTGCCCGCAGATCAAGCCCGCCATCACTGAAGCCGTCCGCCGTGCTTCGGTAACGCAATATTATTCAAAGGACCTGCCCGGACTGACTGTATCATGAAGTGTGCTCTTGTTGTCGACGATTCCAAAACCGCCCAGCTCCATCTGAAACGTATGCTGGCCCGCTATGATCTTGAGGCGGAATGTGCATCTTCCGCCGAAGAGGCGTTCAGCTATCTGGAGAATAAGCCGGCACCGTCGATTATTTTTCTCGATCACCACATGGATGATATGGATGGCTTCGAAGCGCTGAAAATCATTAAAGCCAACCCGGCCACTGCGACAATCCCGGTGGTGATGTACACCGCCCAGCAGGGCGACGTTTACGTTGGCCAGGCCCGGGCCTTAGGGGCGCTGGATATCCTCTCCAAAGGCAGCATGAAACCTCATCAGCTGGGTAAGGTATTAAAAGGCCTGGGCATCGCCGCCAATGGCGAAGACGCATCCGCCAGCCCCGCTGCTGAGACACCTCATGCAGACCCCGACCACACAGACCTGAACCACTCAGAACCGGCCGCAGCACTCTGGCAGCATCAGAACAACCAGGACAAAGCGGATCCGCGCTATGACCAGCTGTTCAACGAGTTTGAACGCCAGAGCACCCGTCTGCGTGAACAGATAGCCGACGAATCCCATCTGATTCTGGGCTCGGTACATTCCACCCGCAGTGATGTTCAGCAGAACCAGAAAGCCATCAAACAGGCTGAAACCCGCATCAGCGATATTGTGCTGCCGGAAATAGCAGAAAAAATTGCCGCCGATCAGCAGCGCACCATGCGTTTTTCCAACTTCCTGCAGATGGTGACCTTTGTGGGGCTGGCGGTAACCGGCTTTGCTCTGTATCAGACCTCAGACTCGCTCAGTGACGTTGAACACCGCCTCACCGAATTACAGAACAGTGTGCAACAGAGTCCTCAGGGCACAGGCAGTGAGGGCGCGTCTGCCGCGTTCGGAGATGATGCATCGTCATTAAGTTACGGTCTGGTGGATGTGATCAGCTGGGCCATGGATACTGATTTCCACTTTGGCTATGACCAGCAACCCTTCAGTGAATCCCGGGTCACCAATATCAGCAACCTGGTTTATCGCATGGCTGATGCCGGCTACACAGGTAAGGTTCAGTTAATTACCAACTTTGGTAATGTCTGCCTGCAGGCTGATGATGCCGGTAACTATGCCTTAGCGCCGGATGATATGCCTGTGGCTGACTGTATTATGCTGGAAGATACCAACCCTGACCTGTCGGTAAAAAATCTGTTATCCGTAGCCCTGATTAATTTTGAGCAGACCGCTGAGCCTATCCGGGATGGTCGCATCGGTTTACAGATCCGTTCCAACGGTCTGCAATCACCACGGTTTGAATATCCCGCTGCTTATCCGGAAATGCGCGCCGGTGAATGGAATGACATTGCGTTAAAAAACAACCGTATATCCATCGCGTTTAATTATTAAACTCTGCTGCTTAACCAACTAACAGTCACACAATAATAAAAAACAGCCCCGTCGTAACGGGGCTGTTTTACTTCTGTCTGGTTAACTGATTAACCGTGCGGATGACTCCGCAAACAACTAATCAGCAAACGACTATTCGGCGACAGAAACGAATACCGGGTTCGAGTAGAACCAGACGTCGCGGTAGTTACGTTCATTCAGTTTTTCGTAATACTGATTATAATCCGCATCAGACACCACCTCAGACCGCTGAGGTTCGCCATCCACGGTCAGCCCGTCGACGTTCATGCCCAGATTCGTCCCCCGTAAACGCAGATACTGATCTTTTTCTGCGGTAAAGGTATAACTCATTGAAAAATCCCCGTCGTCATCCAGGCTCCAGTCTGCCGCCGTAAAGGTTTTGGCAATATGCGTGCTGTCGTTGGTTTCTTTACGGTAAGCCTCGGTACCATAGGCGGCTTTTTCACCAATATCACCAACGATCAGATCGACATGGTCAACTCCGGGATTCAGAGTCTGGGCGAAGTCTTCATCCCCCACCGTCTGTTCACGGTGACTGTACTCCGGCTGTTTAAAGCGCACCGTTACACTGACCGTTTCGCCAGCGTTGACATTTAACGCCTGCCCCATGGTCGCCTGTGCGGCCTGACTGTCGGCAACATGAAAGTCCAGTGCATTGATCAGATCGCCAAAAACAGAGAAAGAATTACCGGAACGCAGTCCGGCCAGCAGACGCTCTGTCGTCAGCTCACTGCCCTCTTCGCCGCCGACCCAGGTATAGTTTTTCGCGTACTCGCCGGGGTAATAACCACTGGCATAAGGGTCACGGGTTTTAAAGTGATGATCAGAGTTGGCCATATTCCAGATTTTACGGCCTTCCCCTAACAGGGCATCCCACCAGCCGCCGAGTTCGGCCAGTACCGGATCGGCGCCACCGTGAACACCGTCTTTACTGCCTGAACCATAATCACCACGATTGCCATTGAACTGGTTGCCGACCATGCCTTCTGCCAGAAAGAACACATCCGGCGCCGCATCGTTTAATTCGCGGACGTCAGAAATCGTATAGCTGTCAGCGTAACGTAACGGGTGGTTCAGCATGCCATAACTGCTGTCCGGAAAGTTTTCCTGCAGCCAGCTCAGCGCCGCAACAGCATCACGATGGGTAGAGTTCTGACGCACAATACCTTCGCCGGTCCACTGCAGACGATCGGCTTCAGAAAAGTCGGTATAGTTATTTTTACTGCTGAAGCGGTATTCAAATTCCTTAATTTTATCGACCGGTATTTCATGGCTGTCATCGTCCCACAGAATACCGACGTTATAATGTTCGTGGGCAGGCATATCCCATTCGAACGTGGAATAAATTAAACGGTCCTGATAATTATCATTGGCGGCGACCAGGGCTTCAACTCCGGGAAGTTCAAAGTCAACCAGGGCGTCTGCATACAGCTTGGTCCCCACATCTTCATCATCATTGGTCTGGCTGTTATTCCGCATATGGTTCGACAGGCTGACATAATCAAGATCGAAATCATTAAACGCATGATCCAGCACATCAGACAGGGGTGAACGGGCATCATTCGACAGTGCGGTGTGAACGTGCAGATCACCGGTGACCCAGTGACCAGCCACAGGCTCTGCCGGTGTTTCAGGTTCAGCAGGGTCAGGCTGGGAGGGTTCGTCAGGGGTCTGATCACCACCGTCATCCGGTGTTTCGCCACCGTTATCCTGTCCGCCGTCATCAACCACAGGGGCTGAGCTGTCACTGCTGTCTGAGCCACATCCGCTCAGCAGCACAGTGCCGGACATAAACATAGCCATAAATAATGTACTTAAAGGAAATTTCATATTGGTATTCCGAAACGTAAACCAGGAAATAAGGCGTCCCCTGCGACAACAGTGTTGCACAGGAGAGCCGCTATTCATCATTGAAAATGCCGGCACAAACACCGGCATGGGTTGTCAGTTGTTATCGTGGTAGTACAGCCATTGATCGACCGGTAATACACGGTTGGTGATCCGGACTTCCGCAATATTGCCGTAAAACGGATCTGAGTTATCGCTGTCCCAGCTGCTGATCCCCAGACGCCATTGTTGCTGACCGCCGATAACCACCAGTCCGTGCTGCTCATCTTCGCCGGTACGCATGACCAGTGAGCCGTTGACATACATAAGTGTCTGATGGCCGTCATTGGTAATGGTCACGTTGTACCACTGGCCACGGTTAAGATCCCAGGAGAAGCTGTCGCTGCCTTTACCGCCATCGTTAACACTGATCCACTGGGCTTCGCGCAGACTGGAAATGGCCAGCGCCTGAGAAGGATCGCCACCACCACAGCTGAAATTGTGATATCCGCAAACCGCGCCGATGGATGAAATATTGGTGAGAATACCCGACCAGTCACCACGCTCCGGCGTCCAGTCCTGCGGTAATTTAAAGGTGGCTTCGATGGTGTAATTCTGAATCGCGCCACCCCAGCCGTTTGAGCGCTGTTCCTGAGCGATATTGGCCCCCGCAGCCGTTGTCAGGAAATAACCATCCGCGTTATTGCCATTAAACCGTACAGACCCACGGGCATAACCAAAGGGCGGTTTATCATCGGTAATAATCAGATAATCGCTCTGATCACCCTGACCGATATGCCCGGTCGTTAACGGGTTACCGGAACCACTGAGATCAGGCACTTCTTCAATATTGGCACCCACAATATGGTCTGCATCAAGCACCCAGTATGCTTTACTGCCTTCGATAGCACCTTCGGCATTAACCGCATCGGAACCGTCCGGGTTAGTCGCATTCAGGTTGGCAAAACGCTCAGAGAAATCGAAAGGAATGCTGAACGCCCAGCGGCTCACTTCCTGATCATCTTCGCGCTCCGCTTCCGGTAAACCGGCGACATAAGGCGAATAAGAACGGAAATCCAGCGAATTCTGGGTTTTATTGAACGTGATCAGCTGCATCATGCCATCACCGCCCCAATAGCCGGACTGATAATCCACGACTTCCATCACCACTTTATGACCAAACTTATTGTTGGCTTCCATCACAGCTTCACCATGGTGATGGCCATTAATGGTCAGGAAAATCTGGTCATGATCACGGATCAGATGATTCCAAAAGCGTGCGCCTTTTTCGGTAAAGATGGCTGTCTCACCGTCTTCATCAATATTCAGCAGCTGATGCGTGGTAAGAATTGTCGGGGTATCCGGGTGTTCGTCCAGTACACGCTTAACCCATTCCAGTGTCAGGTGATAATACTGGCCTTCACAATCCCAGCTGGGATCGCAGTAACTGGGATTCCAGTCCAGCGCCAGCAGCAGATACTCCTGACCGTCATCATCACTGAAGGTGTAATAAGTGTTAAACGGAGCATTATGTCCGTCGGCATTGGTGCCCTGCTGATAGCCACCGAAATTGTCCGGGTAGATCGCCTGTTGACGTTCGGGGCCGAAATACTGCAGGTAAAGTTCAGCGGCGTTATCACGTGAATCGTCATAACTGCCGGAATTCAGTACATCATGGTTACCGGCCAGAATACTGTATGGGGTGTCCGGGTTGTTTTCCAGATACCCCATAGCAACCCGTGCCACATCCCATTCCTGCAGCGCATCAGGGATATCGACCACATCACCGAGATGGGCAGTGAATTTAATATTTTCGTCCTGATAATGTTCAGCAATCCATTGTGTCTGTGCGTAATAACGTTCCGGAGAGTAACGTGCATACTTCTGCGTATCCGGCAGTACAGCAATGGTAAAGGTATTGTCCGCTTCGTCCTGGGCGGTATCACCATCTCCCGGATTGCCGTCACCGCCCCCCGGTGCCGGTTCAACCGGAGCATCATCGTCCTGTGCCCCGGGTTCAGTGCCATGACCGGAACCGGATGAATCAGATCCACACCCGGTTAAGGAAAGCAATGCAGCTGTCATCAACCAGGATGCCAGCCATTTATTTTTTATGGAAAACATTAAAAACGCCCCAATGCGAATTAATTGGTGGATTGAGGGCGCGACCTTATAGCGACTTCATGACATTTTTAATTCAGTAAAATGACAAACATGACGACCACCGCAAAGCGATTAAATCCGGGGCTTTTAAAACATTATTTTTGGTTTGATTAAAATTTAAACTTAAGGAATAAATACACAAGTCATTGATTTTAAATAACTATTTTATTTAAAAATATAATTAACCAGTTATCTTTTCAAAAAGACAGGCATTGATAAATAATCAACAACAATCTTTTCCAGTCCCCGGGGCACCCCTGCCGTACGGTTAAATGAAACATAATTTCTTTATATTCCAACAAAGCGTGCATCTTGATTCAGGAATTAAAATGAAACCCACCACTTGTTTTTTATTAACTGGTCTTACCTTTACTGCTTTAACCGGCGTTATCACAGGCTGCGACAACAAAGAAACGGACAGCGGTATTGACAACAACATTGAAACCCTGAGTATCACCATGCCATTTCAGGCCAGTGACCTGTGCCCGCAGGGTGGCATCAAAACGCGTGACGTACCGGATATTAACGGCGATGGAATGATTTCAAAGGAAGAGTCAGCGGATATCGATTGGTCAGTCCAATGCAATCAACCCTGAAAAATGCTTTATGCCGTTCAACGTATAACGGCTTTTATTTCTGACGGTGTGCCATAAAAAACCCTGCACAAAGTGCAGGGTTTTCGTTTTACTTTATCCTGGGTTTAACCTGAATGTTTAACGTCAGGATTTTACTTTTGGCAGACGTTCCAGTGCCGCATCAATTTCAGATTGCGGGTATTCGTAGTCTTCAAGTTTATCGGTGAAATACTTGTCGTACGATACCATGTCGAAATGACCGTGGCCGGAAAGGTTGAAGAACAGCGTTTTTTCTTCACCGGATTCTTTGCAGCGCAGTGCTTCATCAATGCAGGCACGGATAGCGTGATTGGATTCCGGCGCCGGAATAATACCCTCAGCGCGGGCGAACTGAACACCGGCTTCAAAGGTGGCAATCTGTGGTACAGACACGGCCTCAATCAGCTTGTCGTGATACATCTGAGAAACCAGAGCCGAGGCACCGTGGTAACGCAGACCACCGGCATGAATACCCGGCGGCATAAAATCATGGCCCAGGGTGTATTGCAGCATCATCGGGGTAAAGCCTTCGGTATCACCGAAATCATACGCATAATGCCCTTTGGTCAGGCTTGGGCAAGAGCTTGGCTCAACCGCAACCAGACGCACTTTTTTTCCGCCCGCGGCTTCATCGGCATAAAACGGGAAGGCTGCGCCGCCAAAGTTAGAACCACCACCACAGGGCGCAAACACCATATCCGGATAGTCACCCACCATCTCAAACTGTTTTTTGGCTTCCAGACCAATGACTGTCTGGTGCAGCAATACGTGGTTAAGCACGGAACCCAATGAGTATTTGGTATCCTCGCGACTGACCGCCTCTTCCACGGCTTCGGAAATCGCAATGCCCAGTGAGCCCTGATTGTCCGGGTCCGCAGCCAGAATCTTACGGCCGGACTCTGTCATATTACTGGGGCTGGCGATCACTTCCCCGCCCCAGGTCTGCATCATCGAGCGGCGGAAAGGTTTCTGTTCATAGCTGACTTTCACCATATAAATGCGCACGTCGATGCCGAACATCTCACCCGCCAGCGACAGCGATGAACCCCACTGCCCGGCCCCGGTTTCTGTCGTCAGGCGTTTAATACCGGCTTCTTTGTTGTAATAGGCCTGAGCAATGGCGGAATTCAGTTTGTGCGAACCGGCAGCGCTGACACCTTCATACTTGTAATAAATTTTACACGGGGTTCCGAGTGCTTCTTCAAGACGGTACGCACGGAACATAGGGCTGGGGCGCCATTGCTGGTAGATATCACGCACCGGCTCCGGAATATCAATCCAGCGCTGTGCAGAGACTTCCTGTTCAATAATGTTGTCGGCAAAAATCGGTGACATCGCGGACGGGTCCATTGGCGTGCCATCCGGTCCCATCGGTGGCGCCGGCGGTGTTGGCAGGTCGGCGACCACGTTATACCACTGTTTGGGGATCTCGCTTTCTGGAAGCAGAATTTTAGTCTGTTTCATAAACCCTTCTGTGCTTTATCATTCTGAAACCGCTAGTTTAACCGTCTTCGCCGCGCTTCTGTAGTAACCCAAGTCAGTAACCCAAGTCAGTAACCCAAGTCAGTAACCCAGGTCAGTAACCCAGGTCAGTAGCCAAGTCAGGACTCGAGCCAGTTACGCATGTCAGTTGCTGCAGCAATACACCAGCGGCGCCGGATCAGCCGCCAGCCATCAGCAACCGGCACAGCAGCGCGCCGCCCAATAACAGAATCAGCCACAGCAGCAACGCCAGTACAACGGGCCTCCAGCCTGCCTGCAATAAATCGCGCCAGTGGATATTCAGCCCCAGCGCCGCCATGGCAAAGGCCAGCAGCGTGGCCGACACGGGCATTGCCAGGGTATGCACAAGGGCCAGCCAGTGGCTGTCCGGCATCAGTGCCAGCACACTGTTCAGCACCACAACCAGCAGAAACATCACAATAAATCCGGGCACCGATGCTCTGGCAGGCGCAGGCTCAGCAGCGCCAGCAGCCGGGCGGATTTTCTGCAACCACAACGCCAGCGCAATCAGTACCGGCGCCAGCATCACCACACGCATCAGCTTCACAATAACGGCATTATGCCGGGTGGCCGTATCTGCAGCATCCGTGGCTGCGACCGCCTGTGCGACTTCGTGAATGGTACTGCCGATATAAACGCCACTGACATCCGCCGGCAGCGCCAGCCAGTGTTGCACCTGGGGATACAGCAACACGCTCAGAGTTCCGAAGACCGCCACCGCAGAGACGGCCAGCCCGGCTGACTGATTGAGCTGGTCTTCGCTTTCACCATCACGCAGATAACGGCCCAGTACCGGCGCTGCCGCCAGAATAGCCGCGGCACCACATACTGCGCTGCCGACTGACAGAAACAGCGTCAGTGACAGGGACATCTTCAGCACACGCCATCCCAGCACTATGCCCAGCGGCAGAATCACCGCAATGGTGGTTATGTCGGCCACCAGCGCCTGCCAGCCAACCGCCGCGAGGTCGCTGAGATTCAGTTGCAGGCCGAACAGTACGATGCCCCACTGCAACAGCTGCTTCTGCGCCACACGCTGCACCCGGAACGCGGCCGGCTGTTGCCTGAGCCGCTCAACCACCGGCAAAGCCGCCATCATCATGCCCAGCATAATACTGACCGGCAGCGCCCCGATGCCGAGAGCATGAACCAGGGGCAGCGACGCCAGCTGCACCGACAGAGCGCTGATCAGCACAATCAGTATGGCGATTAACAGCGCCGGCAACAGACTCTGCCAGGCGGGCTCTTTCTGAGGTCTGATGGCATAGGGGTCACTGTTCATCCGCTGTCCTCCGGTGTTCTGCTGCATTTAAAACCAACAGGAATAACGATATTCCTGTTTTCTTATCCGTAAAAACAAAACATTCCTCTATAGTTATTCGGCAAAACCGATATACAGACACAGGGACAACCCCCTGCCCATGAGTGGAACAGTCTGGTCTGCTTGAAACACGTCCCGGCCCACCCCACATAGCAGTTAAGTGGTTACCGCAGACATACGAGACAGGTAGGTAGTAACAGATGGACGACAAACAGGAATATATCGGTAAAGAAGAACACGAAAGCAAGCTGGCGTTGCCGGATGATATTTTGCCGGATCACCTGCTGGTGCTGCCGGTTAATGGCCGGCCATTTTTCCCCGCCCAGGTTCAGCCCATCATCATCAGTGCTGACGTCTGGGGCGAAACGCTGAAACGCGTCGCCAAAACCGAACACAAATTACTGGGTATTGCCTTTGTTGATGATAAACAGGCCGATGATGTCCCTCAGCTGGAGGATATCCCGCTGATCGGCTGCGTTGTGCGTGTGCACAAAATGCAGATCGAAGATGGTCAGGTACAGTTTATTGCACAGGGCATCCGCCGCTTCCGTGTACTCGAGTGGATACACAAGCAGGCGCCTTTTTCTGCACGCGTACATTACCCGCAGAAGAGCAGTGAATTTACGGACGAAACCAAAGCCTATGCTCTGGCCATTATTAATGCCATTAAAGAACTGGTGGCCATCAACCCCCTGTATTCAGAAGACCTGAAACACTATTTAAACCGTTTCAGTCCCAATGATCCGTCACCGCTGACCGACTTTGCAGCCGCCATCACCACCGCGGAAGGTCATGTGCTGCAGGGCGTACTGGAGACCCTGCCACTGCAGAAGCGCATGGAAAAGGTGCTGATGCTGCTGAAAAAAGAAATTGAAGTGGCGCGCCTGCAGGTAGAGATCAACGAATCCGTCAACGACAGCATCAGCAAACATCAGCGCGAGTTTTTCTTAAAAGAACAGCTGAAAACCATCCAGAAAGAACTCGGCATTTCAAAAGACGATAAAACCGCAGAAATCGAAGAGTTTGAGCAGCGGCTGGAAGGCAAAACCGTGCCCGAAGCAGCGCGCAAACGCATTGATGAAGAACTGCACAAATTGCAGATGCTGGAAACCGGCTCCCCTGAGTACGGGGTCACACGCAACTATCTCGATTGGGCAACCAGTGTTCCCTGGGGTGTCTATTCTGAAGATTCGTTTGATCTGCAGCATGCCCGCGAAACTCTGGACGCCCACCACAGCGGCCTGGATGACGTGAAGCAGCGCATTCTGGAGTTTCTTGCCGTGGGCTCATATAAAAAAGAAATTTCCGGCTCAATCATGCTGCTTGCAGGCCCGCCCGGGGTCGGTAAAACCTCCATCGGACGCTCAGTTGCCGATGCTCTGGGGCGTAAATTCTACCGTTTCAGCGTCGGTGGTATGCGTGATGAAGCCGAAATTAAAGGCCATCGCCGCACTTATATCGGTGCCATGCCCGGCAAACTGATTCAGGCGCTGAAAGATGTGGATGTTGCCAACCCGGTTATTATGCTGGATGAAATCGATAAACTCGGTGCTTCCTACCAGGGCGACCCGGCGTCGGCATTACTGGAAGTGCTGGACCCGGAACAGAATAAAGAATTCCTCGATCATTATCTCGATCTGCGCGTGGATTTATCCAAGGTGTTGTTTATCTGTACCGCCAACCAGTTAGACACTATCCCTGCCCCCCTGCTGGACCGCATGGATATGATCCGGCTGTCCGGATACATCACGGAAGAAAAACTGGCCATTGCCAAACATCATTTATGGCCGCGTGTGCTTGAGCGTAATGGCCTGAAAAAAACTCAGGTAAAAATCAGTGATGCCACACTGAAAGCCATTATTGAAGGCTACGCCCGGGAATCCGGCGTGCGCAGTCTGGAAAAACTGCTGCAGCAGATTGCACGCAAATGCGTGGTAAAACTGCTGGAACAACCGAAGCAGAAAATTTCCGTTACCCAGAAAGACCTGATGGAGTTTCTGGGAGCGCCGATATTCCGTGCGGAGCGCATTCTGAGTGGTACCGGTGTCGTTACAGGCCTCGCCTGGACAGCCATGGGCGGTGCCACACTGCCCATTGAAGCAGCGGTTGTGCATCATCAGAGCCGAGGGTTTAAGCTGACCGGTAAACTCGGTGATGTAATGAAAGAATCCGCGGAAATTGCCTACAGTTACACCATCGGCCATGCCAAAGCGTTTGGCGGTGATGAGAACTGGTTTGATAAACGCTTTATTCACCTGCACGTTCCGGAAGGCGCCACGCCGAAAGATGGCCCCAGTGCCGGGGTCACCATGACCGCAGCGCTGATGTCACTGATGCTGAATAAGCGGATAAAACGTCCACTGGCGATGACCGGTGAATTAACCCTGACCGGGCAGGTGCTGCCGGTGGGTGGCATCCGTGAAAAAGTGATTGCCGCACGGCGCTCAAAAATTTATGAAGTCATTTTACCGGAGGCCAACCGCCGCGATTATGAGGAATTACCTGAGCATATCCGTCAGGGAATGACCGCGCATTTTGCGCAGAAATATCAGGATGTGTTTGACGTCGTCTTCAGCTGAAAACGGCATCAAATCCGCAGGCCCATGGCCATACAGGCACCAGGCAACCGGCATTGTTGTCCCTGACAGACAATATTGCCGGATTGTCCCTCTTTTATCTGCTTTAAACGTTACTGTCACCAGACTGACACGCTTCTGACTTATACCTACCGCTCTTTTCATTATTTCTATAAGGATATTCCATGCTTAAAAAAGCACTGGCGGTAGCACTGACAACCACAGGACTTATGCTGGCCGGCTGCGGCAGCGACGACGACAGCCACCATAACGAACTGGCATTTCTCGATAACTTCCCTGCTGACGGAACTCTGCTCGACTACCAGATTCTGCGCGCGGATCTGATTGACGGTAAAACCCAGCAAACATTTGAAATACGCAATGGTGGCTATGGGTCAGCCATGACCGCTCACCCGTCCCACAAAAACTGGTTTTATGCGCTCACTGACCGCGGCCCGAATGCCACCTACACGGGTGATCAGGGGAAAGGCAAAAAATTTCCGGTCGCGGATTACACACCGCGCATTGGTCTGTTTCAGGTCAATACCGATGGCAGCATCACTCAATTGGATACCATTCTGCTGAAAGATCGCCAGGGTAATGCCATTACCGGCCTGCCCAATACCTCGGCCTTAGGCGGTACCGGGGAAACCCCGTATGACGCCGATGGTAAGGTAATCCCACAGGACGACAGCCTGCCCTATAACGCAACCACCAACCCCATCAGACTGGACGATTATGGTCTCGATGGTGAAGGCCTGGCGGCCATGGATGATGGTACCTTCTGGATCAGTGATGAATATGGCCCCCATATTGTCCATTTTTCTGCAGAGGGTGTGGAACTGGATCGTATTAATGCTTTCGCTGACGATGACCGGGTTAACTTCCACCTGCCGGCTGAATTCGCTAACCGCCGTGCCAACCGTGGCATGGAAGGTCTGGCAGTAACACCGGATCAGCAATATCTGGTAGGTGTTATGCAGTCCACTATGTATAACCCGGACAGCGCCGTGAAAGATCTGGATATTACGCGGATTGTAAAAATCAGCCTGCAAGACGGCAGCGTGTCTCAGTATCTGTATAAGCAGGAAAAAAATCAGAATTCCAATTCCGAACTGGTGGCCCTCTCGGGTACTGAATTCCTGCTGCTCGAACGGGATGGCAGCTTCCTTTATGGTGGACCGAAAGCAGCCGATCCGGATGCCCAGAAACAGGTTTACCGTATCGACCTGTCGGATGCCACAGATCTTGAAAGTGTTGCTGACTCCGGCACCCTGGCTCAGGACAGTGAACTGGGTCTGACAATCGCGGGAGAAACGCTGGAAGAAGTGGTTCTGAACCAGGGCTGGAGTGCTCTGACCGACGCCGGTATTACACCGGTCAGTAAAGCACTGGTAGTGGATATGGTCAGCGTGGTGAACTATCCGCACGATAAGATGGAAGGCCTGTGGGTCATCGATGACTCGCACCTTGGCGTGTTAAACGACGATGACTTTGCCACCTGGTCAACCGGCGGCGAGCTGGAGCAGAAAATGCTCGACAGCAATACCATCGACGGCAACCGTCTTTATATTGTGGAAGCGGACCTGAGTACTGACTGAGGTTTATGGTTAAGAGCCGGGTATGTCCCACAGTTTGATAGCACTCTGCTTTCTATAAACGACTTTTAAATCCGTAGAGTCTGATGCCTCCCAGGGGAACTTATCCCCTGGCCGGCAGGGCCGCCCCCAGCTTTTCGCTTTCTGGAA
>MDTG01173169.1_pt1 | contig 64383 bp, 61 predicted proteins | sample 811421 | NCBI WGS metagenome assembly MDTG01 (sample SAMN05326645, study PRJNA326480) | marine metagenome | isolation source: seawater | place: Pacific Ocean: South East | collected 2011
AGTGTCACTTCAAAGTATTATAAAGACAAAATTGTAATTAAAAAATTAGAAAATTTTATAAATAGAAGCAAAGCAAAAAATATTTTATTATATATACCATTAGGTATAGAAGTTAATGTTAATCCATTAATAAATAAATTAAGAAAAAACAAAAATGTTTATGTTCCTTATATGGAAGGCGACAGTTTTAAAATAGTTAAATATAGATTACCTTTACAGAAAAAGAAGTTTGGAATAAAAGAACCAAATAACTCTTTTTTTAAAGCTAGAAGAATTGATTTAGCAATAGTGCCTATTGTAGGAGTAGATGCTATTGGCAAAAGAGTTGGCTTTGGTAAGGGAATGTATGATAGATTTTTTGATAGATTATCTTATAAACCAACACTAGTTTTCACACAATTAGTACTTTGTAAAAGTGACAAAATTTTATCTGAAAGTTACGATATTCAAGCAGATTATATAATAACTAATTAAGGTTTTGAATATGGAATATATTATTGGATGTGTGCTAGTAGCTATTGTTACAGCAATTATTAGCACAATAGTAGTTAGAAAAATTGACAAGGCTAAGTTTCAAGTATTTATTGAACAAGCAAAAGCAAAAGCAAAAGTAATAGAGCATGAAGCGGAAGTTTCTTTAAAGGATTCACAATTAAAAGCAAAAATTGATTGTGATAGAGAGTTTAAAAATGCAAGACGTGATTATGACAATATGCTTGCAAAGATTGAAAAAAAAGAAAGAGAGTTAAACGACCATCTTGAATCAGAATTAAGAATAATAAAGTCTGAAAAAGAAGAAATAATTGAAAAAAATAGAAGTATTACTTCTTTAAAAGATAGCTTAGAAAAGCAAAAAAAGAGTTATGCAGAAAAAACTCAAGAAGCAATTAAAATTCTTGAAAATGGATGTGGTCTTACTGTAGAAGAAGCAAAAGAGTTAATGCTTGAAAAAGTTAAGGAAGACTCGAGAGCTCAAATTTCTTCTATATTTAGAAAAAAATATAAAATAGCAGAAACAAATACTAAAAATGAGATTAACAATATGCTTTCTCATGCAGTTACAAGATATGCAGGTGAGTTTGCAGCTGAAAGACTTATTAACAATTTACCTATTAAAGATGATGAAACAAAGGGTAAAATTATTGGTAAAGAAGGGCGAAATATAAAAGCTCTTGAAATGTTATTGGGTGTTGATGTTATTATTGATGATACGCCTAATACTATTACAATCTCTTCGTTTAATCTTTATAGACGTGCAATTGCAACTAAAACTATAAAAGTTTTATTAGAAGATGGAAGAATTCAACCTGCAAAGATTGAAGAAGTTTATAATAAAGTAAAAATTGAATTTGATAAAAACATCCTAAAAGAAGGTGAAGATGTTATTTTAGAACTTGGTATTAAAACAATGCATACAGAGCTTATAAAGCTTGTAGGACGTCTAAGATATAGAGCTTCTTATGGACAAAATGCATTAGCGCATACTTTAGAAGTTTCTCATTTAGCTGGACTTTTAGCTTCGCAAATGGGTGGAGATGCAATATTAGCTCGACGTGCGGGGTTATTACATGATATTGGTAAAGCTTTAACTCATGAAATGCCAGGATCACATGTCGATTTAGGTGTAGAAATTTGTAAAAGGTATGATGAGCCTGATACTGTAATAAATGCAATTTATGCTCATCATGGTCATGAAGAACCTATAAATGTTGAATCAGCAGCAGTTTGTGCAGCAGATGCATTAAGTGCAGCAAGGCCAGGTGCTAGAAGAGAAGTATTAGAAAGCTTCTTAAAAAGAGTAGAAGAGGTTGAAAATATTTCAACCTCAAAACCTGGAGTATTAAATGCGTTTGCGATCAATGCAGGACGAGAAGTTAGAGTTATTGTAAAAGCTGAGCTTGTAAATGATGATGAAGCGGTTATTCTTGCAACTGAAATTGCAAAAGAGATTGAAGAAAAAGTTCAATATCCAGGTGAGATTAAAGTAAATGTAATTAGAGAATTACGAGCTTTATCTTATGCTAGATAAGATTTTAAACTAAAAAAAGAAATAAGAGAAAAATGAAAGTAAATACACCAACAACAAAAATAATTGCAGGTAAATATAAAGGTAAAACTATAGCTTTACCTTCTTTAGATGTTACAAGAAGTTCAAAGTCGAGATTAAAAGAATCACTATTCAATGTTTTGCAGTTTGATATAATTGATAAAATATTTATTGAATCTTTTGCAGGTTCTGGTTCTATTGGTCTAGAAGCAGTTTCAAGAGATGCAAAAAGAGCATATTTTGTAGAATTAAATAGAAATTCTTACAATATACTTATTAAAAATTGTAAATCAATTGATATGAATAAATGTGAAACACAATTAGGTGATACTTTTGTTCAAACACCTGCAATTCTTTCTTCTGTAAAGAACTCGAATGATGAAGTGATTTTATATATTGATCCACCATTTGATTTTAGAGATGGAATGGAAGATATTTATAATAAGTCATTTAAGATGATTGAAGAAATAGAGAATGAAAATATTTTTATAATTATTGTTGAACATGTTTCAACTTTAGATATGCCACAAAGTCTTGGTAAATTTTCTTTATCTAAGACTAAAAAGTTTGGAAAAAGTTCTCTATCATATTATAAGTACTCATAAGAAAATAAAAAGATGAGAAGATAAAATGTTTAAATTTGCAGTATATTTATTGATTTCTATAATTGGATTAGTTTTTTTATTGCCATTTTTTTACACTACATCTGCTTATGAGTTAAATCCTTTAAAAATTCTTGAAAGTCCATCTTTACAGCATCTATTTGGTACAGATAGACTAGGCAGAGATGTACTTGCAAGAATACTTCAAGGTGGACAAACATCACTTATTATCGGCTTTTTAGCAGCAAGTATATCTTCAATAATTGGTTTATTTATTGGAATAAATGCAGGATATTTCAAAGGTAATATTGATAAAACGATTACTATTACAATTGATTTATTTTTAACTTTCCCAACATTTTTTTTACTCTTAGCATTGGTTTCTTATATCCAAGCATCTTCTGTTATTTTGATAATTGTTATTTCAATTACTGGATGGATGGGAATGGCTAGACTTATTAGAAGTGAAAGTTTTGCAATTAGTAATAAACCTTATATAAAAATACTAAAACTATCAAATGTTTCAACCTTTAAAATCATCTTTAAATACTTTGCACCTTTGCTTGCACCAATATTCTTAATATCTTTTACTTTTGGAGTAGGTGGCTCAATTTTAGCAGAGTCTGGACTTTCTTTTCTAGGTCTTGGTATTAATCCTCCACAGATGTCATGGGGTTCACTTTTAAGTGATGGAAAAAGTGTTATTGATATAGCTTGGTGGGTTAGTTTCTTTCCTGGTTTAATGATATTTTTAATTACTTTTTGTCTTATTCAAATTTCTGATTATTTACAAAGTAAATTTAATACAAAAGAGATTCAAAATCCATAATCAAATTTTTTAATTTTTAATTCTTTATGTTATTATAAGAGAAAATAATTAGGAAATTTATCATGAAATATATATCAAATATTCTACTTCTTTCAATCATACTAGTTTTTACCGCTTGTTCTTCTAAAAATGTTATAAAAATAAATGAAGAAATGAATACCTTTTCTTTATATAAAAATGTTGTAATTCTATCAGCTCCAAAAACAGTACCAAGTCCTTTTTCTGTTGGTTTAGGAGTAGGGGGAAGTCTTTCAAGACATGTTGGTGTTAGTATGGGAACGGTTTTTAGACCAGATATCCAAAACGATGAAGCCCTAGATTTAGAACGAAGTATAGCGATTCATAATGTATCTTTACAAGATATTGTAAAAGACGAGTTCTCAAAGGGTATGAAAAATGATGCTTATTACAAAAATAAATATGTAGCTTTTGGAGCAAATTATCAGGTTCATTTATTTGTTCCAAAATTTATAATTGATAAATCAATACTAACTTCAAATGCATACGTAAAAGTTTTTCTAGATTTAGAAATAGTAAATAGAAATGGCGATGTAATTTATAGTGATAGAGTTGTAAATGATTCTACGTATTATAAAGAAGATAGCTTATTAAATAATAAAGTACTTCTTGAAGATGCTTTAAGAAAATCTATAAAAAAATCAATACAAGAGTTGATTTTAAATATGAAGAAAAGCTAGGCTTTTCTTATATTCTATTTAATATTTTATCCATTAGTGAAGTTGATAAAATCCTTTTTGCAAAGCCTAAAATATATGTAGCTTTTGTCACATAGTATCTAGGTTTTGGTTTAGAACTATTCATAATATTAAATACAACACTAGCAACAGAAGATGCGGGAAGTGTAAAAGGTGTATTGTCTTCTTTTGATTCTAGTCTACTTTTCAATTCTTTTTTATATACTTCATTAAAATAACTGTTTTCTATATCTACATTTTTATTAAAGTTTTTTAAGCCATTTGCTCTAAATTCTGATGTAACTGGCCCAGTGTTTATAGTACTAATAAATATATCTGAATTCATAACTTCAAGTCTTAGTGTGTCATTTAAACCTTCTATTGCATATTTACTTGCATTATACGCACCTCTAAATTTTAAAGAGATGATTCCTAAAACTGAAGAATGTTGGATTATTTTTCCAAAGCCTTGTTTTCTAAATATTTTCATAGCCTGAATTGTAACTTCATGAAGTCCAAAAAAGTTTGTTTCAAACTGCTCTTTTAATACTTCAGTTGTGATATCTTCAACAGCTCCTGGTTGTCCAAAACCTGCGTTGTTAAATACTGCATCTAATTTTTTATCATTTTGTAAAATACTTGCAAAGGCATTTGTTATTTCTTCTTTGTTTGTTACATCTATTTTAAATGTTTCAAGACCAAGATTTTGAAGTTTTACTACATCTTCTTGTTCTCTTGCACTTGCATATACTTTGAAACCACTTTTTTTTAAAAATAAGGCTGTTTCAAGACCAATACCTGTAGAACATCCTGTAATTAATATATTATTCATTTAACACTCTTTTTCTTTAATTGTTGGTATTATAGCAAATCAAATATTGGATACTTAATGAATAAGATAAAAAAGCTTTTAAATGACGAAGTTTCTTCAAGAAATAAACACCAAGAATTATCATACGATAAACCTGACCCACTTTTAGTTGCAAGTAGATACAAAGATGAGTATATAATACTTTTATGCGCTCTTTTTGCTTACGGAAAAGCATCTTTAATAGTGAAGTTTTTAGATAGTTTAGACTTTTCACTCTTAGATGCAAGTGATGAGAAAATAGATAAAGAGTTAGATAACTTTTACTATAGATTTCAAAATAGTGAAGATATAAAAGTTGTATTTAAAACATTTAAAAAAATAAAGCAATCTTATAGTTTAAATAAACTATTTTTAGAAGGATATTCAAAAAACAACTCTATTTTAGAAGGCTTAGATTTTCTAATAAGTAAAATACATAAAGTTGCAAACTATAAATCACAAGGCTTTACATTTTTAGTTTCAAGTCCATTAAAAAGAGATAAAGAAGGAAATATAAAAGAAATAGGAAATGCACCATATAAGAGATGGAATATGTTCTTACGTTGGATGGTAAGGTCTGATGAACTTGATTTAGGATTATGGAAGGGAATTGATACAAAAGACTTGATTCTGCCACTTGATACACATACTTTTAAAGTATCACAAAAGTTAGGATTACTAACAAGAAAAACATATGATTTAAAATCAGCATTATTGATAACTGAGAAGCTAAAAGAGTTTGATTATAAGGATCCTATTAAGTATGATTTTGCCTTATATAGAATAGGACAAGAGAAAATACTCTAAATCCTCTTAGGTTCCCTCAAGTAAGCTATTATATCGATTGTTTAAGAAAGTAACTAAATAGAATTAGATACAATTATTCACAAAAAAATAAAAAAAAGTACACCTAAAAGTACACCAAAAAGTACACCTAGATTTTTAAAGGTGTACTTTTGAAAGAAGTTGAAATGAGTAAATTTATTGGTATAGAAATAGTAAATAAAGATTGTAAAGGTATGTTTTTTGATTGTGAAACAGATTTAGAAAAAGTTACATCTGTAAAATAAGCGAATAAACTTATTGGAAAAATTTTCAAGATACAATTAAGAACAAGAGTAAATGGTAAGATTGGAAAAAAGACATTTACTTTTGAGAGTAAAAAGATCACTTTCTTAAAAGCAATTGAGTATGTTGCAAGTAAAAGATCTGAGGTTAGAGAAATTCTAAAAATTAAAGGAACTTTGAGAAAAGAAAAAAAAGTTGAAGAGCCAAATATTGAAGTTGAAGAAGGAGAGACATTTTTAGACAAAGTTGAAACTTTTTTACAAACAAAAGAAATTTCAGCAAGAAAATCAACTATTCAAAATTATTCAACTGCATTAAATATACACTCAAAGCCGTTACACAATAAGTCAATTGAAAAAATTAAAATAAATGATGTTCAAAAAATCATCAATAAAATGTTGTCAAATAGAGCAGAAGCGACTGTTGTTTTATATGCAAGAACTCTAAGAGCTTTTTTAGCTAAACATAAAGTAGTAGTTATTAATGAATGGGACGAACTATCTTTACCTCAGATTGATAATAAGGTGGACTATACATTAAGTTTAAAAGAGACAAAAAAGATTATATATGCAATGAGAAATTATAGTGGTACACCTATTGAAGGTGAAGTTTTTTATCAGTTTGAAGAAATAAAAAATATTTTTACATTTTTACTTTCTGGAAGAAGGATAAATGAAGTACTACAGTTAAAATACAATGATATTAATTTTCAAGATAATACTTTTAAAGTTCCTGCTTCAACTGCAAAGGGTAAGAAAGAACTAGTCTTTAATCTTGATAATTATTTATTAGATGCCATTAAAAGTCAAGCTAGATTGAATAAGGTAGATTTATCAAAAAATTTAACAGATAAAAAACTTTTCAAGTATACTAAAGAAACTCCAAGAGTACATTTCCAAAATCTTTTAAAATCAATGAAATTGCCAAGGTTAAGGCTTCATGATATAAGACATATGTTAGCAACAACACTTGTTCAAAATGGAGTTGCAATTGCTGATATCAGTGTTTTATTAGGACATAGTAGTATTACAATTACGGAGGCTAGATATGCCAATAAGAGTAAAGATCAAGCTAGTAGGGCATTAGATGCCTTTAATGATATTATCGGATAAGAATTGTTTATTGGAAAAATACTTATATCTTTTATAGTTGTCATTTTGACAAATAGTAAAAAAATGATATAATTATAAAAATGAAAGGATAATCATGGAAATTTCAAACATAATATTTGAAAAAGTGTTAATTAATAATAATATATCAAAAAAAGAATTTTCTGAATATTCTAAAATTCCTTATGATACAGTTGCAGGATGGAAGAAAAGAAATCATGTACCAGCTTATGCTATGGTTATTTTAAAAGATATGAATTATCGAAAAAAACTTGATTTAGATGCTGAAAATGATTTAAGAAAGAATAATATAATTATTGCAACAACTAATTACTCTTTAACAAGGAATGAAGAAAAAAGGTTAAAATCAGTATTTTGGGGTACGAATTATACGACTAATGATATTATTGATGGTATAAAGGGAAAAAATCAAAAAATGATGAAAAGAATAGAAGAAAATCTTCCTTTTAATATGCAAAGACAAATAATAGGTAAATTAGCTAATGCATAGGGATGATTGGGATAGCGTATTTAAAAATCAAGATAAAATACTTGAACAATTAAAACCTTTGAATAATAAAATGTTTCTTGCTGGTGGTACAGGTCTTCAAAGATTTGTACTACCAACTGCCTATCGTAATTCAGAAGATTTAGACTTTTTTTTAGAAAAAGTATGTAATAAGACAGAACTAGATGAAATTAAAAATCAAATTTTGGATTTGATGTCAAAATTTCCAGAGGCTAAGCTAGTAAATTCAAAATGGATAAAAGATGAACTGGCTTGGAGAATGTTTTATGATTTTGAAGATAATGATGAAACAGTAAAAATTGAAATCTTAAATTTTACTTGTAATAGAGTAAAAGATTTTGCATTTGTAAATGAAGATATATTTAGAACAGAAAATTTATACAACCTTTTATTGTATAAACTAAAAGCTTTATGTGATCGTCCTGATACAATCAAGGATCTTTTTGATTTATATTTTATTTTAAGAGATTTACAAGAAGTTAATATATCTTTTCTTATTGAAGATATAAATAAAAAATTTAAAGCTGCAATTGGTATAGAATATTCAAAAGAAAATATTGTAAGTGCGTTGAATCATAGATTAGAGTGGGATATTGAGATTGGTGAACATGTAAAACATTTACATGGGCTAAAACTTGAAATTGAATCTTTTCAAGAAAAGTTAAAAAGTGCTTTTGAAAATAATATTATCCTTGACTTCTCATATAAAACTAGGATTAAAGAAAAAGCACAAGAGTTTGGATTAGATGAAAATGATTATATAGATATAGTTGAAGACAATCAATTTATTGTAGATGAATGGAATAGATATTATAAATGATTAAAAGAGACCGTTAAATATTTCGTAACATTTTTTGACCCTGTAAAATAAACTGTGTAAACCCACCAGTTTTTCTTTAACTACTTTGTATATTTTTCCATAATTTCACTGAAAAATATGCAAAGTTGAGGATATATCTCACTCCAATTTCTAACCTTCGAATTTTTCCATTTATTTTGAACCTCCTGAATTGATAAGTATAAAACTTTAAATGCTGAATCTATAGTGGGAAATGAACCTTTTGATTTTGTTTTTCTTTTGATAGTTGAATTTAAAGATTCAATTGGGTTTGTTGTATAAATTAGTTTTTTAATAGCTTCTGGGTATTTGAAAAAAGTAGCTAATTCATTCCAATGATTTAACCAAGATTGTTTTATATGTGGATATTTAGAACCCCAAATATCATGAAATTCATTTAGGTTTTCTAAGGCTTGTTCTTCTGTATTTGCAGTATAAACTACTTTTAAATCTTTAGCTATTGCTTTCCTATCTTTCCAAGAAACAAACTTGAGTGAGCTTCTTATCTGATGAACAATACATCTTTGTACTTCAGCTATTTCTTTATTACCCTCTGCTGTTATTCCTAGCATTATATAAGCAGCCACATTTTTAACAACTCTATCTATTCTTATTTTTAATACGGTGGCATCCATAAAGATTATTGGATACATTTGACACTTACGCTCACAGCACATCACATACTAGGTTTTTTTCTCTTGGATTGTGTATTTCTTACCAATATCATATTCTAATATTTGTTTTCTTATCCAAGGTGTGACCTATTATATTTTAGTGATAATTGTAGTAGAGTTTATCTTTGTAAAAAGTGTTCTTTAAAGATGATTTGTTGTAGTTGTACAGGTCTTCTTTGAGAACTAAACCAACTATTACAAGTAGTACATTTATATCTCTGAATGTTGTTTCTTTTACCTTTTTTAATAACACTTTTAGAAGAGCAATATGGACATATTTTAGAGTTTTTTTACAACTCATTGTAAGTAATCTTTTTTAAACCTTTATATTATTGAAACTTGCTTGAGTTATTAGGCGCCCATTTCTTTAATTAAGTCTATAATATCTATACTCTTAATATTAATTTTCATAATTATTATATATGATTGGAAACCTCTATCTATAAGTAATAAAAATGATTACTTTTGATATACTACGCAATAAAATATATATGAGGAATTTTAAAAATGTCAAATCAAATTAGTTCAGTGCTGAAGAAACTATTTATTAAAGTATTTAAATTTAAAGGCTTAGATAGTTGGACAGAAGAACACAAGAAAGGTTATATTACAGATTTAAAAAAACTTGATTTAGATGAAGCTAAAGAATTACATTTAAAAATTCTAAAAGAGAAGACACCAGAAGAAATATTTGATATTGTAAAAAAAATTGATACTAATTTAAAAATATTTATGAACTTTTTACATGATCATGAATCATATGCAAGAAAAAGTGTTCAATTTTATGCATTAGATTTAAATGAAGATGAAAAGAAAGAAATATTAAATAATTTCGAAACTATAGACTATAGTCATAAGATGCCAAAAGGTTGGGAGCCAATTGAAATAGTAAAAGATGATAATGGTGTTATAACTATAATGATTGGAAAAACAGCTAGTCATCTTATAAAAAAAGAGTTTAAGGAAGATACTTTTGGTAATGAAGAAGATTGGAAAGCCATTGAAGATATAATATCAAAATACACACATTCAGATGAAGCTTTAGAGGGTTTAAATTCTTTAAATATAAAGGGTTTAGAGAAAAAAAGACTTATATCAAAAATAAAAATCGATTTAATTAATGATACTGTAGAAATTGGTATGGAAAACACTTATGTAAATGAATTAGGTGATAGAGTTAATAATACGAACAATGATAAAAAAGAAATACTTGAATGCATAGTTGAAAAATTAAATTTAGATGATACAATTGCAGAAAAATTTGAAGATATCATTGTAAAAAACAATGAAGAAAAAAGTCTTTTAAATAAAGATACGTTTAGTAGTATTATTGACTTAAAAGAAGATGATTTTATTATTGTTACAAAAGGTAAAAAATTCCTTGCAGATGATATAGCAGAGAGTTTAAATACTGAAGAAGTAACAACTGACCAAATTAATAAAACAAAAAATCTTTTGAAAAGATGTGTAACAGATCACTATTTAGACAAAGGTAATCTTAGAACATTTTTTTCAGAATATTCAACTTTTGATGCTAATAGTGGTAAAATATCAGGTGACTTAAATCTAAAAAGTTTGGATGAAGATGATAATGAAATCCATACAAGAAGATTTTCAGGATGGTGTGTCTATATCAGAGATAATGTTGGTCAAAAAGGTAAACTTAAAGATAAATCATTAGATATAATGAACATTGAATTTGATTTAGACGATAAAAAACTTAATATTTCAAATAATAACTACTCAAAGGAAATTTATGAAGCCTTCATTTCAAAACTTCTACAAGTTCCTGAAAAGTAATAGTAATCTTGAACAATATAAAGAAATACTTCATGAATTATTATTTCTTAATGAACAGAGCTTAAGATTAAATATAATAGGACTACAAAGAAAGTTTGAATTTGCAGGATATAATATTTCAAAGGAAACACTAAGAGAGATATTCTTTGGACTTATAAAAGCTAAAGTTATTAAGATTAATGAAGAAATTGAGTGTGATAACTGTGAAGAAGAAAATTATATAAAAGATGCAAATATTATTTGTTCACATTGTGATGAAGAGCTAAATGAAAATGACATATTTATGGATATTGATAGTTTTCTAAGTATAGATAATTTTTCACTTCTAAAAAACAGCTATCTTAATAAAAAAAAGATAGATAAAATAATTGAAGAGTGGCAAACAAAAGAATATCTTGTTTATATACTACTGGATATAGTTGATTCCCAAAATGTTCAAAACAACCTAAAAGAAGAAGATTATACAAAGCTTCTTGATGATATTAGAGAGATTATTAAAGGTGAATGTTTATCACATATTAATGGTGAAAGTATAGTATTTGGAGAGATAGGAGATTGCTTTAAAATAGCACTAACGCATAAACAAGATGCTATAAAATTCTTTGAATTATTCTCAAAACGACTTTATGAATATACTAAAGATAATAAATATCCAAAAGTTGATAAAAAAATTGTTCCCTTCTATCCATGTTTTAGTGCTTGTGTTACCGCATTACCCCTTCCTAAAAGCTATGGAAGAAATATATCTGTAAAAGATACACTTAGTGTTACACTTAATGGTTCTTTTGATATGAATTCTAAAGAGTTAACATCTTTCTTTAGACTTGATAGTAGTGTAAAGATTCAAAATGATAAAATTTTTAATGAATATAATTTATCTGTATGTTGTACAAAAGATTTACTTGAAAAAGTTAAAGTAAATAATATAAATAGGACAAACATCGAAGTAAAAAAAGGTAATAAAATCCTTGAAACTACACAGGTAGGTTTAATATTTTTCAATAAAGACACCTATACTACAGCGAAGAATTGTAAAGATTATCTAAAACTTTCCTAATATATACATATCTCATTATACGAGATATGTATATTATTATTTTCATTACCACTTTTACTCATATATAACAACAAACAAGATAAAATACTATAAATTATAATAATTATTGGAATCTAATAAATGGCAATCAAAAAAACAGAACTTTATATCTTATTATAGGCGAGTACAGATTAATTAAGAGGTGGAATGGATGCGTGTGAGTACAAGAATTATGTATTTACTTTGTTATTTATGAAATATGTATTAGATAAAAAAGATGATGTAAATAGCCTTATAGATGTGCCACAAAGTGCTAGCTTTGAAGATATAGTTGCTTTAAGATTGATGATAAGTTAAATGAAATTATTGCAAACTTAGCCATAGAGAATAGTTTAGAAGGGGTTATTGATACAGCATAGAATGAAAAAAATGGCTAGATTAGTACTGGAAATAGTAGTTAATAACTCAACGACAAATGAAAAATTATTACAATGTGCCAAATATATAGAGTTTGAGCTTGACGATATCAAATAGGCAGAAGAAATAAAAGTAAAAGCTAAAAATTAATTATAAAAGTACACATTTTGATTTTATTGTTCAATAATATCCCTAGATAAAGTATATCCATCCCTATATAAAATAGGTCAAGAGAAAATAGATATTAAATAGCAATAAATATATTTATAAACTAACATTTTTTAGCTATTAAAGAATATACTAATGTAATATAATTCAAAAAAGGATTTAATATGAAATTAGGAATTTCTTCTTGTTTATTAGGAACAAATTGTCGTTATGACGGAGGCCACTCAAGAGATAGGTTTATCACAGATATGTTAGGTGATTATTTTGAGTTTGTGCCATACTGTCCTGAGAGAATGATTTTTACAACACCAAGAGAGGCTATTCGACTAGTTAGAGCAGAGGATGATATTAGAGTTAAAACTTCTGCTGGGAATGTTGATGTAACAGATAAGTTAGTTGATATTTCAAAAGAATTAGCAAACCAAATTCAAGAAGATGAATTATGTGGTTTTATTTTAAAATCAAAATCTCCTACATGTGGTTTAGAGCGTGTAAAAGTTTATCCATCTGGAAAAAATCAGATGAGTGAAAAAAATGGAGTTGGAGTTTTTGCAAAACAAATAAAAGATAAATATCCCTTGTTACCAATTGAAGAAGAAGGAAGACTAGGTGATGCTTGGTTAAAAGAAAACTTCTTAATGCAAATATTTTCATATAAAGATATCTTTGAATTTTTAAAAACAAATCCAGCTGCAAAAGATTTAGTAGAGTTTCACACTTCATATAAATATATGATTTATGCAAAATCACATCAGTCTTATAAAGAGTTAGGACAAATAGTGGCAAATCATGAAAAAAGAGATATTAAAATAGTAATTGAAGATTATAAACATGCTTTTTTAAAAGCTATTAGTTTAAAAGGAAGTATCTCAAATACTTACAATGTACTACTTCACTTATATGGTTACTTTAAAAAAGATATCTCAAAAGATGAAAAAACAGAAATACTTGATACTTTAGAAGAGTTCAAATCTGGACTAATTCCATTAATTGCAGTAGTGAAAATTTTAAATTTATATATCAAAAGATTTGATATTGAGTATTTAAAAACTCAAAAGTTTTTAAATCCATATCCAAAAGAGTTAGCTCTAAGATCTAAAGTTGAGGCATATCGATGAGACAGATTCTTTGGTTTAGACGTGATTTAAGAGTAGAAGATAGTGCACTTTTATCAAATGCGAATAAAGATGTACTCCCTATTTTTATTTTTGATAAAAATATTCTAAAAAGTCTTGAAAAAGATGATAAAAGGGTAACTTTTATTTATAAATCTGTTTTGGAACTAAAGAAAAAATTACAAGTATTAAATCTTGATTTAGCAATATTTTATGATGAACCAAAAAATGTTTTTGAAAAGTTAAAAAAAGATGGTTTTGATGAGGTATTATGTTCTGTTGACTTTGATTCATATGCCAAAAATAGAGATGAAGAAATTGAAGCAATACTTCCTGTAAAAAGGTTTATTGATTCTTTTATTTTAAATCCAATGTCTCATTTAAAAAAAGACAATACTCCATATAAGGTATTTACTCCTTTTTATAAATCATTAAATATAATTACTCAATCGTATAATATTGAAGAGTTTAAAGCAAATGAAAATTTAAAAAAAATAGATTTTGATTACTCTTTTATTCCTACATTAGAAGATATGGGATTTGCTACTGTAAAATTACCTGATTTTTTATCAAAAAGTGCAGTAGAATTATTAGAAGAGTTTAAAACAAAAGTGAATGATTATCAAGAACAAAGAGATTATTTTTATATAGATGCAAGTTCTAAAATATCTGTGCATCTAAGATTTGGTTTGATTTCACCAAAACAAGTTTTCAATTATTTTAAATCTTTTAACTTTGTTGATTGTGAATTTTTTATAAGAGAGATTTTTTGGAGAGAGTTTTATAATTATATATTATTTCATTTTCCACAATCTGAAAAAAACAACTTTAATAATATAGAAATAAAGTGGAGTTCAAACGAAGATGATTTTCTTAAATGGTGTGAGGGTAAAACAGGTGTCCCTATAATAGATGCAGCAATGGTGCATTTAAATAATACTGGACTTATGCACAACCGTTTACGAATGGTAGTAGCTTCATTTTTAACTAAAAATTTATTTATAGATTGGAAAAGAGGTGAAGAGTATTTTGCAAAAAAACTACTTGATTATGAAGCTAGTTCAAACATAGGCTCATGGCAATGGAGCTCAAGTACTGGTGCTGATAGTGCTCCTTATTTTAGAGTTTTTAATCCTTACAGTCAATCACAAAAGTTTGATAAAGATGCAATATTTATTAAGTCTGTGTTTAAAGAGTTTGAAAATGTAGATGCAAAACTATTTCATATTGAAAATGGTTTACAGTCAAATCTATTTGTTGAATACCCTAAAGCAATTGTTGATATAAAACTGTCAAGACAAAGAGCTATTGACAGATTTAAAGAAGCGAAAAATGAACAATCTTGATATTGCTGTAGTTGGCTCTGGAATGGGTGGAGCTTTAATCTCTGCACTTAATAAGGACAAGAATTTAATACTTTTTGAAAAAGATGCAAATCTTGGAGGATGTGCTAGTACTTTTAAAAGAAAAGGAAACTACTACAACGCAGGGGCAACTACTTTTGTAGGTTATGAGAAAAACCATCCCATAAAGAATATCTTTGATAAAGCAAACTATATCCCTGATATTAAAAAAAGTGATGTAGCTATTAGAGTTATTCAAAATAAAAAGAGTGTTGATAGAGTAAAAGACTTTGATACTTTTATTGATAATATAAATAAAGTATATCCTCACAAAAATAACAGATTATTTTGGAATACAATCAAAACCTTAGATAAAAAATTTTGGAGCTTACAAAATCTACATTATGCAAAGTATAATTTGTCTTCATATGCAAAAACAGCAAAAGCAGTAATAGAGATATTAAAAGTTTTTAAATTAGATGTTTTAAAAAGTGCACAAAGTTTTATAAATGAAACTTTATATGGTATTTCTGATGAGTACAGAGCCTTTATAGACTCACAACTACTAATTACTATACAAACTACTTCAAAAGATATTCCATTGCTTTCTCTTGCATTAGGATTGTCTTATCCTTTTCATGATGTGTTTTATGTAAACAATGGAATGGGAAGTTTATTTGATGGATTGTTAGAAGATATAAATGTACATAAAAAAGAGCAAATATTAAAAATACAAAAAGAAAAAGAGTTTTATAGAATAATTTCAAATAAAGATGAATACAAAGCAAAACAAGTTATTTTAAATGCATCTATTTTTGATAGTGCATCATTGTTTGAAGATGAAAAAATTAAAAAGTATTATAATAGCTTTTCTTTTAGTGATCAAAGTGCTTTTGTGATAAATCTTACACTTGATTCAAAAGAAGATTTTTTACATCATTATCAAATTATATTAGAAAAAAATCTTCCAAATGCAATATCTCAATCATATTTTATTTCTTTTTCTTCAAAAGATGATAAAAAGCTTTCAAAAAATGGTTATAGTGTAACAATATCAACTCATATTAAAGCTCTTTATTGGAAAAATATTTCAAAAGATGAGTATAAAAAACAGAAGCAAATTACTGAAGATTTTATTATTAATGATTTTTTAAATAACTTTGAAAACATAAAAAAAGAAGATATAATAAATATACATAGTGCAACTTCAAACACTTTTAAAAGATATATAAACAGAAATAACTGTGGCGGAAAACCAATAACATTTAAAAATATTTTGCAAACACCTAGTTGTAGAACTCCTTTTGATGGTTTATTTAATGTTGGAGATACAGTATTTGCAGGTCAAGGTTGGCCAGGTGTTGCTATTGGAGTTGAAGTTTTAAATAAGGAATTAAATGTCTAGTGTAGAATTGAAAATATCAAAACTTGATTGGTTATATATTATTATAATTGGAGCTTTTTTTGGTTTCTTTATTTCTTTCTTTTTATTTTTAATCAATACTAATTTAAAAGAGTTTTCAACAATACTTTTTGGTACAACAAGTGCTGTTTTTATTTCACTAAGTGCTTTTGTTTTTATATCAATTTCAAATGACTTAATACTTCCAAAAATCAATGAAAAGTTTTGGTATTTAGTTAGTTTTATCTTCTCTTTTCTCTCTGGTTTTTTAGGTTTTGTTTTTTCTTATGCTCTTTTTTCATTTGCTGATTTTCCTATTATTAGTTTTTTGAAACCAATATGGCTTTATATTAGTATTGTGATTGGTTTTTTCACTTTTTTAATTGGTTTAATACTTCATCAGTTTATTTCAATGAAATATAAAAATGAATCTATTAAAAGTGAAGTACTTGATTCAAAGATAAAAGCATTAGAAAGTGAACTTAATCCTCACTTTTTGTTTAATGCTTTAAACTCTATTTCAGAACTCATATATTTAGATCAGAAAAAAGCAGAGAAAGCAACTTTAGATTTATCAAAATTTTTACGAAATGCAATCACAAGAGACTCTTTAATATCACTTGAAAGTGAAATAAAAATGGTCGAAACATATTTGAAAATAGAGAATATTAGATTCGATGATAATATAAAATTAGAAGTAAATATATCAGAAGAGTTTGCAAAAATAGAAGTGCCAAAGTTTTCTATTCAATTGCTTGTAGAAAATGCTATTAAACATGGTTTTAATTCAAAAGAATTAAATATAGATATAAGTACAAAAGATTATAAAATTATCGTTTCAAATGATGGAATTTTAAGCGAAAAAATAAGTTTTGGAACCGGACTTAGTAACTTACAAAAAAGATTAGAACTATTAGGTGTTGGAAAGTTATCATATAAGAAAGACAATGGTAAAATGTTCTTTATAATAGAATTAAAAGGCAAAAATTGAAAACACTTATAGTAGATGACGAAAAACTAGCTCTTAGTAGATTAAAAAGACTTTTAGAAGAAGAGGGTGTTACTGATATTAGTGAATGTAATAATCCAATAGATGCTATAAAACTTGTGTCAAAAGAAAAGTTTGATATAGCATTTCTAGATATTTCTATGCCAAATATGAGTGGCTTAGAACTTGCAAATACTATTCGAGACATCAATCCAAATACTTTTATAATCTTTCAAACAGCATATTCTGAACATGCCTTAGAAGCTTTTCAAAGTGGTGGAGTAGATTATTTATTAAAACCTATTTCAAATGAGAGTATAAAAAAAGCTTTAGAGAAAATTGAAAAATTTATGGTTAAAGAAGATATTGATAGTTCAAAAAGAATTATGGCTAAAAGAGGAAGCAAACTTTATTTGATTGATATAGATGATATTTTTTATATAAAAGCTGATTTAGATGAAGTTATTATCAAAATAAAAAATACAGATGCTTATGTAAGAAAGAAAATTGGAGACATGGAAAAATTACTTAAAGGAAAAAACTTTTTTAGAATTCACCGTTCTTGTATAGTAAATGTAGATAAAATCAAATCTATGCAAAGTATGGAACAATCAAAACTAGAGATATCATTTGAGGGAATTGATGATGTTGTAACTAGTTCAAAAGATGGAGCTAAAGAGTTTAGAGAATATCTTGAAAAGAGAATTCTCTAGGCTTTAGGTGTTAAAGAGCTTGTAGATTACTTATCTTCTTTAATTATAGTAATCACAAGTTCACCTACAGTAAAGCCAAACTTTTTCATTTTAGAGTGATTTAAGATAACACCATCTTCTTGCAAGTGTAACCAATCTTTTACGTTTATATCTATTGTAGAATCATTATATGGTACTGTCATTGTATAATCAATCATTACTGTATTTCCATTTGCTACCATTTGTGCCTCACCTACAATATCTCCAGCAGTTCCAATAAAAGTTTTCTCTCCTGTTGGTTTTAGTGTCCAAACTCTAGTTTGTTTCTCTCCATTGTCATATACAAACTTTTCATCTAAAGTTCCAATGCCATTTTTATCCCATGAACCTACTAAGTCACCCTTAAAAGTTTTGATAATTTTTCCACTTCTATCTTTTACCATTCCATAGGCTGTTAATTTTCCATTGAAATATTTTTGAGGAATAAATTCTGGACCTTTATTTGTAAAGTCTTCTATTTGCATTTTTGAACATCCTGTAAAAATTAAAAATATAGTTGTTAAAAAAAAGATTTGTAGTTTCACGCTACTAATCCTTCATTTAAGTCCATATTTTGATATCTTGTAAAGGCAATTTGAACTAGGTTTATATTTCTAGTTAAAAACGCTGCTTCACAATAAGAAAGATACATTTTCCACATTCTAATAAAGTATTCATCAAAGCCTAATTCTTTTACATGTGCAAGTTTTTTGTTAAAGTTTTCATGCCAAATGTTTAGTGTTTTTGCATAATGTTCTGTAAACTCTTCCATATGTAAAAGGTTTAGTTTTGTATTTTTTGTAGTTACATCTAGTATTTTGCCAACACTTGGAAGATGACCTCCAGGGAAAATATACTTTTGAATAAAATCAGTTCCCTTACAGTATGAGCTATATCTTTGGTCTGGCATTGTAATAATTTGCATTACAAGTATTCCACTTGGATTCAATAACGACTCACATTTTTTAAAGAATACATCAAAATACTCACGTCCAACTGCTTCAAACATCTCAACAGCAATAACTGCATCAAATTGTCCTTCCATATCCCTATAGTCTTTAAGCATTACATCAACAGATTCTTCAATATTATGTTCTTTAAATCTACCTTCACAAAGCTTTTTTTGCTCTTTTGAAAGTGTTAGCGTTGTAACTTCACATCCATACTCTTTAACTAAGTGCATAGCCATTGCTCCCCAACCAGAACCAATTTCAAGTACTTTTGAACCCTTTTTAAGATTTAGTTTTTTTGCAAGTAAATCTATTTTTCTTTTTTGTGCATCAAATAAAGGCTCATCTGGTTTTTCAAATACAGCTGAAGAGTACATCATAGTGTCATCTAAAAATAGTTCAAAAAAGTCATTTGATAAGTCATAATGCTCTTGTATATTTTTTGCTGAACGTGTTTTTGAGTTTTTTCTCATAATATGCTTTAATTTATTTACTACAGGGAATAAATTATAAAGAGAGAATTTCTTCTCATCTTCACTTTTTGTTTGTAATGCATCAGAATTTATAATCCCTATTTTAATTAATGCCGTTAAATCATCACATTCAAAATCTTTGTCCATATAACTCTCTGCAAAACCTATGTCCCCAAATAGTGTAAGTCTTCTAAATAAATCTGCATTATTTAAATGCATCTTTGCTTTTGGTTCTTGATTATTTCCATATATTTTGATATTTCCATCACAAAATGTAACCTCTAATGTTCCTTTTGTGATTTTTGAAAAATACTTGTTTCCTAGATTGTTCCAAAAAGATTTCATGATTAAGCCCTCCTAATTTGATCAATAGCTTGTGGTCTATTCCATTTTAGACCTTTAATTTTAAGTTTTAAACTCTGCCAGATTGTTCTTGTAACTACCCAAAATGTAAGTAGGGTGTGTCTTAAAAATAGTGATACTATATTTACTTCATTAAAAACTAGACTTTGTCCTGTAAAAGTTGAAGTTAATACTTTTTTATCATCTTCAAAAAGATTTATTCCAATTGAAAAATCTTTATTTGAATATGTTAAATTAAACTTATACTCTCCATCTCTTTTGAAAAATGGCGAAACATACATATCTTTTAATATCTCACCTTTATAGTGCTTATTGTCCTTTGTTTCTAACTTAACAGGATAAATAACTCTACCTCCATTATAGTTGTGAACTTCTGCTATCATATTTGTTGGTTTATCATTTTCAAAAAGTATTAAAATACTAATTGGGTTAAACACATAACCGATAATTCTTGGAAGTGTTACAAATCTCATTTTTTGTGTTGGTTTTAAATCATATTTTTCTAATAAAGTTTTTATATTTTCTTTAAAGTCTGTACTCTTTCCAAAATGGTCTTTTGTATTAAAAGAAAATAGATTAAAACTATTTTGTGAAAAGTACTTATTATCAAGTTTATCAAGTTTAGATATATCAATATCAATCATGAAAAATTTATATTTAAAATTGTGTGTTTTAGGACTATATCTTTTATGATAAATAGTCCCTTCAAAAAATTTATGACTCATAATTCACATCCGAATTCTTGTGCAATAGTATTTGCACTATATAAACCATCTTCATGAAAACCATATCTCCAATAAGCTCCTGCAAAGTATGTATTGTTTTTTCCGTTTATAAGACTTCTTTTACTTTGAGCTTCAATTGCTTTTGCATCAAATTGTGGGTGTTCGTAAGATATGTTTTCTATTACTTCATCTAATTGTTCTGTTTCATTTAAAGAAACAAAGTACTCTTTTTTACTTTTTAGATTTTGTAAACGATTAATCCAGTATGATAATGTCACATTTTCATCTTTGCCATTTGTTTTATAGTTCCATGCTGCATAAACTTTTTTGTCTGGATATAAAGCTTTTTTGTCATTATGTAAAACTGCTTTGTTTTCTTTATATTCAAAAGCAGATAAAACTCTAAGTTCATCAACAGTTGGTTCATCTATTAAGTTTAAAGCATCAGGTGCGTGCATTGCAAAAATCACCTTGTCATAAACAGTCTCTGTATTGTCTGAGTGTATTAAAATAACTTTATCATCTTCTCTTTCAACACTTATAACATCAGAATTTTTAAAGATTTTTCCAGATATTTTTTTTGATATCTTTTCAACATAATTAATAGATCCACCGCTAACTGTAAGCCATTGATGATGAGTATCAACTCCTAATAATCCATGGTTTTTAAAAAAATGTAAAAAAGTACGTGCTGGAAAATCACTCATTTTATCACTAGGTGTTGACCAAATAGACGAACCCATAGGAATAATGTATCTTTCTTTAAAATATTGCGAATAATCTTTTAAATACTCACCTAAAGATAAGTCTAAGTCGCTACTATTATTTTCTAAATCTTCATTTGCTTTTTTGTTAAATTTCAGTACATCTAAAATCATTTTATTATGTGAATAAGAAAAGATATTTTTCTTTTGAAAGTACATACCTTTTAATGATTCACCATTGTAAGCTAAATTGCTTTTTTGATCCCAAAATGCAAAACTCATATCACTATTTTCTATTTTTACGTCTAACTCTTTAAATAGCTTAGTAAGTAGTGGGTAAGTAGGGTGATTAAATACTAAAAAACCAGTATCAACACCAAATGTTTTACCATCTTCTTCAACCTTAGAAGTTCTTGCATGACCGCCTAATCTGTTATCTTTTTCATAAAGGTCAACTTCATGCTTTTTACTTAATAAGTATGCAGAACCAAGTCCGCTTATTCCAGCACCTAAGACTGCAATTTTATATTTTTTTTCTTTGCTCATTTGTATTTTCCTTGCGAATCTTGTGGAGTAAATATCAATCTTTTAGTATCCATGTATTGTGATAAAAAAGAAACTAGGTTTTCTAGTTTCTCTTTTTTCATAAAGGGTGTTCTGTTTAAAATCCATACATTATTCATATTTTTATCAACTACTACGGCACTGGAGTAATCTTTAGTTAAATATACGACTCTATAGTTTTTAGTAAATATCCAGAAGTAAGTCATTTGTATTTGTGCCATCGTATTTTGGTATAAAGGTTTTGCTGTTCCATTAAATTCGATTAAATCTCTACCTATTTCAGTGTCAAAACATCTGTTTTTAACTTCATAATTTAAATCATCTGTTAATACATATTCAACAGTTGCTGCTACACAATCTTTTTCAAAAGAGTTGTATGTACGAGCTATTTCATACCATAAACCACTAAACTTTTTTGCTGATACATAATCAACAGGATTTGGTGCCTCTTTGTATTGTGTAGGAGTTTGAGAAAAGAGAAATGAAAAAGAAATAATATATATAATAAGTGTCTTCATCTCAAACTCCTTGTAAAAAGATTATATGATTATATTAAGAGTTTTCGTAGGAATAAAATGTTTGTTAATAAGATTATTCTTTTATATCAGAGTATTTTTTGATAAAAAATACGGCAAATAATTTTAAGACTACAGGAAAAAATCCATAAAGAAATGAAAGAACAAGAAGTGAATTAGACGTAGGAGTAGAAGCTTTAAAATCAAAGAAACCAAGAATTATAAAACTTAAAGCTACGGCAAATGCAAGTGATAGCTTTGTAATCATAGTCCAAATACCAAATAGTAAACCAGAAATATTACTCTCATAGTTTTTACTTCTTTGCACTAAGTCACCTTGAATAGAAGTAGGAATTGCCATATCAGCTCCAAGTGATAATCCAGATATTAAACTTATGATTATAAAAGCGTTTAAATCTCCACTTTGTAAAAAAGGTACAAAAGCAAAAGCAGATGATGCTAAAACAATTGAAGTAATCCAAGTGTTTTTTTTACCAATTTTACTTGATAAAAAGTTCCAAAAAGGAAGAGCTATGATTCCAGAAAAAAAATATAGAATTAAAACCATTCCACCAGAGCTTTTTTCTTGAATAACTAATTCAATAAAAAGTAAAAATAAAGTTGCAGGAATTGCATTTGCAAGGTTATTGAAAAAGTACCCAATTTGAAGATATTTTAAATCACTTATATTTGTATAAATATTTTTAAGGTTTTTTAAACTATATTTTTCTACTTTTATATTTGTTTTGATATTAACTTTTTTTAAAGTTATAAAAAATAGAGGAATAAACAGAATTAAAAATGAAAGATATAGCACTTGTAGGGTTTGCTCGTAATTTTGTGAAACTTTAAAAATATAAGGAATAAGTAAAGCTATTAAAATACCAATAATAGTAAAAAGTTCTCTTGAACTATTTAAAAGAGTTTTATCTTCATACTTACTACTTATTTCACTACTCCAAGTTAAATATGGAATATTTATCATACTCCAACCAATATATACCAAAATAGAAAAAATCAAAAGCCAAAGTTTAGCAAAGTCAAGATATGGATTTATTAGAGCAAAAAAACTACAAATTAGTATAAAAGAACCTAGAATCATTATAGGTTTTCTACTATTAAAGTATTCAATACTTTTATCGCTTAAATAGCCAAAATATGGATCTGTAAAAACATCAGTTAGTCTTGCAAGAAAAATTATCAAACCTACACTAGCTATTTCAACGCCAATAATTGTTGCATAATAAGTTGGCAAATAAATATATAAAGGAAGACCTACAATTGCTAAAGGAATAGCAAGAAGGCTGTAATATACCAAAGATTTTTTAGAAATTTTTGTTTGCATAACTAACTATTTATTTTACTTTTTATAAATTTTATAAAGAAAGAAAGAATAGGCATTTTTTCATATAAATTACTAGAAGAATCCCAATAGTCTATATGAGATATTGCCTTATTGTTTTCATCAAATTCAACTCTACTAACACCTTCAAAAGATTCTTCTTTTTTACTATTTTTAAACGAAAAGAAGAAGTCCCATTTTAAGTAAGCAATATTGTTTTGTTCAATTATTTCTTTAACTTTAAATCTTGGATTATCAAGTTTTATATACATGTCTTCAAAAATTTTATATAGTTTTTCAAGACCTTCAATATCATGAAAGGGGTCTTTAAATTGTACATTTTTATCAAATATTTCTGCATACTGTTTTAAAGAAGTCTCTTTGTTTATTTCTTCAAAAAATCTTGCATAAACTCTTGCATTTGTATTGTTTAATTCACTCATGGCATCATCTTTTTTGTAAGTGCTAAAGAGATTTTGTAAGGAAGTATTTTTAGTAAAGATAAAAATGCTCTAAGGCCAAAAGGAAATCTAATCTCAAAAGATGATGAGTTTTCAATCCCTTCAAATATTTTTTCTGCTGTTTCTTTAGCTTCCATAAGTTGTGGCATCTCAAATTGATTTTTTGCGGTTAATCTTGTCTTTACAAAGCCGTGATTTATTATTTGTAAGTTTATATTTGAAATTTTTAATTCTGGTTGAATTGATTCTGCTAGATTAACTAAAGCAGCTTTAGGTGCAGAATATCCACCACCATTAGGAAGTCCAAAGTAGGAAGAAAGACTACAATTCCATGCCCATTTCATATTTTTAACACTTGTATTCTCAAGGTTTTTAAAGCAAGGTAAAATTTCACTCATTATTCTAATAACTCCTAAATAATTCGTTTCATTCATTTGTTCAAATTTTTCAATATCCCAAGAATCAATACTCATAATATTATAAGTAGCTGCATTGTAAAACCAAATATCTATACCCTCGTAGGTATTCCAAGCTATTTGTACTTTTTGTTTTATATCTTCTTTTGAACTTACATCTAAATCTAATAAACTTAATTCTTCTTTGTATTGCTGTTTTAGTTCAAGTAAGTCTTCACTTGTTGAAGCACTTCTAGAACTTGTAATTACAAGATAGTTACTGTTTAGGCATAGCTTTACAAATTCTAGGCCAATTCCCAAACTTCCACCAACAATCCAAATTCTTTTTTTAGCTTGCATATTGAAGCCTTTTTTATTTATATTATAGAGTACTTACATACTTTTAGTAGACATATGGTGTTAGTTTATATGTTTTATAAGAAGAAATTTTTTAATTAACATTTTTATTATACAAATAATGGTTTAAAGTGTATATAATAACAAATATAAGCAACTTACTTCAAAGGAGTAAATTATGAAAACTTTAGCAATAACAGGTTCAAGGGGATTTGTTGGAATGAATTTAAAGATTTTCTTTGGAAATAAAGGTTTCAATGTAATTGGAATCAAAAGAGAAGAATTAAAAGATGATGAAAAATTATTAGCTATTATTGAAAAATCAGATATCGTAGTAAATCTAGCTGGTGCTAATATCATTAGCAGATGGACAGATAAATACAAAAAAACTCTTTATAATAGTAGATTAGATACGACAAAAGCATTAGTAAATGCAATGAATAAAGCAGAAAAAAAACCAGAACTTTTTATCTCAACTTCAGCCGTTGGAATATATAAAAATACAACTTGTTATGATGAAGAGTATCATGAATACGAAGATGATTTTTTAGCAAATCTTTGTAAAGATTGGGAAAGTGAAGCTTCAAAAGCAAAAGAATTTGGAGTAAGAACTGCAATCTTTAGATTTGGCATTGTTCTAGGAAATGGAGGAGCTTTAGGAAAAATGTTAACTCCTTTCAAATTAGGGCTTGGCGGAACTATTGGCTATGGCTTACAAAGCTTTTCTTATATACATTTAGATGATTTATTAAATGCATATAATTTTGTATATGAGAACAAAGACTTAGATGGGGTATTTAATTTAACTGCACCAAATCCTACAACTAACTATGAGTTTACAAAAGCTTTAGGAAAAAGTTTAAATAGACCTACTTTTTTACCTATTCCTGAATTTGTGTTAAATATGATATTTAGTGAAGGGGCTAAAGTTCTTACTGATGGTCAATGTGTAAAACCTAAAAAATTAATAGATAGTGGTTTCGAATTTGAATTTGAAGATATAAAATCTTGTGTTGATGACTTAGTAGGTTAAAGGAAAAAGATGAATACTTTTGAAAAAGTTTCTACAATTAATTGTAGTTTAGAAGATCTATTTGATTTTCATTTAGATATTAAGAATTTAGAAAATATTACTCCTCCTGATACAAAAGTTAAGTTATTAAATAAAGACTTTATTCCCCATGAAGGTGGAGTTTTAAAAATAAGAACAGTAAAGAATTTCATTCCTATAACTTGGGAAGTAGAGATTGCAAAAATTGAAAAACCTAATCTTTTAGTCGATATTGCACATAAGTCACCTTTTAAGTATTGGAAACATTATCATATATTTACTCAAAAGGGAAATATCTGTGAGTTAAAAGATGTTGTAGAGTATGAACTACCTTTGGGAGCACTTGGGCAATTGTTTAATTTCTTTATTCAAAGTGAACTTAAAAAAATGTTTGATTTTAGACATAAAGTTACAAAAGAAATACTAAATTATAAAGCTGGGAGATAAGGTATGTTAAAAATAATTATAGGTATTTTTCTAACATTTTTATTTGTTGGATGTGGTTCTAAAAATCCATATTTAGAAACTGTTGATAAAGTAGATATCCAAAAATATAAAGGAACTTGGTATGAAATTGCAAGGTTTGAACATTTTTTTGAAAAAGGATGTAAAAATGTAACTGCAACTTATGAATTAAAAGATAATGGAAAAATCAAAGTAATTAATAAATGTACAAATATTGATGATGGAGAGAAAAAAGAGGCTGAAGGTGAAGCCTATGCTCTTGATGAAACAAATTCAAAATTAAAAGTAAGTTTTTTTAAACCTTTTTATGGTGATTATTGGATAATTGATTTAGATGATGCTTACAATTATGCGCTAGTTGGGAGTCCAAATAGAGAGTATTTGTGGATTTTAAGTAGAACAAAAACAATAAGCGAAGAAGTTAAAAATAGTATTTTAAACAAGCTTCCAAATCATAAATTTGATAAAAGCAAATTTATTTGGACTATTCAAGAATAAAAGGATAACTATGCAAACAAATATTTTAGGAACAAATTTAGAAATTTGTTGTACGAGTCCAATGACAGGTTTTTATCGAGATGGGGTTTGTAGAACTTCACAAGAAGATACAAGTATGCATACAGTTTGTGCAATTCTTACAAATAAATTTTTAGAGTTTTCAAAAGCACAAGGAAATGATTTAACAACTCCTGTTCCACAATACGGCTTTCCTGGACTGAAAGAAGGTAATAAGTGGTGTTTGTGAGAATTAAGATGGAAAGAAGCCTATGAAGCTGGTTGTGCACCTAAAATAATTGCAGAAGCAACTTCAAATGCAACAACAAAAGTAATAAAAAAAGAAATATTACTAGAGTATGTTTTTAGTGCATAATAGCATCATGCCATTGAACTAAAGATACTCTATATCCTTTTTTTACTTCTAAAACTTCATGTGTAAAGTAGGGGTTACTGTAAAATATAATCATATCCCCAGCTTTAGGCTTAATTTGTATCACTTCGCCATCTTTATTATATAAATAATTAAAAACAAGTTCTCCACCACTAAAATTGTTTTTAGTGATAATATCACTGTGATTAGTAGTAAATAATACAGATGTGATTTTTCGATCTAGTGCAACAGGGAGGAAACCAATAACTTCATCATCTTTAAGTAGCACACTTGAATCATCACTATGTTGTTTGTAAAACGAACCTTCTGTATACTCTAAGGCTTGAATTTCTGTTGATGTTGTAATATTTAGATTAAAAAATTTTTCTATATCTTCTTTATGTTTAAAAAAACTTTCATTATATATATTTTCTTGAGTAGGGCTTAATTTATGAATATTTGTTTTTCTTATTTTAGTATTTTTGCCTGTTTGAATTTGTATTGCTTCATATTTTCTGATTTCTGCTTCACATGCGTCTTGATTTAATCTCATTGATGAAGTTATCTCTTCACATATTTTTGAAGATAGAAAGTTTTCAATAAGCATAAATGGAAGATCATAATAAGGGTTTGGTAATTTCCCTGTTTTTATATCCAATTTCATAAGAAATTCTTTACAAAATATTTGGTTACTTATTTGTATCATTTTAATTTACTCCATTAAAATAGGGCATGAATTTATTGTCATAGTTATTAATTTATAATATATTATGTGTTCATGGAAAGAAGCCTAACATTTAATTAGTAGCTAATAATTTAATGTAGATCTAGGCTATCAATAGGTTGTTTTTAAGCTTTTGAAAGATTTCAAAAGCGATATTATAATACAGATCAAGTAGTATAAATATTGAAAGGATTGTATCTGAATTTTTAATAAATAGTGTAATATTATGAGGATTAAAATAAAAATAGAATTAAAAGAATGAAAAAACTAAATAGTTTTCCCATCTTCAAGTTTGATTTGGTTTCTACCGTTTTCTTTTGCTTCAAATAAAAGCATATCAGCTTTTTGAAGAGCTGCGTCATATGACTCGTGATCAGATCTTACTGCAACACCTGCTGAGAATGTTACTTTTATTTCATGTTCTTTATATCTAAAATTATTAGCATTAACTATTGTTTTAATTCTTTTTAAATATTGAAGTAATTCTCTATTTAAATTAAAATGAACAATTGCTACAAACTCTTCTCCACCATATCTTCCAACAATATCATGGTCTCTAGTATTTTTTCCTAATATTTTAGCAAAGGTAGATAAAATCACATCTCCACATTCATGTCCATATGTATCATTTACTTTTTTGAAGAAGTCTAAGTCAAAAAATACTACTGCATATTGAGTATTATGTCTTTTATAAGAACTTTCGATTTTTTTTATCTCATCATTATAAGCTCTTCTTGTAAGTAATCCTGTTAAATCATCTTTCATACTTTCATTTTTTGTTTTAGTTAATTCTTTTTCTAGGGAGTTTATTTTTTCTTCTAATTCTTGAACTTTTGTTTTTCCAGTCTGTAAAGTATTACTAACTGTGCTCATTTCTAGTTCTATTGAAGAAGCAGCATTAATAAGTTCTGTTTGTAAATTAGTTAATTGAAGTAAATTATCACTTGATAAATCAATTGATTGGATTTTCTCTTTAATATTTAATACATTTTTAGAACCAGATCCACTGCTTGAAATAGCATCATTTAAGTATTGACCCATTAAAGCAACAAATTTTGAGATATCAGAAGTTCTTTGTATAACAACTTTTTTATCTCTTTCAAATCTTTGTTCAATAAATCTTTTTATTTTTTCTTGAATTTCTTTATCAAATAATAAATTCTTATCTTCATCAATACTTTGAAATACTTGTTCAATTTCATCATCAGTTTTTAAACAAATAGATGGTAAAACAGATTGTTTAAGAATAGCTGCTAATTCTTCTACATTATCTTTAGATACTCTTTTTAAAAGTAAAGGAATAATACCAATAGCTGTTTCAATTTTATTTTTTGTTATTTCATTTTTCTCAAATACTGTTAGTCTTGAAAATACTTCTTCAAATTCTTTACTCATAATTAATCCTAAAAAATGTTCTTATTAAGCCAAAAGTTTTTTAACCATTTCATTTATTCTTTTTCCGTCAGCAATACCAGCAAATTTTTTACTTGCAGTTCCCATTACTTTACCCATATCTTTCATAGATTCAGCATTTACTTGTGCAATAATTTCTTTCATTCCTGCTTCTAATTCTTCATCAGTAGCTTGAACTGGTAAATAAAGTCTAAATACTTCAATTTGTTCAGCTTCTTTATCTACTAAATCATCTCTTGAAGCAGCTTTATATTGTGAAATAGCTTCTTCTCTTTGTTTTATACCTTTTTGAATAAGTTTTATAATATCTTCATCTTGTAATTCAATTCTTTCATCAACTTCAATTTGTTTAATCATAGTATTTATTGATCTAATTGAATCTCTTTTTACTATGTTCTTTTCTCTCATAGCTGTTTTAACATCATCTTTTAGTTGTTGTTTTAAAGTCATTTCAATCCTTATGTGCTTATTATTTATTTAATTATTATATCTTTTTAAGAGTTAAAACTCTCAATTAACTCTTCAAGTTCTAAAAATCTTTCAACTTTTATTTCATAAAGAGCTTCTACTTCTTCAAGCTCTTTAGATACTGCAACTATACCTTTTGCTTCATAACATTTTGAATCCATAAGGCAATTGTTTATTTCTTCTATTTTCTCTTCTAATTCTTCTATTTGAGCAGGTAGCATTTTATAATCTCTTTGCTCATTAAATGATAGTTTTACTTGTTTCTTTTTTGTTATTTCTTTACTTTTTTCATTTTCATCTTTTTTTATACTTTTTTCTAGAGAACTTAAATCTTTCAATTCTTTCTCAATTTCTAAGTATTCAGTATACGGTTGAAAACTCTCTTCAACTTCTCCATTTTTCCCTTTAAATACAAATAGTTTTTTTGCAATTTTATCAACAAAATATCTATCATGAGATACTAAAATAATTGCACCTTGAAAGTTTTCTAAGTACTCTTCTAAAATATTAATTGTAGGCAAATCTAAATCATTTGTAGGTTCATCTAGAACTAAACAATCTATATTTCTAGTAAATAAAAGTGCTAATGCAACTCTATTTTTCTCACCTCCACTTAATACTCCAATTTTCTTTTCTAAATACTCTTTGGGAAATAAAAAGTTTTTTAAATATCCATAAACATGCATTGTTCTGCCATCATTTAATTCAACTAAATCTCCACCATTAGGACAGAATGTATGCATAATACTTTGATTATCATTTAGCATTTCTCTGTGTTGGTCAAAATATCCTACTTTAAAATCACCTTTTTTAAATCGTCCGTGATCAATTTTGAGTTTTTCCATAAATATTTTAAGCATTGTAGATTTACCAGTTCCATTTGGTCCTACAATTGCAATAGTATCTTTTTGCAAAATTCTAGTAGTAAAATCTTTTATTAGAAGTTTATCTCCTAAGGTAATACTAATATCATCAAGTTCAAAGAGCATCTTTTTCTTATTTTGAGTTCTTGTTTCTTCACTGTTAAAAGATTTCTGTTCTCTTTGTAATTCAACACTCATTTTTCTAATTGCTGCTGGATTTGATTTTACTTTCTGTTTTAAATCTAAGTATTCTGCTTTTCTTCTTACATTTCTTTTTCGTCTAGCAGTTACTCCTCTTTGCATCCAGTGAGCTTCTCTTTTAAATAATCTAATCATATTTTGATGATCTTTTTGCATATTTTCTAAAAGCTGCTGTTTTTGCTCTAAATAAGATGAATATCCACCTTGAAACTTACGTAATGTTCCATTTTCTACTTCTATTACGGAAGTGGCAATATTATCAATAAAATATCTATCATGTGAAATAAAAATAAGTGTGAAATTGTTTTTGATTAAAAGCTGTTCTAAAAACTCCACCATATATACATCAAGGTGGTTTGTAGGCTCATCTAAAAGTAAGACATCAGGTTTTTTTAATAAAAGTCCAGCAAGTGAAACTCTTCTTTGCTCACCTCCACTTAGAAGATTTACATCTTTAAACTCATACTCTTTTAGCTGGAATTCTTTTAAAACTCTTTCAATCATATTGTCTAAATCCCAAGCATTATGGAATTCTAAAAATGTTGCAAGTTCACTTTGTCTATTGATTAGTTCCGTATTTTCATAATCTTCTACAATTTTAAGGGATATTTCTTCATATTCAACTCTTGCATCTTTTAACTCTTGAAGTTGGTTTTCAATCGCATCTCGAACAAGTAAATTATCATCAAACTTTGGATGTTGAGCTAGCATTTCTATTTTAATAGATTTATCAATTGCTTTTACACCATCATCTGGTTCTACTTCTTCTGTGATTATTTTTAGAAGAGTTGATTTTCCTTGGCCATTTTGTCCAATTACAGCAATTCTTTGCCCTTGGTTTAAGGTAAAGTTTGCATTTTTTAAAATAACTTTTGTGTCATATTGTTTTGAAATGTTTTGTAAGTCTATTAGTGCCATTAAAGTCCTATTTTATGGGGCTTTAACCCCACTTTGCTTAGATATGTAAAATACTTAGTGTTTTTTGAAATTTAGCATACTTTTTTAAAATATATCATAATATGACATGTTTTTTTGTGTAGTGTCATAATTTACATATCTAAACATGTTTTGTATTTTTTAAGTTGATATATTATCTAAAAGTTGGTTATGTAAGGCTTTTATTAATTTTATTTTATTAATGTGTCTATGGTTTTATTTCTTAGTAATTATAATTATAATATGATATTAAAATTATTTTTTGGAGAATTTATATGAAAGTTAAATCTTTGGTTATACATGAAATTATGAAAGAAGCTAAAACTACTGGTGCAGGTATTTTTTTATCAGATGAATTATTAGATGTTACAAATCCAAAGGTTTCAAAAATTGTTACTTCAATTGATAGTTCATTTATTAAAAAGTCAATAAAAAGGGCTAAATTCTCTGAAGATGGGTTCAAAAAAGAAGTTGAAGATTTTTCGGATTTTGATTTACTTGAAATTTCAAAAGAATTAACTAAACAATTAAAATTAAGTATACAAAATATATCAGGTGCTAAAGGTGGTTATTTAGTATTTACCGAATTTACTTATTCAAAAGATTTTTTAGGAGTATTTTTAGTTAGAAATACTGATGGGACAAAATTAATACAAAGTGGTTCGGGATGGGACATTAATTCTACTGAATATTTAAATGTTGAACATTTTGCAATGGGAGCAAAAATAAATTTAAGTGTTTTAAATAGTACTTCAGATGATAGATATATTTCTTTAGTTAAAGGAAATACTGACATTGCAGGTTACTTTGAAAAATGGATTGGAATTGATGACAGTAAACAAGAAAATATAGATGCACAAGCACTTTATGATTTAACAAATAAGATTACACTTCCAGATGATATTTCATCAAGAGATGAATTAAAGAAAAAAATATTTGATTATGCTAAAACTCAACCTTCAAATACAGTTAATTTAAATACATTGAGTGAATATATTTATAATGATTCTGATTATATTCAAAACTATTGTAATGACAATGATATAGACATTGATAGTGAATTTAAACTTAAAGGAGCAAATTTAAGTAAATTTTTCAAAGCATCAGTTAAAGCAGATGATATAGAAATAACAGCACCAAGAAGTATATTCAGCAGTGATAAAATAAGAATAGTTAATGGTAAATTGATTATTAATTCAACTGAATTAATTAATCAAATTGAAAATCTGAAAAATATGAATGATGATGAATAACTTAAAAGAATTAATTAATCATTTAAACTCTTCAAATGATTCTTGTTCTGATGTATTAAAAATAAGAAGTTCTAATTTAAACAAAGAGTTATTAGATAGATTTAATATAAAATATGAAGAAGAAACAGAAGCAATCACTATTGATTTGTCAAGACAGGTATTTAAGATATTCAAAAAAAAGAAGGATGTCTTAAGTCAAAGAGAATCATTAAAAGAAGAAGACACTATTATAGTAATTGAAGATGAATTACTTTATGAAAATAAAAACTCTGATAATGCATTATTTGAAAACATTTTTTTTAGTAAAAAATTGAAAAATTTGTTTATTAAACATCAAGTTATATCTTATGATGATGAAGCATTTGAAATTTTAATTTTTTTATCAGAAAAGATGGGAAAATTAGAAGTTGGATATTCTGAAAAAGATTCAACTTTTTTTTATAATGATAACAATCTAAAAAAAATATATGAATTATTAGCTAAAAAATTAACTGAAAACGAATACAATAGTTTTTTAAGGGATAATTTTATTAGAATTGCAAAAGATATTAAAAACTCTGATAGTAAATTATTTTATATTACTTTAATGAATTTAGATAGTATTTATAAAAATGCAAATAGAGAATTTGAATTGTATAAAAATAAATTCTCATTTGAGAACTTTCTATCAGAGTTTCATGAAGAAAAAGAAAAATACATTAAGACATTACAAGAAAATCTTTCAGATTTTTTATCAAAAATAAACTCATTACCTATTCAATTTGGTGTTTATATTTTGCTTGTTTTTAGATTTAAAGATGAAGTAATCCCTTTAGTTGCAACTATTATTTTAATTGTTGCTTGGAGTGCTTTTAGTATTAATTCTTTAAATCTGATGAAAAAAAGTATTATTCATACAAAGAAAAAGTTTGAGAATATAATGGCTGAAATAATTAAAAAATCAGGAGTTAGTCCAAAAGATTTAGAAGAAGATAAAATTGAAGTTCTTAAGAAAATTGAAAATATTAAAACAATGATTAGAAGATATAGATATATGGTTATTATTTTCAGTATTGTTTTTATAGCATTCAGCTCTTATAATATTTATAAAGAATTAAATAAAGTAAAAAGTAGTCAAGAATCTAAAATAATAGAAAAAAGAAATGAGATTAATATTAAAAAGAGTGAAACTCAAATAAGTAATAAAAATGATAAAAAGAGTGAAAAAGAAGTAATAAAAGAGAGAAATCAAGTTACAGATATAAATTCTGATAAAGAAATAAAAAGAAATAATGTTCCTCTAAAAGAAACTGATAAAAAAGATAATATAAGTAAGTTTTTTGAATAATTTTTAGAGAGAAGGAAAATTTATACTCTCCTTCCTTTTTTAGGTTTTATATTAGATTTCTTTTTCCAATTAAAACTGCTATCAATACTATCAATATCAGTTAGTATATTTTGATAATAATTTCCAATATAACCTTTAAGGTCTTCTAAATTTAAATCATAATCCCCTAATGTATCTAAAAGATTTTTTCCTATTATAGGTTCAATTCTGTCAAGATACACTCCTGTTGTTGAACCTTCTGCATGTCCCATGATTCTTTTTAGATTTTGTTCTAAAGATTTTATAGTATTAGGATTTTTTTCTTTTGTATTATAATCCTCAGAGAAAACTTTTGATGCAAAGTTTTTTCTTAAAGACCTTAGTTGTAATTCTCTTTTTTCTTTTGGAAATAGATTCTTAATATGCCTTTGGAAGAAGACAGATATAGAACCATATCCTGATGATGAAAAGTCCCATAACCATTCTTTTTCTCGTTTAATCCTAAGATTAAGATAATTTAGAAAACCTAATTCAATTAAGATTTTTGGAATAGGGATATTTCTATGAGCATTTTTATTTTTTAGACTTTGTGGTGCAACATCTTCATTTAGATAAATATAGTAAGCTTCTTCTCCATTTTTTATCTGTTTTTTTATATCACTCGTTCTGATATAAGTAAATTCTGCAATTCTTGTACCTAACATATATGCAAAGAAAAAACAGAAAAAATTTCTTGGAGAATCTGTAAGTATTCTTCTTAATTTATCTTCTGAATAAGCAACATCAATAAATGTTTGCAATTCATTAGTTGTAAAACCTCTTAGTTTTGAATCTTCTTGTTTATCTTTGTATTTTGCTTGTGAAGTTAAATATAATATATCAAAGGCATCAAATAGTGATGGGTTTAATCTATTATCAATATATTTACAAACATATTTCCAAAAGTTTTGAATATCGTACTGCATCATTTCTAAGGTATTGTTTTTATATCTATTTAAATCATTTTTAACTCTATATTCTGCAAGCTGGAATAGATTCATATTTCTTGTTTTTTTTGTTGATTTTGGTGTTGCATTAGAAAATAAGTTTGTAAAACGTTTTATATCATTTTCTGTTAAATCTTTAAGTTTTAAAGTAGGGTGCTCATTTGTTCCATTTCCATTTAAAAACTCTTTTAAAAAGTTTAGTGATAGTATTTGTCTTTTTTTTACTGTTTTTGATGAGTCTCTAAAGTCAATATATTTTTCTATTAATAAATCAATTTCTAAAGAGTTGTTATGTGAAGTGTTGTTGTTTTCTTGATTTAGTATAAAAATAATATCACTCATAAGTTGCTCTTGAGTTTTATTTTTTGAAGAAATACTATTTTCATTTTTTACTGCATTATCTCTGATGAATTTGAGATAATTTTTTTGAAGAGCTTTCTTTGATACGAGATTAATATATTGATAATAAGCTTCTTCAAGCTTTGCTATATCTTCTGTAATATGAATTGGGACTAATGGATAAAACAGTTCTATATTTCTTCTAATATATGTTTTTAAATCATTTTGAATGACATCTCTTTTTGATTTTACTGTCATTTCATAAAATTTTTGTAGATTATCTACTGAAACTTTAGATAGAACATCTTCAAAAGACATATCACTTTGTTTTATTACTTCAATTGCTTTGATTCTGATTTTATCTCTTAATTCGTATTTATTTAAGTTTTTACATAAGTAATCAAGTTCTTTAAATTTTACAGTTAAAACTTGCAAGTATTGATTTTGATTTATTTTATCAACTTTTTCATTTTCTTTAGATGGGTTGTATTTAAAATCAGTAGGCAATAATCCTGATTTTTTTACATAGTTAGCAACGGTTTTATTTATAAATTGATTTATGTCTGGAACTGTTAATTCTATGTCAATTTGCTCTTTTAAAAATCTTGTTAGATTTTCATTGATATTATTTAGTAGTTTGATTAACTCAATTTTATTACATTCAATATAGTAGTAGAAATCTTCTTCCATACACAGTTTTAAACTACGTCTATAATTTAAGTTTGATGTCCTATTCTTGATATATTTATGATGAATCATTTTTCTAAAATAGTAAGTATTTTTGAAGTAGTAGCAGTATCTGAGAGTCATTTTATATCTTTGATATATGCTCAGATATGTAAAACATCTATACAGTTATGCTTTGTTTTCTCAAAAAGCCCTTAAAATCGACACTTATACCCGTTTTGCTAAGGTATGTTTTGTAGGTCGATTAAGGCTATTAATTCTCTCTTTATCCCTAGACATAGGGCTTAATAGTATAAATGTGTAGACATGTAAAATAAAAATATAGGTGCTTTTGTATCGTACTTTTAAAAAAGTATCATACTGCATTTCTAAACATGCTTCTTGAATTTTTAAGCTTTGATTTTATCTAAATTTTCCTTATACAAGATTTTCTTTATTTTGACCGCAGAACCTTAGAACTGAAATTTCTAAATTCTTTTTGAAAAAGAGATAAAATGAAAATATGTTCCTCTAAGAGTATACGTAAATGGTTTTCTCCCAAAGTCAATAAAAAAGTAATGAAGATAAATAAAAAGTCAACCGCAGAAAAAACAATACATTACTTCTTAGTAGGATTTTACAGCAATTAAAAAAATATATAGACATATGTTATTAAGATTGAGTAATACTAGCATTAGTGCTGGCATTAGAAAAAAAAGAAGTTACTTACTATGTACAGCACCAATTAGGGAATGTTTAATAATCTGTGTCAGCCTAGTAAAATTAAATAACATCCAGAAGTTTAGGGTTTCCAGATAATATATTTACCTCAATATTACCTTTTTTATGAATTACATTATATCTTTATCTTTACTATTGATTTTTATACTTTCATTTTTCTTTTCAAGTAAAACTTTAAATGGATTTCCTAATTCTTGTGAGTACTCTCCTGTAAGTTTTATCGTGTTTGAAGCAAAAATTATAGAGCTAAATACACAAATTAAACTAATAAATATCTTTTCAATTTATCTTCTTAAAATTATTTATTATTATGTTTATAAATTTTTTTATAGTTATTATTACTCAAGTATTCTTCACATCTTGTTAAATATATTTTATATATTTTAGAAGGTTTTTCTTTGTTTAATTTTTCGAATATTTGTTTTGCATCTTCTAATTTCTCTTCTTTATATAATTTTATTGCTTTATTATAAATTTCTAACTCTTTTTTAAAATTATCTGTATTGTTATTTGTGTTAATAACTTCCCATAATTCAATTGCTTCATCTTTGCCTTTTAACTTCACATAATCTACATATCTAAAAGTATAGGTATCTTGTAATCTATCTTTTGTAAAGTTAGTGATAATTAATTGTAATCCATAGAATTTACATAAAGACTCAACTCTAGAACCTATATTAATTGTATCACCAATAACTGTATAGTCACTTCTTCCTATACTTCCAATTTCACCAACTGTTGCAATTCCTGTTGTTATTCCAATTCCAATATCAATTAATGGCTGATTATTTTTTTTAAATGAGATATTTAATTTATTTAATTCTCTTAATTGTTCCAAAGCACTTTTAACAGCCTTATCTTCATGATTTTGAATATCAAAAGGTGCATTCCAATATGCCATAATTGCATCGCCTATATATTTATCAACTGTACCTTTATTTTTTGTGATAATCTCACTCATTGGTGTCATATATTTATTAATATATTTTACTAGCAAATCAGGTTGTTTTATATCTTCTGAAATCTTTGTAAAGCCACGTATATCACTAAAAAATACTGTAATTTCTTTATTCTGTGCTTGAAGTTGATTATTATTTACATCTTTTAATAATTGTTCCATAACATCTTTTGAAACTTTTGATGCAAATTTCTTTTTAATTTCATCTTTCTTTTTAATTTCATAAAAATATTGAAGCATTATAGTAATAATAGCAGATAAAATTATAGTCATTAAAGGAAAGAATATATTTAATACCAAGCCATAGTTAAAAAGAGTATAATAAATCAAATATGATGTAAAATATAATAAGCTAGGAATTAAAATAGGAATAAATACTAAATGTATTTTTTTTATTAAATATACTATACTAAATACTAATAAAAAAATGATAAAGATATTAGCTCCATCAACCCAAGATGGTTCATATAAAAAATCTTTAGCAATTATGTTATCAATTGCATTTGCATGTACTTCAACTCCTGGAAATATTGATTCAAAAGGTGTAGCTCTTAAATCCATAAGTGCAGCAGCCGATGTTCCAATTAGTGCAATTTTATCTTTAATATCTTCTTTTTTAAAATCATTATTATAAATATCAACTGCTGAAATATACTTAAATGTTTTTTCTTTTCCTCTAAAATTAATAATTAATCTGCCATATCTATCAGTAGGAATAATATAATCACTTAATTGAAGACTTTTTACTCCATTTTCATCATAGTTAATAGTAATTCTTTTAATACCTAAGGCAATTCTAAGAGTTTCAAGGGCGAGTGAGGGATATATTTCATCATCATATGAGATTATCAAAGGAACACTTCTTACAATTCCAGATTCATCTGGAATATTATTAAAAAAACCACTTGAGTAAGAGTTATCTTGTATTACTGGAATATTTAAAATTGTTCCTTTACCTTCAAGTAAGTAACTCTCGTCAAGTTTTTTATTTTTTTCTATAAAAATTGTTTGTATAGAAGGCGATTCTTTGTTTATATGTTTCTTTTCTTGAAACTCAAATTGATATCCTAATATAGTTGGAGTAGAAGCAACTGTTTGTGCAAATTCAAAATCATAATTAGGAACATTCTCTTTCTCTATATTAAGTTTTTCAAATACTTTATGAGGTGAAGTTCTATCTTCTTCTGCAAAAACAATATCAAGACCAATTATAGCAATATTACTATTTGTAAGATTTCTTAATATTTTTGCTAAAATATCTCTAGACCAAGGCCATTGTCCTAAAGATTGTAAAGATTTTTCATCAATATCAATAATTACAACACTATTAGATTTCGGTGCTACTTCACCTCTAATATTAAACATATAGTTTTTTAATCTATTATCAATAGAAGATGGTAATTCGTATGCAAAGATATAGATTAGACTTATCAATGAAGCTATAATAATTGATGATAGTATATATATAAAATCTTTTTTTAATTTATCTATGTTAAACACTTATTTACTTAATATCAATTTGTTCTTTTGATAAAGAATCTTTTGCATATTTATGTAAAATCTTATGATTAAAAAAGAAATCAGTTAATTCTTTGTCAATTTCACCTTTTTCTGCCATATTATCTAAAATGTTTTGCACTTGTGATAATTTCATTGCATCTTTATATGGACGTGCTGATGCTGTTAAAGCTTCAAACATATCTGCAAAAATCATTATTCTATCTTCAAAGGCTATTTGCTCTTTATTTAAACCTCTTGGGTATCCTGTACCATTTAATTTTTCATGATGATTACAAGCAATATTTAGGACATCTTTATATTTTTTTGGAAAGGGTAGTGTTGAAATCATCTCTAAAGATAGTTTTGCATGATTTCTAATAATACTTATTTCTTCAGGTGTTAAAGTTCCTTTTCTTATTGATAAGTTATAAAATTCATCATCAGTTAATATAGGAACTTCTTTTCCATTCTTCATATATGTCAATTTAGCAATTTTATCTAGCTTTTCAATATCTTCATCATTCATAAATTCACCACCTTTATTAATGGTTTTTATAAAGTCTAGATAATCGTTTAACTCTACTATTTGTTTTTGAAATTCTTCTTTTACAATATTATTTTTAAGATAGTTTATTTCAACATCTTTTTTTATAACTTCAAATCTAGATTCAACTAATTCAATTCTATTAAATATCTTTTCTAATTTTGTAGCCTTATCAATAATATGATCAGGCATAGAAATCTTTCCAACATCATGCATCCAAGCAGCTAAAGCAATTTGCTTATAGTCTTTATCGCTATATTTAATATGTTTATAAATAGTATTGTCATCATTTACAGCTTTTGCTAAAAGCAGGGCTATTTTTTCTACTTTGCCAATATGATCTGCTGTATAAGGAGATTTTGCATCAATAGCTTTTGCAATAGTTCCTCCAAAAGCATTTAAAAATTCTTCTAAACTTAAAATTAGTTGTGTATTAGTAAGTGACATAGCAGCTTGTGAGGCTAATGATTTAATTATTTTTTCGTCAGTTCTATTAAACTCAATAATTTTATGATTATCCATTTTATTGATTAACTGCAAAACTCCAATTACATCATTCTCATGATTAATTAAAGGGATAACAAGCATAGATTTTGATCTATAACCAGTTGTTTTATCAAACTCTTTTGTCCCTTTAAAATCATATTTATTAGATTTATATGCATCTTTTATGTTAATAATTCTTTTTTCATTAGCACAAACAATAGCAACCATATGGTTATTTAAAGAGCCATCTTCTAAAATAAAAGGTAATGGAGCCCAATCAAGATCTTTTTTTGTTCCGCCAATATTTATATTTAAAGATTTGTTTTGTACAACTTTAAAGTCAAGTTTAGTTTCATCTTTTGACATAATATATAATGTACCAGCATCTGAAGAGGTTAATATTCTAAGTAATGTTAAAATTTTTTCTAAAAGTACGTTTTTATTTGTTTCTGATGATAAGGCAAGATTAATTTTCATTATTTCTTGGAACATATTTTCACTAATCAAATTATGTTCAATAGTTCCTTTATCAATATGAATTACATCACCTTCTACCAAAACTTTACCACCGTTTTTTAATATTCCATTTTTCTTAATATCTCTTTTAATTTCTTTGTCATAAAGAGGTTTTATATGATATAAAAAAATAGTAACATCATCTCTTTTTAGATTTACCAAATCTTCTTTAATAAGTTCAGGAGATAGATGGTTTGTAGTTTTTGCAAAATGTGTTAATTTATCAGGAAAAGAACACTCTAAAAGAAGAGAATTAATTTTTTTATTATTATTAATCTCATCCCATAAAATAGGATTTTTATATGTGTCCCCACTTATTATAAAAGCTTGTTGTCCTTTAGTAATTACAAAACCACATGCTCCTTTAATATGTACAGCAGGAAATGTCTTTATTTCATAGTCATGAATTTGAATAGTTTCATTAGTTTCTAATTCTTTAAAGACAAGTGCATTTTTATCAGAATTAACTAATTTAATTTTTGTGAAATCCGGCCATACTAAATTATTAAATGAGTGATTTTTAAGTATATCAATAGTTTCTTTTAGTGCATAGATTGTTAGAGGAGTTTTCCTTTTTTCAAAGAAGCCTTCAATTATAAATGGTAAATCTGATATATGATCTGCATGAGAATGAGTTATGAATATATGATTGATTTCTGAGGCTTCCTCACCTAATGAGTTTATTACATTTCCAGCATCAACAATAATATCTCTAAAAATTTGGAATGATGTGGTTCCCATTCCTTTAGCCTTACTTCCACTTGCACCTAAAATTTTGATAAAATTCATAAAATTCCTTTAATATATTTTTAAGTATATCTAAAGAAACTTTATTATTTAACTAAAATATGTAAATAATAAAGAATTTATTATTTTTCTGTAGGAAGTTTTTCTTTAATCCAATCATACTGAAAGCCTTGTGTTACATTATATACGTTACTAAAACCTTGTTCTGCTAATAAATTACTTGCAAGTTTTGTTCTTGATCCACTTCTACAAATTAAAATTATTTTTCTATTTATATTTTTATTTGATACTTGATATATCTCATTTAAAAAATTTCTATTAAATACTCTTTGTCCATTTTTTGCATAAAAAATTGGAATATTAATAGACCCTTTTGATCTTAAATGATTAAACTCTGGTTTTGTTCTTACATCTATTAGTAAAGCTCCCTCTTGTTGCATAGAAAAAGCCATTTTAGATGAAATATCATCTTTATAAATTTTTGCTGTTCTGTAATCAATTTTACTATTAGCAAATAAAGCAGTAGAAATAAATATTAATATGAATAAAATCTTTTTCATCTTTTACTTTTCATTGTTGATTTCAGAATCATCATAAGGATCCATATGAATATTAATTATCCAATCTCTATTTTTATCCAAGTTTTCTATTTGTTGTTCAATTTTGTCACTTGTTTTATGCGCATTCATAAGTGTAATAATACAATCAAAAACTAAATGTACTTCAACAAAAGTCTGATGACCAGCTTCTCTTGTTTTTAAAAGATGGTATGCATTTACATTTTCATTATGTTTTATAATATTTTCAATTTTATCAACTAAATTACTATCAACTGCTCTATCTAATAAAACTAAAACACCATCGTGTATTAGTTCATATGCAGAGTAAATAATATATAAAGCGATTCCACTTCCTACAAGTACATCAATTATCTCATAACCTGTTAAATGAACAAGAACTAATGATGATAAAACGGCAACATTTGAATAAACATCTGTTTTGTAGTGTAATGCATCTGCTCTAATAACCATTGAGTTTGTTTTTTTGGCAATTTTATTTAAATAAATTACTAAAAATATTGTAATAATAAGTGAAATAATCATTACAATAATAGATGTTTCAACATACTTTGATATTTCACCATTTATTGCTTTTTGTATTGCTTGATAAAGTAAAAATAATCCAGATACTGTAATAATAGTACCTTCAATTACAGAAGCTAGTGCTTCAATTTTACCCCGTCCATAGTTAAATTCTCTATCAGCTGGTTTTTCAGAATTTGATATTGCAAAATAGTTGAAAAGTGATACAAACATATCAAGAACAGAATCAATTGCTGAAGCCAAAACAGCAACTGATCCACTAGCTATTCCTATTATTAATTTCATAATAGTAAGTAAAGCCGCAACTGATGAAGAAACGACTGTAGCTTTTTTTTGAGGAGTCATAATTATTTGTTCTCTACAAAATCTTTGATTCTTTTAATTCCTTCTTCAATTGTTTCTAAATCTGTAGCAAAAGAGAATCTAACATAACCTTCAGTTCCAAAAGCAAGCCCTGGAACTAAGGCAACACCTTTTTCTTCTAGTAAATCTGCACAAAACTTCATAGAATCAGATGTAACACCTTGAATATTTATAAATAAATAAAATGCACCATCTGGGTTAAAACAAGTTAAGCCTTTAATATCATTAAAAGATTTAACGGCTACGTTTCTTCTTTTTTCAAACTCTTTTCTCATGATTTCCATTGTTTCATCCGCTTCACCTTTAAGAGCTGGAATAGCAGCATATTGTGTGATCGAGTTTACATTTGAAGTTACTTGACCTTGCAGTTTTGTCATATTTTTTACAAGTTCAACATTTGGTGTTGCTAAATAACCAAATCTCCATCCAGTCATTGCAACTGCTTTACTTAAACCATTAATTGTAACAGTTCTCTTATACATATCTTTTGATATTTCAGCAACTGCTGTAAATTTTTTACCATCGTACATGATTTTTTCATACATTTCATCAGATAATACAATTATATCTGTACCTTCAAGAACTTTCGCTAATTCTTCTAACTCTTCTTTTCTATAAACAGCACCTGATGGATTTGAAGGTGTATTTAATAGTAAAATTTTTGTTTTATCAGTAATTGCATTTTTTAATTGCTCTGCAGTGATTTTAAAATCATTTGAGTCATCTGTTTCAATAATTACAGGAGTTCCATCAGAGTATTTTACTTGCTCTGGATATGTAACCCAATAAGGAGCTGGAATAATTACTTCATCACCTTTTTCAATTAATACTTGAAAAAGATTAAATAGTGAATGTTTTGCTCCATTACTAATAATAATATTATCTAAGTTATATTCTAAATTATGGTCTCTTTTTAATTTATTAATGATTGCTTGTTTGGTTTGAGTAATTCCCTCAACGGCTGTATATTTTGTATGTCCATCTATAATAGCTTGAATTGCTGCTTGTTTAATAACTTCTGGAGTATTAAAATCAGGTTCTCCTGCACTAAAACTTAATATATCTTTACCTTGAGCTTTTAGCTCTCTTGCTAGGGCTGTAATTGCCATAGTAACTGATGGAGATAGATTCTCCATTCTGTTTGCAATTTTCATTAATGTTTCCTCTTATGTAATATTGATCATATTTATATGATATAATTCGTAGATTATAACAAAAATAATCTTAAGGAAAAGCTTGGAATTTCAGCATAATCTTGATTCTTTGGTAGTTACAGTTAAACTCGTAAATAAAAAGAGTATTAAACATTGTTATTTACGAGTTGTAAATAATAAAGAGATACAAATTAAAGCAAATATCTATTTTTCAATACAAGATGCAAAAGATTTATTGGAAAGGAAAAAGTTATGGCTAATAAAAGGCTTAAATAAAGTTACGTCAAATACTTTAGCCGAAGATGAGTTTTTATATTTTGGTAAAACACTAAAATTAAATGATTATCAAATTACAAATCTTGACAAATTTTACAAAAGTAAAATAGAAGAAATAATCCCACCTTTAGTAGAAAAATATTCAAAATTGATGAAGCTTTATCCAACATCAATAAAATACAGAAAAAACAAAAGAACATGGGGTTCTTGTAATTATAATAATGGTTTAAATTTTAACACACAATTATGCAAATTTCCAATACAAATAACTGAATATGTAGTTATTCATGAACTAGCACATATAAAACATAAAAATCACTCAAAAAAGTTTTGGAATTTAGTGGAGGTTTACTGTCCTAATTATAAACAAACAGAAGCTTTATTTAAGACTCTTTTATAATATTCCTTATAGCTTCAAATTTTTTATATAAAGTTTCATCTTTTGCATTATTTGTAAATAGACCATTTGAACGTTCTTTATACAAAGGTTCTTCAATAACTTTTTTAGATTTTTTCTCAATTTTATTAGTTACAAAAAAAGCTATTTCATTTACATTATCAAAATTAGCATTTTTTAATAATGATTTTATATCTGCTTTGTTATACTCAAACTCCATTTTATAAACAGGATGGGTTAGTACAAAATATAAAGTTTGACCTTTTATATAACCAAACTTAACTCCCTTTTTTAATTTCAAGGGAAGTACATCTATAAACTTTTCTATTGTAGATGATGTATTAATCTTCCTGAATTCAGGATTATTTTTAAGATGACTAAGTATTTCATTCAATTTTTTCATACGGTAATTATAGCAGGTTTTGTATTATCTTTTAGTGCTTGTGGTTATAAAGGCGACCCAGTTTATGTGTCGGATAAAACAACAAAAATAAAAAACAATAAAGAAGCTTCAAAATAATGATATATGATTATATAATAATAGGAACAGGTATTGCAGGTTTAAATGCTGCAAGACTTATTCCTGCAGATAAAAAAGTTTTAGTATTATGTAAAAAATCCCCTTGGGATTGTAATACTTTTTGGGCTCAAGGTGGAATAGCTACTGCTGTTGATGATGTTGATGTTCCTATTCACATTCAAGATACCATGACTGCTGGTGCAAATTATAATGATAAAAAAGCAGTAGAACTTTTAAGTAGAAAGTCTTTAAAAGCTGTAAAAAATATTATTGATGCAGGTTTAAAATTTGATTTAAATGACAAAGGCCAATTAGCATATACAAAAGAAGCAGCACATTCAAGAAGTAGAATTCTTCATGCTGATGGAGATGCTACTGGAAGAATGATTCATGTTTTTTTACTAGAACAATGTCAACATGAAATGATAACAAATGCAGTAGTAAATGATTTACTAATAGAAGATGGTATTTGTTATGGAGTTCAATTTTTTACTTCTGAAACTGAACAAAGAGTTGTTTATGCACATAATACAATTATTGCAAGTGGTGGAATTGGTTCTCTTTACAGATATCACACTAACTCAACTGCAATAGCAGGAGAAATTCAAGGAATTATTTCACATAAAGGCTTAAGCTTAAAAGATATGGAAATGATGCAATTTCATCCAACTGTTGTTAAAGGAACACATTTTGCTAGAAAACCTTTACTTTCAGAAGCACTAAGAGGAGAGGGGGCTCATATTGTAGATGAAAATGGCTATAGATTTTTAAAAGATTATCATGAAGATGAAGAATTAGCCCCAAGAGATATTGTTAGTCGTTCTATTTTTGATTATAACAAAAAAACAGGTTTAGGAGTTTTTTTATCTTTAGATATGTTTAGTAAAAAATACTTCAAAAAAAGATTTCCAAATATTTATTCAAATTTAAAAGATTTAGGTTATGACTTACCTTTTGAAAAAGTTCCAATTTCACCTGCATTTCATTATGCAATGGGTGGAATTGAAACAACACTTGAAGCAAAAGTTAAGGGTATGAAAAATTTATATGCTGTAGGTGAAGCAGCTTGTACTGGTGTTCATGGAGCGAATAGATTAGCTTCAAATTCATTACTTGAAGGGCTTGTTTTTTCTCAAATAGCAATTGAAACTTCACTAAATGAAAATTTTGAAATTTTATGTAAAAATTATACTAAAGAAATAAAATCTTATACAAGAAATCAAGAAATTGATAAAAAAATTAAAAACAACCTAAGAAAAATCATGTGGAAAGCTGCATCTATTGTAAGAGATCCTAAAGAATTAGAAGCTGCTTTGATTGAAATAAATGAATATTTACAAAAAGATGTAGGAAGATTACTATTTTTAAGATTACTTACAGCAAAAGCTATCATACAAAGCGCAATTAATAGAAAAAAATCTATGGGCGCACACTTTATAAAAAATAAGGATAATTAGTTTACTTGTAAAAAGTTGACATTTTATTGACAAAAAATTTACATTTTGTATTATTTTTAAGGCTACTTACGGCAAAATCTATTTACAAACAGCTCACAAGTGACTATTTCACTTGGAGCGCATTAAATTAAGGAGAATTAATGTTGAAATTATTATTGACATTACTGGTATCATCAGTTTCTTTATTTGCAAGTTCTGCAAGTACTGGTGAAATACCTAATGTTACAATGACATGGGTTGGATTCGCATGTTTATTTATTTTTGTAGTTGGTTATTATTTTGTAGCAGCTGAAGAAAAGTATGAAATTGATAAGGCAAAACCAGCCTTATTTATAGGTACATTTATGTTTATGTTGGTTGCTGTTTATTATTCTTTAAATGGCTTAGATATGGGATTAGTTCATACTCAAGCACAACATCTTATTTTAGAAATCGCTGAGATTTTCTTCTTCTTATTTGTTGCAATGACTTATATTGAATCATTAATCCATATGAGTGTTTTTGATGCATTAAAATATAAATTAGTTTCTAAGGGATATACATATAGAAAATTATTCTGGGTAACTGGTATTTTAGCATTCTTTATCTCACCAATTGCAGATAACTTAACAACAGCTCTTATTTTATCAACTGTATTAATTACAATTGAAAAAACAAGAAAAGATTTCTTAGTACCAGGTGCAATTAATATTGTTGTTTCTGCAAATGCAGGTGGTGCATGGTCTCCTTTTGGTGATATTACTACACTTATGGCATGGACTGCAGGGAAAGGGTCATTTACTGACTTCTTATTCTTATTCCCAGCTTCAATTATTGGTTATTTAGTAACAGCATTTATTTTATCTAGATTTGTTCCAAATGAAGTTCCAGCATTTGATTCTTCTAAAGAAGTAAAACCTGTAATGTCAGAAGGTGCTAAAGTTGTTATGTTCTTAGGAGTATTTACAATTTTCTGTGCGGTTATGTCTCATCAAGTATTGCATCTACCAGCTATGTGGGGTATGATGTTCGGTCTTTCTTTATTAAAAATTTATTCTTATGGATTAAAAAGAAAATACGGTGTAGATCACTTCAATATTTTCCATTCTATGGCTAAAATTGAAAACAATACATTAATGTTCTTCTTTGGTATTTTAGCAGCTGTAGGTGCTTTATACTTTATTGGTTGGCTAGGTTTAGCAGCAATAGTTTATGATCCTTCAGTATTAGGAGCGACTTGGTCAAATATTGGAGTTGGTTTCCTTTCTGCAATTGTTGATAATGTTCCTGTTATGTCAGCTGTATTAAAAGCAAATCCAACAATGGGTCTTGATCAGTGGATGCTTGTAACGTTAACAGCAGGTGTTGGTGGATCTATGATTTCATTTGGATCTGCTGCTGGTGTTGGTGTTATGGGTAAATTACATGGTATTTATACATTTGGTGCACATATGAAATATGCTTGGATTATTGTTATTGGTTACTTTGTATCAATTGCAGTTTGGTATCTTCAATATCAAGTGTTTGGAATAGGGCATTAATTAAAGTTTTTTTATTAAATCTAACTTTAAAAGCTATCAATTTATTTTGATAGCTTTTTTTTTGTCAAAAAAATAAACTTCTTAATTCTTCTACTTAACTAAATATTTACAACTTTTTAGATATAATCGCATTTAATAATAGATTTATATAAAATCAAACGAGGATATTAATATATGAAACATGTACCAATTATAGTATTAGATTTTGGTAGTCAATATACACAAATTATTGCTAGAAAACTTAGAGAATCAGGTGTTTATTCTGAAATAGTACCTTATAGTGAGAGTATTGAAGATATAATGGCTAGAACACCAAAAGGTATTATTCTTTCTGGAGGTCCTGCTTCTGTTTATGCTGAAGATTCTTATCATCCTGATACAACAATTTTTGAGCTTGGTCTTCCAATTTTAGGAATTTGTTACGGTATGCAATTAATTTCACAACACTTTGGCGGTTCTGTAATACCTGCAGATCACCATGAATATGGAAAAGCAAAGTTAAACTTTGAAAAAGAAAACCCAATATTCAAAGATACAACAGATGGGCAAACTGTTTGGATGTCACATGGGGATAGAGTAGAGAATATTCCTACAGGTTTTGAAAAAATTGCAACAAGTGAAAATTCACCATATGCAGCAATTGCAGATACTCATAGAAATATCTATGCTTTCCAATTCCATCCAGAAGTATATCATTCAGATGAAGGAAGTAAACTTCTTAAAAACTTTGCAAAACATATTTGTCATTGTGAATCAACTTGGAATATGGGTTCTTTTGCAAAAGAACAAATTGCAAAAATAAAAGAACAAGTTGGAAATAAAAAAGTATTATGTGGTGTTTCAGGTGGAGTTGATAGTTCTGTAGTTGCTACGCTTTTAGCAGAAGCAATTGGCGATCAATTAGTACCAGTATTTGTTGACAATGGTTTATTAAGAGCAAATGAAAGACCTCAGGTTGAAGCAATGTTTAAAGCAAGAGGAGTTCCTTTAATTACTGTTGATGCAAGTAATGAATTTCTTACAAAACTTGAAGGTGTGACAGATCCTGAGAAAAAAAGAAAAATTATTGGTGAAACATTTATCGAAGTATTTGATAAAGAAGCTAAAAAACATGATGGTATTGAGTTCTTAGCTCAAGGTACACTTTATACTGATGTTATTGAATCAGTATCAGTTAAAGGTCCTTCTAAAACTATTAAATCACACCACAATGTTGGTGGATTACCTGATTGGATGACATTTGAGTTAATCGAACCATTAAGAGAAATTTTCAAAGATGAAGTAAGACTTTTAGGACTTGAACTTGGACTTCCAAGTGATATGATTGGTCGTCATCCTTTCCCTGGACCTGGTCTTGCTATTAGAATTATGGGTGATGTTAATTCTCCAGATTTAGAAATTTTAAGAAAAGCTGATACTATTATGCTAGATGTATTAAGATCAACTGGTTACTATGATAAAACTTGGCAAGCATTTACTGTATTACTAAACGTAAAATCAGTAGGAGTTATGGGTGATAATAGAACTTATGACAATACTGTTTGTGTAAGAATAGTAAATGCAACAGATGGTATGACTGCAACTTTTGCATATATTCCACATGAAATATTAGAAACAATCTCAAGAAGAATTATCAATGAAGTTGATGGTATTAATAGAGTTGTTTATGATATATCTTCTAAACCACCAGCAACTATTGAGTGGGAATAAAACAAAGCAGTATCTTTTTCTTGATACTGCGTCATTTTTAAATATATACCTTATTAAATAATTAAATCATTAGTTATATTTTTTTAGATATAATATTTCTTATTTCAAGAAAGGTTTTATTTGGAAAGTAGTATTTTTAATTCATCTTTTATCGATTTTCTTACATTTAAAACTTTTATTAGTACTGACATTTTAATATTGTTTTATTACCTAGGTGCACTTATTTTACCTATTTGTTTATGGTTTACATTTTTTTTGGTTATTAATAAATATAAACTATTAAATACTTCATACAACAATGGAAAAGATTTTTTATGGAAACTTCTAAATAAAAAGCAAAAAGTGTTATTTCTTCTTTTTTTTGTTATGGTATTTTTTTTCATGGAACTTTTTTGGAGAATGCTATTTGAGTTTTTAATAGCTTACATGCAAATTCGTGATGCCTTAATACAAGTATAGGACAATGTATAAAATAAAATAGTGTTTATTCTCTTTTTTACAATTAAAAATTTTTTTAGTTTTATATATTATTATGTTACTAAATTATTTAATTTTTAATAATATTTTTTTACTAGATAGATTTTATTTTTATTAATAATTATTTAAGGTATAATATTTTTTAAATTATTAAGATATTATAAATATTTTTATCTTTTAATAAAAACTATAATTTAAATAAAAGGGACTAAGTACTAAGTATTTTAATTTTTGAGTAATTATAAAATAGTAACATTAAATTAATTGTTACAATATGATATTACTTTAAAAATAATGAGTCATTAGATATTAAATAAAAGCTTATGATAAATAGGAAAATATTATGGATAAATCACATAAAATTATTTATATTATCTATATATTAATTTGGATCCTAATGGCCATAAATCCTAGATATCCAGAAGATTGGTTTCTTGAAAATATATTAGTATTTATTTTTTTTCCTTTTGTTATTTGGATGGATATGAAATACAATTACACTTTTTTAAGTATGATTCTTATTTTAATATTTTCAAGTTTTCATGCATTGGGGGCTCATTATACCTATGCTGAAATGATCTACTTTGATTATATAACACATTTTTTTGGTTTTGAAAGAAATCACTTTGATAGAGTCGTACATTTTTTATTTGGGTTACTTCTTTTTAGAATATTATTTGAGATGATTGTGCCAAGTGTAACTAGTGTTAAAACTGCTTTATTCTTTACTTTTTCTCTTATTGTTTCGATATCGATATTATATGAAATATTAGAATGGCTAGTAGTTTTAAGTTTATATCCAGAATTAAGTATAGCTTTCTTAGGATCACAAGGTGATATTTGGGATGCACAAAAAGATTCATTTGCTGCTATCATTGGAGCTTTACTTAATATTCTTTTTTATAAAAATTATATACGATTATGGGAATCAAAAAAGTATAATGAGTTTTTTAAGTAAAGTCTAATATATTGAGATCTAAATTATAAGGTTATAAATGAAAGTAGTATTATCAATAGCAGGAAGTGATTGTAGTGGTGGAGCTGGCATTCAAGCAGATTTAAAAACATTCGAGGCATTTTCAGTTTTTGGTTGTTCTGTTATTACTGTTTTAACGGCTCAAAATACAACCGGTGTAAAAAGTATTAGTGAAGTAAGTGCACAGTTTGTAAAAGAACAACTTGAAATGGTATTTGAAGATTTTGATGTTAGTGCTATAAAAATAGGGATGCTTTTTTCAAATGAGATAATTGATACGGTAAGAGAGCTTATAAAAGATTTAGATATACCTATTGTTTTAGATCCTGTTTTTATCTCAAAAGCAGGTTCAATGCTTTTAAGTGCAGATGCAGTTACAAATATGAAAACACTCTTTGATTATGTGACTATAATAACTCCTAATCAGTTTGAAGCAAAGGCACTTTTTGATTATGATTCTAACAATAATAGTATTGATAAAATTAAAGAGTTAAAATGTGCAACAATTATAAAAAATAGTATTGAAGAAGATAAAAGTATTGATATTTTATATTCAAATAAAGAGATTAAAAAATTCGAGACACCTCTTCTAATTTCAAGAAATACACATGGCACGGGCTGTAGTTTTTCAAGTGCAATTGCAGCAAATTTAGCTTTAGGAAAAGATTTAACTCAAGCAATAAATATTTCAAATAAGTTTATATATAAAGCTATAAAAAATGCTCCAAACTTAGGAAAAGGAAAAGGTCCAATTGCACATAAAAGTGCCTCTATGCTTTTATAGGCTAATTTTATGAATGGTTTTATATAAACTGTTTTAATCTTTAATCGTATATCTTAAAGATTTTTTCTTTTACTTTAAAAGCCATTTCTCTATAGTTTAAAGTTGATTTTCTTCTTCTTTTTTTTCTAGATATTTTCTAAAATCCCCATACTTTTTAAAGCCTATAACTTGACCTTATAATAAATATGATCTTTATAAGAATCATACTTTAACTAATAAACTAGTACACTGTAAACTAATCTAAGGAAATAATTTAATGAATAATACAATAAATAATACTGCTAAACTGTTAGCACTTAATAAACCTAAAGGCTTTTTGGTGACAAGGTCAGATGATAAAGGGCGAAAAACAGTTTATGATCTTTTACCACAATGGGCTTATGATAAAGGTTGGATGCCAATTGGGAGACTTGATTTAGAATCGAGAGGACTTTTATTATTTACTACAAATGGCAAAATAAATAACATGCTAACAAAACCAGGAAATTGTAAAAAAATATATGAAGTATGGGTTAGGGGCCATGTAACATCTGAGCATATCTTAATGGCTAATGATGGCATAGAAAGTAAGTTTGGATTACTTAAAGCAAAAGTTCAAAAGCTTGGTTTTGGTGGAGCAAAAACAAAACTAAAAATTGAACTTGAAGAAGGAAAAAATCGACATATTCGTAGACTTTTTGGAGCACTTAAAGACCCAAAATTTGGAACACCTTTGAAAGTTTTGACTTTAAGTCGTATTAGTATTGGTAGTTTTAACCCAATAATTGAAAGTGGAACTTGGCGTTATCTTTCAATAGAAGAAGAAAAATCTCTACTTAAAAAATATTAATTTAAATACTTTCTACTTTTAAAAGTTTTGTTTTTCCTACCATTAATTCTACTGTCATTTTCATTCTTTTAAAAACATTCTCTTGTCTATATTCTAAATTATGTTTAGCACATAAATCTTTTATTAGAGGTTGAATTTTTTGATATTGACTTAGAGATAAGTTTGGAAATAAATGATGCTCTATTTGATAATTTAACCAACCATGTGAAAAGTCAATTAAGTTTGTACCTGTTTTATAATTTACACTTCCCATAATTTGCCGTAAATAAAATTCACCCTGTGATTTATGTGGTTTATCAAATCTGTATATATCTTCAGCAGAATGATTTGGAACAATTACTAAAAAGGAGTGAAGGTTTGCTATATATTCAGCGATTAAAGTAATAACAAAGACATTAAAAACAGCTTCTAATCCTAAAGGAATAAAAAGTAAAGGAATAAGAATAAATCTAACCATAAAATATGGAAGAATATATTGTTTCCATAAAATAGCTCCATTTCTTTTGAACGGACTTACTTCATAATTATTAACTTGTGCCATTTTTAATTTACGACGTTTTTTGTTTTCTAGAATTTTTAGAGTATTTGGTGCATAATAAGTAAACTTCCAAGTCCCAGCAAATGCATAAACAAATAGATATCTAGCCCACATTGGTGTTTTTGAACGAATAAGCCATTGTAAGTTATTTTCAACATTATCAGGATCATCATCTTCACCTAAATGATAATGATGCATTATATTATGCTCATAAATCCACGCTTCAGGTTTAATCCAATCTAACCAATCTAAATATCTTCTATTGTTTTTTGCAAAACCAGCTTTAGTGTATCTTTTTGGAATATTGGGAACTTTATCGTAAGCTCCATGAAGAATTGGATGAGCAACATTAGCCCAACGCGATACATTTGCTATACCTAAAAAACTTGCAGATAACAGTGCACAACTCCAGAAACTAATGCTTCCTAGAGCATATGAAGTGATTTCTAAAAAATTTATTATAAATATGATTAAATACCCACTAAAGCTTAAAGCTCTTCCCCATTTTTCTAATTTTAATAAATGTTGAAAATCTTCATGTTTTACCTTTCCTATAGAATTTTTTATTTTTTCTATATCAATTTTTAATTGTTCTTTATTTATATCTTCGTATCTTGCATATTTTACTGCCACTATATTCCTTAAAATATTATTTTTGGAATAATACATGAAATTTGTTATTTATCAGCTTTTAAATATCTATTTTTAAGTCCTTTTTTATAAATTGCAACTACAATGCCCACAAAGGAATTAAATGTTAAATAAGTATGAATTATTATCAAAATTAAAATTAATAGACAAGGGTGTATTATTTATGCTTTTAAGCGCGATGATAGCTGCACTAAGTGGTGCAGTTGCCAAAGTCTTATCAGATAGTATGGATCCTATTGAGATAGTGTTTTATAGAAATCTTTTAGGTGTTATGATTATTTTATATAGCTTTAAAAAAGTCTCTGTATATATTAATACTTCAAAGTTACACTTACTTTTTTTAAGAGGATTTTTTGGAACAGTAGCAATGTTAATGTTCTTTTATACAATAGCTACTATTCCATTAGGTGAGGCAATAATTTTAAATAAAACATCGCCATTTTTTGTAACAATTCTTGCATATTATTTAATGAAAGAGTATATTTCTAGAAATACTATATTTGCTCTTATTATTGGATTTATTGGAGTTATATTAATAATAAAGCCCTTTGGTATGATAATCTCAATAGAGCATATTTATGGAGTATTAGGTGGTTTCTTTGCGGCATGCGCTTATGCTACTATAAAGAAAATCAAAGATATTTATGATGCAAGAGTTATTATGCTTTCATTTATGGGAATTGGTGTGATTATTCCTTTATTAATCTTCTTATTTACTCCTTATGCCCAATTTCAAATACACACTAGTTTTCTTGTTTGGTCGTTAATAGCTTTGATGGCAGTTTTATCAACTGTATCACAGTGGCTGCTTACTCGTGCATATAGTTTAAGTAAAGCAAGTATTATCGGAGTTATTGGTTACACAAGTATTCCTTTTGCAATAGGTTTTGGTGTAATGATTGGTGACTCATTTCCTGATATGTATGCTAGTTTAGGTATTCTACTTATTATAATTGGTGGTATTTTAGTTAATAAGAAATAAGGAATAAAAATGTCATATTTTGTTTATATTTTAGAGTGTAGTGATGGAAGTTTATATACAGGAATTACTACAGATTTAACAAAACGTTTAGATGAGCATAATAATAAAGAAACAGGAGCTAAATACACAAGGGTAAGACGACCTGTAAAACTAATATATCAAGAAAGTTCAGAGAATAGAAGTACTGCATCTAAACGTGAATATGCTATTAAAAAATTTACAAGAATAAAAAAACTTGAATTAATACAAAAAACTTAAAGAAAATGCTTAGTTTATTATTTAGCTGTTGCATATGAACCTTTTACACTACCATTATTTGTAGAATTCATATTAATTGAACCACCCATATTTTCTGCGTTTGGTCCATAAAACCTACCTGTAATACTCCCTGTAATACCTTCTGTACTACTTCCATTATTGTCTATTTTATTTGTATTAAATCCATTATTATTGATCGTGACATTAGATATTTTAACTTTCCAATCAGTAGATCCAATAACAAATTCTCCATTAATTTCTCTCTTTCCAAAATCAACTTCTAATGCTACAGATCCTCCAACTTCAGAGCTTGTTCCATCAAGATGAGTGTGAATTGCATTTATTGAACCATTATAATCTGCAATTATATTATCATCTCTATACTCTCTAATTTTAGATTGTGGAGTTTTGTCACCATTAATATATGTTCCTATTATGTCATTTGTATCATTTAACCAGTAACCCATTTTAATATATTCTCCATCGTATTTAACATCTTTAGTTGCATTTGTTGTATCTATATTAGGATCTGTTTCATCTGTTTCATCTGTTTCATCTGTTTCGTCTGTTTCGTCTTGAGCATTTTCTATTGTAGATTCAATATTTTCAGCTACTGAATCATTAGTTGTTTCTACTGTAGTTGTATTTGTTTGAGAATCCGAATCTGAATTTTCTTCTGATTCATCATTTGAATCACTACTTTCAGATGAAGATAACTGACTTAGTTGTTTTTTTGAGTATGCTTTAGGTTTTGTAGGAGTTGAACCAGGTTTTATACTTGTAAACATTCCTGCAGGAACTATTACTGAATTTCCCGTTTGTAATGATGATACTGATATTTCTCCTGATGTACAAGCAATAAAATCTCCTGATTTAGGACTTGTTGTCATACTAATTTGAGTTCCTCTAATTCCTATTGATGCTGTTTTTGTATTTAAGTTAAAACTTGAAGGATTTAATTTACCTATTTGTCCTGTAATAGTTTTAAAAAAACCATTTGAAAAATTGATAGTTAATTTATTTTCTTTTGAATTGTTCTTATCATAATAGTATTCATCAACAGAAAACTTTGCTTTACTTCCTATTGTAACAACTGTTTTATCTTTAAATACGATTTGCATTTTAGAGTTTTTACCAGTGTTTATAAAGTCTTTTGAAAAAATTGCATCTCCTAGTTTTACACTAAAAGATTTTCCATTTCTTAAAACTTCTGTTTGGCCACTTATAAAAGTTATATTACCTATATTTGCAAAAGCACTTAAAAACATCAATAATAAAATAAGTATAATCTTTTTCATATTAAATCCTTAGAATCTTAGAATATAATTAAAACTAATTTTATTCTTATAATATTCGGCATAATCAATATTTGAATCGTTTCTTGCATAATTATAACCTAAGCTGATGAAAGACTTATTATATAATTTATAAGAACTTCCAAGACTAAAAGATAATTCTTTATCTTTTCTCTTTTTTAAATACCAAGAATCTGTATCTCTATATCTTAACTTTGAGTATCCAAATCCACTAGTTATATTAAACAAACTATTTATTTTATAATTTAAATTCATATTTAAAGACAAAATATTTTGATTTATATCATCATTTGTAGTTATATTATTTTCTTTAAAAGGGTGTTTCTCATATTCTCTTGAATACTCAAGGGCTGAGTACATACTTAAGTTTTTATTAAGTATTTTTAATAATCCAAGTCCTGCTTTTATAACTTTACTATCTTCATTTGAATTCTCTGTGGATTGTTTTTTCTTGTATTGATACTTAAAACTTGCATTTAATAATAAGTCTTTTCTAATTATGTATTTAACATTTGGATTTAATCCATAACTTCTTAAATCGTTTTCTTTTCCTTGCCACATATTATCAATAAAGATTCCGTAGTCTATAATTAGTTTTTTATTATAAGATTTAGATATTTTAGGACTTAATCCTATGATTTGAATATTTTTGTCTTTATTTTCTTTATATATTTGATTGTAGAAGAAAGAATCAATTTTAAATAATAAATTATCATTTTCTTTATATTTATAATTTAGTGATAAAATTTGATTATAAGTTATATCAGATTCTTTTTCTGGTGCTTCTATCCCATTTGGACCAAATAATTCTTTGAATAAAGTAGGATGAAAAGAATCATTAAAAGAGTCATTATTAATATTATCATCAAAGGAAGAACCAAAAATAAAACTTCCACTTAAAAAATGTTTTTTACTTTTACTTTCATTTAGTTTTAAAAAATAATCTATTTTTTCTTTTACTTCATTAGGTAGATTTTTTTGATTTTTGATTTCATTAAACAAATCTATTGAGTCTTTATTCATATTAAGTTGATAATATGTTCTAGCAAGCTCTAATTTAGTCCGTGTAGAATCAGGTTTATATAAAAGAATTCTTTCAAAAATAGATTGTGCTTCTTCATAATATTTTAATTCGAATGCAGATCGACCTAAATAAAAATTATATTTTATATTATCCATCTTTAATAAAAATAATTTATAGAATTCATCATATGATAAACTATAATTACCTTTTTTAAAAGTGTTTAAAGCTTTTTTATATTCTATATCTAAATCTTTATTATCACTTACATCTGCAAGAGAAAATGTGAAAAATACTAAAAGTAATGTGAGTTTATTAAACAATTGTTTCCTTCTAAAATTGGCTTTTAATTAGAATAGTTTAATATTATAATATATTTATGCTAAATAAAGACTTTATAAATCAAGTCTTTTTAATGAAAATAATTTATTTTAAATACGGTTAATATTAATAAATAATATTAAAATGTTTATTTTTCATATAAGTTTTTCTTATTTATGTATCAATACTTCTATAACCCTGGAACTTTTGAATTGCAAATAAGAGACATACTCTCTTTTATTTTATCTTATTTCACTTTACCATTTTACTTCAAATATTGGATTACTACTTACAACTGCCTAAGGCTCTAGACCTTTAAAGTAGAATATTTTTATTTTTATTTCGAATATGATAAAATCCAATAAAAAAGAAGATTATGTTTAAAACAAACGATTATTGGGAAGAAGAGTTTATAAAACTTGATGAAAAAGAGTTTGATTCAATCTATTTTGATAACTGTACTTTTACAAAATGTGACTTTTCTAAAGCTTTGATTCGTGATTGTAAGTTTACTGAGTGTACTTTTATAAATTGTGATTTATCTTTATCTAAATTAGTCTCTTCAACTTTTAATGATGTTACTTTTGAAAACTGTAAGTTAATAGGTATTTCATGGAGTACTTGCCAAGAACCTTTTGATGTGAAGTTTGACACATGCAATCTTTCACAAAACTCTTTTCATCTTTTAGATTTGCGAAAAATGAAATTTATTGATTCTTTGATAAAAGATACAGGCTTTGAAGAGTGTAATCTAGAGCGAGCACATTTTGATAAATGCAATCTAGAACAAACAGTTTTTATAAGTAATAATTTACAAAAAGCAAACTTTGAAACCTCAAAAAACTATTTAATTGATCCAAAATATAATGATATTAAAAAAGCACAGTTTTCTCTTCCTGAAGCTTTAAGTTTCTTAAGTTTACTTCCTATTAAGATAAAATAGCTATCTAATAAAACATGTTATTCATGCCAAATATCTAGGCCCTATCAAAAGCTCTGTTTAAAAATTCTTATTTATTTTATAGTAAGTGTTATAATAATATAAAAACAATTTCAGGAGAGATTATGCGAATAGTATTTCTTTTTATAATTACAAGTATTCTTAGTATTTCTGTTATAGCAAATACAAAAGTAACAAAAATATCATCAAATCTAGGTGTCGTCTGGGGTATGACTTTTTTAGATGAAAATAATTTACTTATTACCCAAAAGAAAGGAAAGATATCTTTATTAGATTTAGAATCTAAAACTATTACAGATATCAAAAATGTCCCAAAAGTTTTTAATAAAGGACAAGCAGGACTACTAGATATACAAAATAAAAATGGCTGGATATATCTAACATATGTAAAAAATATAAGAGGTAAAGGTTCTACAACATTAGCACGTGCAAAGTTAAAAGAAAACTCTTTAATAAACTTTGAAGAATTACTAGTGAGTAGATCTTTGACAAGTACAACTGCACATTTTGGTTCTAGAATTACCTTTGATGAAAGTGGACATTTATATTTTTCTATTGGAGATAGGGGAGTTAGAGAAAATGGGCAAGATTTAAAAACTCATGCAGGCTCTATTTTAAGATTAAATTTAGATGGAACAGTTCCAAAGGATAATCCTTTTGTAAATGATTCAAAAGCTTTAAATGAAATATATACTTACGGACATAGAAATCCTCAAGGAATATTTTATGATAAAGAAAATAAAAAACTATATGCAATTGAACATGGTCCAAGAGGTGGCGATGAAATAAACTTAATAAAAAAAGGCTCAAATTATGGTTGGCCAATTGTTTCAAAAGGAAAAGAGTATTGGAATACAAGTTATGTAGGGAAGTATCGTACAAATAAAGAATATAAAGATGCTATAAAAGTTTATACTCCCTCTATTGCACCTAGTTCTTTAATTGTATATTCTGGAAAAAAATATAAAAGCTTAAAAGGAAATCTTTTTGCAGGAGCCTTAAAACTTCGTCATTTAAATCATATTGTCTTAAACAACAAAGGTAAAGTTATAAAAGAGAGTAAGTTACTTGAAAGCTTAGGCGAAAGAATAAGAAATGTTGTTGAATCTCCAAATGGAGATATTTATATATCAACAGATAGTGGAAATATCTATCTTGTTGATTTTAATTTTAAGTAGTAAGAAAATCAAGAATTATAAAGTAGTTTATAATTCTTGTAATAGTTAATAGTTTCTATTAATAATAGTGCTATTAAGCCCATAAGCCAATATAAAAACCACATACTAATCATTCCAATAAAGCCATCTTCTGCAAAATAATCAACTACTTGAAATATAAGAAAAAAGACAATAGTGTTTTTTAAAGAAAAGGTATTATTCTTGTTGAAATCTACTAACTCTTTGCCTTTTACTTTCATTTTAAAGTATATAAAAGCTAGACTAATTGGAAGTAGTGCTAAAATAAATAGATACTCTTTTTTAATAAGCTCAATAGTTTTTTCTTGTCCAAATATATAAAGATATACAGAAATAATAGCTATAAATGATAATACAAATAAATTTCTAGGAGATAATTGTGACATTATTTATTTCTATTTTCATAAGGTTTTTTAGTTGTTAATCTACTATCAACTAATCCACGTCCAATTGTAAAGTGATAAAGTGTTTGAAATTGACTTGATTTTAAACCAATAGTATCATGAAGAATATCATCTAAGAAACATCCAATACCAGTTGCTGATAAGTTTAGTGAAGTTGCTTCTAGGTAAAGTTGCTGTCCAATTGCTCCACAATCCCAATATAGATGCTTATACTTAGAAGAACCATATTGTTCTATTTGATTTGCAAATTCTGCAAGCATTCCTAAAGTAAATGCTCCATGACTTGCTATATCTTGATTACAAGAAATTGCTTTTGCTAAAAATTTAAAATCGCCACTTTGAAGTTTATATAATTCACCTGCTTTTGTATCTATCTTTTCCCATAAAAATTCATCTTTTAGTAAAGTTTGTAGTTTACTTTTATGCTCCTTATTTCGAATTAGTATATAAAGACCAGCTTCAAGTTCCTCAACACTATGAACAAAAAGTACTAAGTTAATATTTGAACTATCACATTTAACAGAAGCTAGGATTGTTTCAAACTCTTTTTTAGAAATTGTACAATCATCTTTGTTCATAACTTGTGCTGAACGTCTTTTTAAAACTATATCTTTTGCTAAAGCTGTCGGTTTTCTATATGGATTTAACTCATACTTGTCGTTGACATATTTTTTTATATCTAATTCATCACTTAGTGTTGCATCTTCGATTTTTTCTAAAATATCCCATTTATGCCAGCTTAGACTTAATTGATTTGTTTTTCCTTCATACTTTTCTTGAAGTTTTTGTCTTAAAAGTGAAATATCTATATCTTGATTAGAAGAAATAGAATTTTCGTCTTTAGATACAAGAATCAACATATCAGCTAATTCACGCTCCTCAGGAACATATCTACTACTTTGATTAAAACCAATTAAATCTTCAAGTTGCGAATCCTTTGTATTTAAAACTTCTATTTTCCAACCTAAAATTAAAGCAGAAATCTCTAAAGCTTTTAGTGCATGTCCACAATCAAGTTGAGTATATCTCCAAGATCTTTCCCCATATTTCCATGCTTCTCTCCATACAATTGAAGATAAACAAAGTAGAAAACTATTTTCTGGTAAGTTTAGATTTTCTTTTGATAAACTTAAAAGTTCTAATTCATGCTCTTTAGGAGAATAGTGATGCAAACCATCTTTGATTCCTTGTATGTCATTTGCTAAGATATATGCTTCACTTGGTTGTAAGTTTCCACTTGATGCATTACATCTTAAAGCCCATGATTGAGTTTCATACTCTTTTATAGCAGCAAGTCCTAGTGAGAACTGGAAAAATTGTGATATTGATTCAAGACATAAAGGTGCTGAAAGTTTATTTTCTTTTTTGTCATTCTCTTGTGTGAAAATTTGACTATATTCTAAAGTATTGTTATCAAATGATAAAGGTAAATTTGTTTTTGTTGTATTGTTATATGTTCTATATGGGTCTGGCTGTGTTGCCCAATCCATATAACCTAAAGACCTTGCGTATCTTTGTTGCGAGTGTTTTGTTTCATTATGATAGGTATAAACCATTTGTAATTTATTATTCATTGTGTATAGTAGCACAGAAGATTTAATAAATCATTAAATAAAAATATTTTAGATATCATACTAAAAATAAAAAAAGTATATAAATATAGGTAAAAAATGAAAGAAAAAATATATTTAATCCCAGGTCTTATGACTGATGAGAGACTTTGGAGTAGAATTAAACCTTTTTTAGAGGAATATGAATTAGTACATGTTCCTATTCCACATAGTGAAGACTTTGATGAGATTCTTGATATATTATTAGATATCTTTAAAGAAGAGAAAGTAAATCTTTTAGGTTTCTCATTAGGTGGGTATATAGCTTCTTACTTTGCAGTTACATATCCACATAGAGTAAACAAACTATTTATGGTAGCAGCAACTCCAGGAGCTTCTGAAGAAGCTGAGATTGAAAGAAGAAGAGAAAAGTTTGCTGTAATAGAAAAAGAAGGCTTTAAAGGCTTACCTTATGAAAAAGCAGTAACACTTGTAGAAGAGCAAAACAAAGATGATATTGAACTAATTAAGACAATTCAAGATATGTTTATGGACTTGGGAAAAGAGACTTTTATTACTCAACTTACAAGTACCTTTAATAGAGTAGATTTACTTGAGGACTTAGTTGGACTAAAATTAAATATATGGTTTTACTATAGTACAAAAGATAGATTGTTAAATCATAAGTCAATGGAAAAACTACAAAAAATAGAACATAATATGACTTTAATCTCGCGTGAGGGAACTAGTCATAATATTCCACTTGAAGTTCCAAAAGAGTTAAGTACTAAGATAAAAGAGTGGATAAGCAAATAGAAAAAGAAATAAATCTGCAAATGAAAAAACTCTTAGTAATAGGTTACGTATGGCCTGAACCAAAATCCTCTGCAGCTGGAACTCATATAATGTCAATAATGAGGCTATTTAAAGCAAATAACTATAAAGTAGAGTTTTGTACACCTTGTGCTATATCAGAGCATAGTATTAATTTAAATGATGAAGGAATTAGCTCCTCAAGTATAGAGTTAAACTCTGATAGTTTTGATTTGTATGTAAAAGAGTATAATCCTGATATTGTATTATTTGATAGGTTTATGATGGAAGAGCAGTTTGCTTGGAGAGTTGAGTTAAACTGTCCAAAAGCTTTAAAGATACTTGATACTGAAGATTTACAATTATTAAGAAATGCAAGACATCAAGCTTTAAAAGAAAATAGAGATATTACAAAAGCAGATTTATTTTCTTCTTTAGCAAAAAGAGAGATATCTGCAATTTTAAGATGTGATATTTCTTTGATAATATCTTCTTATGAAATGCAATTACTAAAAGAGACTTTTAAAGTTGATAGTTCCTTACTTCATCACTTACCTTTTATGGTTGATTTAAAAACAATTCCTATTAAAACTAAAACTTACGAAGAGCGTGAGCACTTTATGACTATAGGAAACTTTCGTCATGCTCCAAATTGGGATGTAGTTTTATATCTTCAAAAGATATG